>Ga0180430_10001800_pt1 | contig 20284 bp, 11 predicted proteins | sample SS_ome_9_FD_132999 | JGI IMG/M metagenome (GOLD analysis project Ga0180430, IMG submission 132999) | Hypersaline lake sediment archaeal communities from the Salton Sea, California, USA - SS_1_S_2 metaG | ecosystem: Environmental > Aquatic > Non-marine Saline and Alkaline > Hypersaline >... | reverse complement strand
CTTTATAGCTTTCCATCAGGTCCTGCACCTCATCACTGGATCCACCCGCCAGAATAACACAGGATGCCCCCTGCTTTTTCATATCGGCATTGGCACGTTCTAATACCTCCTGTTTTGCTTGTTCGCCCCCGAATTTTACAAGCAAACCCAGGTGATGCAGATCTACCATCCATTGGTGGCCTGGCAGCCGTGAATTAGAATCTTCTATGCTCAAAAGGTTTTCTAAAGATTCTTCCACCATCAAAGGGACAGCACTAAGTTCAATGGCTTTTGTATAGGCTGAAAAACTGGCATAGGGGTCCCTCTGAAGAAGCTTCTGTTTCCCAGCTTCAAAATAGGCCTCTGCATCTTTTTTGTCAGTATGTGACATGCGATCGTGTTCTCAGGTCTGCCTGACTATCTTCATTCCCGCTTCTTTCACTACATTGGGGATGTTGGCCACCGCATTCCTGTCGTAATCCTGAATATCTGATGGGAGATCTTCCCAGTTGACCAGGTAGGGTGTGGTACGGGTCTTGTTGCTCTTCACACTATCATAGGTCCACCCGGCCAGCGATCGCTCGGCATTCCACCTGTAGTGCTCCAGCTCGGCCAGTAGCTCCAGTTCTTTTGGAGATATTTCAGTTTCTGCGCGGGGATCCTTCTTTAATACGATCTCGCATCCGATACTTCGCATTTTCACTTCCATATGGTCGGCTGCCTTCCTGTTTGAATCCTTGAACTCCTCGGAAAGCTCTTCCCATTCCACATCTGACGCCTGGGAGGGAAAGCCGGCTGTCTTTTTGCGCGTCTTGAGATAATCGTCATGGACTGCCTGTGCCATTTTATCAAGGTCACATCCGGATATGGCATCCAGGGTACACACCCTTGATGGTAAGCCATAAGGCTTGAGATTCCTGGAGATCGCGTCTAAGGAATCATTATCACCGGTTCGGATAAACACCTGAAATGGCAGCTTGGGGTCAGCTGGTTCCAGTGCATCAATCTGAAGTCCCAGCATCAGGTTGTTAATTTTGTTATCGAAACAGAAAACAATGGTGTTTAATGCATCCGGGTCTTCAAGATATGTCTCCAGGGCTGGAATCAACTGAGGGCTGCTGGCCTCCGTGGTCTCCATTGAGATATCGCAATAGGTGGTGAACGAGGGATACTTTTTCTTGAAGCCAGCTATTTTCTCCCGGGCATGGCGATCAAATACGACCATCCGGGGCATTGTTTGTTTCCGGTTGAGGTAATGACCGGTAAGGCCATACTGCAGCGCAAGGGCTTCTCCTGCCTGACCAAAGCCAAAGATTATTAGTTGAACATACCTGTTACTCTTTTCTGAAATTCCTGTACGGTCGGGTGGATGATCCTTAAATAAGCCTCGTGCGCTGTTTTCATACAGGTTGAATACGTTCAGGGAAAGACCATCTTTGGTATTCCGGACCAGTGAATGTTTTTTGAGAATACTGAGGTAGTCGTGATTCAAGAGATGCATGATACACTCCAGCGGATTCTCCCTGCCTCCTTCAGACTCATTAAGCAAATCGTAAATGAGAATGCATACCTGCACCTGTTGAGAGTCATCACCCATCATCAGATAAACCTTTTTTGCTCTGGTAATCCTGGCTTTTATAAGCACGTTAATATTGGTGGCGTTCCCTTCTAAGAAAAGACACCTTCTGGGCCTGAGTGATGCCAGGTTCGGATTCAGTGGGTCCTGCTCCACCACCAGTACCTTTTCTTTGTTTTTCCGACTGTCGATCATGATATTCCTGCCTTTTGTTCCCAGGCCTATTATCACCACATGGTTCCTCAGAAATGAAATTTTTAAACGCTTTACGTGTTCTTTAAAAATTGCAAATAAAGTAAAGACGATGGCCACAATGGCTGTCACAGGGGCTGTGAACCTGGCTGCCTGTAGCAAGCCGGGGATGGGGACCTGCCCCTGAAAGTCACCACCCTCCGTGGCGAAGAGCTGGACGCTGCGGTAGAGAGGGCGCACCCAAGGGAAAATTATTCCCTGCTCGGTCATATAACGATGAAAGCCCAGGTACCCGGCTACCAGAGTGAATATAAACAGGCAGCTTACCAGGATCCATTTAAAGAGGGTCAGATTGTCGGATTTTGGATTTGCATGTGACATATTTGTGCTTAATTATTGATTAGGAGCCGATTCAGATTTTTCCAAATCCGAACTTACTACTACCAGTACCTGGATAAACTCATCAAAAGTATCTGCAAAGCGGGAGACGAAGGCTTGGTTTTTCAGGGCGCTTTTTGAAACTTTCATCGCTGGAGGGTTTTAGAACAGGATCAAAAAGACATAAGTTAGTAAATATTTTAGTTACTTTATTCTACCCTGCATTTACCAGTCAATGAACTTTGATACGGCCCTACAAAGAATTCTTGCTCACCTGAAGCAGCATCACAAAGCCACCAATACGGTACTCACGGAATTGGTAGAAGGAGACTCAGAGCTTTTCAATAAGGTGAAGGAGCAATTGATCATCGATGACCTGGCCGAGGATATCAAAGGCGCAGGTCTTTCTTATTGTGTTTCCACTGGAGCGGATGAGGATGGGCAGACAGACACGGATTCAGCTCTACCCGAGATGACAGGACCCTTGAAGGTCTTCCTGAGCTATGGCAGACAGGATGCAGAGGTGCTGGCAAGAAAGCTTGAGAAGGATTTGCTGGAAATGGGGCATGAAGTCTGGATGGATAAATCCAAGATGCGAGGTGGAAAAGCATGGGAAGAACAAATTGAGGAGGCTATTCTCGCTCACGATATATTTATCAGTTTGCTTACACCTTATGCGGTAAGAAGGCCCGAAGGTGTTTGTCTGGATGAAATAAGCATGGCCCGCTTTCACAACCGGAAAGTTCTACCGGTCATGGTCATTCAATGCCGTCCTCCACTGTCCATCTACCGGCTCGACTGGGTGAATTTTATCGAATGGCAGCACCAGCATCATTATGAGAAGTCGCTCGATCGAGTGGTGAAGTCCATGTATGGATATGAATCGGTCGAAGGGATTTATGCGTCCACCTTCTCACACTTGCAACCCCTCGATTTCGGGGTCGACATAGCCCGGATGACCAGGGACTTTACCGGACGAAAATGGCTGTTTAAGGAATTGGACCAGTGGATGAATAACGCTTCCAGCAGGGACTTCTTCATCACGGGAGATCCGGGAATTGGCAAATCGTCCATCATGGCCCACCTGGCTTCCTGGCATCCGCATGTGATGGCCTATCATTTCTGCATTAGCAGTCTGGCCGATTCACTGAATCCGGATAGCTTTGTGCGTTCACTGGCAGCCCAGCTTTCCACCCAGCTTGAGGGATATCATGCGGCCATTCAACAAATGGAATTGGATTCCCTGAGCAGGCTGGACCCCGGGACTTTGTTTCGTAGACTGCTGGCTGATCCCCTGAAGAGCATTGACCTCAAAGAAAAGGTGGTACTGCTCGTGGATGCCCTGGATGAGGCGTGGACCACGTCGGGGAACAACATTGTCAAGGTGCTCAATGAGAGGCTTGAGGACATGCCCGATCAGGTCAAAGTCATAGTCAGTTCCAGGAAAATCCCCGACATCCTGGATCTTCTAAGTAAATATTGTCCCCATGAGATTGATCCGGCCCGGATCGAGAATATCCGGGATATCTCCCTTTATCTTGATAAGAAGTTCAATGAGAAGGCGATTAAAGAGAAATTGCCCCGGGATAGTTCAGCTCTGGAGCGCATTAAGGAGGCGGCTATTGAAAAGAGTGAAGGGAACTTCCTGTATATCAAACATCTTGTGCTGGGGGTGGAAGAGAATCGGATTGATATTAACGATGTCTCATCATTCCCTGAGGGCCTGATTGGAATTTATATCGCTTACTTTGACCGGCTTTTCCCGGAGGATTCCGAGTACAGGGAGTTCAGGTCTGTACTGGAAGTGATTACCTGCCTTAAAATTCCATTCAGTGCGGAGGAACTCAGCCCTTTTGTCGGTCTCTCAGAATTCGAGATTCGCATGAGAATGCAAAAACTCGCAGCTTTCTTTACGCTTAGGGAGGGCCGTTACACTCCGTATCACAAATCGATCACGGACTGGCTTACCGGAGCAACAGGGCGTGGGGGAAGATACCTTCTGGATATGGAGAATGCCAATCAGCGGGTATGTGATTTTTTACTGGATCAATATGGGAAAGGGGAGTACACCGATTACCTGGTAACTTATTTGCCGGAACACCTGATTGAAGGGAAACGATATGGGGAGCTTTCTGCTCTACTGATGGACTTCAGGTTCATTATTTATAAGTGTCGGGTGGGCTTGATCTATGATCTTATCAAAGACTACCGGGCAGCTATGGAAGTGCTTCCGGAAACCTGTCAGATCGTCAAGGAGGAAAAAGCCTACACAAGCAAAATGGAGGATTATACCCGTCACCTGGTTTCCGATCCTGCAAGCGAAGAAACTCAAACCAGCAGACCGGCTTCACTAAAACCCTGGAACAATAAGCAAATAGACAGCAGAATTACGGAAATCGATAGCTCTCCAAAGACTTCTGATTTGCTAAGCCTTTTCCTTCAATTCCTGGATGCACAGGCTCACCTGCTATTCCAGTACGGGATGCTGGATGGTTATTTTATGCAACAGGCGCATAACTATGCCGGTTCAGGTCCTTTTTCCAGGGCAGTGGATGCTTATATGGACTCGTGCAGTGCCTATAAGTTTCTGTTTACCAAGGGGCTGCGTGAGCCCTTTAACCCATTTGATCCCTGCGTGAGGATTTTCCAGGAGCATACAGATAGTGTTCTGGGAGTTTCAATGACCTATGATGGGAAGTATGCAGTTACAGGAGGATTCGATAATCGCATGAAGCTTTGGGATATGCACAGCGGTGAGTGTCTGAAAACCATATCTCCGCATATAGACTATTGCAGGACTCTCGATGCAACTCCTGATTTAAACCTGGTAGTTAGCGCAGGGGGTAGCAATGATCCCACCATTCGTCTCTGGAACTACAGGGACCTGGAGTGCAAGGGAGAATTTCTGGAGCATACAGAGCGTGTGAACCAGGTAAGAATCACTCCCGATGGACGCTTTGTTATATCCGGGAGCGATGACAATACGGTTAAGGTATGGGATACTGGGACGATGGAATGTATCGCCAATTTCCTGGATCATTATTCAGACGTGGTCGCTGTTGATATTACCAATGATGGAAGAATTGCTGTATCCCGAAGTTACAATGAGGCCATTCATATTTGGGATATCCCGGCTAAGAAGCTTCAACGGGTGATTAAGGAGCATGTGGGTTTAAGCTATGCGCTTAAGCTGAGTACCGATGGAAAGCTTCTCTTTGCAGGAGAAGGGGTCGATGAGCCTGTTATCAGAACCTGGGATCTGGAAACCGGAAAGTGCATTGCCATCCTGGAGGGTCATACCTATCCGGTGAATGCCCTAGAAGTTACTCCAGATGGTGCATTTCTGGTCTCTGCCAGCATGGACCGAACTGTCAAGGTCTGGAATCTGAAGTCCGGCAGATGCATTAAAACACTTAATTTTCATACAGGTCCTGTAAGAAGCATGATGATTACTCCGGACCTGAAATACATTATTGCCGGAATCGGATGGCGTTACGATGATACTGCCAAGGTGATGAACCTGCACAGGAGTAAGGAGTCAGAGGATGAATACCGGGGCTACGGCTACAGGAATTTGAGAGATTTTCATTTCCTGTCTCAGGGCAATGGGGTATTGCTGGTATCAAGAAAGATCATTCAGATACGCAATTCCATTAGTGGCAAAGTTGAGAGAGAACTGAAGGGTCATAAGAAGCATATTAAAGAAGTATGGCTTTCTCCCGAAGGAAACAGCGTGCTTTCGTGCAGCCTGGATCATAGCATCAGAATCTGGGATCTCGAGTCAGAATCTGACGAGGTGGTCCTCAAGGGGCATACAGACGGTGTTTTGAAGCTCTCCGTCTCAGGGGATCAAAAAAGACTAATATCCGGGGGATGGGATCAGGAGATCATTGAGTGGGACCTGGAAATCAAGAAACAAGTTAGAAGCTACAGCGGGCATGAGTCCTGTATCGTATTTATCTCCTTTTTCCACCAGGATAGCCGTATTTTCAGCATCAGCTACGATCACCTTATGAAGGTCTGGGATACGGAAACAGGCGGATGTATACACACTGAACCCGCTCATGTCCAGATTACCTCTCAAAGCCGGATCAATGATTCTGATCATATCTGCATCGGCCATGCAGATGGTAAAATTCATTATTGGAATCTGCTAAGCCTGGAAGTGGAGCAGACCATGGAAGAGCATAAGAGCCTTGTCAGCTGTCTTGAGCTGTCAGAATCTGAGCAGCTCCTGTTTTCCGGGTCGAAGGATGGCACCGTGCTACAGTGGGATTTATCTACCGGGGAATGTACGGGAGAATATACGGGACACAGCAATGAGATCATCCACATTCGCAAGTTGCCCGGTCAGGACAGGATCATCACTTCCTCGTGGGATCATACCCTGCGGGTCTGGGAAATGTACAGTGGCAAGTGTGTCGGGGTGTTGACCACCGATCTTCTGGTCACCGGACTTGATGTGGACCGACACTCCGGAAGGATTGCCTACGGCACCATGCAGGGAGAGTTCAAAGTGATTGAATCCTAGTTCCAGAATATTTACTGAACAGGCCGTTCATTTTTTACAAATATCGTAACTTAGGGAATAGCACTAAGCATCCAATTAACTCAAATAAGAAACCAATATGGCCCCAAAAACCAAGCCCGGCATTTACATTTTAGGTGACAACATTATTGATCATCACCTTTATATTAAACAACAGAAAAATCTAGACTTTCCCACGCTTCTTCAGAAGAGTCAGAACGGAGGCGCCCATTTACTTTTTGATCTTATAGAGAAATTTAAACACTCAAAAATTGGTGCAGGTGAAGAAGATCCACTTTTAGAGAATTATGACATCATCTGCGGGCAGAAAGTAGTCAGCAGGAAAATTAAAGACGGCGAAACATGCAAGGTTGAAACGGGACTATTGTGGAAACCTTATCCATTAACTAATGATGAAAAGGATCCTGATTTCGAGACACTTCATTGGAGAATAAGTAATAAACTTGGTTATGGTCATACGTTTCGAAAGGACCGAAAAATTGAAGAATTTATCTTCAACGATGAGATAACTCCCCAGAAAGATGATATACTGGTGATTGATGATGGCGGCTTGGAATTTAGGACTTTAAAGGCGAAACACAAAAAATTACTAAAAATCAAATGGAAGTTTATTCTTCTGAAAATGTCAAATCCGGTTGCAAGCGGATCATTGTTTCAGGAATTGATTGAAAATCATTCTGATAAACTAATCATTGTTACCACCGCAAGCGAACTCAGACAATCGAACGTTAGAATTTCCAAAGGGGTCAGCTGGGAGCAATCTATAAGTGATCTTGTCCTTGAGTTAAATCATAATAAGCAAGTTGAAGACCTAAGAAGATGTAAGTTACTTATTGTAACCTTTTCCACCGAAGGTGCATTTTATATCGAAAATTCAAAAGATGAAGATGAGCTTATTACAAAATACAGGCTCTTGTTCGATAACAGATATTTGGAAAGAGAATTTATCAACGAGAAGATATCCGGTGAGGTTTTTGGCTATCAAAGCACTTTTACTCTGGCAATTTTACTTGGCTTGATATCCTATGATAAGGATCCTGAGAAGAATAAAGATGCATTTGAAGCCATGATAAACAATGGCTTATCTGCCACCAGATCTCTTGCCATAAATGGTCATGGAAATATTGATGATAAGGATCCCGAATATCCTTATAAAGTAGTGTTTAAGAATCTTGTAGATCCTGATTTCAGATATGGTTTTGCATTTGTTCCACAGCCCGATCTGGTTGATCCAGCAGACTTCGAAAACTGGTCGATTCTGAAAGGTAATTATGCATTGGAAAATCTGAAAGAGCCCTTGTTTGATGAAGCAATTAGTCACATCCTGAAGCGAAAAACCGGCTTATTAAATGCACCGCAATACTCAGTCAACTATTTTTTCACCGTTGACAGAAAAGAAATCGAAGGACTTCGGAACATTAAACAGCAGCTTCTTGCTTATAACAAAGATAAGAAAGAGAAAAAGCCCATTTCGATTGCAGTTTTTGGGTCGCCGGGCTCAGGAAAATCTTTCGTGGTTAGGCAACTGGAACAGGGAATTCCTATTCCCAATACTTCCTTCTTAGAATTTAATTTGTCTCAATTCTCTAATCCGGAGGACATTATTGGAGCACTGCACCAGGTCAGAGATGAAGTCCTCGATGGGAACTTGCCATTTGTATTCTGGGATGAGTTCGACTCAAAAGAGTATATGTGGCTGCAGTACCTATTGGCTCCCATGCAGGATGGCAAGTTTCAGGAAGGCCAGATTACACATTCCATTGGGCGCTGTGTATTTATTTTCGCAGGAGGCACCAGTAATGACTTTCAGCATTTTGGTTATGAACCGCCTGTTAAGCCAAATAGGCCAGGTTTTTCAAATGAAACAGAAATAGAGATCTATAAACTGGACCAGGCTGAGTACCAAGAGAAATTTAGAAAATTTGAAAATTTTAAATTAAAGAAGGGCCCTGACTTCAAATCCAGATTAAATGGATATTTAAATATCATGGGTCCAAATCAGGAATTCTCTTACAATGCAAGTACAGAAAAATGGGATATCCCTAATGAAAGCGATGTGTTTTATCCTATACGCCGGGCCATATTGTTTAATGCACTATCCGGATTTAATGCAGCAAAAAATGAAGTGGATAGCAGCCTCCTGAATGCTATTATTAAGATTTCTGAATATAAACATGGTGCCAGATCCTTCGAGAAGGTGATTAAATCAATATTTCAGGATAGCAATGGTAAAATGCTGCGGTCCAACTTGCCACCCGATACACTCTTAAACTCTCATGTGGATAAGCAGAAGTTTGAGAGTTTAATGACGGATGCCAGCAAGTTGGAACTTGCTGCCGCTAAAATTGCAGAAGATGTACATAATTTCTGGAAGGGACTTGGTGACAAACAGGGTTGGAAACTGGAATACCACAGAGACTACGATTATCTCCCGACACACATAAAAAGGGAGAATGTTGCTGCCGTATTAAGAATACCCGGAATACTGGAAGCAGCAGGGTATGCAATAACAGATAATCCCGCTGAAAATCAGAACGAACAATTTTTGGAAGAGCTATCGACCTCCCCTGATTTACTGGAGAAGCTGGCAATAATCGAACACGATGGTTGGTCCAAATTCAGGATAGATAATGGCTGGGAATACAATGAAAAGAGGAATGATGACAAAAAGCACCATAACTGCATTCTTCCCTTCGATGATCTTTCAGCAGACGATCAGAAAAAGGACAAGAATTCTGTGAAGAGTATACCTGATGTGCTAGGTAAGGCAGGGTTGTTTGTTAGGAAAATCTGTTAGAATTTTTTCTGAGTGATCTTGGAATTTTCTTATTAGTCTTATTTATGATTTTCGCAATTCTAATGAATTCAGCCGCGTTCTCCTTGTATAGCTGTAAATATTCGTTTGCATTTCTAATGAAGACTTTATAATGTTTCATTGCTTTTTTATACTGGTGCAGTTTGTAGTATTTTACACCCAGAGCAAAATGAGCCTCAGCAAGCCTGGAATTTATTCTTATGGATTTCTTTAATAGTTCAAAGGCTTTTTCATTATTGCCATTCTTTGTATGAATATTGGCCATGTTGTAGTATGCTTCGGCAAATTTGGGGTTGACAGAAATAACCTCTTGCTGGCACAAAAATGCTTCATCCAATTTACCCATACAATCTTTGGTTAATCCCATCAGATAATAGATTTTATCTTTGTGTAAAGCAGCGGTCTTACTGGTAAGAGATTTAATGAATTCTTCAGCAAAACCTTCTTTCACAATACGTTCAACAAGATCATAGTGGTATTGGGTGGAATGAACATTGTCTCCTACAATCTCAATTGCCTCTTTAACAACAACCTTATATTCCTTAGCTTTTAAAAGAGTAAGGAAGAGTTGAACTCTTATGTCAATATCATATTTATTCCTTTCACAATGTTCCAATAATTCTTGGGCTGCGCGATTCATTTTTTCATCCATAATTCTAACCATTTAATCCTCGGATTATCTTATTTATATAGGACTTGGAAGGGTCCATTTTTATCAATTGCTATAAGCGTTAATAGCTTTAACATTCTTATTCATAATTTATAGGCTAGTTCCATCATTTTAATTGCGTGAACATTTGAAGGATGAATATCTATTGCTTGCTGGTAAAAATGAATAGAAATCTGGAGGAAATCATTTATCTTATCAATGTAGGAAGGAGTTTTATAATCCACCCACTCCTTACTTATTAAATTGTTATCCTTATAGCCCATATAAAAAGGCAATAAGAAATCTCCAACCATGCAGCATAACACTGACATCTCCTCTGCCAATAGATATAATTTACCTTTCTGTATCGCTTCGTTATAAAGAACTAAAGCATCATCTATCATCCCATGAAATGCCAGAAGATGACCCTGTATGACCAATGCTTTTTCGAAAGGAGTCTTTACTTTAAGATCTCGTCCTAGAACAATTGCTCTTTCAATTATTATCCTTGAATTCTCAAAATACCCATTTTTAAAATAGATAAAGGCAGTGTTAAAATTGGCTTTGAAAACGCCTTCGAAATCGCCGGTTTTGTGAGAGATCTCAGCTTGTTTCTGATATAGATCTCTGGCTTTATTTGGATTGCCTTGAATCATTTCTAGCGCACCTTGATTCTCCAGGCAGCTCGAAAGGCTCTTGGTAATGTTATATTTTCTACAAATGGCTTCCTGTTCCTTAAAATGTGCCATCGCCTTAGAGGGATTGCACTGCATCTCGAATATTCCCAGCTCCCCTGTGGCCTTCTGATACCCGTCAAAATCCTGCAAATTTTTAAATAGGAATTGAGAATGCAGAACATTTTTAGTTGCGTCATCCAATTTGCCTTGCAAATAAAAGGCTATGCCCTGGTTAAGTAAAATCCCTGCTTCCGATCTCAAATTACCTAATTGTCGAGAAATCCTGAGGGCGTGTTCATTATATGAAATAGCGAGCTTTAATTTGCGAAGTGTAATGAGCAATTGCGATTTGTTTTGTAATCCGGAAATTAGGGTGTTGATATCACCAATTTGTTCGGCCAGCTGTATTGATTGCTCGAAGTATGATAGTGCTTTTTCGGGCTCACATACGTATTCGTAGGCTAATCCCAGGTTCCCATAAGTTCGGGCAAGATTATGATTGTCATTATTTGATATATAATAATCAACTAGCTTTTCTCTTAAGTCGATCGCTTCTTCAATATATCCATGATGCCCCAGGAGATTATCCACATCGTGAGCAGCGTGAATATCCACTGCTGGATCAACAATGATGGACTTGTAAGCTATGGATATGTGGAATTTAGATTTCCGCTCCAGATTGCCCCAATATTCATGGAGATCATATATATAATAGAATGCAAGCAGTTTTAAGAAGGACAGATATTTCAGCTCGCTAAATAGTTGCTTCCAGTTTTTCGAATTATTTAACTGCCATGGCAACTCCTGTAGTTTTCGAATGTTGGGTCTTACATCGTCATTCTTACTTAAAAATAGGGGTTTGCTTGTAAAGTAGTTCGCAAGAATTCTGTGATATTTTGAATCAGCACCCATAATCTTAAACTCAAAGGTCACCTCCAGCAATAAACGGGTTAAACTTTAGCGTCTCTCCACATTTGGGGCAGTCAGATAGCAATCCTGGCTCTTCCCTTGCTTCATCGGGCAACTCCACGCAAGGAGACTGCTCAGGCCTTAATCTTGCTTTCTTTGTTATCTTCTCAATGGTAGCTAAAACCAAAGCTGGTGGTGCAAAACCGTGTCCACAAAAGGGACAATCTGCAGAAAGTGATTGGTATTGTTGCGATTCAAAATTCCAAATGGATTTTAATGTGACAATTCCTTCATTAATCAATCCATATTTGTTCCTCAAATCCAACATAATAACATCTCCACCCTGATCTCCGGTAATAATGCCTTTTGTGTTGATATTAAGACTTTTATATTTTGATCTGTTTGGGTATACGGCTAGTTTTTTAGCTTCTTCTATATCCCAAAGGATTAGTTTTTTATCTAAACCGCAAGAAACAAAGTATTTATCATTTGAGAAGGTCTGGATATCTATGACATAATTGTTATGTCCAATAAATACCTGATCGAGTTTACCAGTTTTTATATTTATTCTTCTTACAGAAAAATCTAAAAAACTTAGAAGAGCAGTTTTCCCACTCCAACTAATATTTATTACGGGAATTCTCGATTCGTGTATGATATGATGGATCGCGATTATTTTTCCTGTCAATATAGACCAAATAGCGATTTTACCATTTCTATGGATTATTAATGCAGCTTTTCCATCAGGAAGGATTTTAAAGCAAGCTATACTTTCAATTTCATAGTTATATATTGAAACAATCTTTCCTGAGTCTAGATTGTGAACTAGAATTTTCTTATCTGCTGCCACTGCATATTTCCCATCTGGAGTTAATTCAAATTTTCTTACCCAACTATTAAAATCCTTAATTCTGTTAATTATATGACCTGATTCTATATCCCAAATTGCCACTGTTTGATCATCAGAACATGATACAACTCTATTGTTATCTGGTGTTATATATACAATATTTATTATATGATTATGCGCATTTTCGATTTTTATGCAGCTTTGATCATTCAGATCTCGAATTATTATTGTAAAATCCCATGCGCCAGATGTTACAATTCTTCTATTGTCATTGGATATATCAAAACTTATTATGGTTGATGTATGACCGCCAAATATTTTTAAAACATCACCTGTCCTGAAGTTCCATATAATTAAAGTTTCGTCGAAAGAACTTGATAAGGCATACGTTCCATCAGTGTTTATAGATACTTTTTCAACAACCCCATCATGCTTTGACTTTTTGTTTTCATTTTCGAACCCTTTTTCGAGATCCCAAACAATAACGTTGTTTTCACCATCTAGTAGGACTACAATACGTCCATCAGGTGTGATCTTTGCATCTGTTATACTTGTCCTAGTTCTTAAGGTTTTATTCAATTTCTTATTTAACAAGTCCCAAATACATAATTCATTACTCCTTTTATTATTACAGAAAATAGCAAACCGTCCATCAGCTGTTATTTCCAAAGGTCTAATTATGCCAGTTTCACCAATGTCTATTTCAGTGACTGTCTTTGAAACTGATTCGAAAATAGAAAGTAAGCCTTTATAAGTTCCATATATGATATATTTTAGGTCTGGGGTAAAACTAAGGGCCGAAATTGCTTGATAACACTTCAGATTTGCAATTATCACATCTTTAGCAAGATCCCATATGATTATTTTACTATCTAATGAATTATTGGAAGCTGAAATAGCCCATCTGCCATCACACCTAACATTCACAATCGCGTCACCTAAACTATTTGATAAAACCCTTGTTTGCTCACCATTACCAATATTCCAGATTCTCACAGAATTATCTTTATGACCTGAAATTAGAATTTGACGATCTGCAGATATGCCCAATGAATTGGTAAAATTATGTGATATACTTCTGCGTTCATTTTTTTTTAAATCATCATTATCTATAAAATCTTTTCTATCGTCAGGTATTGAGATTCGTTTTATTTCCTTTTTATCCTGCAGACTCCAATAAATAATCTCTTCATTAAAACCTAATGCGGCGTATTTGCAATCTAATGATACACAGGCTGATAAAGTCGCATTCGATTTCAGGTCAGTTTTAACTATACTAATTATTTCCCCACTGATTAGATCAACTGTAGCAAAATTAGTATCGTCTTTAACTACAGCGTATTTTGCATCAGGTGTGATATTGCATTTCCGCAAATGGTTTTCTTGATATGAAACCTTTTTTCTAACCAATGGCATAGGATCCCAGGAAGGCCGTGTTTGGTTTAGTTTTAGAAGTAAGCACCCCGCTCCTTTGTATGATTCCTTATTAGCTGCTATTCCCACAGACCCATCATCAGTCCAATTCCACGCTTGCTGCACCGAAAAATATGAAAACTCACTAGCATACTTCTGCAGGTTATCAGCCTCGTGGCCTAAAAAGTTAATGAAGTCCTTCAGCTTATTAACCCTTTGGGGATTATTCTTAATCCGCTTAATCTCTGCATGTATTTTTTCCTGTGTCCAAGGAATAATGCTTTCTGGAATTTCTAGTTCGCCAATTTCAATATCGCCTTTTGCACAAGCAATCAGATCTCGAGTATATTTATCCATCCGTTCCTGACGATTTCTGTCCTTTTCTTTTTCAATTTGGTATTCGGGTAAACCATCGAGTGCAAGATGATAATCCTTTACCAAGGCATAGGTCAGTTTGGCGGCCGCTTTAGCTTGTATAAAATCGAGGTTACAAAGTGTATCGGTTACCTCATCCCATAATTCTGCTTTGGTTTGCTGCCAGGGTTGCTCCATACATTTGCGCACATGAGGTTTCTTTTGCAGCTCGCCATCGAAAAAATTGGACTGAGTTACAAAGAATTTGGCGAGATTGAAGTGGTATTTTTGTGCTTTGGATCCCATCATTATTCAACAGAAACCTCTTCATCCAGTTTATATCTCTTCCTCAATACCTCATTAAACTGCCTGTGGAAAAAAGTAATAATAGGTACCCCATCGGCATCACGTTCGGTTAAAAATGGCTCTAGGTCAAGATAGAGACGTGACCAGACTGCAAGGGGGATCTTCTTAGCTTCTCGGAGTTCTTCGCGGTGGTCCTTATGGGAGTTGTCAAGAAAAGTCGCCCAGTATTCTTCATCAAAGACCAGAATATCCAGAATTTCATTTTCGGCAAGTCCCTGGTAACGCCCGCAAAGCATGTAACAGATGACATGTTCAACCAATCCTTCCACATGATCGTCTTCAAGGTCCTTTATAAAATCATTAATTATACCTTCTACCTTATCGCTTAATTGGCAATTTTTCTGATACGATGTCCACTCTTTTGCCTGTTCAAAGGCCAGTTTCAGGTAGATGGGAAGGTCACTCTTTTCCTTGCCAAGGATCACATCAAATTGTTCAGGAGTCAGCGTTCTGTTGATGGATTCCAGCCAGGTATTCAATATTAAGCTTACCTCTGTCCTGGGAAGTAGTGGAAGTGCCTCAGATTGAGTCCCAGTTAATTTATCCTGTAACTCTGGAAGTGAGGAAACCACAATCTTTACATTTGCTGGCAGCTCTGCTGGTAACCAGTTCAATTGTCTTGCATTATCCGTATCCGATAGCTGATCAAGCGCATCCAGAAACAACACTACTGGTTTTTCAGCAGTAGCCAATTCCAGGCTTTTTCTGAAGACCTCAGTCATCCCATACATTTCGTGCAGGGCTTTTTCATTTCCTTCACCAGCCAGATCATTTAATTCTGTACCAAATCTCTGAGCAATTTGTCCAGCTACACTTTGCATCAGGGAAATGACGTTGGAGGAATTAGAGGTGGTTCCCAGGAAGCGGTACACCAACACAGTGTCTGCTGATTTACTTTCCAGAGTATCCTGAACCACTTTGGCCATCACACTCGATTTTCCTGAGCCAGATTCTCCTATTAAGGAGAGTGTTTTGTTGCTGGAAGGATCATTCAGGTAGTTCTGAATAGTGGTCAGGGTTTCAGCTCTTCCCCTGAAATGGGTAACAAGTTTGTTCTTAAATTCTGTATGAAGCCGCTGTTCATGAGCAATTTCATCGTCATCAATCACCTTGGTCAACTGTTCTTCAATAACAGCTTTAAGCTTATCAAATATCTTATCCGCATATGCAGCAGCGTCCTCAATCTCCGTTTTGTTATTCTTCCAATTCGCCTTATAGGTGATATAGTTTTCTTTAAGATGTGTCTCTAAACGATCTTTCAAGGTATTCAGTTTTGCCTTTGCTTTTGTGTCATGTACATCTCCAATCAAATCAATGAAACCATTGGCTGATTCATCCTTCGGAATTATTTCTGCCTGGCGGACCAATGCGAAAACATGCTTCTCAGGTTCTTCAATTTCTGAAGGCGGATTTAAGGCCCCGTTTAAGATTTCCTGGTGGGTGGCAGATGCATAATACTTTATTAATTCTTCTTCGCTGAAGGATAGCTCATTGACCGCATCCCGAAGAGCTATCCTCAATTGATTGTCGATGGGTTCCCAGTCCTTATATTCTTTGTGTTCCTCACCCCTGGGCTGAAGGTCGTACTCTGGAGGAACAGCATTTTCATCCTTTTTGTACCAGGTTTCCAACAGTTCTGTGTTTTCTTTAGCCAATGGAAGTATTTTATCCCAATCCTGTTCCGGAATCTTTTCAGGAATGGGCTGCCAGCCGTATTTGTCCCCAAGTAGGATCAAAAAATTTGGTTTGGGTGAAACACGCTGACAGCGCGCCACCTCGTTGAGGCAGATTTCTAAGGTTTTTTGGTTCAGCTGGGATTCTTCTGTAACCCCCCATCGTAAATCCACTGCCTGGAACTTTGCATTGTTTTGCAAACAGAATTCTTCCAGCTTTGGAAAAACTTGCTGCTGAAGCAGGTGGCGCTCCTCCTTCATATCGGTAAACGTGGAGCTGACAAAAACACGGAATACTTTGGTTTGCTGGGGCATGGCAGGGATTTTCACATAAGATAATGAATCTCCCAAAGATTAGAAAGTGAATTTCAAGTTCTTAGGCCCTTAATCGTTTGATGTCGTGCCCTTGTTGTTCCTGAAGACGTAAATTTTGCAATTCCAGGTGCTTCTTTGTCAAAAGCCTGTAGTGAGCATGTTAAGCCTGGCAAGAAGCTGACCTGTCTGTGCCGAAAGAAATATGACTTGTCCGTCACCACCACCACAAAGAACGATTTGTTCATTGCGCATCAATCCCATACTCCAGATCCTCAGTCTTCTTTTCTGGCATTGAGATGAACATATTGAAAAGGTCCAATGGCATGAAGCGCCATTCGTAATAGCTTTGCCTTCTGTTTGCTGAAAGGGAGCATCCGCAGCGCATATTCAGTATTTCCGGATATTCAAGCAGTGTCACCTGAATTGAACCACATTCACACTGGAAGAGACTGTGCACCGTGTATATTCCACCTTTTGTTAGGGGATATCTGCAATAGCTTGTGAAGCTATCGTTGATACATACTACCTGTTGATCTTTCTTGTATATCATGGTTTCGATTTTTCTAATTACAGGATTGCATGTTTCATGCCTATCCATGCAATGTTCAAATAATCAGTTGGATACAAAACACAGTGTTCTGAAAATGCTGGTTTCTTAACCTGTTTTGTGCGAAGTCTTCGCGAATGGAATTACATCTTTGACTGGCGATCTGCCAGTTTTTCCTTGGTGCACAGGAGCGAACAAATTCGTGCTTTGTTCGTGATAATTTTCCCTGTATCACACCATGCCATCTTATTAATATACAGGTATTCAGTGAGATATGTTTTATGGCCTTCGAATTGTATCTATAGAGTAAAAACAAGTATATTATTCACATAAAAAGAACAGAACTATGTCCGATCTCGACGCATTAAAGAACCTGGTCCTGGCCCCCTATATCATGAAAGCGACAGCCCTTATCGGAGTAAGCAGGGATGTGGGCGGTAATCAATTCAGGCATTGTTTTTCGACCCTGGGTATCCTTCTGGACTACAAATATTACAGAGACAGTATACTTTTGAAAGCGGCCTTGCTTCATGATCTACTTGAAGACCTCCCTGAAACGGAAGTAGATGAAATCAGGTGGATCGATCATGAAAGTCCGCAGGTCGTTGAACTGGTATTGGAAGTGACAAAGCAAAAAAAGGATACAAAGGCCCAATACCTGGAGCGGCTATTTGTCTATGGATCAAAGAGAGCTATGATCCTCAAGTGCGCTGACCGGATCAGCAATCTCACCGATCTTCATCGAGACACCCATTCCGATCAGAAGATCTCTGACTACCTCGATCAGACTGAGCAGTTTGTATTACCAATGGCAGAAAAGGTGAATACCGATCTTCTTCTCGAATTGACAGACCTTGTTGCTAAGCGACGGGAGATTCTCAAACTGGGTTAGGTCCGAAATTTAAACTGCTAATAAGCCCCATCCAAATAGGGGTAGGCCAGAGAGTGGCCCGCATACTCACTTGGGAGACTCATACTTGAATTTCAGTTGTGTAAGTAGTATATTTATGTTAGTGCCGCTATTGGCTTTCGGGTATTACATTCAGCCGTAATATAGCATAAATATGAAGTATTTCATCAGCTATTCCCATTTAGATTTTGAAAAAGCAGAATGCCTCAAAGAAGCGTTAACAGAGGTATACAATGACCGAATCACAGGATTTCTTTGCTCTGATCGTCTTCTGGGAAGGAACTACTATACAAACATAGATAGTCAACTGAAAAAATGTGATTTGTTGATTTTTGTTGCTACTGAACATTCTATTCATAGTGATTGGTGTTCATATGAAATAGGATTTATAAATGGTAGAAGCAAGGAAACTGTTCCTATTCTGTTTGATTTGTCTTACAACGATATGCCTGATTATACAAGGCTATTACTTGGAGCCAGGTTCGATGAAAAGCTTAAAATGAAGACTGCTTTAAATCAGATATTTGGAAACATTAAAAGCATTGGTGATAATGAAATAAGAAAGTTCTACTCAGTATTCGAAAGGACACATAATGCTGCGCTCGTAGAGCGAAATTTGAAGCTTAAAATCACAAATTCCCTGGAATGTGATGAAATCGATTTGGCCAAGGTAGTAAGAGCCATAAAAGAACTGGAATTCTACAATAATGATGATACTTTTGATTTACTCATGTTAGTGGTGAGCTGCAATAATGTTCACTTTCGAATGGCAGGTGTAGAACAATTGAAAGAATACTTTTATGATGAAGAAAGGTTTGAAACCCTGCTTGCCCAATTTGCATATGTCAGTTATGCTGAGATCCAGGAGTTAATAGAAGCTGTCTCTGATGCAATAAATAGCAATAAATCATTTTGGCCAAAGTACAGAGAACTGCTTTCAAAAAACTTGGGTGACAGAGAGAATGTTTTCGACGATATTGTGAAAAGAATAGAGAGCTATATTAAGTAAAACAATAGAGCAAAATAGATACTAAAGCTGCTTAGTTCCCCATTTAATAAGCCCCATCCAAATAAGGATAGATCAGGGAATCGCCTGTAAATTCAACTTTCAGTTTCTCGAATTTATTGAAGGCTGCACCTTCACCCGTTTCAGCTAAAACAAATAGCCAGAACTCTTTCTCTCCATCCTCATCAATATCATCATATCCAACCACCGGGCCGAAGTAGATGGCCGTATCTTCATTCATCCGGAAAATCTCGAACCCGCTGCTTCGACTGTAATTACCACCGGTGTAGTACTTATATGCGTAAATATCATCAAATAGCCTGATGGGCTCGGCCCCCATTTCATTTATAAACTCATGGGTATAAAAGAGGAAATAGGATTCATTGCTAGAATTGATATGAACCGAGGTAAAAGCATTCCGCCCGCTAAAAATATCTCCGGTTATATGGTTCAGATATAACTGGAAACCCTCGAATTCCCAGCAACGGGTTACCACCGTATCAATCGGAAACAGGGGTTCAGATTGATATGCAAGGGGAGGTGGTGGCGGGCATTTCACTTTCATATAAACAAACAGGATGGATGAGGCCCAGAGCCCAAGGAACCCGCTAATCAAAAGCAGCCTGGATAGTCTAGTCCTGGATAGTCTTTTGCTGGAAATCCTCTTGCTGATTCCGCTTCTGAGGGAAAGTCTTTGTCTTGGCTTCTTATTTTTTCTCATGTTAGTTCTTCTTTTCAAGATCAATATTGAATTACCAGATTAGTTCCTGATCTTCATTAGCATCAAGATCGATCACTTTGTATACCTGTTCGTGCAAATAGGGTCCTCCGGGATAAGGAGCAGTATAGTCCAGGTTGAGCCAGATGGTTCCGGTTTGATCCCTGCGATAAAAGAGGGGAGGAGAGCCCTTCTTCTGATAGCATGGCATGGCTTTAATCCGGGGCTCTACCCATGCGAAGTAGATAGAATCGTGGGGGATGGCCAGCTCAGGGTACACGTGGTGATCAGTAACGATGATCCTTGTCTCGAAACCAAGTGTTTTAAAGAGGGTGGACACCAGGAGGGCGTAGTCGTCGCAGTCGCCGGAAAAGCTCCGGATGGTTTTGTGTGGAGGCCTGTAGAGCT
>Ga0180430_10001799_pt1 | contig 20286 bp, 13 predicted proteins | sample SS_ome_9_FD_132999 | JGI IMG/M metagenome (GOLD analysis project Ga0180430, IMG submission 132999) | Hypersaline lake sediment archaeal communities from the Salton Sea, California, USA - SS_1_S_2 metaG | ecosystem: Environmental > Aquatic > Non-marine Saline and Alkaline > Hypersaline >... | reverse complement strand
CCCCGCCACATTCAGAAAACGACGGCCATTTTCAGCGGCGTCGGCGGTCAATGGAAATACGCCGGCGGTTGAGAGACAGAGAACGATGAAAATCAGCAAACCCGCGGACCGCATCGGCGGACGACGCAACCGACCTTCTCGGCGCCTGTATGGCGCCGGTTCCGGAAACCGGCGCTGCGGCCGACGGAGAACGGCGCCTGTTGTTGAAGGTGCGGACTGAAGCGGCTTGGCCGGGATATTCATCATGTGCGGACACCTTTAAAAGATCCGTCGTCGGAGATCCTGAAAAAATCGGCTAATCGTTCAAATGGTGACGTTGTGGTACAACCGGCAGCCTAATCCAGCGGCACCGTTTTGTCAAGTTTTCCGGGCGCCGTCATCTGTTTTCCCTGTCGCGTGCCGCGTTTTGCAAGGGTTTGCCGTATGAGATGCAGGGTTTCCGATTTCCGGACCGCCCACTGCGGCGCCACCAGTTCATCGGCATGGGGGTCCCCGGTCAGACGCTGAATGACAACGTGCGGCGGTGTTCTTTCCAGAAAATCGCAGACCCATTCAACGTAGGTTTCCTGATCAAGGCAGGTGTAGCGGCCGTTCCGGTGCAGCTGCGCCAGGGGCGTGCCGCGGACAACGTAGAGCAGATGAATCTTGATGCCGTCGATGGGCAGGCCTGCCAGAAAACGGGCGGTTTTCAAGATGTGGGATCGGTCTTCACCGGGAAGTCCCAGAATGACATGCGCGCAGATGTGGATATTCCTGCCGGATGTCAACCGCACCGCGCGCGCGAAACAGGCGCTGTCGTGGCCGCGGTTGATGCGGCGCAGCGTGGGATCATGCGCACTCTGCAGGCCGTATTCCACCCACACTAGATGGCGTTGGGCCAGCGACTGCAGAAGATCGAGCACCGGCGTGTCAACACAGTCCGGCCGGGTGCCGACGGAGATGCCCACGACATCCGGCTGGGACAAAGCGGTTTCGTAAAGATGCTTCAAATGGGAAAGCGGGGCGTATGTGTTGCAAAACGACTGAAAATACGCAATAAATGCTTTGGCTTTGTATCGTTTCGCCAGGATTTGTCTGCCCCTTTCCAACTGTTCTTCGATGGAAAGCCCCTCTGCAAAGGCACCGGTTCCCGATCCGCGCTGGTTGCAGTAAATACAGCCCCCTTTTGCGATGGTGCCGTCGCGGTTGGGGCACGTCAATCCGGCGTCCAGGGTGATTTTTTGAACACGGACGCCGAAAAGCCGGCGCAGGTAGGAATTGAGATCATAATAGCGGTTGGCGGCTGGCTGCATGTCAACAGACTGCAAATGGATGCTTCCCGGTGAATTCAACTTGTGTCGGGCATTGATTTCGGCTATTCTGATTCGTTGGCGGGCGATACGGCGGAACGCCGCCATTATTTTAAACCCATCGTCTGTATAGCACATATCGGGTCGTTTCCGAAAGATGGGATATCGAATTTCAGGTAAAAGGTCGCGGATGAAGGCATCCCACAGCACCAAAGCAACCCCGTCATATCCCACAACATACGACGTCATTGTCGTGGGGGCCGGGCATGCCGGCTGCGAGGCGGCGCTTGCCGCTGCACGCATGGGCTGCCGTGTTCTTTTAACGGCCATCGATCTCGACAAGGTTGCATCCATGCCCTGCAGCCCGTCCATCGGGGGCATGGCCAAAAGCCAGCTGGTGAAGGAAATCGACGCTCTGGGCGGCGAAATGGCGAAAGTGACGGATCTGTCGGCCATTCAATACCGGACCCTCAACACCAAAAAGGGGCCGGCGGTCCAATCGACGCGGACCCAGAACGACAAGCTGCGGTATCATTCGGTCATGAAAGCGGTTCTGGAAAAGCAGCCCCGTCTGGATTTGAAACAGATGCTGGTGGAGTCGCTGCTGCAGGAAAATGGACGGGTCGCGGGCGTGGTGGATCAGACCGGCTTCGGTTATGCCGGAAAAACCGTAGTACTGGCCACAGGGACATTTTTAAGCGGAATCGTGCACATCGGCTTCACATCGATCGAGGCCGGCAGGGCCGGTGAGTTCGCCGCCTACGGTCTGGCGCGCAATCTGCGGGGCCTGGGGCTGCAAATGGGGCGGCTCAAGACCGGAACCCCCCCGCGGCTGCACAGAAACAGCATCGACTTTTCAAAATTTACCCCGCAGGAGGAAGAAGCGGCCCCGCGGCCGTTTTCTTTTTTCTCAAAAAAATCGCCGCTTCCACACCTCCCCAGCTATATCGGCCACACCAATGTGCGCGCCCATCGTCTGGTTTATGAGAACCTGGAGCGATCAGCCCTTTACGGCGGCATTGTCAAAGGGGTTTCCGCCCGCTACTGCCCCTCTTTTGAAGACAAGATCGTCCGCTTTCCCGACAGAGACCGTCATCAGATCATTCTGGAGCCGGAAGGTCTCGAAAGCCGGGAAATATATGCCAGCGGACTGGGAAACAGCCTTCCTGTGGAGATTCAGCTTGCCCTGGTGCGGTCCATCGAAGGCCTTGAAAACGCGGAAATCATCCGTCCGGCGTACGCCATTGAATACGATTATGTCGATCCGCTGCAGCTGAAGCCCACGCTCGAAACCAAAAAGGTGCCCGGGCTCTACCTCGCCGGACAGATAAACGGAACCTCCGGATACGAGGAAGCCGCTGCACAGGGATTGTGGGCCGGCATCAATGCGGCCTGCCGGGTTCAGCAGCGGCCGCCGTTCACCCTGGATCGCTCCCAGGCATATATGGGTGTTATGGTGGATGACCTGGTCACGCGGGGAACCCGGGAACCCTACCGCATGTTCACATCGCGGGCCGAGTATCGATTGATGCTGCGCGAGGACAACGCCGATCTGCGCCTGATGAAGATCGGCCATGAACTGGGCCTGATCGACGCCGACACCGCCGGGGATGTCGAGGCGCGGCGGCAGGCGATTCAGATGGAAATGGAACGGATCGAACGCTGTACCATCAAGCCGGACGCCGCCGCCAACCATTATCTGCTTGAAAAGGGCACCCAACCCATCCGCAGCGGTGCACCGCTGAAGCAGCTGCTCAAACGGGTGGAGCTGGACTACGATCTGGTGGACACCCTGGCACCGCCGCCGACAGGGCTGGATGTGCGCGTCAAAAAGCAGGTCGAAATCGAAATAAAATACGACGGCTATATTCAACGGCAGTTGCGTGAGATCAGAAGATTCAAGGATCTGGAGAGCGCCGGCATTCCGGAAGACTTCGCATTTCATCAGGTGCACGGCCTTTCCAATGAGCTGAAGGAAAAGCTCGCGGCGGTGCGGCCGACGTCGCTGGGGCAAGCGTCCCGCATCGACGGCATGACGCCGTCGGCCTTGTCGGTTCTGATGATCGCCCTGCGGGCGGCATCTTGACACGGCGGCGCGAAACGCTTATTTTTTAGGGTGTTACTGTAGCATAATTGCAATTGTTTAAAGGAGCGTAAATCAAATGCCTGAAAAGGACTATTACAAGATACTCGGCCTCGAGAAAAATGCCAGCGATGCCGATATTAAAAAGGCCTATCGCAAAATGGCCATGAAATATCATCCAGACCACGCCAAAGGAGACAAGGCCTCGGAAGACAAGTTCAAGGACGTGAGCGAGGCCTACGCCGTGCTCAGTGACAAGGAAAAGCGCAAGCAATACGATACGTATGGCTCGACGGATTTTCATCAGCGTTATTCCCAGGAGGATATTTTCAAAGGCTTTGACTTCGGCGATATTTTCAAGGAGTTCGGATTCGGCGGCCGAAACTTTTCCCGCGGCGGCCGTGGCGGCCGCGGCGGTTTCAAATTCTCGTTCGGCGGCCAGGATCCCTTTGCCAGTTATAGCGCGCAACAGGCGCCCACGCGGGGGAACGATCTGGTTTACGAGCTGCCGTTGACCTTGAGAGAAATTGCAACCGGAGCGCGCAAGACTGTCCAGTTTCAGCACAAAGGCCGATCGGAAAACATTTCCGTAAAAATTCCCAGGGGAATGATCGACGGAAAAAAGCTGCGCATCGCCGGCAAAGGGGAGGTGGATCCTTACGGCGGTTCGCCCGGCGATCTCTTTATTGTCGCCAAAATCATGTCTGACCCGGTCTTCAGCCCCAAAGGGGCCGACCTGTATGCGACCCGCGAAATCAAGCTGAGTGAGGCGCTGCTCGGCACCACACTCGAGATTCCCAAAGTCGAGGGCGGGGCGGTGAGCCTTAAAATTCCCCCGGGAACGCGGCACAAGACCAAGATGCGTCTGGCCGGGCATGGTCTGCCGCACATGAAAGGCGGCGGGAAAGGCGATGTCTATATTTCGATTAATGTCGCCATCCCGAAACACTTGACGCAGGCGCAGAAAGCGTTGGTGAAAAAGCTGGCGGACGTCGGCTTATAGAGTGTTGATGACAACCGGTATAAATGATTGACAGGATAAGCAGTTTACGATAATCTTGGTTCGATTTGGCCATTGAAAGCGTAAGATTTCTGAGCCCATACACAAAATGGGAGACACCGGTCTCGAGCGTCGCGTATGCCAATTCTCAGTCCTGTCCTGAACAAAGATGAGATCGAAGCCATTGTCACCGGCATTGCAGAAAACATCTCGTTTGATTACCGCAGCAAAAACCTGGTTTTAATCGGCGTGCTCAAAGGCGCATTCGTTTTCCTGGCGGACTTGATCCGCCACCTGACCATCGACGTGGAGATTGATTTTATCGGTGCCGCCAGCTATGGGGCCGGCACCGTTTCATCCGAACAGGTTCGGATTACCAGCGACATCACCATCGACGTCGCCGGCAAGGACGTTCTGGTGGTGGAGGATATCGTGGACACAGGGTTAACCCTCGGTTTCATTCGGGACCACCTGGCCGCCAAGGCACCGAACAGTGTCAGAATTTGCGCCCTGTTGGACAAACACGAGCGCCGGCAGGAAAATACACACGTTGATTACGTGGGACATGGGGTGCAAGAGGGATTCCTGGTCGGTTACGGCCTTGATCATGCCGAGCGGTACAGGCAGCTGCCGGCGATTTATCATCTCAAATCAGAATAAAGAGGGCGCATTATGATTATCACCTGCGAGGAATGCAACACCAGTTTCAAGCTGGATGAAAGCCTGTTGAAGCCGTCGGGTTCCAAGCTACGCTGTTCGAAGTGTGGGCACATATTCGTTGCCTATCCATCGCCCTCTGATGAAATCAGTGCGCCGGAACCGGAAGAGAAAACACCCCCTGCCGCCGGTGAAACAGCGGAAGCCGCCGCTGCTCCTGAAACCGCGTCTGAAGCCCAAGCCGAAACCGAAACCGAAACCGAAACCGAAAGTGGCCCGCAGACGGAAGCGGAAACGGAGCCGTCGGCGCCCGCAGAAGATGAAGAATCTCTTTTCGAGGAGGATGCAGCGGCGGCCGGTACGGGTCCGGTTGCGGAGACGGCTGCGGAAAAAGATGCGGCGCCTGTTGAGGATTTCGATCTGTCCGATTTGGACCTGTCTACGCCGGAAACCGAAATCGAAGAGGAATCCGCTGCGGTGGAAGATTTCGATTTGTCCGACCTGGAGCAGGATCTGGTGATGGAATCCGACACGGAAGTGTCCCGACCGCCGGAAGAGGCCTCGGCGGCCGAACCGCCGGAAGGGGAAGCCGCGGACGACGGGGGGGATTTCGACCTGGAATCGCTTCTCGAGGAAAGCGACACCGATGCGGCCGAAATGCAGGAAGAGGAGCCGCTGCTGGAATTTGAGATGGGAGACGAGGCGGAGCCGTCAGAGGAAACCACGGAAGAAACGGATAAAACGCTCGACCTGAGCGATCTGGGCGATCTCGATCTTGATTTGGAAGAAGATGAGGCGTCGCCGCGATTCGAAATGGAGGAAGACGAAAGCCAGGATGAGGAGCTGGAGCTGGATCTGGATTTCGATCTGGAGGAGGCGCCGGCCACCACCCAAGAAGCGGCGCCGGAAACCGAGGCGGAAAGCCTCGATCTCCCTGATCTTGAAGAAACCATTGAGATGGCGTCTCCACCCTCCGCAGATTCGACGACCGCGGAAGAGACCTCGGACATTAACGTTGGGCTGGAGATGGAAAACGGCTCGGAAGCGGCCGCCGTCGCCAAGGAAACACCTGAGGACGCCGAAGACGAGGATCTGGAAGATCTGGATTTTGAACTCGACATGGAGTTTGAGGCCGAGACGGAAGAAGCGGATGCGGCGCCGGATGAAGCAGTGGAAGGCGTCGAAGATCTGGATATGTCCGAGATTGAGGCCATGTTGGGCGACACGGCCGAGGACGTCGGTTTGGCCGAACCCGGGGACGAGGATCTGGACGATCAGGTGCAGGTCGAAAAATGGAAAGAAAAACCAGCCGATGCGGATTTAGAGGAAACCGCTGAAATCGATCTTACGGATCTGAACCTGGATGAAGAGGAAAAAGGGCTGACAGAGGAAGAAGAGCTGGATCTTGAGCTGGAGCTGGAAGCCAAGCCGGATACAGAAGCGGCGCAGGAAGAAGATGCGGCCGCCGAACCGTCCGCCGTTGAGGAGGAAGAGGAGGAGGAAGAAAGCTTCCTTGAAATGGAAACAGGGGACGCCGAATTGGACCGCACCAGTGGGGAAGGCGACATTCAGCTGGAATTTGACATCGACGATGAGGAAGAAGCGGATGCCGGCACTACCGAGGAAGTCATGGAAAAATCGGATGTTCCGCTTTCCGAAATGGCAACGGTGGGCACCGACACTGTGCCGGGTGCCCCTTTGAAGGAGCCCAAAAAGGTTAAAAAATCGAAAAAGCCCAAAAAGCCCAAAAAGAAAACGTCCATCGGCCGCCGCAGCGCCGCCCTTCCCATTGGGGTGGTGCTGCTGGTCATTGTGGCCGCCGCAGCCGCTGTCATCGTGCTGGATCGTTTCAAAATCCAGATTCCCTATGTAACCGATGCGTTCCGGCAGATACCCTATGTCGCGCAGATCATGCAGCCCGCTTCCCGACAGGGCGGCGAGATTACGACGCTGGACATCGGCAGCAAGTTCATCGAAAACAGCAGCCACGGAAAACTGTTCATCATTACCGGAACCGTGAAAAATGATTACCCGCAGAACCGGCGCCACATTCAAATGAGCGGCAAGCTGTATGCAAAAGGGAAAAAACTGGTCAAATCGGAAACCGTTTACGCCGGCAATCTGCTGTCTGATAAAGAACTGTCGGAAATGACACGCGATGCCATCGCTGCGCACCTTTCCAAACCCAACGGCGACAGAAACAGCAATGCCGCGGTAAAACCGGGCCAACAGATTCCCTTTATGGTGGTTTTTGCGGAGCTGCCGCCGGATCTGGAAGAATTTACGATCGAGGTGGCGGGTTCTTCACCGGTCGCCCAATAATGGCCGATCCGATGTTTTCGGCTTGACTTGCCCAGACCAACCTGATAGAGGGTGGCCGCTGCTTAAAACGACAACGGCGATGTAGCTCAGACGGTCAGAGCATGCGGCTCATATCCGCAGTGTCCGGGGTTCGATTCCCTGCATCGCCACCAAAAAAACAAGGCCGCAACCTTAAAAGGGTTGCGGCCTTTTGCATTTAAGAGATCCGGCAATGTAAAAAGTTTCTGGTTTGGCATAAGGAGTAAATGCTGGATCAATAAACAAAAACTAGTCTTTTTCAGGAAGCCGGATTACCAGGACCGGTTTCCGGGAGCGCCGCACGATGCGTCTGGCCGTACTGCCCATCATGGCATCCGCCAGTTTCCCCCGGCCATGGGTTCCCATGACGATGAGATCGCATTGCTTTTCAGCGGCGGTTTCGAGTATCACCGTCACCGGGTTGCCCTTTTTAACGATGATTTCATCCGAGGGGATGGAATGGTCGCCGAAGTCCGCTTTCGCCTTTGCGGCAAACCCATTAAGAATGTCGCTGACCAGGGCCCGGTCGCGGCGTTTGGCGATGAGGGTTTCCGTGGCTTCCCGGAAATGGCCTTCGCGAATGGATTCCCACTGGGTTTCGTCGAGATATCCGGTAATATTCTTATCAATTAAATCGGGTATTTCTGATAAAACATGCAGCAGGATCAGATTGGCGCGGTATAAATCCGCTAGACTGATGGCATAAGCAAAAGCATAGCGGGCGTTTTCGGAGAGATCGGTCGCATAAAGAATATTTTTGATATCGATTTTTAAGGATTGCATGCTGCCTCCTGAAGGGTGCCTTTTTCAACCGCCCGAACGACCTGTCGACGATAATGCAATGAACAAAATCAGGATGCCTGGCCGGGTGCAGACTTTCTTTGCCGGCGCCGCGCTTCGATGGGCAAGGTCAAATCAGGGTTGCTGCGAATCCGCATTTTCTGTTTAAAATAGACGATGACCCACAATCCGATGCCGGCGGCGTCGATAATATAGATCGGGATCTCCAGGCCCGTAGCCCAGGGTATCAAGCGCGGAAAAAATAGAACCGCGGTGGCGACAGCACAGATCACCCATTCAGCAATGGTTGTGGGGCATAAAAAATACCCCATGGTGAGACTGCCGAAGGCAACCGTTCCCAGAACGATGGTGACCATGGTGGAAACCACATGCAGCCAGGGCATCATATGCCCCGGCCCGCCCAGCAAAAAACCCGGCGAAAAGGCAAACAGAAACGGCCCGATGTAGAGCATTTTGGCGAATTTAAAGGCCGTCCAGCCGGTTTTCCAGGGATCCGAGCCGGCAATGGCGGCCCCGGCATAGGCTGCCACACATACCGGCGGTGTAATATTGGAATCCTGACTGAACCAGTAAACGATCATGTGGGATGCCAGCAGGGCCCAGGTGACCTTGGCCATGATTTCCGCCCGCTGCGGATCGTCGGCTAAAAGTTCCCCCAGGGGCAGCTGAAGCTCCTGGAAGGAAATGCCCCACTGCTGGAGGGCGATCATGTTGGTCATGGCGCCTACGGCCAGCACCGCCGTAATCAGATAGGCCGCCGTTACCGGCACACCCATGCCCAGAACCAGAGATGCCAGTCCCACCAGCAGAATGGCCAGCGGTAAAATACCAAAAGAAAGCTCAATGATGATCTGGGAAAATTTGAGCCCGATGCCCGTGAGCTGGATGGTTCCCACGATAATGCCGATAACCCCGACGGTGGCGCCGATAATGATCGTCTGCCGCGCGCCCTCGTTCATGGCGCTCAAAATTTCCCTGACGCCCATGCGTTTGTCCGGCGTGAGCCAGCTGACAGCGACGCAGGAAAGGATAGCCCAGAAGGCCGCATATCCCGGCGAATAACCGAAAAGCATCATGACCACGATAATGACCAGCGGCAGTGACATAAACCACTGCTGTTTGAGTATCTGCCAGGCCGTGGGGGCATCGTCGTTACGAATTCCCACCAGGCCATAGCGCTTGGCCTCAAAATGGATCATGACAAACACGGAAAGGAAATAGATGGCGGCCGGAAATATGGCCAGCAGCATGATATTGACATAGGGAATCTCGGTCATTTCAGCCATGATAAAGCCGCCGGCGCCCATGATAGGCGGCATGAACATGCCACCGATGGAAGCGGAGGGTTCGATGGCGCCGGCCACGTGCGGCCTGAAGCCGGCTTTTTTCATCAGGGGGATCGTGAAGGCCCCGGTGGAAACCGTGTTGGCAATGGCTGAGCCGGATACCGATCCGAAAAAGCCGGATGCCATAACAGCGACTTTGGCCGGTCCTCCCACTGTTCGCCCCGCCAGCGCCATGGGAAGATCCAGGAAAAAACGGCTGGCGCCTGATGCCTTGAGAAAGGAACCGAAAAAGATGAACAAAATGACATAGGTCACCAATACGGTGGCCATTATGCCGAACACGCCCTCCTGCTTGAAATAAATATGGTTCAGGGAGCGGTCCAGCGCAAAGCCGGTATGGGCAAAGGATTTGAGAATCGGCACATAGTGCAGCAGATTGCCCCAAAAGGCGTACACCAAAAATACCAGCCCGACGATGGTCATGGACCAGCCCAGCACCCGCCTGGCCACTTCCAGCGAAACCAGGATGCCGATGGTGCTGACAATCGTATCCATCCGGGTTTCAGAGCCCATGCGGTAGTTGATGGCCTCAAATTCAACAATGTAATAACCCACCACAAAAACAGCCACCACGGCCAGGGCCACATCCGGCCACGACGGCCGGTTGTGGGGCGATCGCTGCAGCATGGGATAGAGCAGAAACACCATAACATAGGTGATCAGAACATAGATGCCCAGAAAATATTGGGTGTCGACGGGAACCGCGGCACAGTACATGTAAAATAAAACCATAAATATGCCCATGGCCGACGTAAGATAATACCAGAAGCCTTTAAGGGTTCGCCCGGCCCGTTCATCCTTCTTAACGATTTTTTCCAGTTTTTCCTTGTCGGCATCCGCGGGTATTTCGTGTTCTGTCATGGTGGTTTCCTCGCAGGCACAAAAACGCCCAGGCTGGTTTGTGTCGGGTTGTCGTAAATGTCAGCAACGCGACCCGCTGATGGACAGCGGTTTCACTGCGTTGATCAACCATTTGTGAAGCGCAGCCTGATCATTGCAGGCGCATGATATTTAAGGATAATGATTCGGAGGAGGCTTGCGCACCTCCTCCATTTGTAAACAAAATATCTTTAAAATGCAAACCATTTGGTCGGTTAGGGCATGAGGTTTGCCGGAATGGCTTTACCCTGCTCTTTCCAGAACTTGACGGCACCCGGGTGCAGCGGTACGGAAGCGCCCTGAAACGCGTTTTCCAGATTCATTTCCTTGAAGGTTTTTTTGGCCATTACCATGGCTTCCATACCCGCCTTTGACCACAGGGTCTTCATGATGGTGTAAACCAGATCTTCCGGCATGTCGGCATTGGTGCTCAGGATGGTGGAATCCTGAAAACTCTTGCATGCCGGCATGTTTTTTCCATAAGTCCCCGCGGGAATGACCGCGGGCGCATAGGCAAAGGCATCGTAGAATCCGCTCTTTGCGGCGTCTTCGCCGACATCGATGAGCCGAATCTTAACTTGAACGCTGGCCTCGATAACCGAACTGTTGGGATAGCCCACCAGGACCCAGAATGCATCGATTTTGCCGTCTTTAAAAGCGCTGGCAGCCGCTGAGTACCCCATGAAGGTGGGTTTGAACTTTTCCCACACGCCGATGTGGCGGAAAAACCGCTCGGCACTGGCGGCGGCCCCTGAACCGGCATTGCCGACCGCCACCCGTTTGCCGGCAAGATCATAGGCCGACTTGAATTTGCTGTCCGCACGCACGACAAGCTGGGCCGGCGCGCCATAAAGGTAGCCCATGTGGCGCAGATTGTTGTACTGACGGTCGTCCTGCGGCAGCTGGCCTTTGTATCCCAATGCACTGTCCACCGCATAACACAGCCCGAAATCCGATTCGTTGTTGTGAACGCGCTTGACATTTTCCACCGACCCACCGGAACCGACCGAACTGGCCTGAATGTTCGGGTTGACTTTGGGCACATAGATGGCCATGGCATTGGAAAAGGTGTTGAAGGTGCCGCCCGTGGGGCCGCCGCCGATTTTAATGCTGTAATCGGCAGCTTCCGCGGGCATCAGCCCGGCTGTTAAAAAAATGACGGCCAACAGTCCGACAAACATCATCTTTTTCTGCATGCTTCCTCCTTTTTTGGGGCGCTGATCGCGCCGGTTGATTAGGTCTGGCTGTGGGGGTTAATCACAGCTGATACGCCATTATAGGCGATATCAAGCATTGAAAATGGAATCGTTGCACAAGAGACGACCGGCATCACTATTTGCAGCGGCGAGCGGTGGATACCAGGGGATGTCGCCTACAAAAAATATAAGCACCTGATAAATTGATATAATTATTCTATACGCGATTGACGCCTAATCGTCAATGAGGCAATTTCTGATTTTTCTGTAAAAGATTTTCTTAGACTTCAATCAGTTTGTTCTGAATCGCAAAGCGTGACAATTCGGCGTTGTTTCTGAGATTGAGCTTTTTTAACAAGCGGTAGCGGTAGGTATCAACCGTCTTTGTGCTGATGCAGTAGGTCTCTGCTATCTCGCGATTGGTATGCCCCAGGGCAAGCTGGCGCAGCACCTGGAATTCCCGCGTCGACAGCAAATCCAAGGAGGATTTGTCTTTTCCGCCTTTAAGGATCCGCAGCGCCAGCAGGTCCGTGGCTTCTTCGGTGAGAAACCGGGATCCCGCGTATACTTTTTCAATGGCGGTAACCAACTGCTCCGGAGCGGATTTTTTGGTGATATAGCCCATGGCGCCGGCTTCTATGGCCCGGACCGCATATTGCTGTTCTTCATGCATGGTCAAAATGAGCAGCGGAAGTTGCGGACATTCAAGCTGCAGATGACCAATGGCCTCCAAGCCATCCATCACCGGCATGGAGATGTCGATTACGGCGACATCCGGTTTTGTTTTGCGTGCCAGACGAAGGGCTTCACGCCCGTTTGCGGCTTCGGCGATGACCTTCATTTTGTCGCTTTCTTCGATAATGCGGCGCAATCCGGCCCGGACAATGCTGTGATCATCGGCCAGCAGAACTTTTATCATACGCCTTCCTTTTCGCGGGACCCATCATGGGATGAAAAAGGCACGCTGAAAGTGACGCGGGTTCCCTTGTTCGGCTCAGCGTAAATCTGCACCCTGCCCCCCACCAGAAGCGCTCTTTCGCGCATGCCGGCCACACCGACACCTTCGGTTTCCGCCAGGCTGTCGACGGCAAAGCCTTTGCCGTCGTCCGCAACCGACAGCACCAGATGACCATTTTTCCGCTGCAGCGAGACAGTGACATGTTTGGCGGCGGCATGCCGGGCGACGTTGGTCAAGGATTCCTGAGCAATCCGGTAAGCGGCGGTCGCCAGTGTTCCGTTCACACTGGGCATACTGCCGTGCTCGAACACGCAGCTGATTTCGGTTCGCCGCTCAAAGTCGGTGGTGTACCATTCCAGGGCATCCACCAGACCCAGGTGGTCCAAAATGCCGGGACGGAGTCTGACCGCCATATTGCGGACCGTTTCAATGGTCTGATCGATGAGACGGCACATTGCAATCGCGCGCTTTAAAATTTTTGGCTCCGAATTTTTGAGTTGATCCGCGATCCATACCGCATCCAGCCTGAGTGCGGTGAGCACCTGGCCCAGTTCATCGTGCAGCTCTCTTGAAATGGCGGCGCGTTCATTTTCCTGGTTGGCCATGATACCGGCGGAGAGACGCCGCAGTTGATCCTGCGCCTTTTTCAAGGCGGTGACATCCGTTGAAATACTGCAGACGCCGCTGACGGCGCCGGTTTCACCATAGACCGGAAATTTTACCGAAAAATAGGTGTGGTCGCCATCCCCATGCCGTATCCGCTCCTCCATCTGACAGGCCTGCCGCTTTTTTAGTACGGCGTGATCATTATCGCGAAACTGGTCGGCCAGTGCGTTTTCAAACAACTGGTGATCGGTTTTTCCCAAAATGGTTTTTCCGGTCAAAGCGAACAGTTCTTCAAATCGCGCATTTACAAGCACATAGCGCCCCGCCAAATCTTTGATGGAAATCACCGAAGGCGTATATTTGAGAATGCTTTTAATTTCGCCGGTCTGTTTTCTGACCCGCCTTTCAAGATTCCTGGAATAATGGCTGAGCTGCTCTTTGGCGGACTTCAGCGCTTCTTCGGCCCTGAGACGCTCGGTTACATCGATGGAAACCGCCAGAGAACGCACCACCCGGCCGTTTTCATCCCGCTCTCCGATGGCCGATACCAGGGCGTCGATCCGGTCGCCGTTCTTTTTTACAAATTGATAGGGGATGTCGCTGGTTACGCCGGTTTTGAAAAAGGTCGGGATAACGGTCCGGGACACATATTGTCCGCAGGCGTCTGTCAAAAAGTCAACCAGCTTTTTGCCGATGACTTCTGCACGTGCATAGCCGAGGGCATTGAGCCAGTGTTCGCTGACGCGGATGAGCTTTCCTTCCGCATCAATCGAATGCAGCATGGCCGGTGCCGTATGATAAATGGAGCGGTAGCGTTCTTCGCTTTGGCGCAAAGCATTTTCCGCTGTTTTGCGGCGAAAAATTTCATGACTGGCTTTGCGGTAAAGAAAAAAAATCGACAGCCCCACAACGCCGGACAACATCAAGGCGATGGTGCCCATGGCCTGTCCAAGGGGGTTGGCGGCCAGATCGTAAAATGCGTTTGGGTTCATCAGGTGCAGGAAGTGCCAGTCTTCGTAGTTGTCGATTTCCGACCGGTGCACGATATAGCGATTCCCTTGGCTGTCTTCAGCGGTGCTGTGGTTAAAAAAGGTCAATCCCATCCAATGCCAGGGACCCGCGCCAAACTGCCTGGAGCGCTTGATGACATCGAGCTTTTCGGGCGGCAGCTTTTTGATTGAATGCAGCCGCCAATCTTGACGATTGGAAATAAAAATGATCCCCGCCGGGTCGCTTGCAATCACAATTTCATTGCCGGAAAGATTCAACTCCTGCTCAATTTGATCAATGGAGACTTTGATGACCACCAGTCCGATGGGCAGCGCTTCTTGATCGTTAAAGACCGGGTGGCTGTGGTATACGCCTCTTTTGTTGGACGTTGTTCCCAGGGCCAGATAGGAAGTCGGTTTGTTTTGGATGGCCCTTTGAAAATAAGGGCGAAAAGCGAAATTTTGCCCGACAAAGCTGTCCGGTGCCAAGCGGTTGGAGGAGGCGACCGTGTTGCCTTCACGATCCATCAAATAGCAGACATCCGCTTCCAGAGATGTCTGGAAAAGATCCAAAACACGATCCGCTTGCTGCTGGGCGCTTGAATCCGGGTGTGTGAGCATCGCGCGCATGGCCGTCATGCCGGCAAGCGCTTTGACGGGCTTGATGTTTTCCGATAGATGCGCGGACAGGGATTTGCTGATCAACTGAACCCGAATCAGGGCTTGGTTTTCAGCCTCTTCAAAAGCGGCTTTTTTCACCGCGGCATAATACAGATATCCACCGGTGGATGCGGAGATAAATGCCAGCAGTGCGATCATCATGATGATGAATCGCAGTCTCATAGGGCCCTGCTTTTTCCAGGGTTGAATAATATACGTACCAGGCATTGCTTTAAGACGCAATCATAGACACCGCACACGGGTGCTGGACAATGGTCTTCCAGAAATCCACAAAAAGTGCAAACGAAAAATGGGTCCCTATAAACATTTTTAAACTCCAGGTTGCAGATTACACCGTTTTATGCTATACAATCCCCATGACATACATTTCCCGCAGCATCGAGCCGGTGGTCAGGGAATTGGCCGGCGCATATCCTGTGATTACCATGACCGGCCCGCGTCAAAGCGGCAAAACCACCCTTTGCCGAAAAATCTTTGCCCATAAGCCTTACGCCAATTTGGAATCGCCGCAGGTGCGTCAATTTGCCATCGAGGATCCCAAGGGGTTTTTATCCCAATATCCGCACGGCGCCGTGCTTGACGAAATACAGCGCGCGCCGGCGCTGGTATCCGATATCCAGGTGTTGATCGACGAAGACCCTCGCCAGGGATTGTTTATCCTGACCGGCAGCCAACAGTTTGAGGTCACCAACCGGATCAACCAGTCCTTGGCCGGACGGACCGCGCTGGTGAAACTGATGCCGTTTAGCCTGCCTGAAATAGAAGCAGGCTATGGGCTCCCGGGGATCGACCGCCTGATCTATCATGGATTCTATCCCCGTCTGTGGGACCAAGGCCTCGATCCCACCCAGGCCTTGAGCGCCTATTTTGAGACCTATGTGGAACGCGACCTGCGTCAGCTGGCCTTGATCAAAGACCTGTATCTGTTTCAACGCTTTGTTCAGTTATGCGCCGGCCGTATCGGACAGCTGCTTAACCTCAGCAGCCTGGCCAACGACGGCGGCATATCGCATACCACGGCCGGCAACTGGCTTTCGCTGCTTGAGGCCAGCTACATCCTTTTTCGACTGCCGCCCTATTTTCCAAATACATCCAAACGACTGGTCAAATCACCCAAGCTGTTTTTTTACGACGTGGGTCTGGCCGCCTTTTTGCTGGGCATCGAAACCAAAGACCATCTAAAAAGTCATCCGCTGCGCGGCAGCCTTTTTGAAAACCTGGTGATCGCTGAAGCGCTTAAATTCCGACTTAACCAGGGCAAAAGAAGCAATCTATATTTCTATCGCGACAGCAAAGGCAACGAAGTCGACCTGCTGCTTATCCAGGGCGCCGATATCTTTCCCATCGAAATCAAAGCCGGCATGACCATTAATCGGGACTATTTCAAGGGCCTGCGCCACTTCGTCAAACGGTTTCCCGATCAGGTCCCCCGCGGCAGCGGTTTGGTCTACGCCGGCGACCAAGCCCAGCAACGCACCGACATCGCGGTGGTCCCCCTAAAACAACTGTACGACCTATTTGTTCGTTAGGAAAAAAGATCCTGTTCCTAGTAATTGCTTTTGTATCGCTTCACCGGGTCGTACATCAAATAACCGCCGGAGATGTTTTTAACCTTGAAACCGTGTTGGCGCAGGATGCGGGCGGCGAAGTACGAGCGCTGGCCGACGTAGCAGTGCACCCAGATTTCCCTGTCCCGCGGCAGTTCCTCCAGACACTCCCGCAGATCTTCAAGGGGGATGTTGACGGCGTTTTCAAGGTGGCCCTGACGGTATTCCTCGATGTCCCGCACGTCCAGAATGAAGGTGCCGGGGTCGGTGAGGTTTTCCCAGTGGTCGATGCGGGCGTGGCCGCGCATGATGTTGGCGGCGATCATGCCGGCCAGATTGACCGGATCTTTGGCCGATCCGTACTGCGGCGCATAGCAGAGTTCGGCCTCTTCCAGGTCGAAGACCGTGGCTTTGCGCTGGATGGCCATGGAAATAACATCGATGCGTTTTTCAACGCCGGCTTCGCCCACGGCCTGGGCGCCCAGCACCCGCCCGGTCTTCGTGTTGAAAATCAGTTTCAGGGTCAGTGTCTTGGCATCAGGATAGTATCCGGCGTGGTGGTCGGGGTGAAGGTAGACTTTTTCGTAGGGGCCGATGGATTCACCGAAGCCGCTGAGGCTTTTTTCGTTCAAACCGGTCGTCGCCACGGTGAGGCCGAGAATACCGCACACCGCTGTTGCCTGAACCCCCCGGAAGACATGTGCGGGCGGAACCTGCCCGACAATGCTGTCGGCGGCGATGCGGCCCTGCCGGTTGGCGGGTCCGGCAAGCGGGACCATGCACGACCGCCCGGTGATGACGTTGCGGACTTCCGCGGCATCGCCGACGGCCCAGATGTGGCGGTCGCAGGTCTGCATGCGCTCGTCGACAAGGATGCCGCCGAATTCGCCGATGGTTAGTCCCGCGTCCACCGCCAGTTCGGTGCGGGGCCGGACGCCGGCTGCAAAAATCACCATGTCGGTTTCCAATGCGATGTCGGTGTTCAGTTTTACGACGATGGCATCGGTGCTGTTTTTTTCAAAGGCGGTGACCGCTGATTCCAGGTGAAGGGTGATTCCCCGGGACATCAGGTGGTCGTGGATGAAACTCGCGATTTCCGGATCCACCGCCGGCATGACCTGCGGCTGCATTTCGACGATACGGACGTCCATGTCGAGATGTTTCAGGTTTTCGGCCATTTCAAGGCCGATAAAACCGCCGCCGACGACGACGGCGCGGGAGACCGCGGCATCGCGGATCCAGGACATGATGCGCCGGGAGTCCGGAATGGTCCACAGGGTGTGTACGCCGGGGAGATCGATGCCGGGGATCGTCGGTTTCAAGGGGGTGGAACCCGGTGCAAGCACCAGGGCGTCATAGTTTTCGCGGTAGCGGCGCCCGGTTTTGAGATCCTCCGCCTCGACTTCGCGGAGAGCCGGGAAAACGCGGCGAACAAATGTTTCTGTGCGGACTTCGATATTGAAGCGATCCCGAAAAAGTTCGGGCGTAGCCACAAGCAGTTCGTCCTCCACCTTGATGACGCGTCCGACGTAGTAGGGAAGCCCGCAGTTGGCGAACGATACGAATTCGCTGCGCTCGAACACGATGATATCCATTGCTTCGGACAGGCGCCGCGCACGGGCGGCGCAGGATGCCCCGCCGGCCACCCCGCCGACGATCAGCAAGCGTTTGTTTTTTTTCATAACCTTTCCCTGAATGAGATTCGCCTTAGATTTTTCTTTTGTTAGCAAGCGTCAATTACAACGCGCTGCAGGCATTTGTCAATTCCGGAGAAGGCAAAAAACCCCGCGGCGGGAGCGATCAGGCGTGTATACCGACAGCCTTTTTTACGAACATTTAATCCTTGTCTAACGGTGGTCGAATGTTTTTTCTTTAGCATGCATCCGTGTGATTCAACAGAGAACACCGCCTGCATAACGGGCGTTGCAGAGAATTTCGGTGTTTGTTCCGGCCCAAGAGTCTGCTAATATTACAAAAGGAGGAAATGAATGGATGCTGTCAAAAAGACTGTTTTGATGACGTTGTTGATGGGTATGTTGTGCCTCGGGTTTTGCATGGCGGACACGAGCGCAGCTGAAACCACGCTTTACAAGGGTGCGCCGGCCAAATACATTTTCTTTTTTATCGGCGATGGAATGGGCATTCCGCAGCGGACCGCCGCCGAGCAGTATGTCGGCCGCCGGCTGACCATCGACGGCTTTCCGGCCCACGGCATCACCACCACGCATGCCGCCGACCGCTTTATCACCGGTTCGGCGGCGTCTGCCACGGCCCTGGCGTGCGGCCAGAAAACCAACATCGGCATGATCGGCATGACGCCCGATGGCCGCAACGTGAAAACAATGGCTGAAATGGCCAAAGAAAAGGGAATGAAAGTGGGCATCGTTTCCAGCGTGTCCATCGATCATGCCACGCCGGCGGCCTTTTACGCCCATGTGCCGCAGCGCAGCATGTATTATGATATCAGCATTGCCCTGGCGGACAGCGGTTTTGATTTTTTCGGCGGCGGCGGCCTTAAAGATCCGGCCAACACAAAGGAAAATGCGGCTGAATTCAAAGGGGACGCCCTGGAATATCTCAAGACCTGCGGCTATCGGATCATTACCAGCAAGGCGGATTTCATGGGCCTGAAGAAGGGAGACGGCAGGGTTTTGGCCTGGAATGCCAACCTGCCGGACGGCAAGGCGCTGCCCTATGCCATGGATATGCAGGCAGAGGACCTCACGCTTTCTCATTTCACCCGCAAGGCCATCGAGATGCTGGACAATCCGACGGGCTTTTTTCTGATGGTGGAAGGCGGCAAAATCGACTGGGCCTGTCATGCCAACGATGCGGCGGCTTCCATCCTCAACACCCTGTCTTTTGACGCAGCGGTCGACGTGGCGGCAGTTTTCGCCGAAAAGCACCCCGAGGATACCCTGATTGTCGTCACCGGCGATCACGAGTGCGGCGGCCTGACGTTGGGATTTGCCGGGACAAAGTATGAATCCTATTTCGGCATTCTGCGGCACCAGCAGGTATCTTTTCAGAAATTTTCCGACGAAGTGCTTAAAAAATACAAAGCGGACTGCAGCGGCCAGTGTAAATTCGACGATATGAAGCCGATCATCACCCAGTATTTCGGCCTCAAGTTTGCGGGCGATGGCGAAGAGGATCGGATGGTACTGAAAGCTTTTGAAGTGGATATGCTGCGCGAAGCCTATTTCAAGAGCCTGCTGGATGATAAGGTGGTTTCCGCAGATCCGACGACCAGTCTGCTCTATGGCGGCTATGAACCGCTGACGGTTGCCATTACGCATCTTCTCAACAACAAAGCCGGGTTGGGGTGGACCTCCTACAAGCACACCGGTGTGCCGGTCACGACGTCGGCAATGGGAAAAGGCGCCGAAATCTTCAACGGCTACTATGACAACACGGATGTGGCTCTCAAGGTGATGTCGATCATGGGAATCGATCCCATGGTTCATTATGCCGAATCAGCGGATGCGATGGCCTTGCCGCCGGCGCAAAATTGATGACTTAAAAAACCAGCGGAAATGGCGGCCGGCTGAAAAACATGGCGTTTTCGATAAGCGGAGGCGCCCGATTTGCTGACACTTCGTATGAAATTCGGATGTCAGAATGCTCCCCCTTTGAAAAAGGGGGCCGGGGGGATTTATCCACAGCAGGTAAATCCCCCTTTAAAAATAGGGACTTAAACAAGCGGGGAGAAATGAAAAATGACTGCAGTGCGTGAATGGTTCAGGCGGGATGCGCTGCTGGTCGCGGTGTTCGCAGCCCTGTGCGCCGTGCTCCTGCTGGTTCCCACCGGCTATGAAGCGCGGGTTGAAAAGAACGCCGTGCGCTGCAGGGGAAAAATTGTGGCGGTGGACAATGCCGATGTGCAGCAGTACGGGATGGTCAGGGCCGGCGAT
>Ga0180430_10001798_pt1 | contig 20294 bp, 18 predicted proteins | sample SS_ome_9_FD_132999 | JGI IMG/M metagenome (GOLD analysis project Ga0180430, IMG submission 132999) | Hypersaline lake sediment archaeal communities from the Salton Sea, California, USA - SS_1_S_2 metaG | ecosystem: Environmental > Aquatic > Non-marine Saline and Alkaline > Hypersaline >... | reverse complement strand
GCGGCGTCCTTCAGCCGCGCCTCAAGCTCGACGTCGGCTGCATCGCGCTCGACGCCTCGCGTCCCCCCGGCTCTGGGCATCTGCTGCCATGGGGGGACCTGCGCGCTCCCTGGTCGGCGCTGCAGCGGGTCGCGGCGGTCCTCCTGCATCGGCGGGAGCTCTGTCCCGATCCGCCAGCATGGCTCTCCGCGCTTCAGCGCTGCGCCCCACAGGCGACCGTCGCCTGGAGCGAAAACCGCCTGTTGGCGCCACGGCCACTGAGCGGGGACGAAACGGGCACGATCCCATGGCAGACCCTGCGGTCACGTCGCGTCGGCCTGTGGAGCGCACTGGGGCACCCCGCCGCGTTCGCGGCCAATCTGGCTCGAGAAGGGATCGAGCCCGTCTATCATGTCGCGCGTCGCGATCATGCCGCAGTTGGCCCACGCGAGCGCCAGCGCCTCGGGATGATCGCTCGGCGCGAGCGCATCGAGGCGTGGTTGATGACGGAGAAGGACGCGGTCAAGTGGCGCGCCGCACACACCGCTGGCGCGGGTGGGGTAGGCGAGATGTGGGTGGTGCCGGCACGGGTGGAGCTGACCTCGGGACGCGCGGCTCTCCTGGAGCGGTTGTGGGACGGCATCCTGCGCACATAGGCTGTATCTCTTTGTGTGGATTGGGATTTGGGGAGATTGGCCCGTGAGCGCCAGCTGCCTGCATGCGCACGGGAACGAGACTGCCGGCGCAACGGCACCAAGCTCAGGCAGACGTGGGGCTTCGAGGAGCTGAACCCGTTGCCGGCAAACAGGTTAGATCGCCAAGGCGCAGGACCTCATTCCACAACCCGGGCGATCGTACGTGCGGCGCCGCACCACCGACCGCCCCCGACCCGCTCCAGCTCCCCAGCGCAGGAAGAGGCGGCGATCAGTCGTCGCCGTCCGCCCAGTTGGCGAAATGGACCCGGATTGCAGCGCTCACCGTTACCGACTCATCCGAGGTCTCTTCCGTCCCGTAGACGGTCAAGGTCGCATTGCCCTGCAGCTCCTGCCCGGTCGTCAAGAGCGTGTAGAGCGGGGGCTCGACCTTGGCTTGGGCGGTGACGAGCACGAGGCTCAGGGTCACGCTCTCACCGGTCGGCACGACCGCGTGCACAGCGCCGACCAACGGTTCGAGTTGCTCGTCGGGCAGATCGTAGTCGACACGATAGGAGGTCAGTGTGACCGAGCCGAAGGGACCGCTCGGATCGAGCGCCAGCTGCCCTGAACGCGCCTGGTTCTCAAGGGTGAGTACGACGAGGTCTTCGTAGACTGCGTCGTCGGCGGTCAACAACTCACCGTCCTCGCCGGCGTCGCGAATGTCGGACTGATAGGGAGCGGTGACGAGGTTGCTCGTGCCCTCGGCCGGCACGAGGGCCGAGACGACGAGTCGCGAACGGGCCGCGTCACGATCCTCGCACCCGAACGCCAGAACGACCGTCAGGGCGAGCAGCGCGATGAGCGCCGGGCGGAACATCAGCTTCTTCTGCATTGCAGCATCCCTCCTGGGAACGGCAGCCTGCAGGGCGGCCAGACGCGCCGGGGCCGCGCGCCCCGGAGCCCAATCGCCCTTTGCCCTCTATATCGGCGCTGCGTATACTGCCCTGAAGTGCAAATGGGGTAGGCGCTTCCCTCCGGGGCGCCTCCGGGAGCGACCGCATGTCGAAGCAAACGTGTGACTTCTTGGTGATCGGCTCCGGACTGGCCGGCCTGCTCTTCGCGCTCGAAGCGGCCCGCGCCGGCCGGGTCGTGCTGGTCACCAAGCGCCGCGCCCAGGATTCGAGCACCCGCCTCGCGCAGGGGGGGATCGCCAGCGTCTCGGCACCCGACGACTCTTTCGCGCGCCACCAGGCCGATACGGTGGCAGCCGGCCACGGCCTCAGCCGGCCCGAAGTCGTCGCCGGCGTGATCGCCGAGGCGCCGGCCGCGATCGAGCGCCTCGAATCCTACGGCGTCTCCTTCTGCCGCGCCGACGCCGGGCCCGGCTACGACCTCGGCCGCGAGGGGGGGCATTCGCGACGACGGATTCTACATGCCGTCGACGCCACCGGCCGCGCGATCGAGGACGCCTTGCTCGAGCGTGTCCGCCAGACGCCCGAGATCGAGCTGCGCGAGCAGTGCTGCGCGGTCGACCTGATCACGTCGAGCAAGCTCGACGAGCGTCCGGTTCAGCGGGGGCAGACCCGCGTGCTCGGCGCGTACCTGCTCGATGTCGCGAGCGGCCGGATCGAGACGCTCGCGGCCGGACGTACGCTGCTTGCGACCGGCGGCTGCGGGAAGGTCTACCGCTACACGAGCAATCCCGACATCGCCAGCGGCGACGGCATGGCCATGGCCTATCGCGCCGGCGCCCGACTCGCCAACCTCGAGTTCGTCCAGTTCCACCCGACCTGCCTCTATCACCCGCAGCGCACGCGCTTCTTGATCACCGAAGCCATGCGCGGCGAGGGAGGATGGTTGCGCGCGATCGGGGGCGAGCGCTTCATGCCCGCCTACCACTCAGACGCCGAGCTTGCCCCGCGCGACGTCGTTGCCCGGGCGATCGACCGCGAGATGAAGCTGCGCGGCGATCGCCACGTCTTGCTCGACGCCAGCCGCATTGGCCCCGAGCGGCTCCGTCGGCGCTTTCCTACCGTGTATGAGACCTGCCTCGCGCTCGGCATCGATATCACGCGCGAGCCGATCCCGGTCGTACCGGCTGCACACTACATGTGCGGCGGCATCGTGACCGACGCCCACGGGCGAACCGATCTCGTCGGTCTTACGCCGCCGGCGAAGCCGCTTGCACGGGTTTGCATGGCGCCAACCGCCTGGCGAGCAACTCGCTGCTCGAATCGGCCGTCTTCGCCCTGCGCGCGGCGCGCAACGCGGCCGGCGGGGCCGCCGACCGCCGAAGCGCAGTCGGACGTTGGGCCGCGGAGGTCCCGCCCTGGGATCCGGGCACTGCCTCGGTCGCCAAGGAATCGGTGCTCGTCAACGCCCACTGGGAGATGGTCCGCGCCCTGATGTGGGACTTCGTCGGCATCGTGCGCAGCGACCACCGCCTCTTCCTCGCCAAGCGCTACATTCGCCAGTTCCGCCGCAGCGTCGAGAGCTACTACTGGGATTTCATCCTCGACAGCGATTTGATCGAGCTGCGCAACATCGCCTTGCTGGCCGATCTCATCATGCGCTCGGCGGCCCACCGCCGCGAATCGCGCGGGCTGCATTGCAACGTCGACCATCCCGAGCGTGACGATCGCCGCTGGCAGCGCGAGACGGTGGCCGATCCTCGCCGCGGGCGCGTCGGTTCCGTCGCCCGCGGCGCCTCGCTCTTCGCGGCGGGCAAGACGACATGGCACGAGGCGTGAAGGCGGCGGCGCCCGGTGCCTGGCCGGCGGATGCCTGGACGGGAACCCTGCTCGTCGTGCGCCTGAGCAGCCTGGGCGACGTCGTGCTGACCACGGGGCCCCTGCGATGCCTCAAGCAACGCCGCCCGCAGGTGCGCGTCGAGCTGCTCACGCGCCCCGCCTACGCCCCGCTGCTCGCGGCCGCGCCGGCCATCGATCGCGTGCGCACGACGGCCGAGCCGGCGCCGCTCGTGCCGGGCAGCGGCGAGGAAGCGCGCTACGCCCGCGTGCTCGACTGGCAAGGCAGTGGCCGCGGACGCCGCGCCGCACAGCGCTTCGCCCCAGGCGTTGCGCGGTTGGGCGCGCGCCGCGCCGCCTTGCGCCGCCGCTTGCTCGTCTGGCTCGGACCGCGCATCGTCCCGCCCGCGAGTTACGTCGAGCGCCTGGCGGAGAGCTTCGCCGGACGTCGGCTCGAGCGCCGCGATCTGGCACCCGAACTCGTCGCGCCGGCCGCCGGGCGTGCCGCCTGGTCGGCCGCCTGGCCGGCCGAGCTCGCCGGGGAGCCGGTCCAGGTGCTCGCGCCCGGGGCCTCGAAACCGCTCAAGGCCATCCCGCGCGAGTTGCGCGCCGCCCTGCGGTCCCGATTGGCGCGCCGTGGACCGGTGGTCGAGATCGTCTCGCCGCGCGCAGGCGGCAGCGGCACGCCCGCAGCTGGCCGCTCCCCGGCGGCCGGCGCGGAGCTGCAGCTCACCCGGGTCGGTTCCGCGCACTGGCGCGTGGAGGGCGGACTGCTCGCCATCGCCGGACTGCTCGAGCGGGCGGCGGGCTTCATCGGCAGCGACTCGGGGCTGCTGCACATGGCCTACGCACTCGGCTGCCCGGCGGTTGGGCTCTACGGGGCAACCGCGCCTGAGCTCGGGTTCGCTCCGCTAGGCACAGCGGTCTCGGTCGGTGTAAGGTTGCCCTGCCGGCCATGCCATGTGCACGGGCCGCGCGTCTGCTGGTTGGGACACCGACGCTGCTGGCGTGAGATCGATCCGGACCGGGTGATGGAGGAACTCACCGCCCTGCAGCAAAGGACGGATGGCGCATGAAGGAGAGCGCGGAAACAGACCTGCGAACCGGGATCCAACGCTTGCCGGCCGAGGTGGTTGCGCGGATCGCGGCGGGGGAGATGATCGCCCGTCCCTCGGCCGCCGTGAAGGAACTCGTCGAGAATGCCCTCGACGCCGGGGCGACGCGCATCACGATTCGGATTGAAGAGGCGATCGATCGCTACATCGAGATCGCCGACGACGGGTGCGGAATCCCGCGCGACGAGCTGCCCTTGGCGCTCGAGCGCTTCACGACGAACAAGATTCGCCACGAGGAGGACTTGCTCGCCGTCGAGTCGCTCGGCTTCCGCGGTGAAGCGCTTGCGTCGATGGCCGAGATCGCACGGGTAACCGTGACGAGTCGCGCGCGCGGCGCCGAGCACGCCTGGACGCTGAAGGTGGAGGCGGGTCGCCCCGGTGAGCTCGAGCTGGCGGCGCGCGCCGCGGGTACGACCGTCGTTGTCGAGGACCTCTTCTTCAACACCCCGGTGCGCAAGCGCTTCCTCAAGAAGGGACCGGGCGAGATCCGCCTGGCGCGCGAGGCGGTGCACGCGTACGCGCTCGCAACTCCCGGCGTCGCCTGGTCCTTGAACCAGGATGGTCGGACGCTGCTCGACTTCCCGCCGGCGGAGACGCTCCTGGCGCGCATCGGGCAGATCCACGGCCCACGCCTGGCCGAAGGCCTGCTCGAGGTGCGCCACCAGGCAGAGGGGTTCGGCCTGCGGGGCTACGTCGGGGTGCCCGAGCTCGCGCGCGCGGGCAGCCGGCATCAGACCTTCTTCGTCAATGGTCGTTGGGTTGCCGCCCCGTGGCTCGGTCAGGCGGTGCGTCAGGCGTACGGCGATCTCATCCCACACCACCAGTCGCCTTGGGCGGTCCTCTTTCTGACCGCCCCGCCCGACCAGGTCGACGTCAATCTGCACCCGACCAAACGCGAGATTCGCTTCCTCGACGAACGGGCCCTGTTCGGATTCGTGCAGCGCGCTGTGCGACCGGCCGTGGCGCGCCTCCTGCCGCGCCTCTTCCTCGGGCATCCCGACGAAGATGCGGGCGCGGGCGGATCCGCTCCGGCTGCTGCGGCCGCGCCGGGCGGCGCGCAGGGCCCGGCGGCCGCGCAGCGTCACGCCTCCGAGCCGGCAGGCGCGCGCGGATTGGCCGCCGACGGATTGGCCACCGCCCGCCAGCTTTACGGGGGAGCGACCGCGACGAGCAGCGCAGCGCGCGCCGGCGGCGGGGCAACCGCCCACGGCGCCGCGGTCGGTGGCGTCGCCGACCAGCAGGCGCTCGAGGAGGAGGAGTCGCGCGATCTCGTCTCGCTCTGGCAGCTTCACAACCGCTACGTTCTGGCGCAGACCCGCAAGGGACTGCTGATCATCGATCAGCACGCCGCGCACGAGCGCATTCTCTACGAACGGATCTTGACGCGCATGCGCTGTGAAGAGAGCGGCGCCCAGCAGTTGCTCTTCCCGGTGATTCTGGAACTGAGCGAAGAGGAGGCGGCGCTCTTCGGCGACCTCGCCCCCGGCCTGGCGCGGATGGGATTCGATTGCGATGCCTTCGAAGAACGCAGCGTCGTCGTGCGCGGCATCCCGCCGCTATGGCGCGCGCGCGGCGAGGGGGAACTGCTGCGCGATCTGCTCGACGAGGCACAGGGCATGGGGCTGCGCGAGGGGGAGACCTTCGAGGGTCTCGCCCGCGCTTTCGCCTGCCGGGCGGCGATCAAATCGGGCGAGCCGCTCACGGTGGAAGAGATGAACCGGCTCGTCGACGAGCTGTTCGCAACCGAGACGCCGCACGGCGATCCGCACGGGCGCCCCACGTTCGTTTTCCTCTCGCTGGCAGACCTCGACCGCCGCTTCGGTCGCGGAGGCGGCTCCGCGTGAGCGCGGCTGCGGCGCCAGCCGGCGGAGATCCCCACGGCGCGCGTGAACGCCGCGGGGCAGGGCGGCTGCCGCGCCTGCTGTTTCTCGTCGGCCCGACCGCGGTCGGCAAGACGGCCGTTGCAATCGAGCTCGCCGAACGGCTCGAAACCGAGATCCTCTCGATCGATTCGCGTCAGGCCTACCGCCGCCTGACGATCGGCACCGCCAAACCGAGCGCCGCCGAGCAGGCGCGCGTGCGCCATCACCTGCTCGATCTCTTCGCGCCCGACGAGGTCGCTTCGGCCGCGGTCTTTGCCGCGCACTACGAGCGGGCGCGCGCCACGCTGGCGGCGCGGGCGGCGACGGTGCTCGCCGTCGGCGGCTCCGGGCTCTATGTCGACGCCTGTCTCGGCCGGCTCGACCGGCTGCCGCCGGCCGACCCGGCGGTCCGCGCGGAACATGCCGCCCGGCGCGCGCGCGAGGGCTGCCTCGGGCTGCACCGCGAGCTGGCGGCGATCGATCCGCCGACGGCGGCGCGCCTCGCGCCGGGCGACTTCAAGCGCATCAGTCGCGCGCTTGAGGTGTTCGCGTTGACCGGCACCCCGCTCAGCCGCCTGCAGACGCGTCGGACCCCGCCCGATCTCGGCCGCGATCCGCGCCTGTTGCTGCTCACCCGTGAGCGCGCCGAGCTCGACGCGCGCATTGCCGCCCGCGGCCGGGCGATGCTGGCGGCCGGACTGCTCGAGGAGCTGCGCAGCCTGCTGGCCGAGGGCGTGTCGGCTTCCGCCCCGGGCTTGCAGGCGATCGGCTACGGCGACTTTCTCGGCGTGCTCGCCGGCCGCGAGCCACTCGACGCGGCGCTGGCCCGCTTCCTGCAGCGCACGCGCCGCTACGCACGCCGGCAATTGACCTGGTTCCGCAACCGCTACCGGGGCGTGACCGAGGTTCGCCTGAGCGCCGGCCTCTCGGCGGAGCAGGGGGCCGAGCGCTGCCTCCGGGCGCTGCGCGATTCGGAGCCGGGCGCTGCTGCCACGTGAAAGGAGGGGGTGGGCCGCGGCGGCGATCCCCCACGGTGCCGGCCCACTGGAGTTGGCCGTGCCACGGACCCGCCGCAGTCGGCCCATTGACCTTGACAGTGCTGCGGTCCCGCCGTAGCCTGGTTGAGCGCCGAAACGGTATTCGAGCGGGTGTAACTCAGTGGTAGAGTATCAGCTTCCCAAGCTGAGAGTCGCGGGTTCAACCCCCGTCACCCGCTCCAGTTCGCCAGTTGCGAGGGCCTCGTTCGCGAGGCCCTCTGTCTTTTCTCCGGGGACCAGGGTGCCATGAGAATTCGCCACGTCGCTCCCCAGTCGACCGCCGCGCGCGCCGGCCTGGCCGCCGGTGACGAGCTGCTGGCGATCAACGAGGAGCCGGTCGAAGATCTGCTCGACTTCCTGTTCGCCGTCTCGGAAGCCGAGTTGCTGCTCGACGTGCAGCCGGCGGGCAGCGCCCCGTCCGCCCGGCGCCGCCTGCACCTCACCCGGCACGCGGACGAGGAGCTGGGGATCGAACTCGACCCCGATCCGATTCGTCGCTGTTCCAATCGCTGCACCTTCTGTTTCATCGACCAGAATCCCCGCGGGCTGCGACCGAGCCTCTACGTCAAGGACGAGGACTACCGCCATTCCCTGCTCTACGGGAACTACATCACGCTCACCAACCTCTCCGCCGCCGACGAGGAGCGCATCTGCGCCCAGCAGCTCAGCCCGCTCTACGTTTCGGTCCACGCGACCGATCCGGCGGTGCGGCAGAAACTGCTGCGCTGCGGCGGGGACGGCGCGATCCTGCCGATTCTCGAACGTCTCGCCGCGCACGGCATCGAACTGCACGCCCAGATCGTGGTCGTTCCGGAACAAAACGATGGCCCCGTGCTGGCGCAGACGCTGGCGGACCTCGAGCGGCTCGGTCCGCAGCTCGCCAGCGTCGCCGTCGTGCCGGTCGGCCTGACCCGCCACCGCGACGGACTCGCCCCGCTGCGCCCGCTGACCGGGACCGAAGCCGCCGCCGTGCTCGACACGGTCGCAGAGCGTCAGGCCCGCAACCTCGCCCGCGCGGGCCGGCGGCTCCACTTCGCCGCCGACGAGTTCTACTTCCTCGCCGGGCGCGAGCTGCCGCCGTTCGCCGCCTACGAGGCCTTCGCGCAGATCGAGAACGGGGTCGGGATGGTGCGCCACTTCGAAGCCGCCTACGCCGATGCGCCGCGCTTGATTCCCGACGCCGCGCGCGAGACGATTGTCGCCACGGGCCGGCGGTTCGCCCCCTGGCTCCGTCGCTGGCTGACGCGCCGACTCGCGGCTACAGGGGAGGAGATCGACCGCGTGCGCGTGGTCGCCGTACCGAACCGCTTCTACGGCGAGATGGTCACCACCGCGGGCCTGCTCGTCGGCGCCGACATCGCCGCCGCCGTGGCGGCCGCGGCGCGCAGGGGTGCCGCTCCGGAACTCGTGCTGTTGCCACCCGATGCGCTCAACGGGGAGGGACGCATGTTGGATGATATGACGCCCCATCAGCTCGCCCAGCAACTCGCCTGTGACGTCGCCGTCGGCTTCGCCGCCGATCCGGCCGCGGACCTGGCGGGGTAGGGCGTCGCGATGCGCGTACCGGTCGTTGCTCTCGTCGGTCGTCCGAACGTCGGCAAGTCGACGCTCTTCAACCGCCTTCTCCAGCGGCGCCTGGCGGTGGTCGACGATACACCCGGCGTGACGCGTGACCGGCAGGCGGGACAGGTCGAGTGGAGTGGGCGCACGTTCTTCCTGATCGATACCGGTGGCTGGTTGCCCGAGGCGACGCGCGGCATGGAGGCGCGCATCGCCGAGCAGGTCACCCAGGCCCTGAGCGAGTGCGATGCGGTCGTCTTCCTCGTCGATGCGCGCGAGGGGCTGCAGCCGCTTGACGAAGAAATCGCCCGCGCCCTGCGCCGCCTGCCGGAAGGCGTGCAGGTGATCCTGCTCGCCAACAAGGTCGACAGCGACCGCTGGGAAGCCCACACGGCTGAGTTCGCCGCGCTCGGCTGGGGCGATCCGCTGCCCGTCTCGGCCGCCCAGGGGCGCGGCGTCGGTGACGTGCTCGATGCGCTGCTCGCGCAGCTGCCGCCCGGCGGCAGCCTGGTGGCGCCCGAAGAGGGCATCCGCATCGCGGTTCTCGGCCGCCCGAACGTCGGCAAGTCGAGCCTGACCAATGCGCTGCTGGGGCGCGAGCGCATGATCGTCGACCCCGTCCCGGGCACGACGCGCGATGCGGTCGACGTGCCGCTGCGCTGGCATGGCCAGACCCTGTGGCTGATCGACACCGCCGGCCTGCGCCACCGGCTCGATCGCCTGCCCGCCTTCGAGTTCTACGCCTCGGTGCGCACGATGCGCGCACTGGAACGCTGCGACGTCGCGCTGCTGATGCTCGACGCCTCGCAGGGGCTGACGCGCCAGGACCAGCGCATTGCCTCGCTCGTGCAAGAGAGCGGACGGGCGGCCGTGATCTTGATGAACAAGTGGGATCTCGTACCCAAGGATGGACTGACCGCGCAGCATATGGAAGCCGATCTGCGGGCCGAACTGACCTTTCTCGACTACGCTCCGATGCTGTTCGTCTCGGCCTTGACGGCGCAGCGCGTATCAAAGATCCCGGAGCTGGCCGTGCAGCTCTACGAGGATGCGCGGCGCACGATCAAGACGCATGACGTCAATCGAGTCCTCGAACGGGCGATCGAACGTACGCCACCACGTGGGGGGCGCGGCAAGCGCCGCCCGAAGATCCTCTATGGGACGCAGGTCGGCACTGGGCCCCCCGCCTTCGCCCTCTTCACGCGTCATTCGGAGAACCTGAGCGCCGAGTACCTGCGTTTCTTGGGGCGCACGTTCCGCGAGGCGTTCGGCTTCGTCGGCTCGCCGCTGCGCTTCCACGTGCGCGCGGCGCCCGGGCGCACGCCGGCCCGCGGGCGCAAGGGAAGCGGACGGCGATGAGCCTGCTGCTGATCGCCGGGGCCTTCCTGCTCGGCTCGATCCCCTTCGGGTTGCTGATCGGCCGCGCCGTAGCCGGCATCGACGTGCGCGCGCACGGGAGCGGGAACCTCGGTGCGACGAACGTGCTGCGCGTGCTGGGGACGCGCTGGGGTCTCCTTGCGCTCCTGCTCGATGGGGGCAAGGGAGCGCTGGCGATTGCCCTGCTGCCGCGCGTCGTGCGCGCGCTCGCCGGCGCGGGCCCCGTCAGCGGCAGTCCGCTCCTTGGGCCGCTGCCCGGCGATGCGATCGCCGCCGAGGAGGTCGCGTTGATCTGGACCTGCGCCGCCTGGCTGGCGGCGGTCGCCGGCCATGTCTACAGCCCCTGGGTCGGCTTCCGGGGCGGCAAGGGCGTCGCCACCGCGCTGGGCGGCGCGCTCGCGCTCGATCTCCCGACCGGACTGCTCGGCATCGCCCTCTTCGTTGTCACCGTCGCCCTCACGCGTTTCGTCTCGGTCGCATCGGGCCTCATGGTACTCGCCTTCCCGGCTCTTCTGGCCTGGCGGCGTCCGCTCGAGCCGCTGACCCCGGTGGTCGTCAGTGGGGCCGTGGTCGCGCTGCTGGTCCTGTGGCGTCACCAGGCGAACTGGCACCGCCTGGTGCGGGGCCGCGAGAACCGCCTCGGGCGCCCTGCGCCGCCGCCCGCCCGGCGGGAGGAGGGGAACTGATGCACCACGCCCCACAGACCCGATCGCCGCTCGTCCTCGGGGCCGGCAGCTGGGGAACGACGCTCGCGCTTCATCTGGCGCGCCGCGGCGAGGCGGTGACCCTCTGGGAATTCGATCCGCGGCGGGCGGCCGAGGTCGCCCAGACCCGCTACAGCTTGCCGTTCCTGCCCGAGCATCCGCTGCCCGAAGCGGTCGCGGTGACGTCCGATCTCGAGCGCGCGCTGGCGGCGTGCGGCCCGGTCGTGATCGCCGTGCCGTCGCATGTCCTGCCTGAGCTCGCCCCGCGCTTGCGGCCCTACGCGCCGCAGCCGGAACGACTCTGGATCTCGGCCACCAAGGGCATTGACGAAGCGACCGGCTTGACACCGGGGCCCCTGCTCGGGGCGCAGGCGGGTCTCGCCCCACAGCGCTTCGTCGTCCTCGCCGGACCGAGCTTCGCCGCCGACGTCGCCGCCGGACGTCCGACCGCCGTCCTGGCTGCTTCGGATTCCTCAGAGGCGGCAACGGCAGTACAGACAATGTTTTCCGACGATACATTCCGCGTCTACACGAACTCGGACCCGCTCGGAGTGGAAGTCGGGGTGGCGCTGAAGAACGTGATCGCGATCGCCGCGGGCCTGGCCGATGGGCTCGAGCTCGGGGCCAACGCCCGCGGGGCGTTGATCACGCGCGGCCTGGCCGAGATCATGCGCCTTGGCGTACGCCTGGGCGCCGAGGCGGAGACGTTCCTGGGTCTGGCCGGAATCGGTGACCTGGTGCTGACGTGCACCAGCCCGCTGAGCCGCAACTACCGCGTCGGATTCGCGCTTGCAGCGGGACGCGAGTTGAAGCAGGTTCTCAATGAATTGCAGATGGTGGCTGAAGGTGTCCGCACTTGTCGCTCCGTGATGCGTCTGTCCGCGCTCCATCAGGTGCCGATGCCGATCAGCCGCGAGATCCACGCGGTGCTCTACGAAGCCAAGGACCCGCGGGCGGCGGTGCTGGCGCTCATGCGCCGGCCGCTGACGACGGAGTTCTGGGGGGTGGAGCGATGAACGGTGTGACCGAGAAGCCCTATCGGTCGATCAGCGAGGTCAGCGCCTTGCTCGGGGTCAAGGCGCACGTGCTGCGGTACTGGGAGACGCAGTTTCCGATGCTGCGGCCGCGCAAGAATCGGGCCGGAGCGCGCATGTACCGGCCGCGAGACATCGAGCTGCTGCGCGAGATCGAGGAGCTATTGCACCAGCGCGGCTTCACAATTGCCGGTGCCCGACGCAAGCTGGTGGCAGAACGGAAGCGGTCCGAGACGCGCGGGCAGCCGGAGATCGCGCTCACTCGTTCGGCCGGTCCGATCCTGCGCGAGGTGCGCGCCGAGATCGCCGCCCTGGCGGCGCAGCTGAAGGCGCCACCGGGAACTCGCGGCTAGATCGCGACATTGCCGAGGGGGGCTCAAGATTGCCCCTTGTTCGCGCGATCATTCTCTTGGTAGCATCGCTACCGCTTCCAGAAGCATGTAGGTCGGGGCGTAGCGCAGTCCGGTAGCGCACTTGCATGGGGGGCAAGGGGTCGCTGGTTCAAATCCAGTCGCCCCGACCATTTTTAGGGCCGAATTCCGCGCCGGCGGCACCCCACCGCCGGCGTCGCCGCAGGCGGCCCGCCGTCCCTGGCCGGCGACGGCGAACGGGAGACCGATGCGCATCCTGCTGACGAACGATGACGGCGTCCGCGCGCCCGGGCTTGCCTATCTGCGCGCGGCTCTGGCCGAACTCGGTGAAGTCTGGGTCGTCGCTCCCGAACGAGAACAGAGCGCCTCGAGCCATGCGCTGACGCTCAACGAACCGCTGCGCCTGGCCCAACTCGAGGAGCGCGTCTTCGCCGTGTCCGGCACGCCGACCGACTGTGTCCTGATGGCGGTGCGCGGCGTCCGCGGGGTACTGGAACCGCATCCGGATCTGATCGTCTCCGGCATCAACCACGGTCCCAACATGGGGGATGACGTCACCTACAGCGGGACGGTCGCCGCCGCCATCGAAGGGCGTCTGCTCGGCCTGCCCGCGGTCGCCTTTTCCAACACGGCTTGGAAACCCGAGCGCCTGGAGGACTCCGCGCGCGCCGCCGGCCGCATCGTCCCGCTGTTGCTCGAGCATCCCCTGCCGCCGAACGTGCTGCTCAACGTCAATTTCCCCGATTCCCCCCTGGCGGAGCTGCGCGGGGCGCGCGTCACCCATCTCGGCCGGCGCATCTACCGCGACGAGATCATCGCCATGGTCGATCCGCGCGGGAAGCCGTACTACTGGATCGGGGGCGATCCTCCGGTCTGGGAGCCGGACGACCGCAGCGACTTCGGCGCCGTCTCGGCCGGGTTCGTCTCGATCACGCCGCTGCGCATCGACTGGACGGCGCACGATTCCCTGGCCCCGGTCGAAGCCTGGCGGCCGCAGCTGGAGACCCTGTTCCCAACGCCAAGCGCTGAGCGCGCCGCCTCGCCGTAGCCGATCGGCGGGCTGCCGCACAAGTGGGTGGTCAGGATGGAGCCCGATTTTCCGCAGGCGCGCGAGCGCATGGTCAGCGAGCAGCTCGTCGCCCGCGGCGTGCGGGATGCGCGCGTCCTGGCGGCGATGCGCGAGGTTCCGCGCCACGCCTTCGTCGACGCGGCCCTCGCACCGCAAGCCTACCGCGATCGACCCCTGCCGATCGGCCATGGCCAGACGATCTCCCAACCCTATATGGTTGGGCTGATGAGCGCGGCCCTCGCCCCGGGCCGCAGCGATCGCGTGCTCGAAATCGGCACCGGGTCGGGCTACCAGGCGGCGGTCCTGAGCCGTCTGGTGCGCTCTGTCTTCACGATCGAGCGCATCCCGGCGCTGGTCGAGCGCAGTCGGCAGACGTTTGCGGCGCTCGGCTACACGAACGTGATTCAGCGGGTCGGGGATGGCACGCTCGGCTGGCAGACGCACGCCCCGTACGACGGCATTCTCGTCACGGCCGGCGCGCCACATGTTCCCGGAGCACTGGTGGCCCAACTCGCCCCGGGCGGCCGGCTCGTGATCCCGACCGGTTCACGCGACGCGCAAACGCTGCGCGTCCTCACGCGCTCGGGCGAGGAGCTGCACGAAGAACGCTCGATCCCGTGTGTCTTCGTGCCGCTCGTGGGCGAGGAGGGGTGGGACGCATGACCGAGCAGATCGCCCAGTGGTTCGCTGGCCTTCCGAAGGAGTGGGTCGTCTTCTTGATCTCGACCCTGCCGATCGTCGAGCTGCGCGGATCGATCCCCTGGGCGCTCAGCCCGGCGATGGGACCGCCGCTGCACTGGGCCACCGCCTACGGGCTCTCCTACGTCGGCAATCTGCTGCCGATCGTACCGATCGTCGTCTATCTCGGCCCGCTCTCGAAGGCGCTGTCGCGCCGCAGCCGCTTGGCCTACCGCTTCTTCAGCTGGCTCTTCGCCCGCACGCGCCGCCGGGGCCGCGTGGTCGAGCGCTACGGCGCGATCGGACTGACGCTCTTCGTCGCCATCCCGCTGCCTGTCACCGGGGCGTGGACGGGCGCGATGGCGGCCTTCATCTTCGGTATCCCGCTACGCCTGGCGCTGCCCTGTATTGCGCTGGGGGTGGCGATTGCGGGGGTGATCGTGACGCTGGCGAGCCTGGGCGTCCTCAGTCTCTTCGGCCTTTGAACCCTCTGGTTGTGGGTCGGCGTTCTGCGCTGTAACGCCCAATGTCTTGTTCAGATTTGGATTAGCAAGAACCTAAGCGCCAGCGGCGGTGGGGCCGGGGAACGCGCCGCCGGTCTTGCGCGGGCGGGCGGCGCTGGGGGAGCAGCGTGCAGGAGGGATTCTCCTCGTAGTTCCCTTTGCTGCAAGTAGATGGGCGGCATGACGCAGCAGACTTGTTCCCACAACCAGGTTGTGACCTGCAAAACAATTTCCTCTGCGCGAGGAACCCGCAGATCTCTCTCGCGGTCTCAATAGACGAGGGGATCAACAGGGGCGGAGAAACCCGCTTGACCAGCCGAAATGGAGGGTGCAGAATTGGTTGCAGACATAAGGGATAGGTCGGGGCGTAGCGCAGTTCGGTAGCGCACCTGGTTCGGGACTAGGGGGTCGCTGGTTCAAATCCAGTCGCCCCGACCATTCTCCACGACGCTCCTTGAGGTCCCCCCTTCAGGAAGAAAGGGGGGCTATATGTCTACGCAGAAGCTCGCGCACGCCCAGGGCCAGGCCCGCAAGCAGGCCGGCCGCCGCCAGTCAACTCCCACGCTGACCGAACTGCTCGAGAAGGGACAACGCACCGGAGTTCTGCAGGCCTCCGAGGTCGAAGCCGCGATGTTGGCATCTCCCCCGGACGCGGCCGAGTTCTCGCTGTTCCTCGACCTGACCGCCACGCTCGGCATCACGATCCGCGAGGAGGAAACGCCGAGCGGGCAGCGCCAGGCGCCGCTGGACGTCCTCGCGCTCTACTTCCGTGACGTCTCGCGCCACCCCTTGCTCAACGCGGCCGAGGAACGCCGCCTCGCACGGCGCGCCCGCGCCGGCGACGACCGCGCCCGCGAGAAGATGGTGTTGAGCAACTTGCGACTCGTCGTCAGCATCGCGCGCCGCTTCTTGCACCGGGGTGTCGATCTCGAGGACTTGATCGAGGAGGGCAATCTCGGGCTGATCACCGCTGTCGAGCGGTTCGATCCCGAGCGTGGTTTCCGCTTCTCGACCTATGCCGCGTGGTGGATTCGCCAGGCGATCGCGACCGGCGTCGCCGAGCAGTCGCGCACGCTGCGCATTCCGCTGCACGTGATGCGCGCTATCCACCAGTACCTCGAGCAGGAACGGCGGCTGAGTCTGGAGCTCGAACGCAAGCCGGATCCGGAGGAGGTCTGCCAGGCGGCCGGCTTCGGGCCGCGCCGGGGCAAGCGGGTGATCGCATTGATGCAGGGCATTCGTTCGCTCGATGAACAAGTGACGAGCGATGCCTCGAATCACCTGACGCTCATCGATCGCATTCCTGATTCACCGTCGCTCGAGCAAGTCATCTTTCGCCAGATGGAGAACGCCCATCTCGAAGAGCTGCTCACGCGCCTGTCGGAAAAAGAGGTCTTGGTGCTCCGCATCCGGTATGGTTTCATCGATGGTGAAGCGCGCAGCCTGACCAAGGTAGGGTCGGTCCTCGGAGTGAGCCGCGAGCGCGTGCGCCAGATCGAGAAACGGGCGCTGCGCCGCCTCCGCGAGTGGATCGACGCCGAGGAGCGCGACGTCGATCGGCTGCGGCAGAAGACCGGAGCGAATCAATGGAACTGACCGACGAACTGCGACAGCGCATTCGTACGATCCCCGACTTCCCGAAGCCGGGGATCGCGTTTAAGGACGTTACACCTGTCTTCCAGGACCCGACGCTGATGCGGCGCGTGATCGATGCGCTCTGCGCTACACGCGTCGGTGAGGGGTTCGACGTCGTCGGCGGCATCGAGGCCCGCGGCCTGGTGCTCGGCGCCCCGATCGCGCACGCCTACAACAAGCCGTTCTTTCCCTTCCGCAAGCCGGGCAAACTGCCCTGGGAGACGATGCGCGAGGCGTATCAGCTCGAATACGGTGAGGATGCGCTCGAGATCCATGCCGACGCCTTCGCGCCGGGCGCGCGCGTCTTGATTGTCGACGATTTGCTCGCTACGGGCGGTACCGCGACCGCCGCCGTGCGCCTGGTCAAGCGCGCCGGCGGGGAGTTGGCGGGGCTTACCTTTCTCGTCGAGCTGAGCTTTCTCAAGGGACGCGCCCTTCTGGAGGCCGAGGGGCTCAAGCGGGATCGCATCGAGAGCCTGATCGCCTTCGCGGCCGGGGAGTAGGGGAGCGCCCGCGGGGTAGGGGAATGCGCAGCGAACGCTATGTCACCCGCGATGCGCTGGCGCCGCAGACTGCCGCTTGGCTGCGGGAACTCCGTTCCGCGATCGCCCCGCGCCCGGCGCTCGAGCTCGATCCGCCCCGCTGCGCCCTGCTCGTAATCGACATGCTGCGCTACTTCGTCGATCCGGCGGGGCGCTGTTTCCTTCCCGCCGCACCGGCGATCGTGCCGCCCCTGGCAAACCTGATTGCGACCTGGCGTACGCAGGGCTGGTCCGTCGTCTACACGCAGCATGGCCATGCCGGACCGGAGGAGCTCGGCATGCTGGGCCGCTTCTTCGGCGACTACATCCGCGCCGGAGAGCCGCAGGCGGAGATCCTGCCGGCATTGAAGCCGGCGTCCGGCGATCTCGTTGTGCCCAAGACGACCTATGACGCCTTTCTCGGCACGGATCTGGAACGACGGCTGACGTCCGCCGGGATCGAACAGGTCCTCGTGACCGGGGTTTTGACACACATGTGTTGCGAAACGACGGCCCGCAGCGCATTCTGCCGCGGCTTCGAAGTCTATGTCGCGGCGGATGCGATGGCCACGAGTCGCGGCGAGCTGCACCGCGCGTCTCTGCGCGGATTGGCGGACGCGGTGGCGGTCGTGATGACGACTGAAGAGGTCTTGAGCCGATGCGCAAACCCTGGATCGCCGTCGTAGGCGCCGGCCCCGCCGGGTGCGCGGCCGCGCTGCAGTGCCGCCGACTGGGACACGCGGTGCGCCTCCTGGACCCCAGCGGACACCCCGGGGGCCGCTTGCACCAAGCGCGACGGGTCGAGAACTACCTCGGGCTCAAGCCGCAGAGCGGTACCGCCCTCGCCCGGCGCATGGCGCGCCATCTCGCCCGCTGGCGAATTCCTGTTACGCCGCTTCGGGTACAACAGGTCGCGTCCGCACCGGGCGGCTTCTGCTTGCAAACGGAACGCGGCCTGCTTGCGGCGGCGGCCGTCATCCTGGCTCCCGGAACGATCGCCCGGTCACTCCCGCAGCTGGCTCCCGGTGTGTCACCCGATGCGCGACTGCAGCATTTCGTATTCGAGGATGTGACCTCCCTGTTGGAGCGGCATCCGAACGCGGCCCGTGTCGCCGTCGTGGGGGGCGGCGAGGCCGCGCTGGACGGCGCCCTCTCCCTGGCTGACGCGGGTTGTCGCGTCACCGTGCTCGTTCGCGGCGAGCGCTTGCGCGCCTGCCGCGCCCTGCGCGCGGAGGCCGCCCTGCGGAACGAGATCGAGGTCCGGACGCGCCAGCAGCTGGAGGCGGTGCATCTCGCGCGAGACGCGGGCGCGCCGGCACTGGAGCTCATCCTGGACACGCCTGAGCCGCCGCAGAACCGGCAGCGCGTCGCGGCGCTGCTGATCGCGATCGGTCGTCGTTCGGCCGTGCCGCCCTTGCTGGCCCCGGAACTGCTGGACGAACAGGGGCGTCCCCGGCGCTGCCCGGGGTTGTTCATTGTCGGTGATGCTCGCCGGGGGGCTCTCGGCCAGGCGGGCATCGCCGTGGGCGACGGGCTGGCGGCGGCCGCCGCCGCGGATCGCCATCTGCGGCGTCGGGCGCGCAAGCGGTCGCTGCCCGCGCCGCGGCAGTCGCCGCTGCTCGAGGTCGTCGCCCGCCGGGGCGATCCGCAGCTCGCCTGTCTGCATGTGGCGCGCACGCGCGACGGGGCGTTGATCGAATTCGTCGAATCGATTCAACCGCCCCGACCGCGCGAGGAAAAGTGGGTGCTGATTCTCTCCACGCTCAAGGGTTGCCCGGTCGCCTGTCGCATGTGTGATGCGGGGGGCCACTACCGTGGCCGGCTTGACGCGGCGCAGATGCTCGCCCAGATCGACTACATGATCGACAACCGTTTCCCGAGCGCGGGGTCGCAGGTTCCGGTCGCGCGACTGAAAATCCAGTTTGCCCGTATGGGGGACCCTGCCTTCAACGATGCCGTGCTCGAGGTGCTTGACGAGTTGCCCGCCCGCTACGCCGGGCCGCTGCTGATGCCGAGCATCTCGACCATCGCCCCGCGCGGGCGCGACCGCTTCTTCACCGACCTGGCGCACATCAAGGAGCGCCACTATGGGGCGGGCCGCTTCCAGATGCAGTTCTCGATCCACACCACCGACGATCGCGCAAGACGCCGCCTGATCCCAACCGCCACCTGGTCCTTGGGAGAGATCGGCCGCTGGGGGGAGACGTTCTACCGTCGCGGCGATCGCAAGCTGACACTGAACTTCGCACCGGTCGCGGGCCTCCCCCTGGATCCTGAGCAACTGGCCACCTGCTGTCCGCCACAGCGCTTCTTGATCAAGCTGACGCCGATCAATCCCACCCGCGCCGCGGCTGCCGCCGGCTTGCGCGGCCGCATCGACCCCGGCGATCCCGCCGGCTGCCGGCGGATGGCGAAGATGTTTGAAGCAGCGGGCTTCGAGACGCTGCTGAGCATTGGCGAGTTGCGCGAAAACCAGATCGGGTCCAACTGCGGGATGCACGCGCGTACGCTGGAGGCGATCGGTGCGAGCCGCTAGCGCTTGGATCCTGCGGGCATAGGGCTGCGCTACATCTGGAAGCGCATGCTATTGCGCGCTAGAGTGTCCGCGATGGATGGACGTGCGGTGATGAGCGAGGGGGCATGCCTGGGATCCTGACCGAGTTGCGCCAACGGCGCGTGCCCCAGTACGTGGGTGGCTATCTCGTGGCCGGCTGGGGGAGCGTGCAGTTCGTTGCGTTTCTCGAGGAACGCGCAATCGTCTCCCCCCACCTGACCAACCTTGTGACCCTCGCTCTCGCGTTCATCTTGCCCAGCGTTGTCCTGCTCGCCTGGCGCCATGGCCGCCCGGGCCGTGACCGCTGGCGACGCACGGAGAAGATCCTACTACCGGTCAACTTCTGCCTGGCGGTGGCCCTGCTGGCGATTCTCTTCGCCGGCAAGCCACTCGGCGCCGTCATGCAACGCGTCACCGTGACCGACGAACACGGGCAGGAAAGCGAGCGGGCCGTTCCCAAGCAAGAACTCAGGCGACGGCTGCTGATCTACTACTTCGAATCCTCGCCGGATGAGACCGGGATTGATCCGCGCGATGGGCGGGCGGTGAGCTACGCGTTGGCGCTCGACCTGCACCAGGAGAGCTTCCTTGATGTCGACGCCCCGATCAGCATCGCCGCCGCTCTGCGCGACGCGGGCTACCCGTCAGGCATGGCCCTGCCCGGAGCGCTGGAACGCAAGCTCGCCGACGCAGCCCATTTCGCCCACTTCGTCTCCGGATCCGTGGAGCGCACGGGGAAGGAGTGGCGTCTCGCCTTGGAGCTTCGCGAAAGCGCCAGCGGGAGCGTGGTCGCGACCCATCTCTTCACCGGGGAGAAGATCTTCGGCCTCATCGATCAGGCGTCACAGCAACTCCGCCAAGACCTCCACATCCCGCGGGCGATCGGCGACCACCACGAGGACCGGCCGGTCGC
>Ga0180430_10001796_pt1 | contig 20297 bp, 18 predicted proteins | sample SS_ome_9_FD_132999 | JGI IMG/M metagenome (GOLD analysis project Ga0180430, IMG submission 132999) | Hypersaline lake sediment archaeal communities from the Salton Sea, California, USA - SS_1_S_2 metaG | ecosystem: Environmental > Aquatic > Non-marine Saline and Alkaline > Hypersaline >... | reverse complement strand
GGTCGGCCGTCGCCGATTTTAGCGTCATCCACCTGGACCACCGGCACCACACCTTTGTTGGTGCCGGAAATGAAAACTTCATCCGCCCGGAGAAGCTCTTCCAGCGTCAGGTCCCGGACTTCGACGCTAAAGAGACGTTGGGCCAGGTCCAGGATAAACGCCCGGGTGATGCCGGATAAGATCCGCCGGCCGGGTGTTGCCAGGGTCGACCCGGTAAACATAAAAATGTTGCTGGTCGTGCATTCGTAGACCTGCCCGTCGCGATCGACGTAAAGGGATTCCACCGCGCCCCGGTCACGCGCTTTTTTGAGCGCGATGGTGGCGGACAGGTAATTGATGCTCTTAGCCCCCGGAAGGATCCGGCGATTTTGCATGGTGGTTATTTTGACACCGTCGGTGTACCATGCTTCCGGCTGGCGCGGCATTTCCGACACCAGTACCAGTAGGCGCGGCCGGCCTTGCGGGGTCATAAAATCGGCGCTGGATCCTCCGGTAACGATGATGCGGATATTGGACTCCGGATGCCCGTTGGCCAGGTTGCGCTGCAGCGTTTCCAGCACGATGCGGCGCAGCGCTTCGGTCGTCCAGGGTAGCCGCAACCCCATTTTTTGCACCGAGTGCTGCAACCGCTCAAGGTGCTCCTCCAATGCAAAAGGATGCCCCCCATACGTGCGCAACAGCTCAAAGGCACCCAGCCCCCTCAGAACCGCCAGATCGGTTACGGGAATGACCGCCCGGTCGGCGGGAACGAATTCACCGTCAATATAATACGTATCCATAACGCCCTAAAATTTCCACGCTGTTCGTCCCGTGCGAACCCGCGGCCACGGGCCCGGGATCAACCGTCGCTATTCTGACCGCCCCTCCCATATCAGGAAGCCTGGGGCTTTGCAATTATCCTCTCAATAGCACTGGATAGGCGGCTAATTATCCGTTATGGTAGGCAATGATCATCTGTTGTCAATCACCCGCGACGTCGCCTACGACCGCTGCGGTCGGCCGTTGCCGTCCATCCACAAAGGAGCATATCCATGCCTGACACCCCGTTTTACACCGTCGCCAAGAAACCGCCCATCGCCTGGGTCCATCTCAACCGCCCCGACAAAAAAAATGCCATGAACCCCCCGGCCTGGCGTGAAGCCCCACCGTTATTTGAAGATCTTGATCAGGACCCCGACATCCGGGTTGTCATCCTGGCCGCCCATGGGTCCTGCTTTTCAGTGGGCATCGACCTGGTGGAAATGGCCGGAGAGCTTCCCGAAATCATGGAAAAAGAACAGATGGGCGGGGTCAAGTGGCGCTTGCTGAAAAGAATCGGCGCCCTGCAGGACACCATGTCCTGTATCGAACGCTGCCGCAAACCGGTCATCGCCGCGATTCACGGCTATTGCATCGGGGCCGGCCTGGACATGGTGACGGCCTGTGATATTCGCCTGTGTTCCCGGGATGCCGTATTTTCACTCAAGGAAGCCGCGGTCGGATTTGTGGCGGACGTGGGGGTGCTGCAGCGGATCCCCCTGATCGTAGGACAGGGAATTGCCCGTGAGCTGGCCTATACCGCCAAAACCATCGACGCGGCACGCGCCCGGGAAATCCTTCTTGTCAACGAGGTCTTTGACGATCAGGCGACCCTCCTGGCCGGTGCCCAGGCCATGGCCGAAGCGATTGCCGCCAATGCCCCCCTGGCCGTCGAAGCCACGAAAAACGTCCTGAATTACGGGGTCGGCAAAAGCATCGACGACGGTCTGCGCTATGTCGCCTCCATGAGCACCAACATCGTGCCGTCCAAGGACTTGATGGAAGCCTTCACAGCCTTCATGGAGAAGCGACCACCCAAGTTCACCGGCCAGTAGAAGTGGTTTCAAAACACCATCTAACGCCCAACGGCAGTGTTGCCGCCATCTTCAAAATGCTCACATATTTTTCCATATGCTGCACTTTTTCATCAGGCTGCGCTTTGCCCTTGAACGCGATCTGAGGTTTTGGGATCACTTATGGTTAGATCATTCCGCCGGAGGTGATGCCCTACCATTTCCAGAGAACGGGGTTGTCGTCCAGCTGCGCCGTCACCTGGCGGCTGATCCGGTCCATCGCCGCCAGATCCTCGGGCATCAACGACACGGCCCCGGCCTGGGCGTTTTCACGGGCCTGGTCGGCATTGCGCGCGCCGGCAATGGCGCAGGCGCCGGGCTGGGCGATGACCCAGGCCAACGCCAACTGACCGAGGGTGATGGCGTGGCGGTCGGCGATCGGTTTGAGCGCCGCGAGGGCATCCTGCACCCGCGTGAAAACCGGTTCCTGGAACAGGCGGTTGGCGCGCCGGTGATCACCCCGTTTGAACCGGTGATCCGGGCCGAACTTGCCGGTGAGAATCCCCTGGGCCATCGGGGAATAGGCCAGGATGGAAAGCCCCTTCACCCCACAAACCGGCATGGCATCCGCTTCCACATGCCGCCAGAGCAGCGAATAGGGCGGTTGCAAACTCACGATGTCGCCATAGGCCATGGCCTCTTCCAGCTGGATGCGGGAAAAATTGGAAACCCCGATCGCACGGATTTTGCCCTGCTCCTTCAGCGCGTTCAAGGCCCGCATGGTTTCCTCGATGGGCACCACCGGACTGCCGAACGAACCGGAAGGCCAATGAATCTGGTAAAGATCGATATAGTCCGTTTGAAGATTGGCCAAAGAGCGCTCACAGGCGGCGATCACCTGGTCGTATTGCAGTTCGTTGGCAAACACCTTGGTGGCAATGACGACCTGGGGGCGCCGCTCGCCAACGGCTTTGCCCACCACGCGTTCCGAATGGCCCTTGCCGTAGACCGCCGCCGTATCGATCGTATTGACGCCGGCATCGACAGCCGCCTGGATGGCGCGCGTGGTTTCGACATCATTGATGTCGGCCCACATGTCACGACCCGCCTGCCAGGTTCCCATGATGATGGGCGAAATCTTGATGTCGCTCGACCCTAAGTTGCGCAGTTCCATAACCCTCTCCTCAATTTTACAGTTGACCCGTCCCCTGTTTAATTCATACAGAGTACAGGTTGCAAGTCCGCCGATAATGCGGCCCCCATCGTGTTCATGCAAGGCCCTCCCGTCAAGTGCCAGGCGATCTGTCGCAGACCGCCGGCCAGTGGGCTCGGACACGCACGATCAACCATTGAAAGCGCAGGAGAGACCGATGGAGAAACCGATCGACCACTACTGGCAGCTGCGTCTGGAGCACCTGAAAACCGCTCTGGAAAAAAATAATTTCGAGGTGTATCTGGCCTCCCGGTTGGAAGATACCGCCCGCATCGTGACCGACGCCATTCTGCCGGTGATAAAACCCGCCAGCATGTCCTGGGGCGGATCGCGAACCTTTGTGGAATGCGGGCTTTACCGGCAGTTGCGCACCATGGAAGGTGTGCGCGTTCTGGACACCTACGACACCACGATTTCAGACACCGAAAAGATGGAACGACGGCGCCAGGCGCTGCTGGTGGACGTATTTTTCACCAGTACGAACGCCGTGACGGAAAGCGGTCATCTGGTCAACCTGGACATGGTCGGCAACCGCATCGCGGCTCTGACATTCGGCCCCAAGTTCGTGGTCGTATTGATCGGCCGGAATAAAATCGTACCGGATCTTGAAAACGCCTGGGATCGCATCAAAAATTACGCGGCGCCCGTGAATACGATGCGGCTGGAGAAAAAAACACCCTGTCAGGCCACGTCCTTCTGCCAGGACTGCAACAGCCCTGACCGCATATGCAACACGTGGACGATCACCGAAAAAGCATTCCCCAAACACCGCGTTAAAATCGTTTTGATCAACGCAGACCTGGGATTTTAAGCGTGATCTGGTGCCATGAAACCCATTGGATCGATAACGGGCCGAGCGTCGATAGACATGCGTCTATCCACCTGCCACCCCTAACAGGCATGACCGACAGGCAAAACTGCCACCCATGAACCGTCTACCCAAACCCCTCGGGCTTGATCTCGGATTTGGATTCACCAAATGCATCGATGGGGAGCGAACCGTTATTTTTCAGTCCCATATGCGTAAGAGACCGGGGGAATCCGACGTTGCCACGGAACTACCGGAAAAAACATACCATATCGCGCTGGACGACCAAGATTATATCGTGGGAAATGACGCCCTCGGTGCGTCGCTCTTTGAAGATTTCGCCCGCCGGCCCGAGCGGCTGATAGATGCCTATGGGAAACGGTTGGTTCTGACTGCAACAGCCCCTTTTTCCAGTCATGAAACCCCATTGCATGTGGTCATCGGCCTGCCGATCAGCTACTTTCAACACTGGGCAACCGAACTGACCAAACGGCTGACCGGCTATCACAAAATCGGTATTTACCAGTCCGATGGTCGCTGCGCGCGCAAGAACATTCACATTCGCAAAGTCCATGTCATTCCAACCCCCCTCGGGACCTATACCGGGCTGATCATGAATGCGGACGGGCGGCGGCAGGCCTCCGAATATGACCACCTGAAAATCGCCGTCATCGATATCGGGTTCCGCACGACCGACATCATGGTCATGGCGTCCGGGCGCTTCTGCAACCGGGGCAGCGGCACCATCGAAATGGGCTTGGCCAACGGGATTGAAAAAATCGCCGGCCGGCTCTATCGGGAATCCGGCGTCATTCCGGATCTGAACCGCCTCTACAAAGCCATCCAGATAGGATCCATCCGCATCGAAGACCAGGAGTATAATCTGACCAATCTGCGCGATGAAACCTATCACGAGGTGTCCTCCGCCTTGGCGGATCGCATCAACTATAGCCTCAAAGACGACTGGGACATCGAACGGGTTCTGCTGACCGGTGGCGGGGCCGCGGATGCCGCCGCAACGATTGCCCCGCTCATCAACAATGACGTCGTTTGGATTGAACACGAACAGGATGTCCGCCTGAGCAACGTCCAGGGGCAGCTCCGCCTGGCACGGCACATGTGGGGTGCCTCCGGGTTTTGTAATGCCGGGTAGCCCGCCGAACCTTGCCCGTATCCATGACCCCCGGAGGCATCCGATGGTTGACTTCCACGATGTCGATCAAGGGCCCGCCGCCATGAATATGCACCCTGCGGAAGCAGGACGAAACCTGCTTTCCGGCACCGTGCCGTCGTCATGAAGCCCCGCGACAACACGCCCATTGATGGCTTATCGATTACCGGGGCCCTGCCGCATTTGCTCCTGCTGACGGCCATCTTTTTTATAAACTTCCTGGCGCGCATCATTCTGGCACCCCTGCTCCCTGAAATCCAAGCAGAACTTGGCATCGGCTACCGCAGCGCCGGCAATCTTTTTTTCATTCTATCCACCGGATACTTCCTATCGCTGTTGAGCACCGGCTATCTGGCCGGCCGTTTTCAGCACCGCACCATTATCATTGCCGCCAGCATCGGTATGGGTCTCGTTCTGTTCACAGTCCCCGTGATCACGACAATCGCCGGCTTCCGAACCATTGTCTTTCTGCTGGGACTGACGGCCGGCCTCTATCTCCCCTCCGGCATCAGTGCTATCACGCGTCTAACCCGTCCCTCCCACTGGGGGCGGGCGTTGGCCATTCATGAGTTGGCGCCCAATATGGCTTTTATCCTAGCGCCCCTTGCGGCTGAACTGGCCTTGCGCCACGCCACCTGGCGTTCGGGATTGACACTCCTGGGATCCGGCATCCTTCTGCTGGGACTGCTGTATGCGAGGCATGGCCGCGGCACCGACTTTCATGGGCAGGTGCCGGATCGACAGGCCATCCGCGACCTTTTGGGCCAACCTTCCCTGTGGCTGATGGTCGCCTTGTTCAGCCTGGGCATTTCATCGACGCTGGGAACTTACGCCATGTTACCGTTGTATCTGGTCAGCAGTCAGGGGATGGATCACAGCAGCGCCAACACGCTTCTGGCCGCAAGCCGCGTGGCGGCATTGCCGATGGCTTTTGCAGGCGGATGGTTGGCGGATCGCTTCGGCCCCCTGTCGACCATCCGCCTGATCTTTTTACTGACCGGACTGGCCACCATCGCCATCGGTCTGCTGAAAGGCCCCTGGCTTCAAGGGGCCGTATTCTGCCAGCCTGTTTTGGCGGTATGCTTCTTTCCCGCCGGTTTCAGCGCGCTTTCAGCGCTCAGCCCGCCAAACTATCGCAACATCGCCGTTTCTCTGACCATCCCCAGCGCATTTCTCTTCGGCGGCGGTGCCGTACCGCTTGCAATCGGCTGGTTTGGCGATGCCGGCCATTTCCCCCAGGCCTTCATCCTGACCGGCCTGCTGATCATCCTCGGGAGCGGCCTGACGCTCCTGCTGCCGCCGATCAACCGATGAGTTTCAGTTGACACTCCGTCATGGGTTGCATAGAATTCCGTCATACACAACGCCCATTCTTTCGACACCCATTGCATAGGAGGAGTTGACATGTACGTCGGAACCGTCATGCGGACCGAACTGGTTACCGTGCCCCCGGACACCACACTGCTTTCGGCCCAGAAAACATTGGACGCCAAACAAATCAATCATCTCCTCGTTGTCGACAGTAAAGGGGAGTTGCTCGGTATCGTGTCGGATCGGGACCTGAAGAAGAGTTGGGCTTCGTCCGCCACGACGCTCAGCAAAAACGAGCTCATGTATCTGCTGGACCAGGTCACGGTCGCGTCGATCATGGCCAAAAAGACCCTGACCATTGCTCCCGGGACGACCATCGAACGGGCGGCTCTCTTGATGAACCAGAATCGCATCAATGCCCTGCCGGTGCTCGAAGGGGATGAGCTGGTCGGTATCATCACCTCCAGTGATGTCATCAAAATCCTTCTGGAAGCCATTGGCATCGAAAAGGACAGCGCCCGGTTGACCGTTCTGGTCAAAGACCGTATCGGCGTCATATCGGATATCTCCCAGACACTCCGGAATCAGGGCATCAATATCCGCAGCCTTTTCACGTGGCCGGAAAATACGCACCCCGGTGTTTACTATCTGGTGGTTCGTGTCCCGGCGGATGCCGGCGCAAAAGCCGCCGCCAGCCTTGAAAACAGTGGTTTCAAAGTGCTGTCCCAGTACGTCAAGGATCTCAGCCCCTATCTGCCCGCCAGATAGACCATGACCACCCGACCGCCACAGATCTGGTCCGGGGTTTATCCGGTGCGGTCCTATGATGTGGATGCGCGGGGGCATTTGTCGGTGGCGGCCGTCTGCAATTTCCTGCAGGATGCGGCTGGATGCCATGCCCATGCCCTGGAGGTATCCATCGACCAGTTGCACCTGCGCCATCTCACCTGGGTGCTGGTTCGAATGCGGGTCGAACTCAGTCGGCACCTCGGCTGGCAAGACCGCCTTCACATTCAGACCTGGCCTTCGCACCAGGAGCGCCTCCTGAGTCATCGCGACTTTCTCCTGCTCGATGAAGCGGGTGAGGACGTCGGCCGATGCGTCACGGTTTGGGTTCTGATGGATCTGCAGCGTTGGCGCCCCCAGCGGCTGACGGCGCTGCCGGCCCCTCTGCCCATCGTGAACCGTCGGCGCGCTTTATCGACGATGCCCAATAAACTTGACGTGCCGGAAACGTTCGTGATCCAGCAACCGTTTCAGGTAGGCGACCGCGATCTTGACCGCAATGGACACGTCAACAATGTGCGCTATATTGAGTGGGCCCTGGAAACCGTTCCGGTAAACGTCCTCAACACGTGTGAACTGGAAATGCTGGAAGTCAACTTTACCGGCGAAGCCTTCCATGCGGAACATGTCCTCGCGGGAAGCCAACTTGTTGACACCGGCCGGCCGACCTTTTTGCATGGCATCCACAGTCAATCGACCGGCACCGATCTTGCCCGCGCCAAAACACAATGGCTCCCAACGGAATAAGGGCGAAATTTTACGGGAGGGGATGAACGAATGACCGATTTGCCGAAACGCAAAGTACTGGTGCCGATCGCTGACGGTACCGAAGAAATCGAAGCTGTATGCATTATCGATGTTCTGCGCCGGGCCGGTGCTGATGTGACCGTGGCGTCGGTGGGAAACCTCCAGATTACGGCATCGAGGGGGGTCAAGCTGGTTGCGGACTGCAAGATCGCGGACTGCCGGGATGATGATTTCGACCTGATCGCTCTGCCCGGCGGAATCCCCGGCGCCGAACATTTGCGTGATTCGCAGCCGCTGGTCCAGTTGCTGCGCCGCCACCAGGCCCACGGTGGCTGGTATGGTGCCATATGCGCGGCGCCGGCGGTGGTCCTGTCCCATCACGGGCTGCTTGGCGGCCGAAAGGTCACCGGACACCCGTCTTTTGTTGCGCAATTGAGCGACGGCATCCCCATGGCAGAGCGTGTGGTGGTGGACGGCAACTGCGTCACCAGTCAGGGGCCCGGGACGGCCCTGGAGTTTGCCCTGACCCTGGTCGCATTGCTGTATGATAATGCCAAGGCGACGGCGGTGGCCGCCCCTATGCAGGTGACCTGACGACGGCCGGTTTCCCCTTGCCCCCAGGCCAGACACAGACATTCTCAGGAGGGCGACGCATCTGCTTCGGAGTGGCCTTCGCTGAGAAACGCGTACAAGCGACCACGATAGCCCGATTTTTCGGCGGTCACCAGTTTATTGGAAAGATAGACCTGGCTTGCCACCAATCCGTCCAGTTTGAGGCGAAAGGCAAGAAACCGTTTGAGGCGGGTGTCGCCGCGCTGATCGGCCGGCACCAAACGCATCAACTGGTCAAGCTCTTCAGGGTCCACTATGGCCTGCTCCTCCAATCGAATTACCCTATCCGACATCGCATCCTCGCTTCATTTGCAATAGCGTGATCGAAAAACCGCGAGAATCATAAACGAGTCCACCTGAAGGTGCAATGCTCATGTCGACGCCTTTGCCGAAAACATTGTAGAAAACCCCGCTTTGTGGCATACTGGCTTGCAATCATAATGATAAAAACCATACGATTGCTTTCTCTAAAACCGAATATCACAGGTGAGAGACATATGAACGACACGTCGGCATTCAGCCGGGTCACGCGAACATCACGGGCCCTGTATGGCCCCCGTAAGCTCCTCATTTGCGGATTTACCCCGGAAGGGCAGACGCTCCTCAATGACGTCGTCACCACCTCGACCATCCGTGACCTTCCGCTTGCATACGCAGCGACTTCGGATCTAGAAATAGCCCTCGCCGACATCTTCTCCCGGCCGGCGGATACCGATCGCGGTGAAGCCTCCCGTATGCCGGCGGCTATCATCATGGCGGGTATAACGGAAAATGAACTGCACCTCTTGATGTCCAGCTACCGCACTGCCGGTCTGCCAAACCCGCTGTGGGCGACATTGACGCCCACCTCTGAGGCCTGGACGCTGCGGCAGCTGCTTAAAGAGTTGACCGCCGAAAAGGAGGCCTTGGCGAAACAGCCCTCCAGGAAGAAGAGCTAACCGATCTTGCCTACATTGTCCCGTGCCAAAAGTCCTTCCACGCAACCCATTCGAATCCGATGTTACCATTTCAATAGGGCCTTCACGGTTACGTTCGATTCTCCCCAAACCAAAAGACACCGAGCTGATTCGGTCATTATTCGCATTGATTGCCGCGACGGCACTTCCGCATTTGGAGAAAGCGCCCCGCGCCCCTATGTCACCGGTGAGGACTGCCAATCCGTTGCCAATCTCATTGTTGATTGCTTCGCGCCCATCTTGTTCAGTCACCCGATAGATTCAATCGAATCGATTCAAACGACGCTCCATCAACTTGAGGCGGTTTGTCGGCAAAAGGGGATACGCGCCTATAATTCGGCTATCGGTGCCGTTGATCTGGCACTGCTCGATACCATAGAGCGCTCACAGCGCATCCCGCCCGATCAATTCTTCCCTGTCAAGCTTCGCGAATCACTTCGCTTTTCCGTATCGGTGCCATTTTTATCACTTGACGTGATACGTAAATACTTTCCGATCTTTAGTACCCATGTCGACATATCGGCCATCAAGATACTTATTAGCGAAAGCACTGCCGAAACCTATCAGCGTGTTAAGCTTATCCACCAACTTGCCAATCCGGGCACTGAATTGCGACTCGAATTCAATGGAAAAATGGATTTTTCAAACGTAACTGAAACCCTCGATCGTCTCTCACCGTTCGATATTAGCGCCGTAGAGGAACCATTACCCTCCGGGCATTTTGAAGAGCTGCATCAATTGCGGCAACAATTTGGTGTAGACCTTATTGCGGATGAATCTTTGGTCACCTTTGATGATGCCAAAGACCTTGCAGAAAGCGGCGCTTACTCTATTTTTAATCTAAAGGTTTCCAAATGTGGCGGCCTGTTGCAATCCATGCGCATTGCGAAACTGGCAGACCGGCATGGCATTAGATGCCACGTTGGCACCCATGTCGGAGAATCCGAACTGCTCGGTATGGCAGGCCGCCGGCTGGCACGGAGTTTGCCGAATTTCGACTGCTATGGCGGGGGCTCGGAATTTTTGTTTGCAGGCCTGCTGAATCCCCACAAACAGGCGACCGTGACGACATGGTCATCACCTGCGGATAGGGTTCTTTTGAAAAACGACATATTGCGCGACCTGACGCCGGAACGCCATTTGCTGGCAGACACCGGCACCACAACACCTCATAAAATACGCCCGTGAATCGGAAATGTCGCTTTATTCAAAAAGAGGGGACACCGCCCATTCCGGGGCTTTGTCAGAGCGAAGCGGTTTTCTTAAAGAGGGGATAAAGGGTCGGGCTTCCCTCATAATAGCGTATAAAAGCCTCTACAACCGTTGGGTCGAAATGGGTGTTTGTTTTCGCCCGCATGAGAGCGAAGGCCTGTTCTGGCAACAAAGGTTGATGGTAGTGCCGTTTTGCGGTAATGGCCTCAAAAAAATCGGCGGCGGCAATAATTCTTGCCCCTAAAGGAATATCCTCGCCGGACAAGCCTTCCGGATAGCCTTTTCCATCATAGCGTTCGTGGTGGGCACCTGCAATAATTGGAACTTCTTTGTAGACCCCTTCGAAATTGACTCTTTCCAGAATCGCTTTGGTTTGTGCAGCGTGCGTTTTAACGATCTCGTATTCCTTGCCGGACAAATGGCCCGGCTTGTTTAGAATGGAATCCGGCACACCAATTTTTCCATAATCGTGAAGCAGGGCAGCCACACGAATCATCTCACAATACTGGTTGTCTAATTGAAGTTTCTTGCAAATACCAACCGCAAATTCAGTCACCCTTGTCGAATGGCCGGAAGTCAACGGGTCCCTTGCATCAATGCTGGCAGCCAATACTTCCAATATGGAGTGAAACTGGCGCTCCTTGGATTCAATCAGCTCAGTATTCCGAATGGCAATACCAATAATGGAAGCGATACCGATCAGAAGACTGATATCGCTTTGTACCAGAGGGCGCTTGGAATGGATATTGTCTGCTGCGAAAACGCCCAGCGCTTCGCCTTCACACACAATCGGACTGCATATAAACGATTTAGATCTCATTAGTCGTGCGAAATCCAGACTCTTGGGTGAAAGCTCATTTTCTATTTCTTTGAAATCATTTACCAAATAAGGTTTTTGTTCCCGAAAAGCGGTAACAAAAATACCTTTGGATTCCGGTTTGTCCAGATGGAAAGACGCCGATCGAACCACATCAAACATGGCCTTGTTATACCCGTAGGCGGCCCCGAATTCCAATCGGGTTTTATCGCGGTTGGCAAGCAAAAGGAGCCCCCGGTCGAAATTCAAACGGCGCTGTGATATTTTCACTACATTTGAGAGGACCTCTTCAACTTTTGTTTTACCGGAAATCACTTGGCCGATTTCATTGGTCATCAGCGAATTGTTGTAATTGATACTGATTTGATCTACAAGCTTGTCGGTGGAGTCTTTCAAATTATCCACACTCTTGCGCAGTTCGCCCTTCTCCATAGATTCCCCAACCAACGTCAAAAGAAGAAATATAACGGCGCTCAACAACAGCAACAAGCTTAGTTGTATTCGTGGGAATATCGTGTGAAGAAGAATGCAGCTGAGCAGGAACAACAACGGCATGTACGTGCGGATACGTTTCCAAAGTAGTGAAAAGGATGATTCCCAGGTAATAATATAACGACAGGTCTTCCCCCCTTTGAATCTGCATTCAGGATGTTCTATTTTGGGAAGTTTATTGGAAAACGCTAAGGGAACGGCTTCCAGAAAACCCATACGGTTCTCGCATTGAAACCGTCTCTCATTTGTCCCTGGCAAAGGATGCGCAACGACTTCATACTTATTTGAGCCGATTTTTTTGGATCGCCATTCACAGGATTTGGTGAATTTGGATGCGGCCTTGCCAAATTGCTCAAACGCCTTTTCGGGCCCGATCATCCCGAGAACATATTGCCGCATCACACCAATCGCATCGGGGCTAGCAGAATAGCGACCGGCTTCACGTGAAATGTGGTCATTATGTGTTAATTCTGATAACTTTTTATGAAATCGGTTAATTTGTCGCTGGGAGAACCAATGCCCCTGGTCCGCAACTTCGTAACTGGTCATACCAGCATAATGCAATATCTCCCCTGAATTAATCCACGGATACTTGAATTTGAGCAATTTGATGTAATTGTCGACAATCCGACTGTTATACATCGGCGCGTCGTCGGAAACGGTCTCGCCTAGCCCATTCCTGTTGATCGAGCCCTTTCCCCGCACATCTTCTTCCAACGGATCAGAATATAGCAAAACCACGATTAATGCCTCGCCATACGAAACATCCGATCAATAAATTTAAAATACTTATCCGAATGCCGGGTATTCAAGATCCATAAATTATAATTTTTTTCTATCCGGATATCCAATTTTTTAACGGCCTCTACGGGATACAACAGTACCGGCATATCCACACTGAGCTGATAATCCCGGAAAACGCGCCGCAATGCATTTTCGATAATGGCTCGGTCGATTTGGTGATGATCGACAATGAGCATTTTTACACAATTGGTGAGATCCGAAAGATTCAAACCAATGTTGGATCGGTGAATAACGAGACACCCGCATAGACGACCGTTTCGTCGCAGTGCCAAGATATCGCGTTCTTTGGCGAAACCGTGCTGTCGATACTCATCGATCAAATCTTGCGTATCGAACGTTTGCGGTTCCAGATCGAGACAATCCAGCATCAAGCCCCCGGAATAATGTTGATACCAGTGCGACAACTCCTGGATATCCGATGCATTGCAGGCGGCCAGTTCCCAGTCCGGCGGTAATACTTCGAAAACCTCTGTGTCTCCTGCCAAATGGCAATAAGCAAACTCGTCAATGGAACAGCCCTGCTGATCTTTCGCATAGCGATAAAACCCACCGAATACACTATTGGGGAAATGGTTTTCAGGCCTGAAATAACACATCAGGTACTTCATGTGCATCGAGTACAAGCGGTGGGAATCGTATGTAAAACAGCCAATTTGGTTCAGTACCGTGAGCCCGGCCCGCACCATGGACCGCTTGCGGGCAGCATGGTGATGGATTAACCAGGCATTGTCGTACAGCCGAACCATGGCCATATGTGCTAAAATCCGCCCCTTGTTCTGATAGATAAAGTGCCGCGCGATGGTTGGATTTTGGGTATAGAGTTTCCAGTACGTTTCCTTGATTTTTTCTTTATTGGCCTGGATATAGGCATACTTTTTAGGATAGATGAACCCCGTTTCAAAAAAGAAATCCCACAGGGCGTCCATTTCGACACGCGTGTTGATATAGGCGTTTTTATTATCGGCCTGATGCAACAGCGACAGCAATTTTAGATGCTCGTTGCTTTCCATATCGATAATGGCCAGACCGTTTATAATTTCACAGGCATCCCCTTCACATTCCGACAAGTTGCGATAGAGAACCTGTACCTTGAACCGTATGGTCAGGCTGTCGGCAAAAATCAGTTCGACATTCGGCAGCATCATACCGGGAAGCAGCAATGAACTGCCAACCCCTTCAACCACTGAGATACCCGATCCGGAAATATCTAATACCTTCAAATTGACCGTCTGGCGTGTCAACGGGTGTTGGAAAACGATATTGGGTGTCGGTTTGAGTTTCAGGCGTTTACTGCGATAAGATTTCGGATTGTATCGGTGAATCGGAGCCGCTTGCGGTTCGAGAACGAATCTTCGCCGTTGTCTGCCGCCATCGTGTTTCAGGATTTTAAAATCACCGGAATATATAAGGTCGCCCCCGTTATAGACGATCAAGTTCAGGGGCTGCGCAGAATCGATACACTGAAATGTCTGCGGTGGATTTATTTCAAGATCGACGAGGAAAGAGCTCGTGCTGAATTCAACCAGAACGCCTTGAAACAACATGCTGTTTTGTATGACTTGAACCGGGACACTGTCGCAAACAATACGAGGTTCGCGACGATTCTTGATTTCCCAGCAACGCTCCGGCAGTTCGACTTCCAGTCCAACCGCATCCATTCTGATAACAAGGGGTTCAACCATCAGCGCCGTGGTGCCGTCATCGACGTAAAAAGCGGTAAACTCATAATTGTCTACCAAACGTTCAATGATTTCCGGTTCAAGCCAAACACATTCCAGGCGCTTGTCACCACATGGCAGCGGACGCGCTTTCGCGGTCAAGGTTCGCTCAAAGCGTCGATGCGACATGACGACCTGAATCGTACCGTTCTGAAAGTTGATATAATTAAGCTTGTTGATCAGATAGTCCATCTTCAGCGAAGACTTGGGGGCAGTCTCCGATTCAATGGGCTCGGCGGCGTGCATCGGGCTTGCGTTGCTGTCGGCGGGGGTCATTTCCGTTTCTGGCGCATGGGACTCATTTTGGCGATAGGCCCTCTCCATTCGTTACAACCTTTCATCCATAAACAAAATCAGTCATTAGAAGTCGTCATGTGCCGTCTCAAAATGTCTGAGATCCGACGAACGAATACAATCCGGCCTAATAGCTGACAAAAATAGCACATAAAAAATTGGAGTTCAACTACAGCAGGCCGTGACATACTGATTTTTAAGCAGAAAACAATCGTATCACTCTCCTGAATCGTATCTGTAGTATTTTTGAGAAACACCCGATACAAGATATTGTAAAGTAAGAAAAAATATCTATAGTAAATAATTGTAATATTTTCTTTAAATTAAGGATTGGGCGGGGACATGGTCGGGTATAATTGATGTGGTTGTCAGACTGAACACAAGATACGGTGGATTTTTTACAGCGTCAGCACGGGCCCGGACCTGTCCTGCAAGGCCACCGAAATTTCCGCAACACTACCATCAATCGCCTGCCGTACGATCTTAAGTGCCTGGTCCGAAGTGTTGTTGGTTTCGCTGAGATGACCCAGGATGACATGCTTCAGGTCGGCATGCATCACCGATCGCAACAATACTTCGGCCGCCTCATTGGAAAGATGCCCGTTGCGCCCTCTTATTCTTTGCTTTAACGGCCATGGATACGGCCCGTTAATGAGCATTTCCATGTCATGATTCGCTTCAATGACGAGACAATGACAGGCCCTTAAATGCTGTTCCACCAATGCCGTTGCGATACCGAGATCCGTTGCAATGCCGATCCGGCTGCCATTCATGGCGATCGTAAACCCGACAGGGTCGACGGCATCATGGGAAACATGGAACGGATGGATCGTAAAGGGCGGGATTATAAATGCTTTCCCCGGATGGAAATGGCAGCTGCATGGGAGTTTCCCTATCACGGGAAGGGCTGCGGATTCCGTTTCTCCGGACATGTAGACCGGCAATCCATAGCGGCGCGCCAGTACACCCACCCCCCGAATATGATCGGCATGTTCATGGGAGACCACAATGGCCAGAAGGTTATCCGGCGACAAATCGCGTTGACGCATCCGCCGCTCAATTTCACGACCGCTCAAGCCGGCATCCACTAGGAGCGACCTGCCACCTGCCGATATATGGATACAATTGCCCTTGCTGCCGCTGGCCAGCATGCACAAAGAAAGGCCTAAATGGCCTCTATCGTTATCCGTGCCCGTGTGACACATGCCCACATCCGGGGTATAAAAGCGATGCCTGTTTCACAATGCGTATGAAATGGGATGAGGGAACCGACGCCATAACGTCATCACCACACCCAGCGATCAAGAAGAAGGATACACATTATGCCGCTATTCGCGAAGCCCTGTATGTCCGAAGCCGCCCTTATCGCGCACCGTCGACGACAAATCCTCCACCACGGATAGCTGGACGCGACAGACGCGTTGAATCACCATCTGGGCAATTCGATCCGCGCGTTGAATGGTGACCGGTCGATCCCCTAAATTAATAAGCGCTATTTTCACTTCACCGCGATAGTCGGCATCGATCGTTCCGGGAGAATTGATGAGGCCAACCCCGTGTTTTACGGCCAACCCGCTCCGGGGGCGGATTTGAGCCTCGTAACCGTCCGGCAGTGCCATTGCAAACCCCGTCGGGACAAGGGCGATGGCGCCGACTTCCAACCGTACGGGATGCTCAACCGCCGCGCAAATATCCATGCCGGACGCCTGTGGCGTCATATAGCGCGGCAGCGGAATGTCAGCATCGACATCAGGCCGCAACCGAAGGAACGACAAGATGATGGGAGAATCATTGCCCATGCAGTTTCAATCCCAGCTAAAGCATTCGGATTGCATCTTGAAATGGTCCAACGCCCGAAAGGGGGCCCAGCACCGTTAGCACCAGTTTATCGCCTTGAAAAAGTGTGGCGGCAAGTGTCTGTATTTCTTCAGCCGTCACCATTTCAATATGATCCACAACCTCTTCCAAGGGAATGTATCGGCCAAAATTGATTTCACCCTGCGCCAGCCGGACCATTTGATTATCCGTACTTTCACTGGCCAACAGCATATTCCCTTTGGTAAATTCCTTGGCATCTTGCAGTTCTCCCGGAAGTACCGGACACGCTTTCAATTTGCCCATGGTGTCCGCCACCAACGCCGTCACCTCAACGGCCCGCGAGGGTTCGACACCGGCATAAACACCAAACATGCCGGTATCTTCATAGGATATCAGGTAGGAATATACCGAATAGGCAAGGCCTCTTTTTTCTCTGATTTCCTGGAACAGCCGGGAGCTCATATTACCGCCCATAATGGAGTTCATCAGAGAAAAAGAAAAACGGGCCGGATCGGTGGCCGCAAGCCCAGGGGCCGAAAGACAGATATGCACTTGTTCGAGCTTGCGATGGCAAACATCGACATAGGCGCGGCGTTCCGGTGTGGATCGCCGGGGGAAACCGTTGCCGGGCGCGATCGTTTCAAACGCCGGCGCGATCTGGTCAACCAATACCTGATGATCCACTTTGCCGGCCGCGGCAATGAGAATGCGATCCGGCTGGTAGCAACGCTGGAAGAAATCACGAACCGCCTTGGCGTCAAAACGTAGGATATTTTCCGGAGATCCCAGAATGGATCGGCCTAAAGGGTTATCCCCCCAGTAATTTTTACCCGAGAGAAGATGGATATACTCCTCGGGGTTATCCTCCACCATACCGATCTCCTGGAGAATAACAGGGCGTTCCCGTTCGACTTCACAGGCGTCAAAAACCGAATTTAAAAAAATGTCGGTGAGGATATCGACCATGGTGCCCAGGTGGGTTTCCAGCACCCGTGCGTGGTAGCAGGTGCTTTCCATGGCCGTGAAGGCATTGGTCTGCCCCCCGATGGCATCAAATTCTTTGGCAATTTGGTATGCGGTCCGCTGCCGTGTCCCTTTGAAGATCATGTGCTCAATGAGGTGGGACAGCCCGTTTTCTTCCGGGCTTTCGTCACGCGCCCCCACATTCACCCACACCCCCATCGACACGGAGCGGACATACGGCATCTGCTTGGTCAGAATCGTAATGCCGTTGGATAGGACGGTTTTATTGACGTCCTGAGTCATCACTGCGCCGTCCTTCTTCCTCGAGGATCGCTTTATGACTCAGGCGAATCTTGCCGTCACGATTGATTTCAAGCACCTTGACCCGCAGCGTATCGCCTTCCTTCACGATGTCCGAAACATTGGACACACGATGGGTCGCCAATTGGGAAATGTGACAAAGCCCGTCCGTGCCGGGCATGATCTGGACAAACGCTCCGAAATCCATGATGCGCACAACAGTGCCGTCGTAAATCTTGCCGACCTCGGGCTCCATGGTAATGTCACTGACCATCTTTAAAGCGGCTTCACCTTCTTCTTTCGAAACAGCGGCAATCTTCACCAAGCCGGAATCGTCGACTTCAACCCGCGTATTGGTTTCCGATTGGATCATGCGAATCATCTTGCCACCGGGGCCGATGATTTCTCTAATTTTATCCGGTTTGACTTGAACGGTTAAAATCGCCGGCGCATAGGGAGAAATATTCTCCCGCGGGGTGTTGATGGCGTCGTTCATTTTAGACAAAATATGAAGCCGCCCCTGGCGGGCCTGCTCCAACGCTTTCCCTAAAATTTCCTTGGGAAGCTCATGAATCTTGATATCCATTTGCAATGCAGTGATACCGTCACTTGTACCCGCGACCTTAAAATCCATATCGCCGGTATGGTCTTCATCACCCAGAATATCGGACAAGACGACAACGTTATCGTCGTCCTTGACAAGTCCCATGGCAATGCCGGCCACGGGGGCCTTGATTGGAACACCCCCATCCATCAACGCCATGATGCCGGAACACACCGTTCCCATAGAAGAGGAGCCATTGGATTCCAGAACTTCGGATACCAGGCGGATCGTGTAATCGAAATCTTCCTTGTCCGGCAATACTTTCTCGATCGCTCGCGTGGAAAGACCGCCATGACCGATATCCCGCCGGCTGGGGCCACCGATTCGCCGTGTTTCACCGACAGAATACGGTGGGAAGTTGTAGTGCAGCATGAAGGGGCGAAATTCCTCGCCACTGAGGGTTTCGACCCGTTGCTCATCCTGACCGGACCCGAGGGTCAACACCCCCAGGACCTGGGTTTCACCCCGGGTAAACAGACCACTCCCATGGGGGCGAGGCAGCAAACCGACCTCACAAGTGATGGGTCGGATTTCATCAAAACGACGGTTGTCGATCCGACGCCCTTCCTTGAGGATGAGATCTCGGCAAACCGTCTTCTGCAGATCGTCAAAAATCGCATAGACCTCATCTCGGCGGTCGGCATAATCCTCGCCCAACGAATCGAAAATCTCTTTTTTGGTGTCACGAATGGCCTTGTTGCGCTCAACCTTGGCCGGGGTGACCACTGCCGCGCGGAAAGGTTCGGTTGCCTTCTCCTCGATAAGACGCACCAAGTCCTTATCTTTTTCAGGCGGCGTAAAGGGTCGTTTCGGCACGCCACACGCCTCTTTCAATTCCAACTGCAGGTCGATGATGGGCTGAATCGCCTCGTGGCCTAAATAGATGGCCTCCAGCATGTCCGCCTCGCTGACGATATCGGAACCGCCCTCAACCATTACAACGCCGGTGCGCGACCCCGCCACGATGATGTTGATGTCGCAATTATCACAATCACAAAGCGGCGGATTGACAATGAGTTCACCATTTATCCGCCCGACGCGAACACTGGCGATCGGACCGGTAAACGGAATATCCGACAACTCAAGCGCTGCCGAGGCCCCGATCATCGCCAGGACGTCCGGATCGTTTTCCCGGTCCATGGACAACACCGTGGCAATGACCTGTGTTTCATAACGGTAGCCTTTTGGAAAGAGGGGACGGATGGGGCGATCGATCAACCGCGCCGTCAGCGTCTCCTTTTCGCTGGGCCGCCCGATTTCCCGGCGGAAATAATTGCCGGGAATTCGCCCGGCCGCATAAATCTTCTCTTGATATTCTACCGTGAGCGGCAAAAAATCACCCGGTCGTTCATCCTTGGCGGAAACAACGGTGACCAGGACCATGGTTTCCCCATATTGAACCAGAACCCCACCTGACGCCTGTTTGGCCAGTTTGCCGGTCTGGATGCTCAGGGTTCGCCCCCCGATCTCGGCTTTTAATCTTTTTTCCATTTTGCCTCCTGCAGATTACACATCGTGGCACCCGTTTCACGGGATTCCGTTGCTGTAATCATGCTGGCATACGAGTGAATTCGACCCATCGCCACATGCGACGGCCTAACGCCCTCGTCATAATTAACTGCATGACATATCGACCGATATGGTTTCCCCCCGTAACCGTGCCGGCGGATATGCCATCCGCACGCCAAGCCGTCACTGGGGGAAAATCCACCCTCAAATTATCGGCGCAATCCAAGATTTTCAATAATCGATCGATACCGGTTTACATCTTTGTTTTTCACATAATTGAGCAGACGGCGGCGGCGGCCGACCAGCATCAACAATCCTCTCCGAGAGTGATGGTCCTTCTTGTGGACCTTG
>Ga0180430_10001795_pt1 | contig 20299 bp, 19 predicted proteins | sample SS_ome_9_FD_132999 | JGI IMG/M metagenome (GOLD analysis project Ga0180430, IMG submission 132999) | Hypersaline lake sediment archaeal communities from the Salton Sea, California, USA - SS_1_S_2 metaG | ecosystem: Environmental > Aquatic > Non-marine Saline and Alkaline > Hypersaline >... | reverse complement strand
TCGAGGGCAAGCTGGCGCGTAATCTCTCGGTCTTCGATTTGGTCAAGATCCTCTTCCATGTGCGCCGTGAACTCCGGGTTGATGGTCTCAGAGAAGAAGCGGCCGAGGAAATCAACGACCATTTGCCCAAGTAGCGTGGGCCTCAAGCTGCCTCGGTCTCGGAACGCATACCCTCGCTCTTGAATCACCGAGATGATCGACGCATAAGTGCTTGGACGTCCGATGCCTTCCTTTTCGAGGAGATTGATCAACCCAGCTTCTGAATAGCGACCTGGGGGCTGGGTAAACTTCTGCTTGGTTTCCACATCCTCCAGTGCGAGCTTGTCTCCAGCTTGAACACCCGCTGGAATCTGAGTTTCCTTGCTCTTGGAGTCAGGCATCACGCGCATGAAACCATCGAACCTGAGCGTGCTGCCAGACGCCTCAAGTGTGAGCTCGCCAGCTTCGACAATGATCTTGCGCTGCTTGTACACGGCCGGTGTCATCTGGGTTGCCAGGAACCTGTTGTAGATCAACCGATACAGCTTGTACTGGTCCGAAGAGAGGTGCGGTTCTACAACGTCCGGGGCCCGTGCAATGTCGGTCGGCCGAATGGCCTCGTGCGCATCCTGGGACCCGCGCTTGTTCTTGAATGTACGCGCCTTCTTCTCAAGGTACTTCTCGCCGTACTCCTCCTCGATCCGTTTGCGGGCCGCGGCATTGGCGTCTTCTGAGATACGAACGGAATCGGTACGCATGTAGGTGATCAACCCAGCAGTGCCTTCTGGAAGGGCGATCCCCTCATAGAGTTCCTGAGCAATGCGCATCGTTCGTTTGGGTGCAAAGCTCAATTGAGACGAAGCCGCCTGCTGTAGCGTGCTCGTGATGAACGGGGGCGAAGGCTGTCGCCGCCGCTCCTTTTCCTCGACATCAGCCACAGCCAGCTCGGCAGATCGGAGGAGTTCAACGGCCTCTTCAGCGGCCGCCTCATTCGGCAGGTGGATCTTCTCGTTGTCCCGCTTTGTCAGAGAGGCAACAAAGGGTTCGCTGTTGCGAAGGTGGGCGTGGATCTCCCAGTACTCTTCTGGCACGAACTTCGTAATCTCAGCCTCTCGATCACATAGGAATCGAAGCGCGACGGACTGCACGCGTCCTGCCGACAAGCCTGCAAAACGATTGCCTGCTAGGACTCGAGAAAGCAACGGACTCACGAGGTAGCCCACGAGGCGATCAAGGATGCGACGCGTGCGCTGCGCCTCCACTTTGTGGGTATCCACTTCACTCGGATGGTTGAGTGCCTCGAGGATTACCGGACGGGTGATCTCATTGAAGATGAGCCTTGAGAATGCCTTCTCGTCCTTCTTGACTCGATTCAGAATCGTGAACAGGTCATAGGCGATCGCTTCGCCTTCACGATCATGGTCAGTGGCCAGAAAGACACGATTCGCTGACTTCGCAGCTTCTCTCAACTCCGAGACATTCTTGGTTCGTCGGGTCTCAAACTTGGGCTCATATCCCTTCTCGATGTTCACACCGAGATCATTCTTCGGGAGGTCTCGTACATGTCCCTGAGACGACAGCACTTGGTAGCGATCGCCCAGATACTGCCCAATCGTTCTCGCCTTAGTCGGTGACTCTACAATAATCAGATCCTTCAATTCCTTTGGCTCCTCTCAAGATCGCCATTATACTGATCCTCTCGCCCAGTGCGAGGAATCGCGTTCACCTGCCGGGGGACGTTCGACTGCACAAGCGATCGAATGCTAGGGGGATTGCCATGAGACATGTCGTTTTTGAAGGGTTGCCAGCGGTTGGGAAGAGCGAGCTACTCGCGTTGCTGGCAAGAGCATATCCACACCAGGTTCGGGTACTTCCCGAGCTTGTGAAGACTCTCGTTCTGGAACAGGGAATCGACCTGTTCCGCGAACGCGACCGGTTGACTCAAGCGATTCGATCTGCTCTTCCCAAGAGGGCAGAACAGGTCCAATCCATTCTCGAGCAAGGATTCATCTGCCTCGAGGAATCGCATCTCGGTGTGCATGGGGCCTACGCACAGGCACTTGGAGACCAGGGCTTCCTAGAGGTTATGGATGAGCTTCAGGCGCTTGCACCAACGCCTGATTCCTATGTGCACCTGCGCATCCCGGTTTCAGAGTCCATGGATCGGCAATCCGCACGAGGCACGGTTCAGTTCGATATTGACGAAGCGAACCTCTCCTCGATGCTAAAGGCACTTGATCGGTGGCACGTGGACTCCCCAATCCCGCGATTGAAGGTAGAGGCAGATGGCCCGGCGAATAAAGTTGTGGCTGCATGCGAGAAGCTCCTGGGGCTCTCCTACGGTGCTCAGTCTCAGGCGCTAGAAGACACGTTCGACGTGCTGCTGCTATTGGGCAGGCCTGCGAGTGGGAAGTCAGAGTTCATCGACTTCATGACCTCCATCCCCAGCACACGTCGTGCCAGCGAGTTCCACATTGCACCTTTTGATATGTGCGACGACTTCCCGATTCTCTGGCAGCTCTTTCAGGAGGAGGACGTCTGGGAGCAGGTCGGACGCGAACGCCAACTCTCCAAGAAGTGCAATGGCAACTACGCGGTAGCTGACGATGCAGTCTGGCCGTTCCTCATCGAGCGAATCAACCAGAAGGTTGAACCCCTACTTGCCTCGACTGCGCTGCTCGAACGCCGCACCCTCCTTGTAGAGTTTTCCAGAGGAGGTGACTCAGGATATGCCGATGCCCTCAGCAGGTTGTCTCCTCAGCTTCTGCAGCGGGCTGCGGCCCTGTACATCTCCGTGACATTCGAGGAATCATGGCGCCGCAACGTGGCGCGCTACGACGAGAAGAATAAGGGAGGCTTGCTCACCCATTCGGTGCCCAGGGAAGAGATGGAACGGACCTATGGCACGGATGATTGGTTCGATCTGGCTGGCGAGGGGGTCGGTGCACTGAGCGTCAACGGCATCGAGGTACCCTTCTCCACGATGCCGAATGAACCAGAGTCCAAGGACCCGGATGTGCTCGCAGGTCGGTATCAGAAGGCACTGGCACCCCTCTACGAGCGGTGGAGAAGCAGCTAGCCGTCCTTCAGGACTTCGCCAAAGACCCGAACGAAGTTGCGGAAACAGACTTTCTCGATCTGCCCAGTCCGCAACCCGGCGCGGTCCAACAGTTCCGGGAACTTGGCGAAGTCCGAAACGCCCTCGAACCCATCAGGGAGCGCGCCGATGCCATCAAGATCGGCTCCGAATCCAATGCAATCCTCGCCCCCGACCTGGATTGCATGCTGGACGTGGCGCACGACCCAACTCAGACTCGGCCTTGGTACCGCGAGTGCCCGTTGATGCAGCTCGGCTTGCTCTGCTTCGGATACCCCGGGCTTCCTTGCCGCCTCAAACAGCGGCATAACAGCCGCGTGGGTGTCGGGGCACAAGAAGGAGGGCGAGAAGTTGATGCCCATCACGCCGCCAGCGTTCGCCAGCGATCGAATCATCTCGTCCGTGAGGTTGCGCGCGGTCGGGCACAAGACACGGCAGTTGGAGTGACTGGCTACGAAAGGACGACCAGCCAATGCCACCACATCGGCAAATGCACGATCTGACAGATGCGACACATCGACCATCACACCAAGCTCCTCACACAGCGAGATCAACTGTCGACCCTGGTCCGTGAGGGGTGTGTTCGTGCCAAAGGCTGTACCTGAGAAGGCGTTGTCTTGCCACGCCGGAATCACGCTACGCACGCCCCGTTCGTAGAAGAGCCTCAGGTTGTCAGCATCCGACTCCAACGGGTCCGCGCCCTCCAAAGCAAGGATGCCAGCAATCGGGCCACCGCCAAATGCCGCTTCGAGGTCCTCTTGTGAGGTAACCATTCGCAGTTGCCCGTCTGTGGCAGCTGCCATCTCACCGACGGCCTCGATCATCTCAAGCGCGCGAGCTCGTTCCGAACCAGGATAGCGCTCGCTCAGCACGAAGCAGGCGAAGATCTGCGCACGGACGCCGCTTTCGATCAACCCTGGAAAGGAGATGTGGCTCTCCACATCCCTGGCCATAAAGTCGACACCGTGATCCAGTACCTTCATCACGGTGTCGCAATGGGCGTCAAAGATCCCGGGCTGCACGTGTCCGCCCTTGTCTCCCATGATCTGACTACTGGATGTAGGCGATCGCTTCGATCTCCAACACCGCATCCAACGGCAGCTTGCCCACTTGGATGCAGGATCTGGCTGGATAGGGCGCCGGGAAGAACTCGCCGTACACCTCGTTGACCGCAGCGAAGTCGTCCATGTCCTTGAGAAAGACGACCACTTTGATGACGTCTGCCAACGTTGCGTGCCCTGCTTCGAGAATGGCAGCGACGTTCTCCAGCGACGCGCGGGCCGCTGCAGCGACATCATCGGTGATCAGCACACCGTCCTTCATCGGCAGCTGTCCAGAAGTGTAGACCAGGCGGCCTGCACTGATCCCCTGAGAATACGGTCCAACCGCGCCAGGTGCTTTTTCCGTCTTGAGTTCCAGTTTCGTCACTATGAGATCGCCCCCAGTGTTTTGCCCACGGTCTTGAACTTGTCGATTGCGTAGTCCAGATCTTCTCTAGAATGCGCTGCCGACATCATCACTCGGATTCTTGCCTTCCCTCGTGGGACGGTTGGGAACGCAATAGCGGTTGCGAAGATCTTCTCCTCGAACAACTTCTTTGAGAAATCCCACGCAGTTGCGGCTTCGCCTAGCATGACCGGAATAATCGGAGTCTGGCTTTCGCCGCAGTCGAATCCAAGTTCCTTAAGCTTGTCTGTGAAGTAATCCGCATTGGCCCACAACTTGCGGACCGGCTCATCGCTCTTCTCAAGGATGTCAATCGCAGCAATGCAAGCTGCGACATCCGGCGGTGTGGCAGCTGAGGAGAACAGGAAGGGACGTGCTCGCTGGCGAAGGAACTCAACCAGCTTGCTCGAACCTGCAATGTAGCCGCCCATTGCGCCGAAGGCTTTGGACATGGTTCCACATTCGATGTCGACACGCCCGTGCAAACCAAAATGATCGACGATGCCTCGTCCGTGACTTCCAAGCACACCTTCGCCGTGTGCATCGTCCACCATGACCATGGCATCGTACTGCTCTGCGAGTTCGACAATCTCTGGCAGTGGTGCAAGATCGCCGTCCATGGAGAATACGCCGTCGGTGACAATGAGCTTCTTCTCGATGCCCTTGTGCTCCTCAAGCTTCTCAGCCAGAGCAGCCACGTCACGGTGCGGAAAGATGACGCGCTGGGCCTTGGTCAGCCGTATGCCATCAATGATCGATGCATGATTCAGCTCGTCAGTGAAGATCGCGTCCTCTTTACCCATCAGCAATGGAATGACTGCCAGATTCGTGTTTAGGCCCGATTGAACGGAGAGCGCAGCTTCGGTGCCTTTGAACTTGGCAATCCGACGTTCAAGCTCTAGGTGCAGGCTCATGGTACCGGCGATGGAACGCACCGCTCCAGGGCCGACTCCGTACTGCTCAATGGCTTGGGTCGCGGCCTGGCACAAACGCTCGTCGTTTGCGAAGCCAAGGTAGTTGTTTGCGCACAGATTGAGCCGCTGCTCTCCTTCGATCTCTACCCACGAACCCATGGGGCCGTCGATCGTGCGAATCGTGTTGTACAGCCCCTTCTCTTTGAGATCCTCTAGTGCTCGATCGATAAAAGCTTGCTTGCCCATGCTGCGTCCTCCTTGCATCCCAAAGGCTTGTGCCATCAGCCGTTCCGATTGCTGCTAGTCGTCTAGCGAATCGAGAAAGGCGATTGCCTCTCGTAGGTGAGGAATCGTGATCGATCCGCCCACAACAAGCGCTACCCCGAGTGCTTCAACGATTTCCTGCCTTGAAACACCCTGCTCGATTGCTTCGCTCAGATGATACCGAATGCAGTCATTGCATCGCAGCACGGTCGACGCCACGAGTCCAAGAAGCTCCTTCGTCCGTTGGGGAAGTGCGCCGTCTGCGTAGACGTCGTGATCCAGCGCAAAGAACCGCCGAATCGAGAGATTCGCGTTTTCCAGCAGGCGTGCATTCAGCTGCTCGCGCCTAGCGGCAAACTCTTCAGGGCTCATCGTAGGGCCTGTCATCATGCCTCCTCGCTCGATTCAAGAACCTGCACCGCCCGCTTGAGTATGCGCCTTGCCTCATCATACGTTAGAAGCTCTAACGCATCCCGCACAGGCAGCCAGCGATAGGCATCATGCTCGTCGGAGAGGTTGACAGTGGGTTCGTCGGTCTTCCCAAGGTAGTACACGACAGTCTTATGGATCCGAGTTCCATCGCGTTCAAACACGTACCGACTGGTCTCAAGGAATTCCGGAATGGGTTGGAGCTGGGAGATCCCAGTCTCTTCCATGACTTCGCGAATGGCTGTAACTTCATCCTGCTCGCCGGGTTCAACTCTCCCTTTGGGGAATGCCCAATGCCCACCATGATGGTGTTGGAGCAAGAGAAATTCGCGTATGGCGTTTGAAGAAGTTCGGAAGAGGACGAATCCCGCTGCGCGTTCTTCGCCCTCTTCCAATGGACTAGGCGATGTCGACTTCATGATCGCTCTTGTCATACACGCGTGGGTAGAGCCCCAGACTGCGCAACTCGCGCAGTAGTACGCGGAACGACTCCGGCAGACCAGGTTTGGGGAACTCCTCCCCTTTCAGGATTGCCTTGTAGAGCTGAATTCGACCTCGCGTATCGTCGGATTTAACGGTGAGCATTTCCTGGAGGAGTGCAGAGGCACCATAGGCTTCAAGGGCCCAGACCTCCATCTCACCAAGCCGCTGACCGCCGAATTGCGCCTTTCCGCCCAGGGGTTGCTGGGTGATCAGTGCATACGGTCCCGTCGATCGAGCGTGGATCTTCTCGTCAGCAATGTGCTCCAGTTTCAGGATGTACATGTAGCCAACTGAGATCGGTCGAGCAAACGGCTTGCCGGTACGCCCGTCTCGAAGCATGACCTTCCCGTCCAGGCTGTCGCCTTCGGCAAGGCCAACCTCTTCTCGAGCTTCACGAAGTGCATCAAGGATCTCGTCTTCCTGCGCACCGTCGAAGATTGGTGTTGCCACCAGTTCGTTCTTCAGATGGGCAAGCCAGCCGAGATTCGCTTCAAAGATCTGTCCTAGGTTCATGCGCGAAGGAACACCCATCGGATTGAGTACGACATCCACAGGCGTTCCGTCTGGCAGGAAAGGCATCTCCGCCATCGGGCGAACCGTGGAGATGACACCCTTGTTCCCGTGCCGTCCTGCAAGCTTGTCTCCAATGGAGATCGTCTTGCGTTGCGCAACAAAGACCTTAACGAGCTCGTTGACACCAGCATCCAGCTCGTCTCCGGCGTCTCTCGAGAACCGCTTCACCTTGATGACCTTGGCTGTACCAGCCACTGGTGACATTCGCAGAGAAGTGTTTCGGACGTTGCGGGCGCGTTCACCAAAGATCGATCGGAAGATCTTCTCTTCTGGCGTCGGCTCGCTTTCACCGCGCGGCGTGATCTTGCCCACGAGGATGTCGCCGGTTCGGACAACCGTTCCCTCGCGAACCACACCGAACTCATCGAGGTTCTTGAGATCCTCTTTCGAGATGTTCGGGATGTCTGCTGTGATCTCTTCGGGTCCAAGCTTCGTTTCCTCTGCCTTGACCTCGAACTCCTCGATATGAATCGAATCCAGCAAGTTCTCGCGAACAAGCCGGTCAGAAATCACGATGGCGTCTTCGTAGTTGTATCCCTCAAACGGCATGATCGCGACCAACAGGTTGCGGCCAAGCGCCAGCTCACCGAGATCACTCGATGGGCCGTCGGCCAGCAGATCCCCAGGTTCGATCTTGTCGCCCTCTTCAACCACGGGTCGTTGGTGAAGAATGGTATCTTGGTTGGAGCGTTCGAAGTTGACCAGCGGGTAGGTGTGCTTGTTGCGCCCACGCTTCACCACGATCTCCTTCGCGTCCACCGTTTCCACGGTGCCCTTTTCCTCAGCAACAAGCAGCATGCCCGAGTCCATTGCAGCCTGTCGCTCAAGTCCGGTGCCCACATACGGCGCTTCCGGGCGAAGCAACGGCACGGACTGGCGCTGCATGTTCGCTCCCATCAGAGCACGGTTGGAGTCATCGTGCTCAAGGAACGGGATCAACGCAGACGAAATGCCGACAAGTGCCTGTGGCGATACGCCGATGTAGTCAACTTCCTCTGGGGGCACAAGGTGAACTTCCTCGCGTCCGGTACGGACCTCGACGCGTTCACCAAGCAGCTTGCCCTTTGCATCTACAGGCGTCGTCGCAGGAGCAATCATGCACCGTTCTTCATCATCTGCCATCAGATACTCAACCTTGTCAGTGACCTTGCCCTTCGTGACCTTTCGGTACGGTGCCACAAGGAACCCGAACTCATTCACGCTGGCGTAGCATGCCAACGAAGTGATGAGACCGATGTTCTGACCTTCAGGCGTCTCAATCGGACAGATGCGCGCGTAGTGAGACGAGTGCACGTCTCGCACCTCAATCTTCGCGCGGCGCTTGGTCAGTCCGCCACCCAGTGCATTGAGCCTGCGCTTGTGCGTCAGCTCGGTCAATGGGTTCGTCTGCTCCAAGAACTGTGAGAATCGTCCGGTGTAGAACAGCTGGTTGATCGCACCCTGAACGGTACGAGTTGAGATCAGCCTTCGAATCGTATCCTTCTCGTCCAGCGCATACTTGGAGAGCTTGTCGCGAGCGATGCGTGCCATGCGTACCAACCCGGTTCGCAGCGCATTCTCCGCGAGTTCGCCAGGCAATCGCACGCGCTTGTTGGCCAGATGGTCTTTCTCGTCCAACAGGACAGCGTTGCCCGGAACCTCCAACAGCACACGAATCGTACGGACGATATCCGCGAGATAGAGCACGGGTTGTTTCAATTCCAGACCAAGCTTGCGATTCACCTTGAATCGTCCGACCTCAGAGAGGTGATAGCTGGCTGGATGGAAGTACAGGTTCTCGATGTACTCGCCCATCTGCGCTGGCGAAGAACGGTCCGAAGGGCGAAGACGGCGATAGACAGCTCGCAGGGCTTCTTCCTGATTTGTCGTCTGATCTTCATCAAACGCCTTCTGGATGTAGCGGTTGACCAGGCGTAGAGACTCAAGCTTCGCAGCCTCGAGCACGGAGAGATGCTCCTCTTGCAGCACTTGGCCGCCTAGAAGCATGGGTTCATCCTCGTCGTTGACAATCACGTCTTCGGCAACCATATGCCCGACATAGGACTCCAACTGGTCAGCAGTAACCGGAGACACTTCGAAACTGAAGTATCGTCGCAGCCGTGCTGCATCGAAGCCCAGCGCCTTGAGCAATGTTGTCGCCGGAACACGCGCCTTACGATCCAGGTGTGCACGCAGCGTCTGCCGTCGGGTGTCCAGTACGATCTCAAGCCAAGCGCCCATTTCGGGCAGGATGTGCCCTTTGTAGGTGCGTTGGTCCTCTTGCGTCACATAGACACCAGGTGCACGCGTAAGCTCGTTGACCAAGGCGTTCTCGGAGCCATTGATAATGAAGGTTCCGCGGTTGGTCATCATCGGGAAATCGCCGATGTAGAGCTCGGTTTCCTGGAGTAGATCGTTCTCCTGCGTCAGCCTCGCAGTGACGCGAAGTGGCATCGAGAACGTAAGGTCCTTATCCTTGCACTCCAGTTCGGAGTTGCGAGGCTCGCCAAGGTAGGGGTTGAGGAGCTCAAGAACAAGCCCGTCTTTGCCATGCCCGACGATCGGAGTGACTTCACCAAATGCGCGATCGATCCCATTCTGCACGAAATCCGCAAACGACTTCCGCACATCCTGGAGCAAATAGGGTGGAGGAAGGATCTGTTGGATCCGTCCGTATGATCTTCTTTCTCTGTACTGCATCTTCACCCCTTGAAAGGACACTCTGCCTTAAGGTGACGAGCACCTCAAGGCAGGCGTCCAAAATCAGCTTCCGTCAGAGCGGATTGGCAGGTTACTGCAGTTCGACCTCAGCTCCAGCCGCCTCCAGCTTCTCCTTGATGCTCGTCGCTTCGTCAGCACTGACGTCTTCCTTGATCGTTGCCGGAAGACTGTCTGCGAGCTCCTTGCATTCCTTGAGACCCTTGCCGGTGATTTCCTTGATTTCCTTGATGACCTGGATCTTCTTCTGACCCGCGCTCGTCATCACGACTTTCATCGTATCGGAACCACCGCCACCGTCGCCTTCGCCGCCAGCGCCAGGAGCGGCAGCAACTGCAACCGGGGCCGCCATCGCAGCCGAGACGTTGAATCGCTCTTCGAACATCTCGACGAGCTCTGCGAGCTCCTTAACCGACATCTCCTCAATCTGCTGAAGGATATCTTCCTTTGCCATCTTGCTAAAGCCTCCTCTTAGTTATCCTCACGATTCTTTCGCACTTCGTTCAAGACGACTGCGAATTCACGGATCTTCGCTTGCAACATGAACGCCATCGCCCGCATCGGACTGGCCATCAAGTAAACCAACTTGGTGAGCAGTTCTTCACGGGTCGGCAGTTTCGCGTATTTCTCAACTTCGCTCTCAGGAACGAGTGCGCCCTCAAACACGCCACCTTTCAGCGTGTAGTTCGGGGCAAAGGTCTTGCGGCACTCATCGCTAATCTTGAACGCCGCAGCAGGATCCTCGTACGACAAAGCAACACTGATTGGGCCGTCGAACAGCTCAGAGAGACCTTCAATTCCGGCCTCATCGGCTGCGATGCGCGCAAGTGTGTCTTTGACGACGCGGTACTCCATGCCTTCCTTCGTGAACTTCTCACGAAGCTCGACCATCTCGTTTGCATTCACTCCACGGTAATCGGCCAGAACCAGAGAGACCGCGCTTTCGAACTTCTCCTTCAAGCGTGCGACTTCATCAATCTTTGCTTGCACAGGCATGTCGCGCTCCTCCCTAGTCCATTGTCTCTACGAGTTCGTTGAGATCGCTGGCATCCAACGTGATCCCAGGACCCATCGTAGAGGCAATGCAGACCTTCCGAAGATAGCGGCCCTTAACGCCCTCTTCAGGGCGGCGTTCCGCGACGCTTCGAATGATCGACTCGAGGTTCTGTTTCAAGGCTTCTTCTTCAAACGAAGCCTTCCCGAAGACAGTATGAATGACTCCCGATCGGTCGCTACGAAACTCGACCATACCGGACTTGAGTTCGCCGATGACTTGTCCGACATCGCGCGTAACCGTTCCAGTTTTGGGACTCGGCATCATGTTGCGTGGACCTAGGACCTTACCCAGCTTCCCGACCACCGGCATCATGTCCGGTGTCGCGACGACTTTGTCAAACTCGAACCAGCCGCCCTGGATCTTCTGAGCGAGATCCTCTCCGCCAACGAAATCCGCGCCGGCCTGCTCGGCTTCAGCAACGGCTTCGCCCTTTGCGAATGCCACAACGCGAACGGTCTTTCCCGTTCCATTCGGCAGACTGCAGGTCCCACGGATCACGACTTGCGATGCACGAATGCCAAGCATGAAAGTAATCTCGGCAGTCTCATCGAACTTCGCAGTTGCCCCGGCCTTCAGTTTGCCTACCGCCTCATCCAAGGAATAGGTCGTACGCGGCTCTACGAGCGTGGCGACTCCGGAATAGCGTTTGCTTCGCGTCATTCCTCGATCACCTCTACACCCATGTTCCGCGCCGTGCCTTCGATGATCTTCATCGCTGACTCCAGCTTGTACGTGTTGAGGTCAGGCAACTTGCGTTCGGCAATACGGCGAACCTGCTCGGTTGTGATCCGCGCGACCTTCATCCGGTTCGGCTCCGCCGATCCGGATTGCACTCCTGCTGCCATCTTGATCAGTTCAGCAGCCGGAGGCTGTTTGAGCACGTAGTCGTAGTTTCCACCCAGGTAGACGGTAATGGCTACGGGAATGATGACTCCCGGCGTCTCTCCCTTGGTGGCATCATTGAACTTCTTGCAGAACTCCATGATGTTGAGTTTGTGCTCACCCAGCGCGGGTCCAACCGGAGGTGCAGGTGTCGCTTGGCCTGCCGGGATATGCAAGTTGATCTTCCCGATCACGTTCTTCGACATCGTACCTCCTCCCCTATGTTGGTGATTGGTTTATAGCTTCTCGATACCTTCGAACCCGAGACGCACCGGCGTCTCACGGCCAAAGATCTTGACCATAACCGTAAGCTCTTCAGCTTCCTTGTCGATCTCTTTGATCGACCCGGTGAAGTCCGCGAACGGACCATCGACGATCTCCACGACCTCTCCAACGGTGAAGTCGATCTCGATCCTCGGCTCACGGTGGTCGGCTTCCGGAGCGTCGTCTGCAGCAGCTGCAGCGGACGGAATGGCGAGCAAGCCTGCTTTGCGCTTGATCAACTTCATCTCCGGACCTTCTATCGGCATCGGCTTGTAGCGCGATCCAACGTATCGAACAGCGCCCTTGATACCGTCAATCAGCTCCATCATCTGCTCTTCCTCAAGGCCCATACGTCCAAAGACGTACCCCGGGAAGATCCTGCGCTTTTCGATGCGCTGGATGGTGACGATGCGCTTGTCTTTGTATTCCTTGACTTTCAGCAGTCCAGAAGCGCGGCTCGAGATCTGATCTTCAGTCTCGATGCGCTCCTCTGCTTCGAGGTTCTGTCCCTTGCGGATGCGTGCGAGGTACTTCTCAGGGATGATTCGCTTGCGTTCTTTGCCGTCCTCGGCCTCGAACGTCACGCGACGTACCTTGTCACGAGAAACGATCGTGCCGCGGTTGACGACGACATACCGTTCGTCTGAGTCTGCGGTCAGGGGCACGCCATTCCTGATCTTCTCGCCCACGCGGATGTCTCTGCGGATTCGCTTGTCTGCAGGAACGAGATAGACCTCTTCATTGCGGTTCGTCATTTCAACGATCACGCGCTGCAGGGATTCCACTTCAGTGATCTTCGAAGCTTCCTCGATATGGCGAGGAGGCTTGCGAGCAATCACGTCTCCGCGTGCAATGCGCTCATTGGGTTTGGCAACCAGATCGTAGTCGTAGGGAATCCGGTACTCGGTGGTTGCCCCGCGACGGCTGCGAGAAGTAATGACCTCTTCCACAGGCACGAGAAAAAAGGTCTCGTCGCCATCCACGGTAAACCGTTCGAGGCCACGTTCCCATTCGCGCTTGCGAATCCGATCATTTAGGTCTTCTTTGACCTTGAGTTCGGATCCAGCATAGGTCTGAATCGCATACCATTTCTTGAGCCGCATGTCTGCCTGCTAACCGCCCAGTCGATAGAAGACACCGAAGACTAGCTCGATGATCTTATCCATGCCGTAGATGTAAAGGGTCACCAAGATAACCAGCAACACGATGAGTGCGGTCAGTGTAATGACCTCATTCCGCGTCGGCCAGCTGACTCTGGAGACTTCTGCCAGCACACCTCTGAAGTAACTTGAGATTCGCTCGAACATCTTCGATACCTCACCTCGTCTTGCAGGCCCTGGAGGACTTGAACCCCCAGCCTCCCGATTTGGAGTCGGGCGCTCTGCCAATTGAGCTAAGGGCCTGTATTCCTACTCAGAGGTCTAAACCTCTTTGTGCAGCGTGTGCTTGCGATCCCACTTGCAATACTTGTTCAACTCAAGCTTGTTGCGAGTGTTGTTCTTGTTTCGTCGCGTGTGGTAGTTGCGACGACCGCACTCACTGCATGCCAGGGTGACGTGTACAACCGTCTCGCCTTTCTTGGCCATGGTCTAGTCCCTCGCTCTTTATTCGACGATCTTGGTGACAACACCCGAGGCGATGGTCTTTCCGCCTTCGCGAACTGCGAATCGGAGACCTTCGTCCATTGCAATCGGGTGAATGAGTTCGCCAAAGACCTTTACATGGTCGCCAGGCATGATCATCTCGACGCCTTCAGGCAGCTGCACGGTTCCGGTAATGTCCGTCGTCCGGAAGAAGAACTGCGGCTTGTAGCCCGTGAAGAACGGCTTATGGCGTCCACCTTCGTCCTTGGTGAGCACGTAGATCTCACCTTCGAACTTGGTGTGAGGAGTGATCGTCTTCGGAGCAGCCAGAACCTGACCGCGCTCGACTTCGTCCTTGTCGATACCACGGAGCAGTACACCGGCGTTGTCGCCCGCGATTGCGTAGTCCAACGTCTTGTTGAACATCTCAAGGCTGGTGGCAACCGTCTTCTCGATTTCGTCGTGAACACCAACGATTTCGATTTCCATGCCAGGAACGATCTTTCCACGCTCAACTCGACCGGTAACAACCGTACCTCGACCCTTGATCGAGAAGACGTCTTCGACCGGCATCAGGAATGGGCGGTCTTCTTCTCGGTCCGGCTCCGGCACGTATTCGTCAACTGCATCCATGAGTTCAACGATGCACTGGGTTGCTTCGTGGTCGGTCTCTTCCATGTTCTCCATGGCTGCCAGAGCGGATCCGCGGATGATCGGTACTTCGTCACCCGGGAACTCATGCTCGGAGAGGAGTTCACGAATTTCCATTTCCACGAGGTCGATAAGCTCAGGATCGTCAACCTGATCAACCTTGTTCAGGAATACGACGAGTGCGGGTACGTTCACCTGGCGGGCCAGGAGCACGTGCTCGCGTGTCTGAGGCATCGGTCCGTCCGAAGCAGCTACAACGAGAATGGCGCCGTCCATCTGAGCGGCACCAGTAATCATGTTCTTGATGTAGTCTGCGTGACCCGGACAGTCGATGTGCGCATAGTGGCGTTTGTCCGTCTCGTATTCCACGTGACGCACGTTAATCGTAATTCCACGCGCCTTCTCTTCTGGGGCGTTGTCGATATCCTCAAACGCCATCTTCTTCGCGAAACCTCGCGTCGCAAGAACACCGGTGATCGCCGACGTCAATGTCGTCTTCCCATGGTCGATATGGCCGATCGTACCAATGTTCAGGTGAGGCTTGGTCCTCACAAATGCTTCTTTCGCCATCGCCTAAACCTCCTATGAGACAAATCTAACGGTGTCTCTAGCGTTTTCTCTTGTTGGAAATGATTTCCACCACGAGCTCAGCCCGCGATCGGAGTCGAACCGACGACCTCCCCCTTACCAAGGGGGTGCTCTACCTCCTGAGCTACACGGGCGTCTCACACTCCGATCGAGGAGTGTACTCGAAACTCCCTTCAATTCACAACTTCTGGAGGGGGAGGGATTCGAACCCCCGTAGGCGTCCGCCAACGGATTTACAGTCCGCCCCGTTTGGCCACTTCGGTACCCCTCCAAACATCGAACAGAGCCAGCGGCCAGAATCGAACTGGCAACCTACGGTTTACAAAACCGTTGCTCTGCCGATTGAGCTACGCTGGCATCGTACTCGATTCGCGCGAATTGTACTTCACCCTACAGGGGGGTTCAAGACAAAGCCTGCACCCAGATTTCGCGCGTTCGAGGTCCATCAAATTCACACAGGAAGATCCCTTGCCACCGGCCGAGCTTCAACTGCCCTTCCAGGACGGGAATCGTCACTGAACTCCCAACCAAACCCGCCTTCAGATGCGCGGGGCTGTTGCCTTCTCCATGCCGCCATGCAATGTCCTCTGGCACGATCTTGGAGAACGCATCCCCTAGATCGGTTGCGACATCCGGATCCGCACACTCGTTGATGGTGACCCCCGCTGTCGTGTGCGGACAGTACACCAACACCGCCTGCACCGGGGATGCCTCCATCTCCGCGAGGGAGGCACGAACCCGTTCTGTAATGTCGATCCACTGCTCAGACGATTGCGTTGGCACAGCAAACGACTTCAAGCGGGAACATCCTCCTGAAGCGTCGACTCAAGGTCTGCACACAGCTTCTCACGATCCGCCACACCCTGCACTCGAACAATCAGTTCGATGTGCGTCTCATTGCACGAACCTTGGACCATGCTCAGGATCTCTGCGCCGTGGGTCTTGAGGATGTCGCAGACGCGATACAGATCGTCGCTTTCCTTGCGAAGTCGTGCCGTGAGCCGTGTCGCTTCGAGTCCAATCCCCAGAGCCTGTGTGAAGCCTTTGAGGAGCTCGGCCTGAGTGATCACGCCAATCAGCCGTTCTTCCTCAAGTACAGGCAGGACGACCAGGCGATTGGCAAGCATGATGAGCGCGGCTTTCTCCAGCGTATCCTCAGGCACCACAGAGAACTTGACCGCGTGACAATGCTTCTCTACTGGGGCCTCCCAGTCCTTGATGTCCTTAAGACCGCCACGTGTGATGAATCCCACGAGCTTGCCATCGGTGGACGCAACGAAAAGCAGGCCGAAGCCATGTTCTTCCATGACTTCTCGCACCTTGGAAAGCGGAGCTTCCGGAAGCAAGGTCGTTGCCCCGGCCTGCATGTATTGGCGTACGTTCATTCCTCTTCTTGCTGCTGCGCCTGTGCGATGACCTTCTCTTGCACGTTGCCAGGCACAGGCTGGTACTTGGTGAATTCCATCTGGAATGTCGCACGACCCTGTGTTCTCGATTTCAGATCGAGCGCGTAGCTCTGAAGCTCAGACAACGGAGCTTCTGCGCGAACGACGGTGACCTTGCCTTCAGGATCCATTCCAAGGATGCGGCCACGTCGACCATTCAGATCGCTAATGATGTCTCCGGTGAACTCCTCCGGCACACGCACGTCAACGTGCATCACGGGTTCGAGCAGGCACGGATTCGCCTTGTCGAACGCATCTCGGAAGGCGTGTCGGGCAGCCATCTTGAATGCCAGCTCCGAGGAGTCGACTGGATGGTACTTGCCGTCGAAAACCGCTACTGAAACGTTGGTCACCGGATACTTGGCGAGATTGCCCTCTTCCATGGCCTCGACAACACCCTTCTCCACGCCTGGGATGTACTGGCCAGGAATCGATGCGCCCTTGATCTCATCCTTGAACTCGTAGCCCTCATCGAACGGATCGAGTCGGAGTTCGCATTCTCCAAACTGCCCACGCCCACCACTCTGCTTCTTGTGGCGATAGCGTGCGGTCGCTTGCTTACGAATCGTCTCTTTGTATGGAATCGTCGGCGTCTTGGTTTCCAGGTTCACGTTGTAGCGGTTCTTGAGCCGCTCAATGTAAGTGTTGAGATGGATGTCACCCATGGCCTGCATAATCATTTCCTTGGTCACAGGATCTCGCTCCACGATAACCGTTCCCTTGGTCTGAGAAATGTCCCGGATTGCCTCGGACATCTTTTCAACATCCGCTTGGCTCTTGGGAAGAATGACACGGGAGTAAATCGGCTTGGGAAACTCTGGCATCTCAAAGACTTCGGCATTTGCATCTGCGGCGAGCGTTGCGCCAAGCACGACATCCTCTGCCTTACCAAGCGCCACAATCATCCCAGCTTCTGCCTGCGGTACACGATGCTGTTTCGTGCCTTCGAATGCGTACATGTCTCGCACGTCGATCTTCGAGCCGGTAGCCACATCCACAAGTCCCTTGCCCTCTTGCAGGGTTCCATCCACCACGCGGACATAGGCCAGTCGGCCGAGGTACGGGTCATTGGCAAGGTTGAATGCCACAGCACGCGGCGTGCCCGAGGCATCGCCAGGCAGTGGCTTGACGGCTTCGGTGATGGTATGAACGAGTACATCCAGCCCCTTGCCTTCGGTGGCAGAACTGCAGAGCACTGGAACCAGTTCGCCTGCGGCAAGGCCTAGTGCCAGTGTCGTTGCCAGCTCCTGCGAGCTAATGGGCTCGTCCTCAAGGAACTTCATCATCAGCTCATCGTCAAAAGAGGACACTTCCTCAATCAAGATGCCGCGTGCCTCTTCTGCGAACTCAGCAAGGTCAGCAGGGATGTCCTTTTTGGACTTGTCCGCGAAGTACACGGCCTTGTTCTCAAGTAGATCAACAACACCCACGAAGTCTCCGCCTTCGCGGATGGGCACCTGCAGGGGAACGAACTTGCCTTCGATACTCTCACGAATCGCATTCAGGGCAACGTCGAACTTCGCGTTCTCGCGATCCATTTGGTTGACGAGGACTGCGGTAGGCCGCTTTGCGGCACCGCTGATGTCCCAAGCGCGCTCGGTCACAACTTCAACCGCTTTCTCGGCGTTCACGACAAGCAAGGTCAGGTCAGCGATGGGACTGCCTTTGTAGATGTCCTCGATGAACTCGTCGCCACCAGGCGTATCGATCAGCGTGATCGATGTGTCCTTGACCTTGAACGTTCCCACCGCAAGATCGATCGTGTGTCCGCGATCCTTCTCTTCTTGGGACGTATCAAACTCAATGTCCTTGCTTCCGGCTTTTGCCATCAGCGCCGCGGCAAGCGTTGTCTTACCGCATCCTGAATGTCCAACCAAGCAAATGTTTCTCGCTTGCCCCATGTGATGGTTCCCCCTTGGGTAGTAAATCTGGAAGATGATTCGTGCGCAGTATACCCCGCTGGTTTTCGACGAGCAAGCACCGCTAGATCCCTTGGAGTCTTCTTCAGACCGACCTTGCGGGCCTCTCACCCCCTGCGTAACCTTTCATGTAGAACATCACAATCTCTTGTTCCCATGGGAGGGGCAATGCCGACAAGGCTTCTGTTGGGTAACGAGGCACTCGCACAGGGTGCGCTCGATGCCGGGCTTTCTGGGGCGTACGCCTATCCAGGCACGCCGTCCACTGAGATTACAGCCTACCTGCTTCGCAGCCGCGAAGCCGCAGCGCAGGAAATCGTCTGCGCATGGACAGCAAACGAGAAGACCGCACTTGAAGCTGCTCTTGGCGTGAGCTACGCCGGCAAGCGCGCCATGGCGACCATGAAGCATGTTGGACTCAACGTCGCAGCAGACGCGTTCATCAACTCGGCCCTTACCGGAGTGGAAGGTGGGCTCATCATCAATGTCGCGGATGACCCGTCCATGCATTCCTCTCAGAACGAGCAGGACTCCCGGGTCTATCTGGATCTCGCGATGATGCCTTGTCTCGAACCCGCGGATCAGCAAGAAGCCTATGATGCGCCTGCCATCGCTTTCGCACTGTCTGAGAAATACAAGATGCCAGTGCTGATTCGAACACTCACAAGGCTCTCACACTCACGCGCGACCGTCGAAGTCGGAGAGCCCATCTCTCGCAATGCGTTTGGTTTGCCTGAGAACCCCAAGCGCTTCATTCTGTTGCCTGCGCTTGCACGCAAGGCGTATCAGAAGCTGCTTGATCTCCAACCCGCTTTGCTACAAGAAGCTGAGGAGAGTCCCTTCACGAACTATTTCGAGGGCTCCGATCACAGCCTGGGGCTGATTGCCTGTGGCATTGCCTATCACTATCTCCGCGAGGTCGTTGGGGAGGATTGCCCTTATCCCATCTTGAAGATCGGACAGTACCCGATGCCTGAAGGACTCGTCGAGCGAATGATGTCCTCGTGTGAGCAGGTCATGCTCTTTGAGGAGGGGTTCCCATTTCTGGAGCGCAGGCTCCGCGGCTTCCCAGCCAGAACATCACCCGAGATCCTGGGACGCCTGACCGGGCACCTCCCGCGCACCGGAGAGTTGAATCCACGCCACGTGGCAAAGGCGCTCGGTGCCGAGCTCCCGGCAATTCGGGAAGCCTCGACGACTCCAGCGCCGCGACCCCCAGCACTTTGCCCAGGTTGCCCCCATATCGATACGAGCAACGCGCTGAATGCGATCATCAAGGAGAGTGGAGAGAACGGCCGCGTGTTCTCAGACATCGGCTGCTACACCCTGGCCGCACTGCCCCCCTACAACACCGTGGATACCTGTGTAGAGATGGGCGCCTCGATTACGATGGCCAAGGGCGCTGCCGCAGCGGGCCTTCACCCTGCAATTGCGCTGATCGGAGACTCTACCTTCACGCACTCGGGGATGACGGGACTGCTGGATTGCATCAATGAGAATGCCAATGTCACCGTTGTGATCGTCGACAATCTGACGGTCGCCATGACCGGAGGACAGAATTCCTCCGCGAGAAATCGACTGGCTCAGATCTGTGAAGGACTTGGCGTGAACCCTGAGCACATTCGCATCATAGAGCCATTGCCCAATAAGCACGATGAGAATGTGGCGATCGTGAGGGAGGAAGTCGCCTATACAGGGACCTCCGTCATCATCGCTGAACGTGAGTGCATTCAGACCGCGCGCCGCAAGGCGAGAGCACAGAAGAGCGCAGGAGGTACCTCGTGATTCGCAACGTCATTCTCGCAGGGGTTGGTGGCCAGGGCCTGCTGGCTCTTGCAGCCGTGATTGGTGAAGCCGCGAAGTCTCTGGGCATGAACGTCCTGCAGGCCGAGGTCCATGGCATGGCACAGCGTGGTGGTGTGGTGCAGAGCCACTTGCGGTACTCGGATGAACCCATTCACTCTGCGCTCGTAGACGAAGGCACAGCCCATCTCGTGCTTTCGCTGGAGCCCATGGAAGCGCTCCGCT
>Ga0180430_10001793_pt1 | contig 20302 bp, 9 predicted proteins | sample SS_ome_9_FD_132999 | JGI IMG/M metagenome (GOLD analysis project Ga0180430, IMG submission 132999) | Hypersaline lake sediment archaeal communities from the Salton Sea, California, USA - SS_1_S_2 metaG | ecosystem: Environmental > Aquatic > Non-marine Saline and Alkaline > Hypersaline > Sediment... | reverse complement strand
GGATCGGCGAGGGCGCGCTCGTGGACGGCTGCTCCGGCGAGGCGGCTGAAGATGCGAAAGCGAATGCCATCCGTCGCGTTCGGGTCGTGGTAGACCCCGCTGCCCGACCCGCCCTCGACGGTGAGGAGGTGGTGAGGAGCGATTCGCTCTCCCTCCGGGACTTCATCGCTCGCCTCTCGCGGCAGCGGCTTCCAATCGATTCCGTCGGCGCTCCGGGCCCCCATCAGGGTGAAGGGAGACCACTTGATCGAGTAGACGAGACGGTATTCGCCGGCTTCTTCGTCGTGCCAGACCGAGGGGAAATACATCCGCTCGCCGGGAAAAGACGGATCGGAGTAGAAGCACTCCCGAACCCACTCGGGCTCACCCTGACACAGTTCCAGGTTGTGCCAATGATCCCACTTCCACAGGTCGAAGAAGAGGACCTGGCGCGAGTCCTCTTCGGCGTGGCTCGCGAAGGCTGCGACCAGGAACAAGGCGCTGAGGAAACGGGCTCTCATGACAGGGAGGGCGTTCAATCCGCGAGGAACTGGACCGCGTCGACGACGACGTAGCCATCGGCGTTCTCGTTCGTGATGGTGACGGTGGCGCTTCCGCCGTCGAAGGGAAAGGAGCCGAGAGACACGAATCCCGCCTCGTCGCCCGTGTTCTTTCGCTGATCGAGTGTCAGGATTTCTTCGCCGTTCCGATGTGCGATCGTGACCTTCGTGTTCGATGCCCGGTTCGGGTGGGCGGGGTAGGAGAGCAATACCTCATAGTGGCCTGACTCGGGCAGGTCTGCCGTGAAGGCCGCGGCCTTGATACCCACTCCGACGATCTCCTCGTGACCGTCGTGGTGATAGCCGGTATCGATGTAGACGGCGGAAGAGGTGGATGGCGTCCACTGTCCCGTGTACTTCGCCGCGTTGTCATCGACGACGATTCCCGGTAGTGAAGCCGAGGTGAGGAGGATCTTCGGTTTCGCTTCGGGAGGGAGGTCGAGGACCTGGCCGTCCATGAGGAGGCTTTCGCGGAGCACCTCGTAGGGAAGGTCCTGCACGGCGTGACCCCGTTCGATCGAGAGCACGGCGGCGGTTGCGGCGGAGTGGCCGAGGATCATAAAGACCGGCTCCATCCGGATCGAGCCGAACGCGATATGGGAGCTGGAGACGCAGACCGGCACGAGCAGGTTGGCGCATTCCTCCCGCTTCGGTATGATGGATCGATAGCTGATCGCGTAGGGCCCTCCTGGGGACACCTGGACGTCGCCCTCGTTCTGGACGGTGCCCTCGGGGGTCACGTAGCGCTGCGTGTTGTGGGAATCCATGTTGTAGCTGCCGAGGCCGACCGAGTCCTCCGCCACCCTGACACGGCGACAATCGTTCTCGCTCATGACGTAATCGGATACCATCCTTCGTGCTTCGCGTACGTAGATCTGGTGAGGCCAGTTGCCGTTGTCGGTGAATTCGTCGGCGGCGAGCCCCCACTTCGCCATGCGATCCCGAATCTCCTGCGGAACGCGGGGATGGTTCGCGAGCGTCCACATGAGGCCCTTCTGGTACCGTTCGTGCTCGGCGACGATGGCGGCTCTCTCCGCATGGCTGCCGTCGGGGTAGGCGTAGTTCATCCCGATGTTGTCGGTCGAGAAAGCGCCGAGGTTGTTCGTGTCGGTCTTGTGATTCGGCATTCGCCCCAGGCTCAGGGGAAGACGCATGTCGCCTGCCTCGAAGTTGCGGAAGAGAAGTTCGTAATCGGCGTCGTCGTAGCCATCGGGTTTCGGGAAGGGCACCCGATTGCGCGGGTCGTCGCTCATGCACATACGAAAATTGTAGGCCTGGATGCGGTCGTCGCCGGCGCCGTCCTCGCCCGGTTCGTCGCCGTGCACGCGCGCGACGAGTCCGCTCGACGGATCTCCCGGCACGAGATAGGGATCGACAGGCTGGATGAAGAGATGGCCTTTCATCCGAGTCTTCTGGACCCCGTTGAGTTCTTCCCCGTAGAGGGCGTTCGACTCCCGGCCGACGTGATAACTCACCCCGGCGGCGGCCATGAGATCACCCTCGTAGGTTGCGTCGAGAAACATGGCTCCCCGATAGGATTTTCCCGAGAGGGTTCGGATCTCGGTGATGCGACCGTCTTCCATGTCCACCCCCTTCTCCCGGTCGAGTCGCTCGCCGGTATGCACGGTCACATGCTCGACGCACTCGGCGAGCATCTCCTCGAAGATTCCTGTCGCTACCTTGGGCTCGAAGACCCACATCGCGTCGGACCCGGGGAGGAATCGTCCCGTTCTGCGATCCTGGTTCAGGGTTTCCGGATTCTGCAGGGGCCATGCTTCCGGGTTGGAATAGTGGCGGTGCACGCGTTGGTAGAATTCGCGGCTGATCCCGCCGATCGCGCTGTCGCGACCCGTGTCGGTCCAGCCGAGTCCACCGGTGGTGAGCCCCCCGATCCAGCGTGAGGGTTCGATGAGAATGGCGGTGCGATCCAGGCGGGATGCCTGTACTGCCGCGGCGATCCCGGCACTGGTGCCTCCATAAATGATGAGGTCGGCCTTCGCGGGTTCTTCGGCGTCCGCAGGCGGTGCAAGGGTGAACGCGATTAGGGCGAAGCCGACTCCTGCAGGAAACGAACGCACACTCTTCATGGGAACGAGTGAAGCGGAGTGGGGCTCAGATGCCGAGGCAAAAACTCCCGGAGAAATGGCGCAAAGGGGGAGTGGCCCGGAGACGCGGGTTACCGTGACGTCAGTTCGGAGCTTCCCGGCGGCTTCAGCAGGTCGCGGAGGTTGTATTGCGTGTACCGCGTGTGACTGGCGACATTCTCGGAATCGGCGTTGGCGACCCAGAAATCGAGTGTCTCGGGGGCGAAGAGGACGGACTGGATGTTGGATGTCATGCACACGGGACGTTCCATGAGTGCCCGGGCCGAGTCGGCGTCGAAGGTGCCGTAGTGTGCCTCGACCCGGTCGACGAGGTGGTCGTAGCGCTCACCGGCCGAAAGCAGGACGGTGTCCTCGACCGGTCGCGGCAATTGGGGATGGGTTTCGCCACTCCAGACCGTCTCTAAGATCTCGGGGGTGGCCTTGATGCCGACGGCACGGTTCGACTTTCCGTCGGAGATGACATAGTAGTATTCGCAGGTCCGCGGGCCCTCGCGCATGATCGCGACCGCTTCGTCGATCGTGCTCGCCCGTTCCATCACCTCACGCATGAGTTGCGCCATCGGCTTTCCATCCCAGTCACCCTCACCGCGACCGCCCATCTCGCCGATGGCGACACCTTCTTCGTTCATCGCCGTGACCGTGCCGACGAAACCCGCATAGCCGACGTTGACCCAGGCAAGTCCTTCGTCCGGTTCGACGATCATGACGGTGGCATTCTCCTCGAGACCGAGGCCGCGGAGGTAATCGAGGATGCGGCCGTGGTAGAGAGTGCCGTCCCGGGTTGCTGCTCCGTGAAGGGCGAAGCCGGAACAGTGGAATAGCTCGGGAAAGAAGTTGGCGATGCGTGCCTCCTGAACGTGGAGTCCGGAAGCCTGCGCCATCGCGTCCATCTCACGCAGGTAGCGCGGGTCGGTGAACGGTGCGAGCCGGGCCTGTGCTTCCTCGATCTCGCCGAAGAACCAGCGCCCCTTGTCGAACGAGCTGCCGACTCCGACTCCGTAGACGATGCGATCGACGAGATTGTGAATCCGGTCCCGCATGAGCCGGCCGTGCTGCTCCCCCATCTCCTCGGGGGTGCCCTGGAGAAAGAGGACCGCCGTGCCCTCGATTTTCTCGAGCCGTCCCTTACCGTGGCGAGCGATCACCTCACGGGAGCCGTCGAGGGGCGGCAGGGACGGAATCTTCGCGTCGAGATTCGCGAGGGCGACGCGGCCGAATCCGGCGAGGTGAGCGAGTGCGATGCGTTCGGCATCGACCGGAGGCGACCAGTCGAAGGAGTCGGCCTCTCCGGCGTCGGACCACTCGACGGCTTCGATCTCGAGGTCGAGTTCCGTTTCACCGAACGAGAGTGTGAGCGGACCGGGTCTCTTCTTTTCATCCATTGTCACGGCGAGAAGGAGGTCGTCCGGGACTTCCGGTGACCGGGCGACAAGATCGCGAAATCGGATAGTCCACCTGTCGGGTTCGCTGTCGGCCGGTTCGACCGTGATGAGCGCCGGTAACAGGGCCATGTGCCAGCGGGAAAGGGGATTGCGGAACGCGGGCAGCTCGATCACCTCGACGCTCGACGGATCGGCGTTGAACCGAGGAGTTCGATTGTCGCCTACGACGGCAAACTCCTTCGCCGGTGCCGCCAGCCAGACGGTTTCTTCCTCGCGGCAAGCGAGGTAGGCCTTTCCGTCGATTTCGGCCTCGAGACGAAGCCTGTCCGGGAACCGCAGGGTGGCCGTGATAAGGCCGTCTTCGAGTTCCGAGGGGATGCCCTCCCCTTCACGGACGCGAATCGCAGTGCGCAGGATTTCGCCGGACGTGAGGCGGTCGTCGATGTGGTGCAGCGTCCGGACGAGCGAGCGCGATTCGGGACTTGTGAGCGGACCGAGCCAGACGCCGCCGGCCCCCAGGGCGGCCGCGAAGGTGAGTGTGGCAAAAAGGACGAGGAGGCGTTTCATGGCGTCAGGCTCTCACGGTTCGTTCCGGGCGTGAAACGAAATCTCCCGTGTATTGACTTGCCCGAGACCCGGCGTCGGTCACCGGATCAGTTTGCGACATCCCGCAGCGAAGTCGCCCGGATCTCGTTGAGCAGGGCGCGGTGGCGGGCGACCCGATCGGGGTGTTCTTCCCAGATGTTCGTCGTTTCCCGGGGATCCTCCGCCAGATGATAGAGCTGGCCTTCCGGGGTCCCGGCCCGGCCCGGGATTTCGCTGAGCCGGCGCGGTCTCGTGAAACCACCCGAACCACGACCCTCGATCATTTTCCAGTCGCCCTTGCGCAGGGCGAAGAGTCCGCTGAGGGAGTGGTGCACCGAAAGGGGACGAGTCGACTCCGCTCGTCCGGTGAGCACGGGCCAGAATGAAAGGCTGTCCATCCCCGAGGTGCCCACCGGGATCTCCCGGCCGATGATCTCCGCGGCCGTCGCGTAGATGTCGGTCAGTTCCACCAGCGCGTCGCTGACCCGGCCCCCCTCGATTCGCGCGGGCCAACTCACGAGAAAGGGAACGCGGTGCCCGCCCTCGTAGATGTCAGCCTTCGTTCCCCGCCAGTGGGCATTGCTCTGGTGTCCGAAGTCCTTCACGTATTGGCCGCGGGGAGTGCGAGGCGGTTTTCCTCCGTCGTCGTCGGCCCGGAACTCCCACCAGTGCCACAGTCCGCCATTGTCGCTTGTGAAGAGGACGAAGGTATTCTCCCAAGCGCCCGTGTTGCGGAGGGCTTCGACGACCCGACCGACGACGCGATCGGTCTCCCAGGTGAAATCGCCGTAGTCGCCCGCCTCGCTCTTCCCCTTCGCGTCGTCGGCGGGCGAGACGGGCAGGTGGGGCGAATTGAGCGGCAGGTAGAGAAAGAAAGGCCGCTCCTCCGCCGCGGAGGTCCGGATCACATCGACGGCTTCGTCGCCGAACCGTCCCAGCACCTCGTGGACATCGAAGCCGGGCGATTTCACCCCGGAGACGCCGTTGAGGAAGATCGTTCCCCCGATCTCCTCGTGCCACTCGGTGGGCAGGGATTCCACGCGCCGGTCGCGCAGGTAGGCATACGGACTCATGTCGAGTGAGGCCGAGATGCCGAAGTAGCGGTCGAATCCGGTGTCGTTGGGGCCGCCGGTGATGTCGCGTTCATAGTCGACGTTGTCGCCGGGACGGAATCGTTGCGCCCCCCGCCGGGCGAGCGGTTGACCCTGTTTGTCGTGCCACTGCATCCCCAGGTGCCATTTCCCCACACAGGCGGTGGCGTAGCCCGCGTCGCGCAGCATCGTCGCGAGGGTCGATTCGTCCTCACCGATCAGCGGCGGGCCGAAGCCGTCGAGGACACCTTTCTCCAGCGAGGTCCGCCAGCAGTGGCGCCCGGTGAGCAGGGTGTAGCGCGTCGGGGTGCAGACCGAAGAGGGCGTGTGAGCGTCGGTGAAGCGAACACCCGAAGCGGCGAGTGCGTCGAGATGCGGCGTGGGGATCTTCGACTCGGGTTGGTAGCACCGTGGATCGCCCCATCCCATGTCGTCGGCGAGAATGATGACGATGTTGGGCGGTTCGGACGGGGCATCGGATTGCGCCGCTGCGGGCGGGAGGAGGAGGCCGGCCACGAAAAAGCCGAGGGCGGCGCGATAGGGAACGGTTGACATGGTGGGATGGGGAAACGGATTACGTGGTTTTCTTCAGTTGTCTATCGCTGGTGCATCGCCGCGAGCGCCGACGTCCTCGCCGGCACCGGAGGGCTGGCTGCGTGGGGGAATGGGAGCGTCGCGTTCGTGCATCGAGTTGGCCCGCCTCCCGATCCGCTTGAAACTCCTCCCGTCACTCCTCGTAATCCGCGCCCGACCAGCTTGCGAGCACGGAGCGTTGCCAGGCCTCCAGCTTCTCCTTCATCGCGGCCACCCGCTCCGGTTCGGTCCCGGCGAGGTCACGCGCCTCCATCGGGTCGTCGATGAGATGGTAGAGTTCCTGCGTGACCTGCCCGTCCACCTCGATGCGGTGGAGTTTCCAGGGCCAGTCGTTCCAGGCGGCGTGACCGCGCAGGGCGTCGTCACCGAAGGTGGGGAACTCCATCACGTTCTTGAGGATGCGTTCGGGATGGGGATTGGGCTGACCCGCTTCCTCGGCTTCCAGCAGGGCCCGGATGATGCGGTCGTTCCAGGTGCCCTGGCCCTTGGTGTGGCCGTGCCAGAATCCCATGGCAGGACGTTCGGCCCGGGTCCCGGTGATGACGGGAGTGAGATCGATGCCGTCGAGCGGAGGCTGGCGATCGACCTCGGCACCCGCCAGCGCGACGAGGGTGGGATACAGGTCGGAGGCGAAGACCGGAGTCGTGACGACCAGCGGCTCGTAACGGGCCGGCCATTCCAGCACGGCGGGCACGCGGAGCCCGCCCTCGTAGATGCTTCCCTTGCGGGCCCGGCCACCCGAGGATTCCTCGACCAGTCCACCGTTGTCGCTGCTGTAGAAGAGGAGGGTGTTTTCCGCGATACCGAGGTCGCGGAGGGCCTGGCGCAGTTTGCCGATCTGTTGGTCGAGGAGGGTGATCTCGCGGAAGTAGCCGGGCTTCTTGGTGTCCTCGCCCTCGTAGAGCGTGGCCGCGCCGGGCAGGTCCTGCGGGAGTTCCTCCTGGGGATCATGGGGGGAGGGAAACCAGGTCACCGCGAACATCGGTCGATCGCCTCCGGCGTGCTCGGACAGGAAGTCGATCGTCGCGTCCATCGCGATGACGGTTCCGGGCCCCTCGATCTGCTCGTACTTTCCGTTGCGGCTCAGGTAGGGATCGTTGTCGAAGAAGTTCAGACCGGAGAGCCATTCGTCGAAACCGGCGCCGCCCGGACTGGTGGGGCTGTCGGGTTGAACCGAACCGATGTGCCACTTTCCGAAGTGCCCGGTCACGTAGCCCGCGCCCTTCAGTGCCTCGGCGATGGTGGTTTCCTGGGGACGGAGGTAGTGCCCGTGGTTGGGAACGTTGACGCGGAAGGGATGGCGTCCGGTCATCACGCTGGCGCGGGTCGGGGAGCAGACCGGTGCGCTGGCATAGAAACGGTCGAAGACGACGCCCGCCTCGGCCATGGCGTCGAGATGCGGGGTCCGGACGAAGGGATGGCCGGTGAAGCCGGTGTCGCCGTAGCCATGGTCGTCAGCCATGACGAGTACGATGTGAGGGCGCTCGTCGGCCGCGATGACTGCCGGGGCGAGGAGGGGCAGGAGAACAGAAGTGAGGGCCATGCCGGCAAGCGACAGGGTAAGAGTGCGTCGATCCATGAGGGCGACTATGCCGCAGGATCCGGCGCAACGGTATGGCACGAGTGTGTGAGGTGGTGAACCACAGGGACCGCCGTTCACCGCCTCGTGGGGAGAAACCGACAGGCGCCCGGGGTGCTCCCTCGATCTACGCGAGGAGATCTTCCCAGACGTGACCGTGCACGTCGGTCAGGCGCAGGTCGCGTCCCCCCCACCGGAAGGTGAGCCTCTCGTGGTTGATGCCGAGTTGGTGGAGAACCGTGGCCCAGAGATCGTAGACCGTGGCGACATTCTCCGCCGCGTAGTAGCCGAATTCGTCGGTGGATCCGTGCACGGTCCCGCCGCGCGTGCCGCCGCCGGCGAGCCAGAGGCTGAAGCCGTAGGGATCGTGGTCGCGGCCGTTCGCGCCCTGGGCGAAGGGGGTTCGTCCGAATTCGCCGGTGAAGACGAGCAGGGTGTCTTCGAAGAGTCCCCGCGCCTTGAGATCGTCGATGAGCGCGGCGATGGGCTTGTCGACCTGGGCCGCCATCCTGCCGTGACCGTCCTTGAGCTGGCTGTGTTGATCCCAGGGGTTTCCGCCGTTGCCGCCGCCGATGTTGTAGGCGCAGCAGGAGAGTTCGATGAAACGGACCCCGCTCTCGACGAGACGCCGCGCGATGAGGCACTGCTTCGCGTATTCGGCCTTCTGCTGGTCGGCGTCGTCCACTCCGTAGGCGGCTCGGGTGGATGGGCTCTCGCCGGAGATGTCGGTGAGCTCGGGCACGGCCTCCTGCATGAGGTAGGCGGTCTCCGCATTCTCGATCGAGGCAACGACGGCGTCTTTCGCCGCGACGCGCTCGGCGAATCCGAGGTCGAGCTGCGAGATGAGGTCGAGGGAGCGCCGTTGCTCGGTCTTCAGCATTGCCGGCTGGATATTCGGAACGGCCTGGTCTCCCGAGATGTTGAAAATCGACCCCTGCGTCGTCGCGGGCAGGAAGGCGTTCCCGAAGATGCTGACACCTCCGTGGGGGATCGCCGCCTTGTCCGAGCGTAGCACGACGAAGCCGGGCACGTTCGGGTTCCGCGAACCGAGGGCGTAGTTCACCCACGAGCCGGCGCTCGGGTAGCCGAGGAAGGGGAAGCCGGTGTGCATGAAGAAATTCCCCTGCGCGTGTTCGCTGAACTTCGCGGTCATGGAGCGAACGAGGGCGAGGTCGTCGGCCCGTTCCGCGATATGGGGGAACATGTCGGTGATCGCGATCCCCGATTCACCGCGCTGCTTCGTCTCCCAGTGGGGCGATTGGATGTTGCCGACCGCGTCGAACTGGGTGCGTTCCAGCTCCATCGGCATCGGCTGACCGTCAAGCTTCTTCAGGAGGGGCTTGGGATCGAAGGAGTCGACCTGGGAGAACCCGCCGGACATGTAGAGGAAGATGACCGATTTCGCCCGTGCCGGGTGATGGAGCTCCGTCAGGGCGGGTGCGGCGGCGGCGCCGGCCGTCCCGTTGATCAGGCTCGACAGGCTCGTCGCACTGATCCCGGCCGAGGTCAGCTGGAGAAACTTGCGCCGGGATGGGGAGGTAAGGTCAGTAGACATAGATCAATTCCTTGGAGTTGAGCAGGGCGTGGGCAAGGCGGGCGAAACCGTCCGAAAGAGTTCCGCGTGCCTCTTCCGCAGATTCGAGGTCCCGGGTGCGTCTCGAGAGCAGTTCCGCAGCGGACGCGATTTTCTCTTCGAGTGAATCGACCGCCATCCGGGTTTCCCGGTCGAGCGCGGCGATCACATCGTCCTCCGTTACGATCTCGATGAGGTGCCCTGTTTGAGCGGCCGCGATTTCCTCCTCGGTCAGGGCACGATCATAGAGCCGGGCTTCAAAAATTCTCCCGGTGAGCATCCGGTTGCCACCGGGGCTGGTGCCGTGGCGAATGCCAAAGGCGATCTGCACATCGTCACCTCGAAAGGCCTGGAGCGCCTTCTTCCGAACCGGTTCTCCGTAGGGGGTGCCGTTTCGGTAGGCCCGGATCGTGCCATCGGCATCATAGGCGATGATGATGCGGACGGGTTCCCGTTCGGCCGTATCTTCCGGCGGACCATCGAACGGCAGGGTTCGCGAGTGATTGTTGCTCCCGGCGAGCCACTCGCGTGGATTCTTCTCGGCGAAGACGATGCTGTCGAAGGTGACCCCATTCAGCGTCTGCACGGTCATGGCCCCGCCCGCGCGCTGTTGGAGATCATCGAGCTGCACGAGCACTTCGAGTGACTTGGCTGCGAGGTCCCTTCCGAGGGGTTCGGTCAGGAGGCAGCCCCCCTTCAGGACCAGCGCGCCATTTTCGATCGAGGCATTGCCGAGGATCCTCCCGCCGAGTCCGCCTACGGCGTCCTCGAGGCCCGTGTCGAAATCCCACCGAGCGATGGGGGCGAGATCGACCGGCTCTTGTCCCGTGTCCCCGGCCCTCGCTTCATTGCGGGCCCTTGCCGCGGCCTCGAGGCGATCCCGGACGGGTCCCGTCAGTTCGTTCCGCTTCCGGTGAAGCGAGGCGAGAGCTGCCCGGGCGTCTGCCTCCGCCCGCGCGAGCCGCTCCACCGTCGAGTCGTCGCGCTTCTCCTCGAGGAACGAGAGACAGGCATGCAGTTCATCCACGGTCGGTGCGCGAGAGTAGGCCTCTTCGAAAAGTCGGATGACTCGCTCTTCGTCGGTTTCCAGGGACTTGTCCGAAACGATGCGGTCGCGCCACCGGTTCGCGGCCCGGGTGACGTCCCCGCTGTTCAGCAACATGAGCGACTGAGCCGGGACGTTGGTGGAGTCGCGCACGCCGACGGTCGTGGTCGGGATGGGAAGATTGAAAGCCTTGAGGAAGGGGTCGAGGTTGTTTCGCTTCTGCCGGCGGTAGACGGCCCGCTCCTGCAGGGAGCCGGAGACGAAGCCGATCGTGTCCCGGATCGCCTCGGCGTCGAGCCGGCGCGGCGAGTAGTAGGAGAGGAGGAGGTTCTCGGGGTCCTCCTCCCCGGCGCCTTCGGGGGCGACGCTGGCGGATTGAAAGGCACGGGTCGTGACGAGGCGTCGCACCGTGCTCTTGATCGACCAGCCGTCTTCCTGTCGGAAGCGAGACGCGAGATGGTCGAGAAGCTCGGGATGAGAGGGTGGCTTGCCGAGCCGGCCGAAGTTGTCCGTCGAGGCCACGAGTCCGCGACCGAAGACATGGTGCCAGAGCCGGTTCACGAGCACCCGGGTAACGAGCGTGTTGTGCTCGCCGACGAGATCCTCGGCCAGTTCGCGGCGTCCGCTGTCCTGTCTGTCGTAGACCCGATCGCCGAACACCTCGAGGAACCCACGGGCAACGGGAGCTTCCTCTTCCTTGTAGCTGCCTCGAACGAGAAAGGGCTGGTCCCACGGCTCGCCTTCGATCACACCCGGTGCCCGGACCGGTTCTCGGATCCCGGCTTCCAGCTCGCGGTAGCGGACGATTCGGTCCTGCACGTCGCCCGGCAGCGCCGCCAGTTTCACCGGAAGGAGGCCCCGCTTGCGAAACGCGTCGAGGAGGGCGGCCTGTTCGTCGGTGATCGATGCGCTCTTCCACGCCTCCAGTGCCGCTCGCAGCCCGGCTCGGTAGAACGCGACCAGCGATTCCCGGCCGGTCACCTCGGGGAGGTCGCCGGGCAGGGCCACGACCGGCGTGCCGACATGCGGCATCGGTTCGTCGCCTCCGTAGACCTCGGTCACGCCGAACCAGGATCGCCCTTCGGTTACCTTGGCGGTCTGATCGGGACCCGTGTTGAGCTGGAAGTAGAGCTGTTCGCCGTTCCAGTAGGAATACTTCTTCTGGTTGATCCATTGGAAGGAATCGGGCAGGGACGGCGCCGGGTGAAGTCCGTTGTGGATGAGTGGATAGCTGCGAACGACGAGCCGGCACGTCGCGTTCGAGCCGATCGCGCGAATCGAAGCCGACTCACCCTGGGCGCGGTGGAACACCGAGTGGAGCGTGGCATTGTCCTTGTCCGTCACGAGGTGGGAGTAGATGCCGCGCGGATAGATCCCTGTCAGGACCGAGTCTCCTTCGGGGGCGATCGCGAACGAGCCCGCCGGAGACACCTCGTGGCCGAGGCCGGTGCCATTCTTGAACCAGCGGTCGTAGGTTTCCTGCTCGCGGAGGTCGGCATAGAAGGTGGCCTCCGCGATTCGCCGGGCCTTTTCCGCCTTCCGTTCCTCGTGGCGCCGGTGCAGGGCGTCCCACTCCCTCGCGAGCGCCTCGTCGTCCTTCAATCCCATGAGCCGGACCCACGGGTGAAGCGGGTGCGTCTCGTCCGTCTTCGCCGCCTTCGCCAGCGCGGGGCTGCTTTTCCGGTCAAGCTTGTCGATGGCATCGTCGACCCGGGAAAGCCAGAAATTGGCCAGCCCCTTCCGGATCCCGGATTTCATCGCGGAGAGTGTCTCCCGGTGCAGCGCCTGCAGGTCCGGACTGTCGACATTGATCACCCCGGGACGGCTGCTCACGAGGATGCCGTAGAGCTTGTAGAAATCCTCCTGGCTGAGGGGGTCGAACTTGTGATTGTGGCAACGGGAACAGGAAAGGGTCATGCCCATCGTCCCCTTGGTCAGCACATCGACCTGGTTGTCGGTGAAGATGATCTGCTCGTCGTAGGCGTCCGTCACACCAAAGCCGTGGGGCACCATCCTGAGATGGGCGGGTCCGATCGCCGATTCGTTGAGGCCGAGTTCCTCGTTGACCCGCGGCTCCTCGAGAAGGTCCCCGGCGACTGCCTCGCGAAGCAACTGATCGTAGGGGACGTCTTCGTTGAGGGCGCGAATCACGTAATCCCGATAGGCCGTCGCATAGGGAACCGGGGGATCCCCCTCGCTGCCGTGTGATTCCGCGTAGCGAAACCAGTCCATCCAGTAGCGGCCCCAGCGTTCCCCGAAGGCATCGGAGTCGAGAAGCGAGTCGACCAGGTCCGCATAGGTTTCCCGACTCGGATCGGCCGCGAATGCCTTCACCACCTCCGGCTCCGGGGGCAGTCCGGTGAGGACGAGGTGGAGGCGACGGGCCAGGACTTCGGGTGAGGCCTTTGCCTGGGGCGTGATGCCAGCCTTGGTCATCGCGTCGAAGAGGAAACGGTCGATTTCCGATCCACTCCATTCGGCGTTCGAAACCGCCGGAGCGGCCGGATCCGAGACCGGTTGAAAGGACCACCAGCGTGCCCGGTCCTCGCGAATCACGGTCCAGTCCACCTGGCTTTCCAGTTCCTCTTTCGTGGGCTGTTCCGTCCTCGGGTCGGGGGCACCCATCCGGATCCACTCCTCGAACTGCGAAATCGTGAGCTTGGACAACTGCGGCTTCTTGTCCGGCATCGGTTCGAACCCGTCCTCGTGCCGGATCGATGCCATCAGGATGCTCGCCCCGGGATCGCCGGGAACGATAATCCCCGAATCGATGAGCGCGTCCTTCCAGTCGAGCGCGATGTCCGCTTTCTTCTTGTCGATGCTGTTGTGGCACTCGTAGCAGGTTTCCGCGAGAACGGGGCGGATCTTCTTCTCAAAAAATTCGACCTGTGCCGGGGTGGGCTCGGCAGACAGCCCGGCACCGGTGGCCGCCAGAAAGAGTGAGCAGGCGAGGAGCGGATGGGTGGAGGATTTTACCGAGAGCATGGCGAAGAAGGGCGAGTCCGTGAGCGGGGTTGGAGAATTGCCCACGAAGCTGCGATGCGGGTGACATCGATAGACTGCAGAGTAAGCCAACCACAATCGGTTCGCCGGGCAACAGGCGCAACCGAGCACCCCATCCTTTTCCGGCCGCACGCATCGGGGCGACGGCGGCTCCTTCTCAATCTGCCACGCTCGGCCATGACACCGACTTCGCCTCCGCCGCGATGGGCCGCCGGGACGGCACGAGGGGCCGTTTTTCCCGCGACCCCAGTCAGGAGCGAAAACTCTTGACGGCTCCACTCTCTCACTGTCCACTCCCGAGGTGGAATTCCTCTGTCTGGCCGCTGGAAAGGGGAGCCGGTTCGGCCGGCTGGGCTCCTATCTTCAGAAGTGCATGTATCCCATCCTGGGTCGGCCGTTCCTGGAGCACGCGCTGGAAAGCCTGGTGCGGGGGACGGGCGAATCGGGCATCGGCGGACGTGTCACGTTCATCGTCGGTCACTACGCCGAGCAGATCCGTTCCTACTTCGGAAACTCTTTCGAGGGTCTCGCGCTGGAGTATGTCGAGCAGGATGAGCCACTGGGAACCGGGCATGCGGTCTCGCTGGCACATCGCGCCCAAAACTACACCGAGCCGGTGACGATCTGGCTCGCGGACTCTTTTCACCGGGCCGAGCGTTTCCGGGATGTCCGTGACAGCCCCCACGTGCACACCCTGACGGTGGCGCAACACCCTTTCGACCGGGACCGCAACGAGCGGGTCGATGTGGACGGGGATCGAATCGTCAGGGCATGGCAAGGAACCGGTCCCTATGTCGACATCGGACTGTGGCGATTCGGTCCCGATCTGCTGGGCAGGATGAGCGGCAGCCGGGCCGACGAGTTTCGTGCCCTCCTCAATGTGCAGGCCGCGATCGACGACGGCGCCGAGGTCGGGGCGGTCTTCAGTCCGGAATGGATCCACCTCGGTGCCGCCGAGCCGTCGTTCGAAGCCAGTATCCGGGAAGTGACGCAATATTTCCTCGAGGAGCCGGATCGCGCGTAGGCAGCGGGGCGGGAAGAAAAGAACTGGTATGGTGATCATCACGAAAACTCCCTTGCGGATCCCCTTCGCCGGAGGGCTGACCGACCTGAAACGCTATGCATCGAGATTCGGCGCAGCCACCTGCAGCGTGACGATCGATCGCTATCTCTATGTGGTGGCCAAGGAGAACGCCGAGGATCTGATCGACCTCCGCTACCGGGATGTTCACGAGCGCGTGACGAAATACTCGGATCTCAAACACGATCTCACCCGCGAGGTCATTCGCTTCACCGGACTGGAAGACCGGCCTCTCGAGATTCACCTGCTCGCGGATCTTCAGGGAGAGAGCGGACTCGGATCCTCGGGCGCCCTGACGGTGGGCCTTCTCAACGCCCTGCATACCCTCCAGGGGAGGACGCGCAGCCCCGAGCAGCTCGCCTCGGAAGCGTCCCACATCGAGATCGACGTCCTGGGTGGTGCCTGTGGCTTCCACGATCCCGCGATCTGCGCCTTCGGCGGCCTCAACCTGATCGAATACGACAGGGACGGGGTGACGAAGCGCCGGGCCGATGTCTCTCCCGAGCGCCTTCAGGTTTTCGAGGACAACCTACTCGTCTTCTATACGGCGATCCACAGCCAGACCAATCCTTCCCTTCACCTTCTCGAAAGCGGAATGGAAGGAGCCCTCGACACACTGCACGAGATGAAGGAACTGGCATATGCGATGTACGAGGCGTTGGCGGCGGGGAACGCGGACGAGGCGGGCCGGGTTCTGCAAGCCAACCAGGACTGCAAGATCCGGCTCCCCGGGAATTTTCGCTCGCCCTTCGTGGACGATGTCATGAAACGGGCTGAGGAGAACGATCTGCTCGTCCAGATTCCGGGCGGCAAGGTGGGCGGATACCTTCTCGTCTACTGTCCCACGGAGAAGCACAAGGTCGCGGCACGCGAGATCTACGGATCCTTTCGGGAAGTCGACCTCGCTTTCGATCGCCAGGGGCCGGCGGTGTCGGTGGTGTGAGAGGCGACCCGTTCCGACCGCAGCGGGGCATGCCGAAGGGTTGTGCCCTGCCGGAGAAAGCGTGCGGTGCCCTCGCACGACAAGGGCCGTGATCTCCGACGATCCTCCACCGGTTCGCGAGAATGGCCTCAGCCCAGCAGAGCCCGGACCGGTTCGCCGCGATCGGTGATCGGAACGGGGCGGTCGCCGTCGTAGAGATTCTTCGCGTGATCGACTCCGACCGTGGCGCAGATCGTCGCGAAGAGATCAGGCACGGAAACCGGCTTCTCCAGGATCTCCTTGGCCAGGTCGTCCGTGACACCGAAGGCGCCGCTGTGGTTCACCCCCCCGCCCGCCAGGACGCAACTGAAAGCCGTTCCCTGGTGGGCCCGTCCCCCGCGGGAATCGAATCCCGCCGGGCGGCCGAATTCGGTCGTGATCACGATCAGCGTCTTGTCCAGGATCTGCTTCGATTCCAGGTCGAGGATCAGGGTCGAGACGGCAGTGTCGAGTTCGCGGATGAGCTTGTATTGATCGAGAATGCCCTCGTGATGCACGTCCCAGCCGATGCCGTTGAGGAAATTGAGGTTGTGGGAAACCTCGACGAAGCGGACTCCCCGTTCGACGAGACGGCGGCTCAGCAGGCAGCGCTGTCCGAACTCGCCTCCGTACGACTCGCGCAAGGAGGCTGGCTCGCGCTCGAGGTCGAATGCCCCGGAGAACTGCGGACCGCTGAGACGCAGGCTCTCCTCGATCGCGGCCTCGTACTCTTCGATCCGGGGATCATCGACCACGGTGTTCTGGCGAAGGATGGAGAGGAATTCCTCGCGCCGCACCTGGCGGATGTCGGAGATGCCATCGGGCCGCGACAAACCGGCCGGTCCCTCCCTGGTTTCAGTCAGGTAGAGGTAGCCCGCGCGGGGTCCGAGGAAACCCGGCCCGCGTGTCACGTTGGGGTAACCGATGAGAACGTAGGGAGGCGCGTCATCCGATGCCGCGCCGCGTTCGTGCGCGATGATCGATCCGAGGGAGGGATAGGTGATCGTTCCGCTGATCGGACGGCCGGTGTGCATCCGATTCGTCGCGGCGGCGTGTTCGTCGATGACTTCGTGGTGCACGCTTCGGACGGCCGTGACCCGGTCCATCAGCGGAGCGAGCTTCTCGAGGTGTTCACAGACCTGCACGCCGGGAACCGCGGTGTCGATCGACTCGTAGTAGGATCCCGGCTTCCTTTCCTTCGCATCGCCCTTTCGCTTCGGGTCGAAGGTGTCGATCTGGCCCATTCCACCGCCGAGCCAGATGGAGATCACGTGCTCGGCCCTGCCGCGACCCGGAGAGGCGTGTCCGATGGCGAGGTCCGAGGCGGAGGCCGCGGCGGAGGCAACCGAGGTGGCGAGGAAGTTCCGGCGATTCATTGGTTCGAGATTTATTCTTTGTCAGGGTATCCAGACGAACTCGTGATGGTTGAAAAGGCCCCACACGAGGTCCTCGTAGACTTCGCGCCAGTTGCTTTCGAGCCGCGGATCCGGCGGAGGGCCCTGCCGGACGCGCCGGGCGTTTTCGATTTGGATCTCGTTGGCCTTGTGGCGTCCGTGATTGAACCAGGTGACGAGGGGAAGCGGCGGAAGCGGCTCCGGATGCACCACGTCGGACTCGGGAACGAGGCGGTTCGCAAAACCGTTGGCAAGCGCAGCGGTGAACTCGGTCCGTTCGGCGGGGTTGGGTGGTCGTGTCAGGATGCGGAGAAAGAGGCTGTCGACGAGCGACTCGGCGGACTCGGCCTCGATCGCGAGACGAGCCAGTTCGCTGTCGATCGCGGCACGGGAGAGTGAGTCGACAAGCACGCCGTTGGAGAGGATGCCGGGTTGCAGCACGTTGGGATCGGACTCACGCTTGACGACCGGCATCTGGCGTGAGCCGGTCCAGCCGAACGCCTCGAGAACGTCGGTCACGGCCCGGGCACGGGGAAGGGCGAGACTGGGCCGGTCACGCTCGTTGTTCAGGCTCGCGAGCATCCAGGCGCGGGAGGGATGGCCGAGTGTCTGCCGGTTGCCGAGATGGCGGCGCCCGTCGTGAACGAAGGTCAGTTCGCCGATATCCATTTCCGTTCCCGTCGCGACATAGAGCGAGTCGACGACCTGTTCGGCACTCAAGCGCCTGCGGTCAGGTGCGAGAAAGAAGCGCCGGTCCGGCGTCGCGGCGAGATTCGCGCCGGTCGCTTCGCCCTGGTAGGCAGCCGAGGTCATGATGAGTTCGGCCACGTGGCGAAGGTCGAAGTCGTGCGAGACGAACTCCTTCGCGAGCCAGTCGAGCAGGTCCGGGTGGCTCGGTTTCGCGCCCTCCCAGTCGTGGGCCGGTTCGACGAAACCCGCACCCATGAGCCGCCGCCAGAGGCGATTGACGATCACCCGGGCAAAGCGCCGGTTTTCCGGGGAAGTGATCAGTGCCGCGAGCCGCTCGCGATGATCGCCGGCATCCCGCAAGAGGCGATCGACCCGGGGTCCGTCGCTGGCTCCGGTGACGTCTGCGAAGGGCCACTCGGGGGCGACCTTCTCACCGGGCTTCAGGGTGACCTGGATCAGGGAATCGCCCTGCTTGTCCGCGAAGAATTCGACCGGAACCTGGCTGCTGGCCGGAACCGAGGCCGGTTTGCGTTGCAGCATCGCCGCGAGGTTGAAGAGGTCTCGCTGGGTGGTGTCGTGATAGGGGGAGTCGTGACAGCGCGCGCACTGCATCTCGATGCCGAGGAAGGTCGAGGCGATGATGTGGCCCTTGGCGGCGAAGGGCGCGTCGTTCTCGGCGGCCATCGCAAAACCCGCGCTGCCACCCTCGTGCGGACCGCCTCGCATCAGGATCAGCTCGGTCACCATCCGGTCGATCGGCTTGGTATCGCGAAGGGAGTCGTGGAGAAAGAAGCGAAACGGTCCGGTGCTACCCTGGGACTGGTTCAGAAGGGTGGGGTTCTCGGCGAGGAGGTCGAGCCATTCGCTGACGAGGTGATCGGCGCAGCGCTCGTCGTCCAGCAATCGCCGAATCATGCGATTTCGCTTGTCGGGATTGGTATCGGCGAGAAACGAGGCGATTTCGTCTTCGGAGGGAGGAATGCCGAGCGTGTCGAGCCAGGCGCGCCGGAGGAAGGCGGTGTCGGAGATCCGTTCCGGGATCGCCACTTCATCGGACGAGACCGGTCGACCGGGCCATTCGGCTCCGGAATCGATCCAGTCGCGCAGCGCGTCCACCTCCTTCGAATCGAGACCTTTGCCGGTCGGCGGCATCCGGTCGTCCTCATCGGTGGTGACGATCCGCGCGATCAACTCGCTCGCGTCCGCATCACCCGGCACGATCGCGCCGAGGGCGTCCTCACGCGAGTCGAGCCGGAGGTCGCCCTTGTCCTTCTCGCCATGACAGCGAAAGCAGTGTTCGCTCAGGACGGGCAGAACCTCGTCGTGGAACTTCGCGGCGCTCGCGGAGCCGGCGTGGGAACTACGGGCGAGCGCCCGGTTCGCCTTCGCCCGGAGAAACGCGTCGACCGGGTGTTCGGCGGCATCGGGAGGGACGGGTGCCGGATTTTCCTTCACCCACTGGCGCGCGACGTCGTGCCGTTCTTTCCAGAAGGCGTCCTGCGTGGCCGCGGCCACCCGGCGGTTCCGGTCGTCGAAAGCCGCCAATCTCGATTCGATCTTCTCCAGTTCCGGCTCCACCGCGGCGTCGGTCAGGGGCAACGGATCCCTTCTCCCTACCGGTGTCAGGACGCGGAACAGTTCCTCGCTCTCCCGCCGAACGGCGACTCCGACTTCGCCGGTCTCGACCCGTGCCTTGGGGCCTCCGACGACCATGTCGAGGACAACGCGAACCGGTTCGCTCGACGCGATCGTGAACTCGCCTCGAACCTCCTGCTGATGATATCCGGCAACCCGGACGCCTGGCGCCGGGGGCTCTCGCACCGGGGTGACCGGCTCTTCGCCGTTGGGGGGCACGTAGGTGACCGGTTCCGTCTTCAACACCATTTCGCCGTCGATCCAGAGCCGGCTCTGGGCACGGGCCCGTAGCAGGAATTCGTGCTGTCCGGGCTCGAGCCGAACATCCGCGGCCATCCGGACCAGGAGTGGTGCCTCCCAACCCGTGCGAATGCCCCACTCGTCGTAGCGGAGGGGAATCCGCGGCAGGATCATCGAGTCACCGATCCAGCGCGCCGTCTCCGTGGCCGGATTCTCGCTCTCGTGAAAGGTGATCAGGACATCGCCGGGCTCGATCTCTCCCACGTCCGGCGCTTCCGGTGGGAGACCCTGGACGCGAGGGCCACCCTCACGCTCGAAGCGACCCGCCATGAACTCGTCCGTCGCCAACTCGCGGTAGATCGCGACGGAATCGATCCATCCCTGGAACGAGCTGCCGGGGCTGCCGCCCATGGACGATCCGATCCAGACGGCATCGTCATCCACCACCGGCGGATCCTTCAACGGTCCGCCCAGGTCCCAGGAGCCTTCGGTCGGCACGCCGTCGATCCACCCGCGCATCGTCTCCGGCCGGCCAAATTCGTAGGTGACCGCGACGTGATGCCATTCCGGCTTCATCGCGAAGGACAGGGTCGACGTCCAGCGTGCCCAGTGATCATCGCCCGGCTCCGGCGCCGCCGCGAAGAGGAAGCTCAACCGCGCCGAATCGCCGCTGGTGGCGAGGCGCAACGCCCAGTTCTGGTTTTCGCGGTCGAAGCCGGCGGAGTGGGTTCGGCCCTTGCCCACCAGGTAGAGCGCCGTTGCATTCTTCGGCCCTGCCGGCTTGATCCACGCCTCGATCGTCAGC
>Ga0180430_10001792_pt1 | contig 20306 bp, 13 predicted proteins | sample SS_ome_9_FD_132999 | JGI IMG/M metagenome (GOLD analysis project Ga0180430, IMG submission 132999) | Hypersaline lake sediment archaeal communities from the Salton Sea, California, USA - SS_1_S_2 metaG | ecosystem: Environmental > Aquatic > Non-marine Saline and Alkaline > Hypersaline >... | reverse complement strand
GGCATTGGAGCGTAGGCCATGGCGGGCGATGCGTTTAAGAAGGTGCAGTCCGGCCAGCCGCTGGCGGTTCCGGCCTCGACCTTCAACACGTTTATCGACGCAGCACGCGACTTTCGATCGCGTCAGCAAAGTCGACAACGCGATGAACGACCCCAGTTCCAGCAAACCGGCATCGTCGCGATTCGCAATCAGAGCGACGGTGATGTGGGACGCTTTGGCGTGCTTGGCCTCGACGGTCCAATGTTCACACCGGACGACAATTTCACCAGCTTCGCCAATCAGCTGGTCTTCCGCGGTGTCTCACCAGACGCCTGTCAGCACCACGGTCGGTTTGTCGTGCTGCTGGAACCGCTGGCCATCGGCGCGATTGGACAGGCCTGCCTGAGTGGTATCTGCGCGGTGCAGGTATTTGTCGAAGACTCGGCAGATCCGTTGCTGTTTGTCGACGTCGGCAATCTCAACACCACATCACTGGTTCCCGTCGAAACAGGTGGAGCCCAGATTCTGTGGATCGAGCCGGGCATCGGCCTGCGCTGGGCACTCGTCCGACTCAGTAACCCACCGGAACCGGCCTGTGTCAGTGAAAGTAGTTCGTCCGGCCCGAGCGATCCTTCGGATCCGTCATCGGGCAGCGATCCTCCTTCCAATGGCTCGTCGAGTGATCCATCGACGCCCGGCAGTTCACCTTCGCAGGGTTCCAGCGGTGGTCCCGGCTCCAGTGCCGGGCCCGGTGGCAGTTCGGGCAGTGGGTCCGGTGGCGGCTCCGGCAGCGGTTCGGGATCGGGTTCGGGCAGTGGCTCTGGATCGGGCGGCAGTGGTTCTGGCGGGAGTGGTTCCGGCGGCAGCGGATCGGGAGGCTCGGGCTCCGGATCCGGGTCAGGAAGTGGTTCCGGCTCAAGCCCATCTGGATCCAGTCCGTCAGCATCGAGTCCTTCTGGATCCAGCCCGTCATCGAGTTCCTCGTCATCCGGCTGCGGCAGCCTGTGCAACTGCCTGCGTCCTACAGGAACCGGGGAAGAGGGCTGGACTGCCTATGAAGACTGTGCGGGTACCGCTTTTGGTGTGGCGGGACTCATTAATGAACCGGTCGACAGTTCGGACGACGAACAGTCATTTGTACAGACCAAGTCAACGGGTTCCGGGCTGCTGGAAGTGTACATGGGAGGCGTCGATACGTCCGGATGGACGACCATCACGCGGGCCGTCCTGCGTATCCGTGGCCGACTCTACGACTTCTCCGGGTCTGGCGTCGACAAAGGCATCAGCTTTACCGTGAGGAGCCTGGCCTCATTCGAAAGCGTGCTGTTCACTTCGCCCTCGGCCGGTCAGTGCAGTAGCAGTGGCTGGAAAACGTACGAAGTGGAGCTCGACATTCTGAACGACGACGCTGCGGCCTGGTCCGGCGTGATCCTGGATATGGACGGACGATCATCGAAGGTGGCAGCGGTCCAGGTCTCCGCTGTTGAAATCTGCATCGAGGGAGAATGATGAGAACTCGAATCATTATGGTGTCATGGCTGCCGCTGAATCTTCCGGGGGCAGACCGAGTGGTGGAGAAAGCGATGGAATGCTGTGGAACGATTCCCGGTGATCCGGAAATGCGGGAAGGCATGTTTCCGGATCTGGCCGTTGACAGTGAGGGCACTCTCTACATGTCGTGCGGCACCGCTTGCGATGCAGAATTTCGGCACAAGGTGGAGAGCTGGACGGAACTGCCGGACGGCGCCTCTTATGAGTTTCATGTGGTCACTCGCGATGATGTGACCCCGCGCCACATTCAGGAACAGACGCTACAACGTCACGGACTGCGGCTGGTGGGGTTGCGTGGCCTGCTTGATGAATGCATGTCCGGCCGGTGGAAACACGGAGACCCGGATTATCGCCAGGTGCTCGAGCAACGCCAGATCGAACGGAATAACCGACGGCGTCAGGAACGCCAGCGACGGAAAGGACGCATGTGATGGGGCGCCGACAGCAATCCACGATCGGCACAGAACTCAAAAAGCAGATCGAAGCATTCGCTGGGCCGATCTACTGTCGATCGTGCAGCGAAACGGTTGCCGCGTTGAATTACCTCACACCGGCCAAGGTGGAACAGAAACGCGATGAACTGGCCGACACAATCATCCGACGCGGTGCCGATATTCTGCCGGGATGGGCCCGGTTCGCGATGAAGCAGGCACCCGCTGTCACGCGGCGGCTGGTGCTGAGATGGATTGACCGAGCCATTGTCCGCGGGGCATCCCCTGCGTTACCAATTGCTCGGCCGAAGACATGGAAACACAACTGGGTGGCTGTTGTCACCACAGCACCGCGACGGGAGCCCACGTTGGAACATTGTGTTGACTCGATGCGAGTCGCCGGCTGGGAGCCGGTGGTGTTTGCCGAGCCGGGTTCCGTTGCCGTGGAGGCTCAGACGATCACCCACCCGGAACGTTTGGGCGTCTGGCACAACTGGCTGGCTTCCGTACGCTGGGCGCTGCAACACACGGACGCCGATGTGATCATGACGGTGCAGGATGATTCTCTGTTTCATTCGGACAGCCGTGCAGTTGCCGAGCAATTACTGTGGCCGTCCGCTAACTGTGGGTTTCTGTCGTTGTACACGGCGAAGCACTACCAGCTTAAGCACGACAATCCGAACGCATGGACGACCGGCGTACGCCGCGTGAAGACACGCAACTTCTGGGGTAGCTGCGCCCTGGCGTGGCCCCGGCCGGTGCTGGAGCAGGCACTCAAGACAAAGATTGCCCGCAACTGGCTGGGTGTGTTGCCGCGGCGCCGGTCGCAACACGCCGATGCCGTTGCCAGACGCAAGGCAGAACCCCACCGCATCCAGAACAGCGACACGGCGATTGGTAAGATCGTGAACTCACTGAAACGGGAAATGTGGTTTATCGATCCATCACCGGTCTCACACGTGGCCCGGCATTCGGCGATTGGACACGGCGGAAATCTGGGACGACGAAACTGTTATCGCTGCGCCGATCACGCGATTCCACTGGCCGAGCAGGTTCCCCTGCCACCGGCTGAACGCATCGTGGCAATTAATTCAGATCCGTTCAATAGGGGCGAATCACGTTTCGATGCGGGTCGCCGCCGCTGGCACTCCCTGGGCTATGACTTATCCATGTCGATCCCACTGGACCTGTGGCGTGCCATCCGAGACACAGTGCAGCCCCACCACCACACGCTGGAGTTTGGCTCCGGTGTGTCGACGACCGCATTCGAAAACGCACGTGAACATTTGGCCATTGAAAGCGATGAGCAACAGGCGAACCGCTTTCGTTGTGCCCGGCATGTGGCGCTGGCCAACGGTTGGTACGACTGGGATCCCCCACGAAAGTACGACGTGATTCTGGTGGACGGCCCGTTTCAGGGTAACCGACTGGCCGGAGTAGAAACAATCGCGGCGGCCGCATCCAAAGATGCCGTCGTCTTCATCGATGACACGAACCGCCCGGCGGAACGTCAGCTGGCCGAAGATCTGGGGCGACGACTCTCAATGTCAGTATTCCAATGTGACCGCTGGTCGCGGGTTAAACCACCACCGCGGAATTCAGCACCGGTGTGAACGTGTGCCCTTCGGTCTGCACCCCTTCAATGTTCATTCGGTTTCTTTCAGTTCGATGTTGAAGTCGAGATTGATTGTTATCTTCGGCGTCACGGTTTCTTCGGCCCAGTCGACGTCGAACTCTCCTTCGCACTCTGCGCAGCGAAACGAATCCTGTCCCAGCGGATCAGCCACTGGTACCGTCAGTTCAACGCCACAGTGCGGGCACAGCACCTCCGTTGAACCGGAAATGCCTCCGGGAAAACAGAGTTCAAAGCCAAAGAGGTCGTCGATCATTATTCAATTCTCCTCAATGAATGGATGATGTATTCGCAGGATAGCAGCAGCAAGCCTCAGGACGTCGTACAGGGCAATCCAGATTTCGCCCAGCGTACGGAAACGATTCAGCACTCTCTTCCGTCAGTAATGCCTGATCGCGATTGATTCGGTTCTTCTATCTCCAGTTGTCTTGAAGCGGACTCCTCTCCTCTCACCACAGTTGCCATCCCACTCGCAGCACGGGGAACGACTCTTCGCCCATTGGGTCATCGACGTGAACCGTCAGTAGTTCGCCCCAGTGTGGACACTCCGTTTCCATGGACTCGGTGACGGCTCCCGGAAAGCAGAATTCGTAAGTTAGTAGGTCGTCGGAGGGGCCACTGGGCTTGATCAATGCCCTCTGGCACAAATGCGTTAGACATCTCCCCGATTGCCATATTCGTCTTTGTACGTTCCGTCTATGGTAAGGAAGGGGAATCGTTCCCTAAGGTCCGCGATCTCCCCACTCTCACCGGAAATATGTACATTGCGCCAATTCTGATTCGCCCAGGCCGTTGCCTTGATGGTCGCACGGCCACTAGAGCTGACTTTGATTTCATCTTCCAATGAAAATCCCCAAGCAACCACAGCAGCGTTCGACTTCGTTCCCACTCGGGCCAGCAAGCCATCGGAGCCGTTCCCATTTCGCTGCCAATGATCCCAACGTTCTTTTTTGAAGTTAAGGTACCAGAGCACATGCTCCAGCTCTTCGCGGCTGGGACAACTAAATGCTAATCTAAAGTCCGTATCATTACTCATGTTAGCCCCATTCGGTCAGCAATTGAAATTGTCTCATTGGCCTTGTGTTTCCGAAAGCCTGTCGGGATTGTTGGTCAGTTAGCGATTTCACAGACTACCCTCATGCCGAAGTCCCCGAGCACTTCGAACCTCATAAGGCCGTTTTCGGCGGGGCCGTCGCACTGGTTTGCTTCCCCTCGCATGTAGCTGGAGCACTCGTATCCCGCGTTCGAAGCGGCTCCTCCCCGCAGGGTGTGATGGTCGCCATTCTCTGGACCCGCGGGATCCTCGAGTGGACTAGCCTCGAAGTACTCGTCATCGAACCAATCGGAACACCATTCCCAAACATTGCCGTGGGTATCATAAAGCCCCCATGAATTTGGCCGAAAACACCCTACCGGCAAGGTGGGCTGCGGAGATACCAGTCCCCCGTCATCGGAAAAGTTCGCCTTGTCGGGGTCCGCTGAGGCACCGAACCAGAAGTCAGTCTCTGTTCCCGCTCGGCATGCATATTCCCATTCGGCTTCGGTTGGCAGGCGATAACGTCTTCCGGCGGCAGCCTCTTCAGGTAGTTGCGACAACAGATCACAAAAGTCTCTCGCATCCTTCCATGACAGATGATCCACCGGGCGAGTTTTTCCCAGAAAACAAGACGGGTTATGTCCGGTGACGGCAAAATACTCGCCCTGCGTCACAGCAAACATACCCATGTAAATGTTCTTGGTAATCCGGACCGTGTGGCAAAGGTTTTCGCCTTCATCGCAATCCGGATCACCCATTTGAAATTCTCCTGGTTCAATCGGCACAAGTTTCATTCCAATTGAGTTGATCAGCGTGCCTTCGGGATCCTTTAGCCAGTCGCTAGCCACAGAATCACTGTTGTGCTTATTCAGAAAAGCTACAACGGGCCCTGAGTTTCCGAAGGATGACAAACCATCGTCCCCACTGCTTTCATCACCCTCTTCCTCTTCCCAGTCGTCTTCGTCGAGATCTTCAATATCGAAGTCATTTTCTTCAACAGGCACCGGCCACGCTTCTGCGTTTACATAGCGTTCCAGCTTTTGCCTGTATTCTTTGATGTCGCTCAGCGGGGCTCCGTCAATGGCCTTTTGTTGAAATTCAACGGCACGCTCGAAATCACCGGCTTCCGCATGAGCCGCCGCAAGCGTGTCGAGGAATTCATGGTAGTGCCAGCCATCCTGCTCACACAGTTCAGTCGCCAGTTCCACCGCCCTCACTCCATCGCGGTCATTCGAAGTGGCCAGCTCCCAGGCAAGGTTGTTTGATGCCCACGGGAACTCCGGCCTGGTATCGATCATCTGTTCGAGTAACGCTCGCCGTTCGGCGACATCATCCATGGAACAGGTGTCGCTGTACGTCGAGAGAGATTCCTGAAGTGAATCATCACCCATGTTACTTTTGAGTTCTGCCAGTTCCGGCCAGAAGCCGATCTGCAGATTCGGGTTCAACGCCACCGAAGTTTCGTACAGCTCAAGTGTTTTCTGGGCGTCTTCCCGTCGTTGCTCAAAATCACCCAGTATTCCGAGGACAATACCGGCTCGCAATCGGTCGCGGCCCCTGAGCGATCCGAGATCATCCGGTGTCATCTCCAATAGTGCCTGTTCAATTCTGTCGCTCCGTTCGTTATACAAATCAACAGTTTCCTGAAGCTCCGTGTTCAGCAAGAGTCCGGTCAAGCTCTGCAAAGATGCTGTTGGGCACTGATCATACGACTGAATGACAGCAGTGGTCAGGTCCTGCCCGCTGTGGAGGATCGTCTGGTAGATCTCGCGTCGCACATCCTCGTCATCATCGAGGAGTTGTCCCATCAGCAGGGAGACAACGTCCGGCAGAGCCAATGCCGCATCATCAAGATTGAGTGCCGCCACGTAACGCCAACGCCAGTCATCATGCTGCAGCAACTCACGGAGCCTCGAAATCGCATCTTCCGGATTCTTTTTGATATACGCATCGACAAAAGACATCGAGAGGGCAATGGCGTCGTCGTTTTCGTATTCCTCGAATGCTAGTTCCAGCAAAGTATCCAGCGTTTCTGATGTGTCAGGTGTTCTTCGAAGTGCTCCATGCATCCGCTGCAGCCGTCCGGCATCCTGCAGAATGGCCAGCACCTCATTCGCCTGTTCCCTTGCATACTCACTACTGTCTTCATCGTCGTCCGAAAATTCGGCGATACGCTCGCAATGCTGTTCCAGGGTCATCTGGCCGTCGTCGGTCGCCTCTAAGTTGACGCCATAGCCTATGAACCACTTCGCCATAGCCGCATCACAAACGCCGTATTCACCAAACATGAGTAGCGCCGCCGGAACACCTGCCGCGTTGCATACATCCGGATCAGCTCTTCGATACAACAGGCGACCGACCATGTCCGAGTTTCCGCTAGCAGCTGCGACGACGAGGGCGGTTTCACCTTCGCTATTTTCTGCTTCGAGATTTGCTCCGGCCTCCGCAAGCGTTCGGGTAACCGCCTGATAATGTTCCTTGACGGCGGTGTGAATCAGGGCATCGCCGTCTGCACCAACGGTATCCGGTGAACCACCGTTCCCCAGCAGATAATCGACGATCTCGGCGACCAGCGTGTCTTTTGCACTGCTGTCGTCGTTGCCTGTATCAAGCCCAGCATAGCGCCCGATCAGGGATGCCTCGACGGCCGTTACAGGCTTGTCATCGAGTGTTTTGACGGCGGTGACGTCAACCTGATCCAAAAGACTTTCCAGCACATCCCGCCGGCACCGGTCCGCGGCAACCACAAAAGCATGCTGCAAGTCCGGTTCTGCTCCCTGGGATTCCAGTCGTTGGCACAGTTCTGTGTGTCCCCCGGAAGCAGCCGCGACCCAAGGGGTAATGCAACGGCTGTCTGCCGCTTCCACACTGGCACCTGCGCCCAGTAGCAGTTCTGCCAGTTCCAAATTGCCTGCTAGAGCTGCCGCCGTCAGTGGTGTGGCTCGCAATTCCCGGTAATCGTATACGTCTGCGGATTCATCAATGGATTCGACCATTGCAATGAGTTCTCTGACCGCAGCCACTACTCCGCAGTGGCAGGCCTGCACCAAGGTCTGCAGCGGATCAACGTCGAAGCCACCATCCTTGAGCACCGCCGCAACGTCAAGATGGCCCGCGATCAATGCCATTCGCCAAGCGTTCTCCTCGGAGTGCGTTTCAATTCCAGCCTCAAGCAGGATCCGCACAATCTCCACATGCCCATTCTGAATGGCAGCACGAAGCGGAGTTAGATCGTTTTCCCAGTCATGGTGAGTCAAGTTTGCCCCCGAGGCGATTGCTCGCTTGGCCCGAGAAATGTCTCCCTCTTGGCACGCTTCGATCAGTTGTCCTGAAAGCTGGTCGGCGTCCTCCTGTGCACGTCTGTTGTGATCGAAGCATTCCCCGCAGATTCCCGAGATTAACAATTCCCGATCCCCCGAAGACACTCCAGGCAGTGCCTCCTGGATAAGCGTGCCAGACCGCCAAGCTTTCCAGCCGTCCTTTGGCACCTCTATAGTGTGTGACACCTCACACTGCCGGCATTTAACCAAAGTTCTCAAAGTTGCCATATTTACATCCTTATCTCGTCGTTAGAGTCTGTGAAAATCTCCACTGACTCGGCCCATTTCGTGGACGGGTTGAGATACCCGAACGTCCCACGGTCATTGCAATACTTCTCAAGAAACTGTGGAATTTGACGCGTTTCAAGGGCTGCGTATGGAGCATAAGACGGACGCACTTTGGCGAACGCGGAAGCAAGACCACGTATCAGCGGGGCACAGTCCTGCAGTTCCTCGGGGCTGATCTTCCCGTCCGCGACAATCGCATCATGCATCATTCGCAAGGCATCTGCGTACAGCGATAGTTGCACCATCATTGCGCCCGGTCCGCTGACCACCAGAGACCCCAGTTGAATTCCGAGAATCTGTGTTCTGGTCTCCGAGGTCAGTTCCCGCAAGATGCTGCGTCGAATCTCAACAATCTTATCATGCAGGTGATGCGAAGTGGTCCTCATGCGTGAAATCACATCTCAAGTGCAACGTTGCTGTTGTTTGAGTTGTTGATGAAAGACTTCGGCCGGCGTCCGATAGCCGATTCGTTTTCAATATATATGGCCCCGCCACGATTCGACAATCATCACCATGGCGAGCGTATCCAGCTCGCAATACTTGAGCAGACCCTGCTCAACCTTTTCACGATAGTTTTCAGGAACGCTCGCCTGTTGCAGTCGGAGGTAGGCAGCCATCGCAGCTCCGCCCCCGCGAATGTCCTCGTCTGTCCACAACTCGTCCCAAGCTTCCTTGTCAACATCATCAAAAACTGCGGGAAGAAGTTCGTAGGGATCGATGACTTCGTCCCCATCAAACTGAAGCCATGTCTGACTTGGGAAGTTTCGGCTGGAACGGGGATCCACCTCATATCCGTAAATTGGTTCTGAGTACTTGTCGCGAAGAAATGTGGATTCGGTCAAGACGGCGGGGAGTACGTACTTGATCGACTGAGAACCCTTCATCCTTGGGTGGTAATAGTGGCGAGCTACAAGTTCTCTCAGGTCGACCATGTCTCGATCGCCGGGAGTCCATGGATTGGGCTGAGAACCGGTTGGTCGAGAGATCGAACAGGCGAAATTCCGCAGTTCGTCGTAATCACTTTCGTCGCGACCAAACTCGTCCAGTTGTTCGACAATGTGATTGAGAATCGTATTCTCATGGGCCGCATACCGGAAAATGGTCCCGTTATCGCCGTCCAGGGAAGCCATCAGATTGCGAAGGAAATCGAAGTTGGGAAATGCCCCGGATTCGGAGTTCAGGTATTCGCCCGTGTGTGCAGTGCTTCCGTCCTCGTGAAGCGTATGGTGCGAAAACTGAAACGCCAGGCTCTGGTAAGGCCTTAGGCCGCGATGAAGCGGAATGGATGGAGCAGCGGTTTCGAAATCAATGAAATGCAGTGGGAATCTCCAGTTGCTGATTACATCCCGAAGGCCTTCCGTATCGACAAAGGATTCACTTGTGTCCGCCTTCAGGTAATTCAGCCGTACCCGCTGCATTTCTCGCGGATGGAGGCCGGGTTTTGCGTCTGTCCCGAAATCAAGGTCTTCCTCGGACAGGTCCGCCAATGCAATACGACGCTGATCAATGAAATCCTGAGCTCGGCGAAAATCGTAAAGATCAAAAACCGTCGGTCGATCAAAATCTGCGTCAGACCAGCCGAGTACTGCTGACCAGCACTCCCGAAAACCGTCCCGAAGGCCATCATCGCGTTGCTCTGGCGTACAACGAAATTCGCAATCTCGACACTGAACCCCGATTTCGGGAGGGATTCTGGTGTCGTGTTCGTAGTTGTTCGCTAGCCAACGGACGTGCTGTTCGAAGTCTCGACCGCCGAAGTCGTCGCTGCACAATTCGTCGATGTGTCCATCGATCCTACGCCTTTTCAACATTTCTCTGCAAATCGATCCCTCTGGATCATCGCCGACGAACACACAGGAAGTTCGCGAGCCGTCGCTCTCAATTTTGAAACGTCTATGCAGACCGTCGACGGTGCATTCCTGCGTTTTATCAACGCACATCAACCAGGAAGTGACAGCCAACTCGGGGAGTGCCTGCTGTAGGACGAAACGCTGGAAAGCGACATCAAACAGGTAATCCCTCCAATTAGAGAGCACTCTGCCTCGGGTGCCCCGAAACGGATCGTCGGCATTTCCATCGATCGACTTGGCTTTCACTTCGATGAGTTGGAGTTCGTTTCCTTTCTTGACCAAGACGTCGATCCGGCAGAACAGATTCTCGACAGCTATTGCGGCCTCGAAGATTACGACGTCCTTCTGAAGAAGAAGTGTCCTGGTTTCCTCCAGTGCCTTGTCGTAGTCTAAGGTCGATACTTCATGGCCACCCGGGAAGTAGAGCTTTGCGAGTTCACCAACAATCATTCCGCCTTCTGCGAGGCTCTGCAGAAAGTCATCCGTCTGTCTGGAGTTGGCGTACTCCGGCTTCTTTGTATATGCGAGCTTGGTTGGGCATCCTTGGCCAAGAATGAATCGAGATTTAGTCAGGTAACGTGTCATGATTTGCGTGTTCCGCACGTTCTTGTGTTCACTTCTTTCGGTTCTCGTTTTACACGTGTTTCAGGTTGTTGGTTTTTTCATAGTTCATGCTGATCCGTCCTCCAACGTCTGGATGGCCCCCTTGATAACGGAAGCCTTTCTATTCGAGCCCTGAGTCGTCCATTAGCTCTCGCCATCACGGGTGATTTGCAATGGGGACTCGGTAAGCAACGCTGCATGAGCCTCGTGACAGGTCAGCAAGATGACTTGCTTTTGTTCTGCAAACTCTCGCAGGACCTCCGCCGTTTTTCTCTGTCGATCTGCGTCCAGATCCACCATTGGGTCATCCAGAATGAGGAACCCATCCAGATCCTCGAGAAAGTGGGCTGCCATTGAGAGCCGGATGGAAAAACCCATGCTCGCTTTGGTACCCATCGAAAGCAGTTCATGCGGAATCACGATTCCTGAAGAGCGGGTTACTCCTCCGCCGTCGAAATCGAGATCCATGTATTGGTCGCTCGTGACCTGTTTCATCGTCTGTGACAGGCGTTGCATCCATGGATCAAGCGTTCCGGAATCCAGTCGATCCTTTTTCTGTTGGAACACATCCTTCAGTCGCACCAGAGATTCGAGCCGCCGCTTTTCCAGTGAATAGCTCGCCTCGGCCTCTGCAATAAGGTCCCTCAGTTCCTGTGTCGTGCGATCGGGTTCCGTGGCACTCAGCGTGGATTGCAGAGTTTTGGCGGTGGGTAGCTCCTCCTCTTTGATTTCCGTCAAGCGACCGCGATTCGTATTGAATTCACCCTCAAGTGCTTCGAAGTTTTCGATGCCTTCAGGAAGTGGCGGCAGTTCTTCGAGTTGCTTTTCGCATTCCTTTCTCTTGGTCCGAGTGTCAATCAGGTGGTCCAATACGGCGTCTTGATTCTCGAATTCCTCTTCCCACGTCTCTATCTCGGCTCGCTTCGCTTCTAGTACGCCTTCATCTTTGTTGTGTTTCTCTCGGTTGGCCAGAATCGCGTTGTTAACCTCTTCAACCTCGCGTTTGGGAGCAGAAACGTCGTCGGCACAGGCACTTTCAAGTGCCACGAGTGTCTGTCCGTTTAGAATGGTTTCCAGGGCGGTTTTGACATGCTCCAGATTTGTCTTCGCACTCGAATAATCAGTTTCGCGTTTATTTGCTTCCTCCGTTGAGGTGACCCCAATGGTTGAAAGCAGGTCGCGTATGTTGCCTTGAGCCGACTCATGTTTGTCCTGAATCGCAGAAAAGTGACCATCACCGGACTCGACCTCCAACCTGAATTGATCAGTCGTCAGGGTAAACACTCCGTCGGCCTCAGCCTGGAGCGGCTGATCTTTGGTCACCAACTCATCACGTGAATCCTCCAGGCCAGCCTTAATGTTGACTGTGGTATTGGACTCAGGAATAAATCTGACCTGCAGTTTGCCAGCGGCCATAGACGCCGCGTGGCGATCTCTTTCACCAATCGCTGTCTTGAGATCTTGAAACAGCTGAGTCGAAAGATCTTTGAATTCCGCGAGCTGTTCTTTAGCTTCGCCAAATTTTCCTTGAGCTTCCTTTGCAGCCTTGAGCTTCTCACGTTTGCTGGCAGAGTCCCGGTACGACTGTGCCTGGCCCAACTCCTTTCGTAGATCGCTGTGTTCTCCCTCCAAGTCCTTGAGAGATTGCTCCAGTCGGCTGATCTCAGATTCGTGCTGAGGCCACTTTGACTGGATTTCTTTTAGACGTTTCTCGCTTTTTTCCAAAGCATCCAGATTCAGCTTCAGCCCTTGTCGTTCCTTCAATGCTTTAACAATTGGCTCGTATTTGTTCACATAGTTCTGCAGGTCATCTCGCTCGGTAATGAGTTCCGAAACCTGGCGATTGATGGCATCGAGATTTCGTTCGTGAGCCTCAACCTCCGAAAGCTCACTTTTCAGCTGCTCATGCTCATACCAAGCATTTAGCAAGGTCCCAACACCGCGTTTCCACGGATTCTCTATTCCTTTTTCCTTGCCCTTGTCTTTCTCTGGTCGCTCCGCATCCAAATCCCATCGCGAGCTCACCGCACTGAGCTGTTCATTGATCGAACGTTCAAGTTTTTCGATAGATACCCCGTCCGTGTCAAAAGCGGAGCTCCTGAGGATCTGTGCCAGATCCGATGCCTCTTCACTGTCTTTGTCGAAGTCTTTAAGTGTTGAGGAGATAGCAGAATGATGTGCGATCAACACGTTTTGCCATGTGCCGCGTTTTAATCGCAACAAACTGGCAACTTGTTGATCCACATCATCAGCACTGCGGACCACTTGCCCCGACGGCAGCGTGAGCTCGCTACGACATTCTCCTCCCCATGACTTTTTGATTTGATAGGACGCACCGCCGACCAAGCAATTCAGCGAAACACCAAACGTATCACCGCCTCCGCGTGGAACGAATTGCTCCAGGTTTTTCCGCCAGTGGACTTTGCCGTAGCTGGTCGACTCGAATAAAGCACACAGGATGGCATTCACCATCGTGCTTTTACCGGCTTCATTCGGGCCAAGCACAACATTCATACCTGGAATGAATTCGCAGGTTCGCTCGGCAAGGCCCGCAAATGGATGGAGGCGAAGTGTCTGAAGTTGCATCAGCGAGCCTCCTTGACAAGATCGTACGCCAGCTGCAGTGCGAACTGGTCGCTTTCGTCTTGGGCAAGCTCACTCAGCAACTGATGAGGAAAAGATCCCTCAGTAAACTCGGCATCGAGATCTTCCTGGCGAACGGCCCGGAGCACCTCATCCGCGTTGAACTCCAGATAAGAGACTGATTGACTTAGCTCAGACTCGAGCGTTTTGAGTTGCTCGAGTGCCTCGCTGTCGAGTCGCCCTTGAAGCTTCAACTTAACCAGATGCTCGCCCTCAGGCAGCTCTTCAAGTTTTTTCTTCAATTGGGTCAGCTTGCTTTCGGAGTCGATTCCAGTCCTGTGCATTGCATGAAACCGAAAACGGCCCGTTCGCACGAAGCGATATTGACAAGTTCCGTCGTCGCGAACGTCAATTACCAGGGCGTATCCCGCATGACTGCAATCAAAGCCATCCGGCTCTGGAGTCGAGGGATAGAACACTCGGTCATCACGCCCCTCATCCCGATCGGGGAAGCGTATGTGGGTGTGCCCCAGCAGCCAAACATCCACATCCATTTGAGTCAGCTCCGATTGCTGCATCGGATAGTAGTCGCCATTGAAGTCTGGCGAGAGCCCGGCAAGGCTACCATGGGCCACACCAATCTTAAGTCGGCTTTCCGGCAGATCTGCCGTTGCTTCATGTATCCAGTCGACAGCGTTTTCCTTCGAGTGTTTCGCAGTACAGACACCGGGTAGCAGTACCACTGGCAATCCCAATGACTCGAGGTCATACGGAACGCACCGATCAAGAATAATGTGTCCCTCACCGAGGTGATCCTTGAAGTCAGGCCAGATCGGATCGTCAGCCTCGGACTTGTAGTCGTGATTTCCCGGAAGGACTGCAACCACACCATTGAATCGCCTCAATGCCTCAGACGTCTGGCGAATGAGCTTTTTGGGAATCCGCAAATGATCGAAAAGATCGCCTGCGACGACGAACAACTGGCACTGCTCCTGATTCGCCAGATCCGCCATTCTCGCCACGACAGCGACGCGTTCGTCCACGAGCGATTTCTGCAACGACTCGGGATAGCCGCGTGTGAATTTGAGTCCGACGTGCACGTCGGCGGTGTGAAAGATGCGAACCATGAATGCGATCTCGCTGGGTGGAAACGACAGTGAAAAAGTATAGCGGCTCTGTGCGCTGGAAACTCAGCACAGCCACTGTGGGCTATGTCTCTAATCCGGACGTTCTCCCACTCCCTGACACTCTGAGTGATGAGCCCGGTAGTTCCACATCAACCATATCGAGTTCCTGCCATGCGGTCTGATGTGATTAAACTGAACCCGAAACAACTCCCACACTTCTTACGGGCGCGCAGCCCCCTCGGCCCTGTTTCGCAACAGTTCGATTACGGGCATCAATTCCTCCCATGTCTGAACTGGCTCCCCGGATGTCATATGTCGCGCCGCATCAATGCGATCAGCGGCGAAAGATTTTCTCGGGTGTGTGCTCAATACAAACTGATGGTCGAGCGTGGTCAACGGGAGATAAGCGCGTACTTCTCGAGTTTGTCCAATTCGATGAACTCTCTGAATTCGTTGAGCATCAGTGGACGGATTCCATCCCGGCTCAAAGTTGACGATTGTGCGAGCGACCTGAAGGTTGACACCGACCCCGCCAGCATCAGTACTCACGAAGGCAAGCACATCGCGATCCTCCGTAAAGCGGCGAACTGCATTCTTCCGCTCACCAGCTGAGTGTTTGCCATTGAGCGTAACATGCGTGATTCCCAAATCGTTGCAAAGTCGGACAATGATGGCCTGACTTCGAGTCCAACGTGTAAAAATCACCACCTTCTCATTCTCCTGAACACAGTGTGAGTTCAGGAACTGCCTAAGCCATTCAAGCTTGGTCGAAGATGCAGTCTCCTCGGATATGAGTTCAGTGCTGTCGGACAACTCCACAAGTCGGTTTACAAGCCACCGATGCCGAATAAAGTCGTCAAGTGTGTATCGCTCCTTAAGTCGCTCCCGAAGCTCTTCCAGTTCGGAAAGCAGCGGCTGAGCCATTTCCTCCTGAAGCTCTGACAGAAGCAAGTCAACCTGCTCAATGCGGATAGCAGGAATGTCGACTTCTATTTCGTGCTTGCGTCTTCTCAAAATCCGATCGGCGTAACGCAGGTAGAAGAACTCAGGGTGCAGCGTATATTGTGTCTTCCCAAAGTTGTCGCACACAATATGTGACGCAAGAAACTCCAGCGGTGACTCGAGATCCGGCGAACGAATGATTCGAAGGAGTCCGTACAAGTCGTCCAGACTGCTTTCGATAGCAGTTCCCGAGAGCCCGAAGAGGAAGCGACTGTTTAGTGTACGCAGGACTCGATTGGACAGTGTCTTTACATTGCGGGCCTTGTGGACTTCATCCACAACAACGAGATCGTGTTGCCCTACATCAGGAAAATCGCGTCTGAATGCCTCAAGAGTGGCCGCCTTGAAAAAGGCCTCGCCGTTATACAATTCCGCACGGGCATCCCGAGAACCTTCAATAACCGAACACTCCATACTTAAGAACCGCTCTATCTCCGACTGCCAGTGTTTGAGAACACTTTTCGGCGCAAGAATCAAGCATGAGTTGATACCGCCGATCTGTCGCAGAACGAAGGCGGCAGCGATTGCCTGAACCGTCTTTCCCAGCCCCATTTCGTCAAGGAGCAGCCCTCGTTGTGCGGTTGCGAGGAACAGACCACCTTCAATTTGAAATTGATGCAGTTGCGGCATGTGTTCGGCAAGAATGCCTCTCCCATGACGACAGATCTTCTCGGCCAACCCACAGTTGAAATCCGCAGATGCACAACTGGCCAGGGCCAGTTTAGCTGACGATAATGAACGGAACGATATTCCTGCCTTTTCGATCTCAGATTGCAGTGCATCAAGGTCGGCTTGGCACGTAATTGGACCATGATGCTGAACCAAAGCGTGAACCTTGGGCTCAATACTGCCACGGCAGCCGACACGAATTCGTGCTGGTAGTGACGCCTTGTCCAGCCAGGCGTAGGCAAATTCCTGACTACCAGCCATCACCTGAGCGGTAGACGGCAATCCCTGCTTGATACGGACATGCTCAATGTGAATACAGGTATCGGAACCGGCCTGGAACACTCCACAATCGCAGTCGTCGATGAAGTCGGCAGACAGTGTGACTGTATACATAGAGCCATTCGTCGGATTACGAACTCGAAAGCGACCATCTCCTTCACCGGCGACCTCATAGTCATACTTTCGCGCCGCACGCAAAGGGATGAGCATGTTTTCAGAAAGAAGTGGGTCATTTCCGACGAAAGCGTCGGTCACTTCGTCAAGTAAGTACCGGCGCAAGCCAGCGAAACCGGCGGTTGGGTACTCATGACCACATTGACATTTTGCGGGCAGATTGACGGCAAATCGAGGTACAAGCAGCACTCGGTTGCAGTTGGCGCATTGCCATTGGGCATAGCAGTCGTGCGCTGTCGTCACCTCGTCAGTGACAATGTGTTGCGCCGTGTGGAATCTCTTTTTGCAAACGCATTTTGCATAACGTGGCAAGTCACTGACCGACAGCAAGTGTTTGCGTTGACAGTGTGGACACTCGATTACACGAAGAGCCAACGGATCCTGCCAGTGAGATTCGTCTTCGCCCGGTGTTGGTTGACTGCCCTCGCCGACTGCCTTCGCCATGTGTACTTCTTCTCCACACTAGGTTAGCGAAAACCAGTGAATATGATTGATGTGGTAAAACTCTGAACGACGGTGGGCGGTCTGAACCGTGCAGCCATCTGCTTCCACTGTAACGGCCCGGCACCTCTGAATAAACGAAGCCTGCAGCTGCGCTCACGGCCCCTCGACAATGTCCGGGGGAGGTACAGCTTCCGTTGGCCGCAATTAGTCAGAAGCCAAAGTGCTTCACCTACCTTGAAGAAGGACATGTCAGAGACCTACCCTGGTTTCTGATCTACCGGCAGTGAGAAATCCGGACTCTTCAGCTGAGCTTTGAATTTCGGCCTACTTGTACAAATCCTCCGGGTGCCGGATTGCCCAGAGTGCTGTGAGGGCGATGATTGTTGTAGTCCAGACGACACGCCGCAATCTTCTGGCGGGCATCTGCCAGTGACAGGAACCAGTTTTCGTTCAGACACTCAGCACGGAGCCGACCTTTTTAACGATTCGATGAGGGCATTGTCCGTCGGTTTTCCCGGATGGCTCAAGTCCAGTGTGGCCTTGTGGGCGTACGCCCACTGATTCAAAACTTTCGAAGTAAGCTCCGGACCGTCATCCACACGAATCGTTTTCGACAGGCAGCGATCCCGTCCAATTTGCTTCAGGACGTACACGACACCGTGGCCCGTCAGACGCCACCCTTTCTCACCGCCGTTCACACTCTGGTGGATTTGGGTAAGCCCACCTGTTAAATTAACCGTGCATTTGGAGTCTCCGCCCACTGCTACCTGAGACGCGGCTATGCGGCAAGGAACTCGTCCTGTTGGCCCGAGGAGAGCATCATGAACTTTCTCGACAGCCTCAATAATACACTGGGGCAATACAACGGCCTCATTCAGGCCCATCAGTCGTTGACACAGCAGCGGATGGCTGAGTCTATCGCTACTGGCAATAGCGACGCAAAGAAAGCAGCACAACAGGCACAGGAGAAACAGGAGAAAGCCAACCGAAAGCAGCTCGCACAGATAAAAGCACAGACCAGAGAGCAACGCAAGCAGACTGAAATGATGCGAAAGCAACATGAGCGAGAACAAGAGAGCAGAGCATTGGAAGAAAGCAGTAAACGACAGGCCGCTGAGTTTCGCAAACTTATGGCGTTGTCTGAACAGATTCTTGAGAGATTCATTCAGTCAACGTAGCGTGGTCTGCAGCAGAGGGACCGGCGGTTTTCTCGTGTGAGTCTGCAATAAACTGAACTTCTGACGATCAGAGATGTCCGAGCCAGATCAGAAAAACAGCGAAGTGGTGGAACCGAACAGCGCGTGTTTCGATGTTCGTGCTGTGTACACAACGGCGACGCTTGAGATACTTCGCGCCATGTTGGCAACGCGTGATGCAAGCCACTATCTAACCAAGGAAGAGCACGCCGATCTTGTTCGACTAACGACAAGCGTCAGGCATTTGACCGCGCTGCATTCCCACGGAAATCGGAGTGCCACTGAGGCGGCCGTTACCCATCTGCACCAACACTTGAAAAGTGTAGTCGACTGCGCATCGGCCGTTGAGAACCTGCGAAGGCAAGTGGAGAAGCATCTGCAGCAGTCCAAGGCTGCAATGGGTGTACTTCCACGCGAGGTTCTTGGCGTCTGCTTTACTCCCCCCTATCAGGAAGACGAGTTTGCCTCAGATGTCCATCCGCGGCCCGCGTTTGATCTGTGGTGTGATGAGTATGTCGTTCTCAGCCGTCGCACCCAGAAGCAGATTGAATCTTTGAAGAACACCCTCAAGCGATTATTCGTCGACTTCGTTGGAACGAATGTGAGCGAGGTGACAACACCGATTCCGCACATTGACAGCTCAAGCAAGACGCCCGTCAGCACCGAGATGCAGGCGGACTGTCTGGAAGCTGTGCTGCCACAGGATCCTGATCAATCTCCCAAAGACGTGAATCCATTCATCTCGTCATTTGTTTTCATATGTCACAACTTAGCAGAAGGCGATGTGAGTCTTCCTCGTGACCTTGTCGATCGACTCGACAACCTACAGTCAGTAGTGTCCAGGATTTCATCACTTAGGCAGCAGGCAACAAACGGGCTCAAAGGAGTTGAGAACCGTCTTCGCGTACTAGACCGCTGCCTGTCGTCATCGACAGTCGTCTCGACTGCTCGACTTCGTGCCGATCGGATCTTCGAAGAAGAGCTCAACTCTGTGCTCCAGTCGGAAGATGGTGCATGGATTATCGATGACGACAGTGCCGACGAGCTTTTCGGGGGAATTCGTCCCGTCATGGCGAGCGTTCCGTGCACTCGATTTCGAACTGCGATTGCCAAGAATTCGCAGGTCGCGAACCGGATTGAGACAATACGCAGAACTATGCTGCCGTCAGCGAACAAGGCGATAAAGGAGGAAGCACTAAAGCTCAGTGCAAAGGTGCGAGCAGTGCGGCGTTTAGCGAAGCAGGGAGACATTAGCTCTTCGAGTCGGGTATTCAGTTCGATTCCGGACGGTTTAGACATCTCGTACGAGGAGCTTGAGGACGTGATTTGCCGGGAAAGGGAGACGCTAGAGGAGCTTCGAGCTAAGTTTGCGGTCTGCAAGCGAAAACACGACGAGCTGCAGCATGTGTTGGCAGCATCTAAGCGGGGGGCATTTCACTGGCTAACAGGCGGAGATGATTCAGGTGAGTATCGCGAGCTTGAGAGTGCACTCACTCTGGCAGCTGCGGCTGTTAGGAAGCTGAAATGGCGGCACGACAGTGAGTATATGGACAAGGTCCGGGGGTTTATTGCCAAGGCAACGCCATGGATGGAGAGTTGCGGATTAGTGTTGAGGTGGGTGCCTACTGGCGAGAGCCTGAGCCAAGCCGTTAAACGCGTGCCAACTCCAAATTGGCCCCCAGCTATTGCAGCGCTTTACGCGATGTGTGCTGTTGGGGCTGCCGATGGCGACTTCTGTGCCATTGAAAAACAAACAGTTGTAAGGGCAGCCAAACTCTTCGACATTGGCGATCTGAAAGAACCGGGACTTTCTGTTCCGGATGGCATTAAGCAGTGGCAGAAATGCGCACGGAAAGAGGGGGTCTCGCAAATGGTGGCGATGAGCACCCGCGGGCTGCGAGCGTGTAGGAAGAGCGCCGACAAGGAAAGACTCATGGAGGCACTTGAGTCAATTGCAAATGCGGATGGTATTCGTGACAAACGCGAAAACGAAATCCTCCTGCTGATGAGCCGTGAACTGGGATTGGAGGCTTGACTCCAAGTGACCGGTACGGATTTCGCACGGTTCGACTCAGGAGTGGTGGCAATCTACAACAAGACTGCCCAGAAAACAGGGATGGCGCGCTGACCTTCAGTCCTAG
>Ga0180430_10001791_pt1 | contig 20313 bp, 15 predicted proteins | sample SS_ome_9_FD_132999 | JGI IMG/M metagenome (GOLD analysis project Ga0180430, IMG submission 132999) | Hypersaline lake sediment archaeal communities from the Salton Sea, California, USA - SS_1_S_2 metaG | ecosystem: Environmental > Aquatic > Non-marine Saline and Alkaline > Hypersaline >... | reverse complement strand
GTGGTCGTTTCCAGAGTCGCCGGAATCTTGGGCAGCTCCCTCTCGATGTCATCGATCTTGGCCTGCGAGACATCAAGGTCGGCAAGAACCTGTTTGTACTCGTTCTCAATGGTTCCCGCCTGGGTGTCGACATAGTCGAGTCTCTTCTCGACGGAAACGAAGTTGTTTTTCTCTTTGAGGTCGGTCATCTCCTTCCCGATGCGTTCCACTTCCTCGCGCGCATTGCTGTAACGCTCCTGGATGAAGTCGAAGGTCTTGGGATTTCGATAGGGGAGCTCATGCTTCTTGAAATAAGAAGCGGTCAGCTCCGTGACCACGTCCTCGGCGAGCTGGGGCACGAGCGCGGTAAAAGCGATCGAGATGAGATGGGTGTTTCTCACGAGCTGAGCCTCGGTGCTGTTCATCAGGACCCGGATCGCCAGGTCGCGATCGCTGAGCGGCTCGATCTCTTCACCCGATCCACCGAAATCTTTGACCGATCGGATCGCGTCCTTCACACCGCCCAGGACCGAATCGATCGCTGAATCACCCTCCTCGGCCGTGCCCGGAGCCGTGGCGTCCTTTTTATAGTTGTAGGGATCGAGGAAAGCCATGGGACCGATCTTGTCGACCACCTCGCCGGCGAGCGACTGGTCCTTGATGATGTTGAGCACCGTGTTGAGGACCACCGTCTGGGGCTGGTTCACGCCGCCCGCTCTTTCTCCCAAGGTGGCCGCGGGGTCGACGCTCACGCTTTCCCAGCCGGGCCGGACGAGCAGCTTCGCCTCGGACCTGAACTGGTCTTCCATCATCGACACGACAACGACGGCGGCCACGAAGACAACGAGAAAGAAGAGAAAGGCCTTTCCCTTGTGGCGAAAGACCACGTAGAAGTAGTCCCGCAATGAGGAATACTTGGGAGATTTTCCTTCGAGCATCATCGTTTCGACCATTTATCGATCTCCCATTGGCTCTAGCGGATCCGCACCGTGCCGCCCTGGCCGGTTTCGAGACCGACCGTGGTATCGCCACGGTTGCGCGTCGCCCTGAAACCGACCGGGATGATCTGGTTGATATGCTGGTCGATCCAGGTCGTGACCTTGACGATGGTCGTTTCGGGCACATGAATAATATCGTAAGGTTCGAGGAAGAAGGGCTGATAAGCCTCGCCGTCGAGCGCATCGGCAAACTCGAGTTTCAGCCCATATCTCTGCCCGTCCTTGTGGCGGATGAGGACGACGGCGTCCGGCTCGGCCGTTTCACCGACAAAACCGCCGGCGTGCATGATCGCCTCGAGGGCGGTCATCTGGCCCGGCATCTCCACCAGACCCGGGGCGTTGACCTGGCCGCCGACGTAGACCTTGCGATTGACGAGGCTTCGGACGATCACGGCCACCTCGGGGATCCGCAGATGGGGCGCATAGAGCTCGCGCAGCTCCTGCCGTAGCTCGGCCGGCGTCTTTCCCTGGGCGATCACATCGCCCACGAGCTGGAGCGAGATCGCGCCGTCAGGCCGGATCGGCTGCAAGAGTTCGTTGAGTTCCTCGGCATAGAAGAACTTCACGTCGAGCTGGTCGCCGGGAGCGAGAATCACGTCGGGCGGCACGCTCGGGCCGAGCTCGAGGTTGAAGAGAGGATTGAGCGGACCGGAAGCTGGCGAACCGCACCCACAGAGGCCGGCGATCGCCACGGCGAGTAATGCGAGAATAAAAGGCGCTCCGCTCAGCGACCTTCGGGGATACCGTTTAGAGTTCATTTGGCTCATCCAAACACACTCCGTCCCTTTCACTTGCGCGCGTTTTTTGCGTCAAGTTAACCTGTCACAAGCAATTACAAAGCAATTCGAGGCGGATGGAACAACCGAAACGCCTCGCATGGGGCCTTGCTCTTTTTCTCCTCTTTCGGAAATAAACCCCAAATAGTTGATCAAAAGACGTCTGTAATATACTGCAACTCTTGAGGTGTTTTCCCGATCCATCAACATGCCGCTCCAGGCCCCTTTCGGTTTTTCGATGCACTCCGCACCGCGCCCTTCAAAAGGCCAAATGCTCGATAAGTCTAGAATTCGCTCTCCGCCGGCCGCCCGCCGGCGCTGAGAGAGTCGTTTTAACCGGCTTCCTGAATCGGTCTCCGCCCTCTTTGGAATAGGGAAGAGATTTTTCAATCTGAATTCAAGAGATCGTTACCCGTTCACGGATGCTGCTTCAATTAAGCATCAGGAAATACCCCTATATATTCAGGAGATTCAGTATACTGGAAAACCGAATCCAGTCAATGATCGATAATCTCTCCAATCGGTGCCCGGCAAACGTAACAAAAAAACAATCAAAAGCAACAAATGAAACAAAGTTGACACAATGTCCTATTTATGGGCGATTAGAAACATCAATGTCAATCAAAGCAATGACATCTAATATTAGTTACAACAAGATCCCAGCCTTGATTTATTTGAATAAGTCCAAAATTTTCGATATCAATTGAAATTACGGGTTCCATAAAAAAAAGGCGCTGCCAACAGGTGTGAGAGCGGGACGATTGAGCCGCTGATCTCAGAGAGGAGTGACCGATCCGGCGTCGATTTCGAGTGCCACCGCTTGATGGAGCAGGTCGACGTTGAGAATTACTCGAAATTTGCGTCTCCGCTCGGAGACGATCCCTTCGATTCCGCGCATCGGACCGTCGGTGATGCGGACCCGAACGCCCCTCTTCAGGTAGGGAAAAGGTTCGAGCGGCGCGTTCCGTTCCAGAGCGAGCGAAATCTGATTCAAGTCGTGAAGCAGCCCGTTCTGATCGGGCACCTCGATGATTTGCGCCAGATGGTTGGTGTTGAGAAGGGCGTATTTCTGTTCCGACGTGGCGGCACAAAACAGATAGCCGCTGAAGAGGGGAACATCAAAAACATAGGCCCGGCCATGGTAGCGCCGCACGCTCTGCCTCAGGGGGAGGAAAAACGGAATGCGCCTGACCGAGCAGTCGGTGGCCACCCTTTTTTCATGGCGCGACCGGGTATGCAGGCAGTACCACTCGGAGCCCTCGGGCGCCGGAATCAGGCTCATGGCCGGGACGCGGAGCAATTCGTCGCGGTCGGGCGTGAATTCCTGTTCAGGACCCGGTCTCATGCGGGGGGCTCCAACTCACTAAAAAGGGGACTCTTCGATCTGGATATCTCTTCATCGGGCAGATTGCCCAATCTCGTGAATAATTAATTTCAAAAACCTTCTGCCGCCAAGCCGCCAATCCCCCCCCCATCGAGGCACTCTAAAAGACTTGATCGAGGACAGCACAAAAAGTCTCGGTCGTGGCACGCACGTCGTCGTCGTCGTGAGCGAGGGAGAGGAACCAGGCCTCGAAGGCTGAGGGCGGCAGATAGACGCCCCCGTCGAGCATTCCGTGAAAGAGAGCGGCGAATTTTTCCGTGCTCCCCTTGGCGGCGCTTTCGAAATCGGTCACCGGGCCGGCTGTCAGAAAAACGGTGAGCAGCGAGCCGATCCTCGAGACCGATGCGGGAGCGCCTTTGGCGGCGATCGCCTCGACCAGTCCCTCTTCGAGCTTCCCGCCGAGCGTTTCGAGGCGGGAATAGGTCTCGTCGCCGTCGAGCAAGTCGAGCGTTTTTCTGCCGGCCGCCACGGCCAGGGGATTTCCCGACAAGGTTCCTGCCTGGTAGACATCGCCCAGAGGGGCGAGCCGGTCCATGACCGCCGCCCGGCCGCCCACCGCACCGAGAGGCAGTCCGCCGCCCACGATCTTTCCGAGGCAGGTCAGGTCGGGCACGACGCCGAACAGTTCCTGCGCCCCCCCCCGCGCCAGGCGAAAACCGGTGATCACCTCGTCGAAGATGAGCAGGGCGCCAGAAGAATCGCACAGACGCCTGAGCTCTCCCAGAAATCCGTCGCGGGGAACGACCACTCCCATGTTGGCGGCGACCGGTTCGACGATCACACAGGCGACCGAGCTCCCCCGCTCGCGAAAGAGTTTCTGCACCGCGTCGAAATCGTTGTACGGAATGCTCGCCGTATCGCCGGCGACGCTCTCGGGGATCCCGGCGCCCGAGGGGATCGACGCGGTGGCCAGGCCGGAGCCGGCCCGCACCTGGAAGTGATCGGCATGTCCGTGGTAGCAGCCGTCGAACTTGACGATGAGCGGCCGCTTCGTGAAGGCCCGCGCCAGGCGGACGGCGGTCATCGTCGCCTCCGTGCCCGAACTGACGAGACGCACCTTTTCGATCGACCGGACGCGATCGACGATCGCCTCGGCGAGCCGCGTTTCGGCCTCGGTGGCGGCGCCGAAGCTCGTTCCCTTGGCGGCGGCTCGAGCCACGGCGTCGACCACGTCGCCGTGGGCATGGCCCACGATCAGCGGCCCCCAGGAACAGACGTAGTCGATATAGCTGTTGCCGTCGAGGTCGAAGAGGCGCGATCCCTCTCCCCGTTCGATGAGACAGGGCGTTCCGCCCACGGCACCGAAAGCCCTCACCGGCGAATTGACCCCGCCCGGTATGACACGCGCCGCCGACGCGAAAGCGGCCTCTGATTTTGCCCTGTTCAATTTATCTCTCCTCACTCCTCAGAGCCGCGGTCGGCTGATCGGGTCAACCAGTCCGCGGCGTCGAGCGCATGATAGGTCAAGATCACATCAGCACCGGCCCGCGCGATGGCGGTGAGGATCTCGAGGCCGAGCACTCTTTCGTTGCCGAACCCTGCTGCCGCCGCGGCCTTGACCATGGCGTACTCACCGCTGACATTGTACGCCGCCACCGGCACATCAACGGCGTCGCGCGCCTCGACGATCACATCGAGATAGGCGAGGGCCGGTTTGACCATGATCATGTCGGCGCCCTCGTCCACGTCGAGCACGATTTCACGCACCGCCTCGCGCACGTTGCAGGGATCCATCTGGTACGATTTCCGGTCTCCAAAGGAGGGCGCTGAGCCTGCCGCATCCCTGAAGGGGCCGTAAAATCCCGATGCGTACTTGGCGCTGTAGGCGAGGATCGCCGTGTCGAGATACCCCTCCTCGTCGAGGGCGTCTCTGATCTCGGCCACGCGGCCGTCCATCATGTCCGAGGGAGCGACGAAGTCGGCACCGGCCCGCGCCTGGCTCACGGCGGTGCGCGCCAGGAGCTCGAGGGTGGCGTCATTGTCGACGGTCTCCCCTTCGAGAAGGCCGCAGTGGCCGTGCGAGGTGTACTCGCAGAGGCAGACATCGGCGAAAAGTGTGATTTCCGGATGGGACGCCGCCGCGGAACGGAGCGCTCTCTGCACCACGCCATTCTCGGCCCACGCGCCCGAACCGGTCTCGTCCTTGCTCTCGGGAATCCCGAAGAGGATCACCCCGCCCAGACCGGCCGCCGCAACCCGATCGAGCACCGCGCCGAGCCCCTCGCAGGGGTATCGAAACTGCCCGGGCAGCGAAGGAATCGGAGCCGGCTCGTTCAGGGTCTCGTCGACAAAAAGGGGCAAGATGAGCTGCCCCGGCCTGAGATGGGTTTCACGCACGAGACGCCGGATCGCGCCGGTCCGTCTCAATCGTCTCGGTCTTTCTTCGGGGAAAGGAATGGTCTCCTCCTTTCGGTTCTATCGTCATTCAAAAAAGGCGATCACGGCGCCGTGCGCCCCTCAGCTCTCGTACTGCTCGCGCACGACGCGCAGAAGGCCCGGGATCGAGTGTTCTTTGGCCACCACCGGCTCGCCCACACCCTCGTCGCGAAGCGCCTGTGCGGTGACCGGACCGATGGCAAAGGCATGGCCGCGGCCGAGGATCTCGCGCGCCGCGTCCCGGCCGAGAACGGAAAAGAATCCGCGCACCGTCGACCCCGACGTGAAGAGGCATCCATGGGCGCCCTTCGCGCGAAGATCGGCCACCACCTCGGGAATCGGAGTTCCCTCAACGATTCGATAGACGCGGAGTTCGCCCGTCTCGGCTCCGAGAGCCACGAGCTTGTCCATGAGAGGATCGGGATCGAGCTCGGGACCGACGCGCAAAACCCTCTTGCCGCCGAGGCCGAACCTCTCGTTGAGGCCGTCGGCGAGACTCGCCGTGGTAAAGGACTGGGGCACGAAATCGGGTTCCAGTCCGCACAGACGCAGTCGCGTCGCCGTGCCCGATCCCACCGCGGCGATCCTCGATCCGCCCAGCGCGCGCCCGTCGAGACGCGCTCGCCTGAGAGAGTCGACAAAGTAGCGCGCGCCGTTCTCGCTGGTAAAGAGAATCCAGTCCCACTCCGCGGCGCCTCCCAGCATGTGGCGGAGAGCTTCACCGGCGTCGAGGGGCTCCGTCTTGATCACGGGGAGATGAACCACCTCCGCTCCGAGCGTGAGCAAGGGCTGACAGAGAGCCGACGCCTGATCGCGCGCGCGGGTTACCACGAAGCGCTTGCCGAAGAGGCGGCCCCGTCCGAACCAGGAGAGCGCGCCGGCAAGAGAAACGGTCTCGCCCACGACGAAAAGGGCGGGCGGGCTGATCGAGGCCTCTCTTCCCCTGTCGACGATCGTCTCGAGCGTCGCCGTGACCGTCCGCTGCGCCGACAAGGTTCCCGACTCGATCAGCGCCGCCGGCGTGGCGCGGTCTTTGCCCCCCTCGAGGAGCTGTTCCACGACCGCTGGAAAAGTACTGACTCCCATGTAGCCCACGAGAGTGGTGTTGTCGAGTGCGGCGAGGCCCTTCCAGTCGATCTGGCTCGAGGGTTTGTCCGGCGTTTCGTGGGCGGTGACGAACACGCACTGCGTGGCCACGCCCCGATGGGTCACGGGAATTCCGGCATAAGCCGAAGCGGCGATGCCCGCTGTCACGCCGGGCACAAACTCGAATTCGATACCCCCTTCGCGGAGAGCGAGGGCCTCCTCGCCGCCGCGGCCGAAGACGAGGGGATCGCCCCCCTTGAGGCGCACCACGAGCTTGCCCCGGCGCGCCAGTTCGACGAGGAGGCTGTTGATCTCATCCTGGGGAAGGCTGTGGCGGCCGGCCGACTTTCCCACGTAGTGCAGCTCGGCCGCGGCGGGCACTTCTTCGAGGAGGCTCGGGTGAACGAGCCGGTCGAAAACCACGGCATCGGCCCGTTGCAGGAGATCGCGGCCGCGCAAGGTGATCAGTCCCGGATCACCGGGCCCGGCGCCGACGAGGTAAACCAAACCGTTCATCGTCTCACTTCTCCATTTCGATCAGATCAAAGCGGCCGCCCCGCGAGCGAGAAGCGCCTCTGCGAGGGCGACCCCCGCATTCGCGGCGAGTACACGGGCTGCGGTCCAATCACGTGCGCCGTCGTCGAGCGGCGCGGTGACACGTTCGGCCAGGAGTTTTTCGCCCTCTCTGTCGAGGACGCGGCCGTCAATATGCAGGAGGCGATCGTCCACGGTCATGTGAGCGGCAGCCGCAACCGAACAGCCCGCGCCGAGCGTCCTGAGAAACGCCCGTTCCCCCTCGAGACAGAGCCGGCTCTGGGAGGAGCCCGTCTCATCGAGGATCGACGCCCAGGCACTGTCGACGAGGCGTTCGAGAACGATGATTCCCTGGCCGGCGGCGGGCAGGCAGACGTCAAAAGGGATCAGTTCCGAAATCCTCCCCTCGAGGCCGAGCCTCCTCAGGCCGGCGGCGGCAAGAAGCAGCGCGTCGACCTCGCGTCGATCGAGCTTGTCGAGGCGGGTCTGCAGATTTCCGCGAAGGGGCAAAAACTCGAGATCGGCACGCACCCGTTTGAGCTGCGCAATGCGCCGCGGCGATGAGCTTCCCACGCGCCCGCCCTCGGGCAGGCTCATGAGAAAGGTGTCGGCGCCGGCCACGAGCACATCGTGGGCGTCTTCCCGCTCCAGGGCGCCCGCGAGGCAGAAGGAATCGGGCAGCGATGAGGGAAGATCCTTGGCGCTGTGCACCGCGGCGTCGATCCTCCCGTCGAGGAGAGCGTCCTCGAGGGCGCGCGTGAAAACGCCCGGTTCGGCGAATCGATCGAGGCGGGTCTTCTGATCCCGGTCCCCCTCGCTGGTGATGGGAACGATCTCGATCTCGATTCCTCTCAAGAGCCGCTCATCGGCCTCGCCCGTCGATGCGGCCGTGGCCGATGCGGCCGACACGGCTGCGGCCGCCACCGCTTCGGCGGCGAGCGACGCCTGGGCCATGGCGAGGGGGCTCTTTCTCGAGCCGAGCTTCAGCCTAAGGGGCGCTGTCATGGGGTCCATCCTTGCTCAAGAGTCTCTCCAAGACCGCCGCGGCCCCGTCCCTGTCGTCGATCAGCTCTTTCCAATCGGTGTCCGTGAACCGCTTGAAGAGCTCCTTCTTTTTTTCGAAGGTCAGCGTCCCGTCCGACTGAACGCGCCGGCGAAAATCCTCGGCCAGAAGAGCGACCTTTTCCCAGTACGCGGGGAGGGTCGCCTCGAGCTGCTCGCGCACCCAGCGCGCGAAAAAGGGCGCCGTGCCCTGCGTGCCGACGCTGATGACGAGCGGCCCGCGCCGCACCGTGCCGGAGAGGATAAAATCGCACCGCTCCGGATCGTCGACAACGTTGACCAGAACCGACGCTGCGCGGCAGTCGTCGAACACGCACTGGTTGACCGCCCTGTCGTCGACGGCGGCGATCACGAGATCGTGGCGGGCCGCTTCGCCCGGTTCGTAGGCGCGGCGCACGAGCTCGACGCGGCCCCGCGCGCTCAGCGCCTCGATCTCGGAACAGAAATCGGGAGCCACCACCCTGACGGTGCCGCCAAAGTCGAGGAGGTTTTGAACCTTGCGCAGCGCCACCGACCCTCCTCCCACGACGAGGCAGGAGCGGCCCTCGAGCTGCAGGTTGAGCGGGAAGTAACCCGCACTTTTCGACTCGTCTCTACTCTTTGATCGCGTCACGGTTTCGCCTCGGATAATCCAACGCTGCAGATGGAACAAGAATAAGCAGCCCCGGGCCTATTTGAAAGGGCAATCGGAATGGGACCGATCACTTTTTATCCTCCTTTGTCGAAAGGCCGAGGGCGTCGATCCGCGCCGCAATTCTCGATGCCTCATCGCTCCCCTCGTCGAGGAGCTCGATCGCTTTTTCAAAGGCTGCGATCGCTTCGGCCGGGCGGCCGAGGCGTTCGAGCACTTCGCCGAGTTCGATATGGGCGAGCGTGAAATAGGGATCGAGGCGCACCGTCTCGCCGAGAAGTTCCGCGGCGAGAGGGTCCTTCCCCCTCGCCACCGCAATGAGCGAAAGTCCGTACATCGACTCGGCCACATCGCTCGCGAAGCGCCATCCGACTGAGCGCGCCCGGTCGAGCGCTTCCCTGTAGGCGCTCTGGGCAGCGTCGAGCTCGTTTCGCGCGAGGTGGGCGTGGCCGAGAAAATTGTGAAGCGGCACGTACTCGGGCCTGGTTTCGATCCCCTCCTTGAAATAGCCGATCGCCCTGTCGAGGCGGTCCCGGTCCCGCTCGAAGATTCCCAGGTTCATGAGGCCGATGTAGGCGGGATCGACCCAGTTCTTCGGCGTCGCGTTCACCCACCAGAAGGCGGGGATCAGAAAAAGAATCGCCGCCGCAAGCGGTTGCCACCCTTTGCGTTTGACCGCCGCGAAGAGCCACTCGACCGCGCCGCAGGCCACGATGATGAGGACGGGCATCACGGGCATCTTGAAACGGGTGCAGACGAAGAAAGCGATCACCGACGCCGCGTAGACGAGCACAAAGCCGTAGAGCGGAAAAAAGCGCCGCCACCGGCCCAGGCAAAGAACCAATCCGAGAAGCGACAGCGGTCCCACGATGGAAAAACCGATCGGCATCCAGGCCGAGATCGGCCCGTAACGTTCGGCAAAAAAACGGATCGGCTGGTTGTTGGTGAATTCCGCCTGGTTCCAGAAATAGCCCGCCTTCTTCAGGGTCAGCGCGAACCAGTCGCCGGGGTGGCGGCGAAGGAAGTCGAGGGCGCGCCCGAAAAAGTGGCCCGACACCTCGGAGGGCCTGAGGGCGCGGCCTTCCGCCTTCTCGGCCATTGCGATCGAGTCGTGATAACTCTCCCAGAGCCCGGGACGGGCGCCCGGTATGACGGCCGCGCTTCCGTCGGAGGCGGGATTGTTGCCGATGAAAAAATTGACGCCCCCCTGGGAGGAGATCAAAACGAGATCATCGCCTTCCACAGCGTTTCGCACGGTGACCGGCGCGATCGTGATCAGGCACGCGCAGCCCATGACGGCGGCGCGCACCAGCCTCCGCCGCCAGCCCTTTCGCCCGCGCGGCGCGGAACGCGGCTCGGCCCGATCGAGATCAACGAGCGCAAGCCAGAGGCAGGCACAGATCCCGAAGAGAAGAATGTTGGGGCGGGCCAGAGCCGAGGCGCCGAGAACGATGCCGGCGGCAGCGAGGGTCGAGACGGAACCGGACAGGGAGCCCCGCACGAGGAGGAGCAGAAAGAGCAGATCGAGGAAGACGATGAGCGGCACGATGAGAAGCTCCCCCTCGAAGTAGAAGAAGAGCCAGAACGAGGCGGCCACGAAACCGGCAGCGGCTGCGGCCGTCCGGGAGTAGAAATAGCGCGCCACGAAAAAGATGAGGCCGCAGCTCACCGCGCCGAGTAGGGCCTGAACGATGCGGGGAGCGAGATAACCGGGACCGAATATCTTGTAGCAGAAACCGAGAAACCAGGCGTAGAGGGGCGCGCGGAAATAGGGCTCTCCGTCCATGAAGCTGCGCCCTTCGGCAAATGCGCGCGCCCACTGGTCATTGTAGGACGGGTCCATCATGGGGTAGGCGAAGAGTGGATTGTGCCGGAACTGGAGGAGATAGATCAAGCGGAGACAGAATGCGGAAGCGACGATCGCCGCAAAGAGGAACCAGTCCCGGCGGTCGGGCGCGCCCGCCGCGGCGCGGTCGGACCCCACTAGTGTGCGTTCCGACTGATCGCCGGTGTCGTGCTTCTTCGAATTCACCTCATTCGTCCCGCAACGGTTCAACCACTTCGCCGGTGTCTGCCGGTTCGAGGAGCCTGTTCAACTCTTCCCGGGCCTTGACGTAACCCGGATCGATTTTCTCGAGGATGAAACGGAAGTATTCGATCGCTCTTTGCGTCTCCCCCTCGTCGATGGCGATGAGACCGAGGCCGTAGACGGCGTCGGCGTACTCGCTCATGTGGCGCGCCCTCATTTTCAGGGTGCGGATCGACTCGAAGACGCTCTTTGCCCCTTGAAGATCGCCCATCTTGTAAAGCGCCACGCCGAGGCGGGTGTGAAGGAGGGTTTCGTAGGGCGGCTTGGTCGGTTCGATCGGGCCGAAAGCGCGGATCGCTTCACGGTAATACTCGACGGCCTTTTCGGGGTTGCCCTTGTTGAGCTCGAAACTCCCCAGGATCTCGAAACCTCCAAAGGCCGAATCGGTATGCTTCTCGGGCAGCGTGTTGGTCCACCAGAAAAGGGGGACGAGAGCGAGGACCGCCAGCAACGCATGGTGCCAGCGGCGCGCGGCGCAGACCGTGATCAGCCACTGAACCGCGCCGCAGGCGAGGATGATGAGGAGGGGCACGACGGGCATCTTGAATCGGGTGCAGATGAAGAAGGCGATGATCGACGCCGTGTAGATCAGACAGAATCCCCAGAGCGGAAAGGTGCGCCGAAATCGCCTGAGGCAGAGGATCAGGCCGAGAAGGGAGAGCGGCGCGATCAGGCCGAATCCCACGGGCAAAAGGCGTACGATCGGCCCGTAGCGCTCGGCAAAAAAACGGATCGGCTGATTGTTGGTGAACTCGGCGCGATTGAAAAAATACCCCACCTTGCGGCAGGTCAGATCGAACCAGTCCCCCCCTTGCCGCCCGATGAAGTCAAAGGCCTGCCCGAAGAAGTATTGCGAAACTTCCGACGGTTTGAGCCGGCGCCCCTCGGCGGCCTCGGCCATGGCGATCGTGTCGCGGTACCCCTCCCACCATCCCGCGCGCGTGCCGGGTACGACCGCCGTCGTGCCGTCCGACGCGGCGTTGTTGCCGATAAAAAAATTGACGCCCCCCTGGGAGGCGATCAGCACCAGGTCGTCGCCCTCGACCGCGTTGCGCACGGTGACCGGCACGATCGGCACGAGGCACGCCCCGCCGAAGAGAAGGGCGCGAAGCAGTCCGGCCTTCCATCGATCCTTGAATCGTTCCCGCCTTGGGGCATGAAAGCAGAGGAGCCAGACGCAGACCGCCAGGCCGAAGAGGAGGATGTTCGGCCGCGCGATCGCCGAGAGGCCGGTCACGAGGCCGGCCGCGACGAACAAGAGTCTCGATCCGCTGCCGAGAGCCCTCACGAGAAGGCAGAGGAGCAAAAGGTCGAGGAAGACGATCAGCGGAACGATGAGGAGTTCGTTCTCGAAATAGACGAAGAGCCAGAAGGTGGCGGCCACGATTCCCGAGGCGGCGGCCGCCGCGCGGCTGTAGAACGCTCGCGCAAGAAGAAAGACGAGTCCGCAGCCCGCGGCGCCGAGTCCGATCTGCACGACGCGCGGAAAGAGATAGCTCCCACCGGACAGCTTGTAGCAAAGCCCCAGAAACCAGGGGTAGAGAGGTGCGCGAAAGTAAGGCTCTCCCTCCATGAACGACCGCCCCGCGGCGAATTCACGCGCCCACTGGTCGTGATAGTCAGGATCCATGATGGGAAATTCGAAAAGCGGGCACGACGTGTACTGCCAGAGATAGACGACGCGCACGACGAGCGCGCCCACGACGATGGCGCCGAGGATGATCCAGTCCCGGCGCTCGAAGGTCTTTGGCGGGTCGATCTTGTCCATCTCCTGGTTCGCTCGCTCCTTTCGTCTGGAAGCCGACTGTATATATATATCATCGCAATGGAAATTGCCAAGTGGCGGAACAAAAGAGGATCGTAAACTGAACAACAGCTCCGAAATCCTTCGGACTTTAAAATTCACGTTTGGAAGTCATCTATGACAAAAAAATTGAGTTTTCGATTTGAATGAAACGTCGCGATCCGAGAAAATAAAAATATGGGTGAAAAGGGACTTCTCTCGTTAATCGGGAAATTCTCAAAGATGTGCGTGTACGGATTGCGTCAATAGATCTCATACTCGCATGCTTTATTTTCCATACAGAACCAGAGGGTGATCCGACCTTCCTCCGGGGAAGGGTACCCCTATTGGAGTCGCAGGCTGATTCTCGAAATCTCTAAGGAGAAGGGAAAGGATCCCGTAGATGCCGCAAGCCTGGAAGAATCCTTCTAACCCGCGCGATGCACTGATAATTTCCTCTTTAAAAGCCGACCGCCAATTCGGGAATACGAGGCAAGAGTGGTACCATTTGTATGGAGAAATTCTCAAACGTTCGCACAGTGCACCCGCAAAAGCCAGGAAGGTTCTTTTTGCCATGGCAGAGGATCGAAGCCGAGAGGGACTCGGCCCCGCCGGGCGCCGTAACCATACCATCGTGTCCAATCTTTGCCTCGTCACGAAGGGTACGGATTTATACTCCTTCAACCTCAGGGAAGATATCAAGCAAGATCATAAAATCGGCGAAGCCCTGCACATTCCAGAGGTTCAAAGACAGGCTCTCAATCTAATCGAGGATTGCATCAAGGATGTGGCCAACTTTGAGAACAATCTCTCGACACGAATGAAATGGTTTTGGGTGGCATCGGAATCAGAATTACCTCAATATATACCTGCAGCGAAGATTTTTTCTTTTCTGGGATTGCCTCTTTTTGAGGATTCGGACTGTCTCTCTCGAATCCCTTACACTGACCAGGCTGTTCTTCTTCGTCTTAAGAGTAACGTAACAGAGAGGATAGCCACTCATGTACCATCAATCTTCGACGCGCAGGGATTTGATTGGTTTCTACCTTATGGCATCCACGAAAATCCAAGGTGTGGGAAGACAGTCGATGCGCGCGATTTGCAGTCGATTAGAGATGGGATAAGGGAGTGGCTTCTTCCCGAAATCCCTTTCGAGAATGCAGTGGAATCCGCGCAAATAATCGGACATATCGTTCCCCTGGAAGATCCAAAGGTGGATCACAAAAAACTACAGCGCCTATTGGACGTACGGATCAATGAAGCCGTGGTAGTATAGACGTGGTGATACCTGTTGAATTGAACCATGCATATTGAGAATACATTTTGGAGCGGGAATGGCAGACGCTGAAACAGTCCTGACGAAACTAGGGACATTCAGAATGAAAAAGCTGCAAGCATGGGTTCGTGACTTCATCCGCTTTGGCCGATCAGAGCCTGAATGTCCTTGGCCTGGAATTACATTAGACAGCAGTCGGCTCATTCGGCTACTGAGCCACAAGAGCAGACATTTGACGGGTGAGGGAAGAGATCCGCATAATGAAACAGTTTTCGCCTTGCGCGAAGCGATAGAAGACGTATGTGGATTGTACGCGGCTGCGCCGGCCTCCTACTCGGAAAAGGTCGGATTAGAACTCGAACGTCTCGTAGGTGGTCTGAGATTGCGAAATGGCGCCTTAGCTCTTGGAAAAGCACTGGCAACGGGGCAAGTCGAGAATCGTCGCCACAGAGGAGTTCGTATCGACGATCGAATGATGAGAACGATCGGCAGCGTATTAGCTGATTGGGCCGACCTGAAACGTACCGTGAATACGGTTTGCGATAATTCGGAGACCACGGAACTCGTGACAGCTGCCCTCGAGGTATGGGCAAGACTTGCACCGGCGCCGGACTTGAAGGATCTACCAAAAAGAATAGAGCAGTCGATCGCGTCTATCTCAGATGAGTCACCGTCAGTATCGGTCGTCGAGATCATCAAATCGAGGACAAGGGAAGAAGATCGATGTACATTCCTGGATGGACTCGGAGATCTTCTTGGAGAAGCAACGGCGTACCTCTTACGTTGGGTGATTATTTTTCAGCAATTGGAATGGTCAGAAGCATTAAACCTACTGAAAAATTTTGAACCTACGATCGAGGTTTACAGTCTGGCAAATGTGGCTGAATACAAGTACGGTGTATGATGAGAAAAACTGATTGTCTGGATCAAGGAACGAATGAAGGCGACCACGAAGTCTGCCCCCATGTCGTGGACAACATTGACCAGACGGAGCGCTGGCTCAAAAAAGTCCAGAACTATGTATCCACATTGATCATTGACCAACGCCTGATTCTTGCAGGTTATGAAATCGAATTTGCAGTCGACTTCAACGAATTGTGCAAATTCCTGCATCCCTTTAATGTGCCTAATCCGGAAGCGCCCGAGGCAGGAGAACAGTCGTTGGAGAGCCTACTCGCGTGTGCCTATCTATTGTATCAGCAGGGAATGAAACCACATTTATCAAAACCAATCCTGCTAAGACCCTATCTTGATGAGCTCGTCGAACACTTGAGCTACCTGCAAACCTACGCAGATCGACTACAAAGAGAAAAGGGTAAGCTTAGGGATCAAATCAGCAGGCTTAAAAAATTGCCCGGAATTTCCCGTCTCATAGATGCAGGAACAGAGAACCGTGACTATTCCGAAGAGGAGGTTCTCGAGCTTGCGCAACTTTTGAGCAGTCGATTCAGTGACGTTGCGAGAATACTCTGGGCTCAGGAGCTCAACCTGACTCTGAAAGGCCCGATTTTAAATATTAATCTCGAAAGCCATTTTTCTTCCCCACCAATTCTCAACCGAACGATGCGAGAAAAAGTCGACCGCTTATCAGCCGGATTCGTCAAATTACTCTGGGCCAAGCGACACACAAGACGGTTGAAACTGATTCACCCCGATTGCAACACCCGCCGAGATGCAGAAGCGTTAGCGACGGTTTCAGTGATGAACGAAGAGAAAAACAGGCAGAAGGACAGACAGATCACCCTTCTCCTGACCTCGACAGAAGCGATTGAATCAGCTGTCAGCACAAAATATCAGCAGAATCCCGAAGTCAGGGATTTTGCGCAATCCATGAACCTTTCTCGAAAATGGACTGATAAAGAAGGGAATCGGGTCGGGTACGTACCGGACACCGTTCCAATAGTTCGTAGTCCATTTCATGTCGTCATGTTTCTGTGCTTCTGGCCCGGCGACCCCGGTGAGGATGACAGAAATCAGCGCGAGGAGCTAATTCGGCGTTGCCAAGCGTCGGAAAGCCGAGCCATGCTCGCAGAAACGGACATCAGAGAGACCCTGTTATTCTATCGGGACACATGTCTCAGAAAATTCGAAAGCTGCGAACATAAAAATCGTTGTACCGAGATAAGGAAAAAATACGGCGAACTGGCTGAGGCTCTGGGCTCTTGGAGAAACGTCGGAATATCGCTTCAGCGCAACGATCTCGTTCCGGAGGAGATGAGACCACACTCAATCGCCAAGCGAGTGATTCAATCACTCCAGACTCTCCTTCGATCACCGGAACTTTCGCGAAAAATCGACGAGCAACTCAGGGAATTGCGGCACAACTCACGCGAAGTGGTTGAAAATACCATCCGGAGAATCGTATTCGACGGGATCGAGTCACAAGTGGATGAGACGTTCATCGAAGACAATTTCGGTCGAATCAGTGCGTTTCCTTATCGTATTCGTTTTACGAACGAAGCAGTTCGAAATGCAGTATCGAATTGTATCAACGCGTGCCGCGCAGCGCGAAGTAGAAAAGGAGGTCCAGACACTGGGATCAATGAGTGTGTCGAGACTTTTCGCAATGCCATAGAGATTATTATCGATGCGAAGGGAGAGGGTCTCTCACAGGATCGGGTGAATTTGACGGCTGCATTCTTAATGTTGCTTGGTGAGTATGAGATGCTTGATAAATTCGTGGATTCTCGCGACTTCGCATCAGATCAAGGCCAGGAACAAGAATGGTTCTATATCTGGACTTTCAGCAAGTACGTCGCGTTTAGGATCCGAGGAGGATTAGACGAACAGACCGTGAAATGGTTTAGTGGAATAGTAGATCCTCTCCTCCGAAAACAGAGGGATCCAGATCTACGTATACAGAATCTTATGGCCTTGATGCGTCTCAATTCGGTCAGGGAAGATCTTGACACGATGGGACAAGTTTTACCTTCGGAAAAATCAGCGATCGAAGTGTGGAGAAAAATTGTCGCCAAGGGCAACGTTGTGGCTGCACTTGCGGGAGATGATTTTCCAAATACAAGCCTGAATAATCTTGCCTTCGCCTTGGCTACTGTGGGGCGTCGAACAGGCGCAGAGAAAATGTTGCGCGAGGCTCGGGAACTCGGGGAACGACTCCGAGCAATTGACGACCCTCCACCCGAATTTCTCGACACCATTGGACGATGTTATGGTTACTGGGGATTAGAGGAACCTGATACGCGAACGGATGATCTGCAAATAGCAGTCGAAAATCTCCAGAAAGCCCTTAACATGGCGAGCCTCTCTCGATTACCCTGGACCGATCGTGATAGCGAGACGGCGGGCAAGTTATTGCTGGCTTGTAAAGAGGCTCTGGGGCAGTAGAACCACAATAACAGAAGGACCAATTCCTTCCGGAATTCTCCCACGCATATCATGTTCATTCGCGAATATCATCTGTCCCGACATCTACCGACGGGGGCGCTTTCCCATCAGTTTCGAGGCGATAGGCAATCCCAAGGTGAGAGTTAATGTCGAACAGATAAAGGGGATCACGCAACCTTCTTCCGCACGGTGAGGGCGATCTTGTAGAGCACGGTGAGCACGAGGAAACCGAGGGCATAGATTCCGAGGGTGATCATCACCTCGGGGCCCGACGGCGAGTACTCGACCACCTCCCCCATCGGATTGGGAACGAAGCCGGTCACCACCATGCCGAGCCCCTTGTCGATCCACGTCGATATGAAGACGGCGCCGCACGCAAGGGCAAGCACCCCCTCGTTGCGCCTGAGATTGGGATTGATCAACAAGATGATGGCCAGAATGGCGAGCACCACCGAGATCCACATCCACGGCACGAGGGCCGAGTGCCCCTCGAGACCGAAGAAGAGGTACTCGAAGTGATGCATATGCTCGGGAATGGCGCTGTAGAAAACGGTGAAGACCTCGAGAAGGATGAAAAAGGCGTTGAGGATCACCGCATAGGTCACGATCTTGGCGAGGCTCTGGATCTGCTCCCGGCCCGGATCGAACTTGGTGCGCGCCTTGAGGATCAGGCAGAGGATGATCAGCAGCGCGGGGCCGGCGGCGAAGGCCGACGCAAGAAACCGCGGCGCCAGGATCGCCGTGAGCCAGAACGACTTGCCCGAGAGCCCGTTGTAGATAAAGGCCGTCACCGTATGAATGCTCACCGCCCAGGGGATGGAGAGGTAGATGACCGGCTTGAGCCACTTGGGCGGTGCGATCCCTTTTTTCTCCGAGTCGAGCGAAATCCAGGCGATGACGATGTTGAGCAGGAGGTACCCGTTCAAGACGATCATGTCCCAGAAAAGGATCGAGTTCGGAGAGGGGTGAAGGATCATGTTCACCGCGCGCGCCGGCTGGCCGATGTCGACCACGATGAAGAGCATGCACATGGTGACCGAGGCGACGGCAAGAAATTCACCCAAGATGGTGATCTTCCCGAAGGCCTTGTAGTTGTGCAAATAGTAGGGCAGGACCACCATGACGGCCGATGCCGCCACGCCCACCAGAAAGGTGAACTGGGCAATGTAGAAGCCCCACGTCACATCGCGGCTCAGTCCGGTGATCCCCAGACCGTACTCAAGCTGCTGGAGGTAAAAATAGACCCCCACCACCACGAATCCCGCAAAGAGGGCAACGAGTCCCCAGTATCTTCGTCCGCCTGTCAGAGCCTTCTCTAGCATGACTTCCTCACACTATGTAATAGATTTCAGGATCAGTTCCGAGTTCGGGTTTCCGCCGGATCGAGTAGTTCTCCTTGAGAACCTTGCGCACCTCGGATTCCGGGTCGTTGAGATCTCCAAAGACCATCGCCTTTTCGGGACACACGTCGACGCAGGCGGGCAGCTTGCCGCGCACGATCCTCTCGGCGCAGAAGTTGCACTTTTCCACCACACCGCGCGTGCGCGTGGGAAACTTGGGATCGATCTTGTCGATGTGGTCGCGCGGTTCGCGCCAGTTGAAGCTTCGCGAACCGTAAGGGCACGCCGCCACGCAGTAGCGGCACCCGATGCACCGGTGATAGTCCATCATGATGATCCCGTCGTCGCGGCGGAAGGTCGCCTTCGTGGGGCAGACCCGCACGCAGGGGGGATTGTCACAGTGATTGCACATGACCAGGACGGGGCTCTTCTTGGCCGCTTCCTGGGCGTAAGCGTGGTTCTGGTTTGGCAGGGCACGGTCGAAGGGCTCGGACCAGATCCACTTGATCTCGTCCTTCTTGTTGCCGAAATCGGGCACGTTGTGGCACGAATGGCAGGCGTCGACGCACTTGGTGCACCCCTCGTTGCCCTTGCAGGCCTTGAGGTCGATGGTCATCGCCCAGCGCTTGCCCGAGGCGTTCTTCTTATCGCCCGAGCTGCTCGCCGCCGCCTCGCTCAAGATGTCGAAGCAGGGTTTGCCGGCCACTCCAATCGCGGTGACTCCGGCGATTTTCAGGAATCCTCTGCGATTCACTCCCATTTTTCTATTACCTCCGGCGTTAGATGACAATCCCAGCAATAGGGTACGACACCCAGGTAGTCGTGACAGCGGTCGCAGAAGGCGGCCTTGTCATCGTGGCAACCCATGCAGGTGTTGGTCAGGCTCATTTCGGTTTGCACGCCGTCGATCTCGACGTAGCGCTCGCCGTCGCGCGCCACGCGGTCGCGCCACTCGTTGAGGAGGTTCATGTGGTCGGTGCGCATGAACTCCAAGTCGGCGACGCATTTGTCCGCATTTTGGGGCAGGGTGAGCTCGGGACGGTCGCCGCTCTCCTCGGTGCCGGCGTTGTACCAGACCGGCACGGTGGCGAGCCCGATGAAAACGATCAGGCCTGGGATGATCTTTCCAGCATCATACATCCTAGTCGCCCTCCTTAACGGTGGCAGGTTCCGGGGCGCCCTCGGCGCTCGGCGCATCGGTCTCGTCGGCCGATTCCTGCTGATTGATGAATGGTTCGCCGCGCATGTCCTTGGTCCGGTCCTTCTCGTCCTTCATGACGAGCGCGTTGCCGACGAGCTCGTGGAGTGCGCACACCTCGGTGCCCGGTACCCAGAAATCCATGAGGCCGGGCAGGGTGGCCTTGTCGATGGCGCAGATGCAGCAGAGCATGTTGACGCCGTGGGCGTCGTGGACGTGCTTGACGGCGTTGGCCCTGGGAAATCCACCGCGCATCCTCATCTCGAGGTTTTCGTCGGTGCCGATACCCGATCCCGAACCGCAGCAGAAGGTCTGCTCGCGGATGCAGTTCTCGGGCATGTCGTGGAACTCGTTGCACACGCTGTTGAGCACGTAGCGCGGCTCGTCGAAGATTCCCATGGCGCGCGCCGTGTTGCACGAGTCGTGGAAGGTCACCTTCCACTGGTCGTTGCGGCT
>Ga0180430_10001787_pt1 | contig 20323 bp, 16 predicted proteins | sample SS_ome_9_FD_132999 | JGI IMG/M metagenome (GOLD analysis project Ga0180430, IMG submission 132999) | Hypersaline lake sediment archaeal communities from the Salton Sea, California, USA - SS_1_S_2 metaG | ecosystem: Environmental > Aquatic > Non-marine Saline and Alkaline > Hypersaline >... | reverse complement strand
GTAAAACTCGGGCGTATCTGAACAGTCCGGCGCCGGCAGAGTCGCGAGATAGAGGTCGCCGCCCTGGTGGACAAGAGAAGCGGTAAGGTAAGTTCCACCGTTGTAACGATAGTAGAGTGTGCCTGATCCGGGGACGTAGCTGTCGTTCCCCTCGTCAATCTCAACAGTGATATTTGTGGCCTGGTCCGGTGTCAGGAGCGTTGGGGCCCCGTCAGGCAGATTGATGGTGAGGGGCACGTCCACGCCTCTCACGGCGACGGTCGGGTCGCCGAAGAGGTTGATCTCGTAGTAGCACCAGCGCATGCAAGATTCATTGATGCGGTAGACGTTGTCCTCCTTGGAGTCCTGGTTGGCGCGTCCCAGTTCCATTCTGCCCTCGTCGAAGACGGCGTCCCAGAACTCGCGGTTGAAGCGCTGGTTGGGGCCGTCGGTGCTGTATCCCGAACCCCAGCCGTAGCGAGCGTTCATAATCACGGCGTAACCGCCGTTGTCGGTTTTAAGGTTCATGTACTCAGCCCAGCAGTCGGTTCCGTCGAAATGACCGGCCAGGCAGGTCTGCGAGTACACGAAGCACAGGTCGGTGTTGTTGAGTGAAGAAATGTCGCTGTCATAGAGCTTCATGGCGTAGTCGGGGCTGCCGTGTCCGAGGTGGTTGAGGATGTGGACCCCGGCGTCGATACGGTTGATGATGTCCGCTTGGCTCCAGGACATGTCACGCTCGAACAGTTCATCGACCGTATAGACCGACGAAGGTATACCTATGGTAGAGTAGCCGTCAGCGCTGCACGAGTCGATGAGCTGCTCCATCATGTCCGCGGCGTAGTCAGAGACACCGCCGAAACCGAGATACTCGCCGACGAGCAGGACCTTCTCGGTCTGCGTATGTCCGCCGTTGAGGTACCAGATGGTCTTGTCGACGAACCGGGTGATCTCGGTGGTGTTACCGCCCGAAGCCCGGCCGACGTACACCTCGGCGACAAGGTCGACGTCTCCGCCGCCGGGCCCGTCGTTCGGCTCGCCCCAGCGCGAATCACCGTCGTAGTTCCAGGTTCCGTCCAGGCAGGCGAAGTAGATATCGCCCGGCATGGCGCTCTCCACGTCACCTCCGGACCAAGCCTCGACGTAAAGATCCGGCGCAGGAATCAGGTCGTCGTCGGCTCCGATGATTACATAGCTGATGCCGTCGTTGTTGTACCGATCCGTGATATAGTCGCGTACGTCCTCCGGATCGTTGCTGCCAACATCAGCAGTGGTGTGAATCTCTGTCGGAATGCCGTGGGCATCGTGGTAATCCTTCAGCGGCACGAAGGCGCTGGAGAGCGAGGAGGTGGTAAGGATCAACAGTTCGAAGCTCCTCTCGCCCCGCGCCGCCCCCGCGGCGTATGTGGTCGCCATCTTGGGGTTGTCAACCCGGGCGCGAACTTCCGCATCATCTCCCTTCAAGCCTCGAAGAAGAGACGAAGACTTGCCCGCATCGACCGTGCTGACCACCACCCTCAGATGGGGATAGTAGAGAAGCTCTCCGGACGAAGGAACATACTGAACCGGGTGGAGTTTCAATGTGAGGATCTGATAACCACGGAAACCATGCGTGCCGATCTCCTCGAACCACAAGCCCGGGAAGGCATGGTCCGATGCGTAGATTGCCGGGTTGGGGGTCGGCAAGACCACGGAACCAGGATCAGCCGATAGCTTCACCGGGAGTGCGACCGGCTCGATGCGATATCCCGTGCCGAGCGAGACTTTCTTGCCCGGAACGACTTCGATACCTAAGACTCCGGCGCCTGCCGGCAGCAGGATGCGCGCACCGCGGGCGGGCAGCGCCGGCTCTCCGGCGTTTCCGCAGTTCGGAACGTCGGGCATGGTCACCCGGTCGTAGGGGTCACCACCGATGATGACCTTCGAGATCAGCGGACGTTCGAAGGAGTAGTCCACGGTAAGCTGGGTGTCTGCTGCCCATGCCGGTCCCACCGGGCTCAGCGCGACCGTCAGCAGTACCAAGGCGCCAACCTCAAACCAGTAAGAACCGATCCCGCGTGTCTTTGAGTCCTGCATCTCTAGTTCCTCCTCGTGAATGGAATCGCCGTGCCGGTACCGCCAGGAAGATGTTGCGTTTTGCAGCCGGTGCTGCAACATAACATCTACTTGCTCGTGTGATCGGAGCGCTGTTAAGACGTACGACGGTCTTTTCCCCCAACGCGTGGCGTGCACACGGTATGGCCCTCCTGTACCATACCAGAAACGCGAAGCCGCTTCCAGTGGCAGGAATGAAGTAGGCACCCCGTATGGTGCCAATAATCAATCCGCCAAGGACGTGAAATCCAGGCGGCTCTTAGTTACACTGTGTTCTCATCAGGCTGTTCCTACATGGACGATAAACTGCTCTTGCCACTAGTTTCATCTCATAGAGGGCAGCCTTCTTCTATCCACATGATGAGAATTCCGGGCTGGGGCCTCGCCCACATCAAGGCCGTTTTGAACGGCGATCATACCCAAACGGAGACCGAATGTAGCGAAGAGCTCTTTCAGGCTGCAAGCAATGTAGTTGCGCTGAGCTGAGCATTCCACCAAGCTGCAGCATCACCACCGCTGAGCAGATGTTCGGTGAGGCTGTTGGCGGCACTCCATCCGGCGATGAGGTCGTGGAGATCCGCACGTCAGCAGATGAATGGCGTTTCCGGGGTGGTCACTTCCTCGCTGTGGCGGCGAACGACAACCGCGTAACTGATTCCGCGCACCGAGGTGACCTCGACGATGTCAGCGGCAATGACGCCCGATGCGAGTTGTTGTATGGTCTGGTTCATGGCTTGTGCTCGATGCCAACCGTTCGGCGGCTTTCTCAATGTTCTCGGGACCGTCATAGCGCAGATCAGAGGGGCAGCGCAACCCTGATTGGAAGACTGCCCCTCGTACGTGTGACTCTCGGCCCGAGGTCGTCGCTAACGCGTTCTTGCCATCGGCGTTTCGCCGAGCGTTGGGATACGACCGTAGCGATTGCGATAGGGACGATGCATCCGGGACCGTCGTTAACCATGCTATGGAGCGCCGAACGTCCTCTGAAACGCCCCGAAGTCGTACAGGTCGGCGTCGCCATCACCGTTTCAAACTCGTATGCCCTTTCGGCTCTCGCGCCGCAGATGCTCTCAAAGGAACCGTTACCGACTTCCAGCTTACATCTGAACAAGTCATCGAGGGCGAAGTCCCGGCTGCGTGCTCCTTCAACGCCACTCACGCTTGATCCAGTGCCAGACTTCGGCGCCGGCGAGTAGAAGCACGATCCAGTTTAGGGGCATGCGGTAACGGAACTCAAAGCCGACCAGGTAGTAAATGAGCGGGAACATCATCAGCGGAACAAGCACGACGGCGCGCTGGGGAACGGCCATGGAAGGCCAGCACCTCCGCACGCCCAGCAAAGCCAGGATGGTCAGCGCGGAGACGCCCAATACCGTCAGCGGACGATGCAAAGGTCCAAACCAGAAGTGAACGAAGCGTAGCGCGGTCAGGCGGATGAAGGCGGCCCGGTGGGTCGCAATCCACTCGAAGGCCTCACGCTTTGCCTGTCGCATATACTCCATCTCACCCAGACTTTGGACCAGCCGCGCTTCCTCTTCGTTGTCCTCCGGATGACGGTATACTCCCCGGAGGACGATGACCTCCAAAGACGCGGCGGCGCCCTCGTGATTACCCATGCGCAGTTCCAGGCCCAAGTTGCTGCGGATGAAGAAGACCTCATGGAAAACCCTGTAGTTACGCAAACCCCAGGGGACGCAGGCAAGCATCATACCCAGGACCACCAGTCCCGAGAGCCTCCACCTTCGCCGACCTCGGCTCCACCATAATTCGAAGCCGATCAAGCCCAACGCCACAGGCAGAAGAGCGGGTTGAACATGCAAAGAAACGCCAATCGCCAGCCCCAAGAGAAGCGAACCGATCGGTGAGCTGCGTGCGGAGGTCCATCGCCCTACCATGGCGATCATCAGAAGGCCCAGGGCTATGGCGGCAAGTGCCGGGCCGCCCCCGAACGGCTCCGGGATCACGGCACCTGCAAGCCCGGCGAGCATCCCAGCCTGCCTGCCGATGCCGACTTTACCACCGACCCACGGAATCATGCCGTACATGGCTGAATAGCATGCGATGGTGATCAGACGTGCAGCATATCCCCCAATGAGAGTCGTCCCGAGAAGCCACCATATTCCGGCGATGAGACCGGGGACAAGCGGCGGCACATGCGCGGTCGGCCCGGTGGGTAGCTTATAGATGTCACCGAACTCGCCCCTCTCGATCAACGACATCGCAAGGATCTGCTCATGACAATAAGGGTTGTCCGGGTGCAGGCGATTGGGAGGAACCTGCACCAGGCAGAGCCCGCGAATCGCGAAGGCCAACAGAAAAACGACCATGAAGGATCGCCGCGGCGAGCGAGCAAGCCAATTCACGACGGCTGGCACGGCTACGAACACCTTGCCGACGGCGTTCGTTGAAGTCTCGAATGATGTCTTGGCCATCGGGTACCCTGCCTCTGGCGAATCAACTACTCAAGGCGGCGCGCCTTTCGAAGACGGACCAACTGGGTGACAGCGCTCAAGGAGATGAGCCGCGATCCTCCTTTGCCAATGTAACGCATCACGTCTGGATCGGCGTAGAGCTTTGCGGGAGGATCGAGGTCATTCATGGTCAACCGTCGAAACCGAAGTCGCTTGGTCTCAAAAACTGTGTTTGGCGGGCTCATCGCACCTCCAATGGTGTACCTCTCTGCCTCCATGTTCAAGAACTCCAATGGCCTTCACCGAACCTCTCCTTTGGACCAGGACATAATCCCTATCCAGAACAAGTTCTATTTTGTCGCAGCGTCGGGAAGTCGATTTCTTCTTGAGAAACTTCCAGTCCGGACGCTACAAGATGGTTGAAACTGCTATAATGTGCAGATCGCTGGCAGTGTCATCCCATAGCGCCGTTTGCCAGGGCTACGATTCGATGCGTTGCGTTCGCAGCACCCGCCTTGCCCCGGAGCATGCGGATGCTTGACAGACGACGCGCAAAGCCACGCGATTCCGCTAGTTGTGTCGCCGTTCTGTTGACACCCGGCACACCCATGACGACGGTCTTGTCAGGGAAATTCGAGAGGACTGAGTCGACAAGCTGCCCTGCTGCGGATGGATCGCTAACCACGCACGGACCGAGGCGAACACCGGTCGCAGACGGCAGAGCCATCGCAAATCCCACGAGCCGCCGGTCATCGCGAACACAGTAGGCGTCATGGGCGACGCTCAGGAACTCTCCCAACAGCTTTCCACGATCGTCGCTGAAGCAGAGCATATCGAGGGTTCTTGCGACCTCAAGGTCCGACGCGTGCAGGCGTTCCGTCCCACTCCGAGTCGCTGTGTGCGGCGGACTCTTCTTAAACCATGACGACTTGAACTGCTCGACAAAGCCCAGACGTCTATAGATGTTCACGCCCAACGGATCGGCCTCCAGCCAGAGCGTCCGAATGCCACGCGCCTCAAGCTGTCCGATTGCGTGTTTCATGAGACGTTCCCCGATGCGCTGGCATCGATACTGAGGAGCCACGATGAGATTGCCCACCCACGCGGAATGCACATATCGCGTAGTCGTGATCATTCCCACACGTTGCCCGTCGGTTTCGGCAATAAAACAACCTTCGGGATCGTGGGAGAGACACACGCGGAACGTCGAAACCGTATTGTCCCAGCCTTCTCTTATCGTCTGGGCAACCGCGAAGTCGATATCCCAATCGCAGAACTGGCGGATCATCAGGTCCATCAGAATCGTACCTTCCCAGGTGACGCCGTTTCTAATCGTCTACTGCCCTGTAAACTGCGGCCGGCGTTTCTCCAAGAACGCGCGAACACCTTCGCGGTGATCGTCTGTCCGCGTAGCCGGTGTCTGGAGGCTCGCTTCGAGGCCGAGTTGGGCTTGCATGTCGGCCGTCCACGCCGCGTTTATCATGCGATTCGTCAGACCGATGGCTTGGATCGGCGCGGCGGCGAGCTGCTGCGCGAACCTATTCGCCGTCGGTCGGGAAACGTGCCTTCAGGACCTTGCGTAGCGGGGGGATCAATGCGCCGACGCCCATCTCGAGCCCGACGGTCATCGCCTCCAGCAACTCCGCATCAGAAGCTCCCTTCTCGCGGGCCTTTGCGATGTGATAGTCCATGCACGGTTCACACCGAACGGTCATGGAGATGCCGAGGGCGATGAGTTCCTTGATTTGAGCGGATAGCGCGCCGTCCATGAAAGTCAGTTTCAGCAGGTCATCGAAGTTCTCGGCCAACTCCGGCATAACTGATCGAAAGTGCTCATGAAGCGCGTCGCGTTCCTCGAGATCGTTCGAGACCATAGTGGTTTCTCCTAAGCAACCGGTTCTTCCTTTCCTTCACCTCCCGACAGCCTCTTCCGGCTGCACAACACTCGTCCGAGGACGCCGAGACCGATGCTCCGAGGGCAGGTCTGGGATGCGTTCCTCACCCCCTTCCCGTATTATTAGCACAGTAGATGCGCTATTACAAATCTTTAGCCGTTGCCTTATTTGTCGCTATGACAAAATGGGCCGCGCACGATCGTGTGTGCGGGCACGGCTCGATCTCTGGAGCGTGGAGGACAGACGGGAGTAAGATGCGCACGGCATCTTCGGACTGGCAGGATCGACACCTAAATGCGGGTGCCTCGACAAGGAAAGCCGTCGCGCAAGATCTTTGCGATGAGGCCCAATGCCCGACGGAGTTCGGACCTGTTCCTGGCTCCGCCCAGAGAAAGCCTGACTGCCTCAGGAGGCTGGCAACCGGGAACCGAAAACGCGGCGGCAGGAGCGATGGCGACCCCGCGCCTTCTGGCCTCATTGGCGAACTCCCCCGCCTTCCATTCCGGCGGCAGGTCGAGCAGGATGTTGTAGGCTGATGGGCAACTTCGGAAAGAGTAATCCGCAAGCGCTTCGCGTGCGATGGTCTGCCGGGCCTTGGCTTCAGCCCGCTTTCGGCCTGCGGTCAAATGCGCGGTGCCGTCCTCCACCCACATGGTCGCGAGTTCGAGAGTCAGCGGTGAGACCATGACCATCGAGGCAGCAACGGCGTCGTTGAGTTGTTCCTTGGCGAAAGGTGGCGCCGCAATGTAGGCCACCCGGAGGCCCGGGGCTACTGACTTGGACAACCCGGCAATGAAGAACCCTCGCTCCGGCGCCATCTGCGACATCGGTGCGGCGGCGTCCGGTGCCAGGTGTCGATGCACCTCATCCTCAATCACCAGCAGGTCGTGCTCGCAAGCAACATCAACCAATTCCTGGCGACGCTCCGCTGTTAAGATGGCTGACGTCGGGTTATGAACAGTCGGCATGCAGTAAAGGGCCTGTCCGTTGCGTTGTCGGCACGCCGAGAGCAGTGCATCCGGCTTCATGCCCACTTCATCCGTGTCGATGCCTTCAACGCGCAGGTGTAGCAGGCGAGCAGCTTCGAACAGAGCTGGGCATGTCAACTCATCCGCGTACACCAAGTCTCCGGGCTTCGTGAGCGCTCCCAGAATGACCATTATGGCGTGTTGGGCGCCAGCCGTAATGACTACCGACGCTGGATCAACAGTTAGGCCACATTCCCCAATCCACTTCGCACCAGCGGATAAATATCGCGGACCATCCTGCGGAGCCTGGTAATACAGAAGTCGAGACGCCCCCTGCTGCTGCGCGAGAGTGGCAAGAGCGCCGGGGAGATCAGGGTCTTCACCATTGATGGGCACGTTCGTGCCGAGGTCGACCAACTCGCTACCAGGTCCGACCCGCAGACGGCTGTCAGGTGGTTCCGACCCAGGGTCACGAACAACCGTGCCCCGTCCTGACTTGCCGCGAGTCACGCCCCGACGGGATGCCTCGATGTAGCCCCGCGTCACCGTTCCGATCGATACGTTCAGCACTTGGGCCAACTCGCGCTGTGGAGGGAGCCGATCCCCGGGCCTAAGCCGCCCCGCAGTTACGTCCGATACGATTGCCTTGGCGATGGCCAGGTATATTGGGTCGCTACTGCTGCTGATGTCGGGAGCCCAGATTGTCATAGCGACAAATTATTCTATCTGTGGAGGTTTGTGTCAAGCTACTTCTATGGTACATCTCCGAATACCGGCTGACGAGAACCCCTCATCGGCCTTCAACATAGGACGATCGTATTCACATCTGGTGAGCTGTTCACTTGAGTGCAAGCGATCAGCTTCGGTTGTATCTGGACGGCGCTTATCATCTAATTGCTCGGCTTCGAGGAGGAACGCTTGATGTCACACAACGGAGATGACGTGCTATCTCACTGGCCTGTAACTCGGATTGGAGTAAGGGGCAGCCGGACACGTGTCATCCGAGAATTCTCGGCCAGGCGGCCATCTTGTCACTGCGACAACATGTACGCTTGCACGGTGGATGGATGATACAATAATATTCTCGCTGCGATGTCGGGAATTCTCCCTGGTCGTGAAGTTGAACTCATGTCAAAGAACGACAACACGGGACGAGGGCGTCTTTACGGGGACCTGGCGTGGGTCTGGCCGGTCATCAGCCCACCGGCAGACTACTTAGCCGAGGCAGACGAGATTGTGACGCTCCTTCGGCGCTTTGGTCGGCGGGAAATCCGCAGGGTGCTTGACCTGGGCAGCGGCGGCGGACACGTCGATTACGGCTTGAAACGCCATTTCACCATCACTGGTGTTGACCTCAGCGAAGCGATGCTGGCACTCGCTCGCGAGCTGAACCCGGAGGTGACATACTTGCGAGGCGATCTGCGGACCCCGCCGACTGACGAACTCTTTGACGCCGTCTATCTCGGTGACGCGGTCAACCACATGTTGAGCGAGGACGATTTGCGACGAGCGTTTCAGGCGGCCTATGATCACCTAGCGCCGGGCGGCGCCTTTTTCACGGTCGCAGAGGAGACGCGGGAGCGCTTCAGTTCGCCACGAACCTACGTGACGCATCATGCCGTCGAGGATATCCACGTCACGTTCATCCAGGACATGCACGATCCCGACGTTGCCGATACCGTTTACGATCTGACACTGGTCTTCCTGATTCGCCGTGGTATAGAGCTTACAGTTGAGGTTGACCGTCACTGTTGCGGCCTGTTCCCGCTCGCAGCTTGGCAGGCGACTGCGGCCGAGGTCGGATTCGACGTGCAGGAGGCCACGTTTGGCTCTGCAGCTATTCCCGCAATCGTCGGCGTGAAACCGCCGGCGGACCATATGTCGAGAGGAAGGCTGAGGTAGCCAGGAGAGTTGTGAACGGGAACACAGTCGAACGCAGCGAACGAACAGGACGGCGCTTTGAGCGTGAGGATTGAAGCAACCGGACGTCTTCCCGAACGCGTACGTAATTCTGCTTGTCGGTGCACCGCCTATCGCGAAATGCGCTGGGTGTTCGGATCAACGAGTCAGGCATGATACCATGACGTTTTCGGACATCGTCGCCCATGCATCGGTTATCTTGACAGAGGGATCGCTGCGCGAGCGGCTCCATCGTAATCCTATGACTACGCTTGATTCCTACGCGGATCACGCCGGTTTCATCTATGATCCGACGGAACGAGTGATTCTGGAGCGATTCTATCGCGAGTATATCAATATTGGCCGTACCGCGAATGTGCCATTCATCGTCTGCACGCCCACGCACCGAGCCAACCCGGAGCGACTACGGAAGGCAGGGTTCGAAGAGCAGATCGATGTTAACGGCGACAGTGTTCGGTTCTTGTCTACTATCCGCGACAGCTATGAGGGCTATGCAAAACGCATCTTCATCGGTGGACTCATGGGGTGTCGAGGCGACTCATACAGTCCTGCCGATGCTCTGAATAGTCAAGATGCGGCCACATTCCACGAGCAACAGGCGCACATACTCAGTGAAGCCGGCGTCGATTTCCTGATGGCGGCGACGCAACCCGCGTCAAGCGAGGCTCTCGGTATTGCCCGGGCCATGGCAGCCGCCGAGGTCGCGTATGTTGTAAGTTTCGTTATCAGGCCGGTGGGAACGCTGCTTGACGGCACGCCACTACCGGAGGCGATATCCATGATTGATGGGGCAGTCACTCCGGCTCCCCTGGGATACATGATCAACTGTGTTCATCCCGTGGTGCTCTTGGAGGCGCTGAGCCAGTTGGTTAAATCGTCACCAGGTCTATGTGAACGAATCCTGGGTTTACAGGGAAATACATCAACTAAGAGCCCCGAGGATCTCAACAACCTCGATCACGTTGATGCACCCCAAAGCCCCGCAGAATTCGCCGCCGCCATGGTGGATGTTCACCGGCGATTCGGCGTCAAGGTACTCGGTGGGTGCTGCGGTACCGATGACCGACATATTCGAGCCATCGCTCGTTGCCTGGGGGCAGGCTTGGAATCCTGACGTGAGCTTGAGGGCAAGCATATGAGAAAAACACCTGGCATCGTTGGTGGGGTCGGCTATCAGGCCACCCTGGAGTACTACTCGCGCATAATGGCCAAGTACCATGACCGATTCGGCGACATGAACTATCCCGAGTTGGTACTATTCAGCCTCTCGCACCAAAAATTCCGCTCGTATGAAAACGCGCACTCTCTTGACGAATACACTGCATATATCATGTATGGCATAGAGCGTGTGATCGCGGCAGGCGCCGACTTCATAGCTTTGGCGGCCAACTCTCCCCACGCTGTACTTGATAACCTCAGAGAGCGGATTGACCTCCCGATCCTCAGCGCCGTCGAGTCCGCGTTGAGGGAGGCGCGGCGGCAGGGTCTGCACAAGGCGTTGCTGCTGGGTATCAGGTTTACGATGCAGTCCACGTTTTACCAGGAGCGTTTCGCGCGAGATGGCATCGAGCTGATAGCACCCTCCTTGCCGGATCAAGATATCGTGCACGATGTGATCTACGGAGAACTCCTGAAGGGTGTCGTTCTGGAGTCCAGCAGAGACAAGCTCATGTCTTTGATAGACGGATATGCTGTGGACGGTGTCGTGTTGGGTTGCATGAAGCTGCCCACCATATTACGGAAAGGAGAAATGTCCATGCCAGTCGTGGATACGCTCGATGCACATACCACGGAGATTGTGGACTATGCCTGTGATGTGGCATCTTTATAGGGTGCTGCTGGCATAGACATTTGCCCGGCAGCAGATGCCATTATGCTCACTGAGAGTCACGTCATTACGTGGACGCTGATTGGCTTGGTTGTAGCCTGGCGAGTTCAACCTGAAGGGACTGATTCGGTGAACGCACAGGGTGCTGTGGGCCGCGTGGTATAGGTAGGTTGCCTCGAAGTGCCAATTCTAAATGACTGGAACGCACAATGACCGAATCATTATTCGAGGCTCCAACAAACCCCATCCGCAAGGTCTTCGGAACCGTACGGGCCGTCGTGGATTGGTTGGCTCGCTCGCCCCGGGCGTCCTTCATCATCATCTTTCTTCTATCTTTCGGAATTCGCTGCTACTGCCTGATGGCCCTGGTTCCGCATGGGCGCATACTCCCTCACGCACGCTGGGAGATGGAGGCCGTGGCTACCTCGCTGGCTCAGTCTGGCCAGTTCGCAGATCCGTACGACCTTCCCACAGGACCCACCGCGCATCTGCCGCCGATCTGCCCTGGCATCCTCGCACTGATCTGGCGTCTGTTCGGGATGGGGGTGGTTGCGGGGTATGCGGGATGGGTGTTCAAAATCGCGACCCACTCGGTGATGTATGCGATGCTCCCCTGGTTCGCCGGCAAGCTCGGAGTGGGCCGGGCGGCCGGAGTGCTCAGCGGCATCTGTGGCGGCTTGGTCGCGATGTGGCCAGGCCACGGCGAGGCCCTAACCGCCATCGCGATGGGGTTGCTGCTGGTTGCATTCGTGCGGCGATGGACCTCGGCAGCGAGCTCATTGGGTGGTTCTTTGCTTGTGGGCTTGGCGGCCGGCGTGACCTTTCATGTGCAACCGGCTCTTCTGTTGGTGGTGCTGGGCAGTATGGCCTTCGAGCTGTGGTGGAGCCGAACTCGCCGAAAATGGGCTCTCTCGGCGGCGATGACCCTTGGCATGCTGGTTGCGTGTTTGCCCTGGGGCTGGCGGAACTACGCGGTGTTCCACGAAGTCTTCTTCATCCGCAGCAACCTGGGTTTGGAGTTGCGTATGGGCAATCACGAAGGTGCCGCCGCTGCGATGGATGTGATGGATGCGCGACAGGAACATCGCCACCCTCGCATAGACCGAGGAGAAGCACGAAAGGTGCAGGAGATGGGTGAGACGGAGTACATGCGGCAGGCGAAGCAAGAGGCCATGGGATGGATCGGGGAACATCCCGGAGAGTTTCTCCGGCTCACAGGCTCGCGCGTGATTCACTTCTGGTTCGGACCACTGCACCGTCCGTCGACGGCGATAGGAATCAGCCTACTAACGATTCTGGCAACACTGGGTGCAATCCGAACTCTACCTGCGATGACGGTTCCACAACGGGCGGCACTGCTAATTCCCCTTGCGACATACCCTCTTATCTACTACGTGGTCCCGTATATGTACCGGTACAGAATACCCATGGACTGGATTCTGCTTGCGTTCGCTGGCGCTGGAGTCTGGCACTGGATCAAGCGATGGTGACGTTGAAGGAGCGGACAGGCGGGACTTAACTCAATCACTCTCGGGTGAAAAGAAGGAGAATGTCTGATGGCAAGTATCGATCGAGGAGCCGCGCCCGTGGGGGCTATGGCTTCGGATCGCGCGGGCATGCCCCACACGTGAGACTGTCAACACTGTCGACTGGGCAGCGGCCCCGGCGTTTCCCCGTTCAGACGGGCTTACTTTGGCTCGTGCGATTGAAGAGTATCTTGCTCGTCAGGAGGTAGTCATGAGCAGAATCACCTTCACTGTGTTGCTGGGGATGCTCTGCTTCAGCTCTGCGAATACCTGGGCAGAGTCACCCGAGCTCAAACAACTCACAGATGATCGCCATATGAATGGCTATTGCGAATGGTCGCCGGATGGCAAGTACATCATCTACACATCAGCCAGAGAAGTATATCACCTCTGGAGGGTATCTCCCGACGGCGGCAAGCCCGTCAAGGTCAGTGAAAACAACGCTCACCACGGGCGGTTCTCCCCGGACGGCAAGTACATCGTCTACGATGGAGACAAGGGCACGGTCGTACGGATCATGCCGTCCGGCGGCGGCGTGCCGATCCGCATCGTGCCGGAGTCGATCCCGGTGGAGATGAGTGGCAATCCTATCTGGTCACCCGACGGGGAGAAGATCGCATTTCGGTCCCTCGACACGATCTACGCGCTGGACCTTCCGTCGGGAGAGATTTCACAGATATACCGTAACGAGGCCAGGCTCCCTGCGCCGCTCCACTGGTCGAAGAACGAGAACTGCCTTCTGGCGTGCCTGATGAACCCGGAGGACAAGACAGCGCATGTCTGGAGACTGCCGATCGGCGGCGGCGAACCGACACAACTTACCTTCACGAAACACGTGTCACAGGCGCACCCATCGCCGGACGAATCCTGTATAGTCTTCTCCTCATTCGAAGGCCGGTCGCGCGCCGAGGGCCAGTGGGATCTGTGGGTCATGCCGTTTGCCGGTGGCAAACCGCTTCAGTTGACGACGAACAAGGGTAACGACTGGGAACCGCGCTGGTCGCCCGACGGCAGCCGCATTGCCTTCACAAGCACGCGCAACGGCGCGCCGGACATCTACGTGATGAAGGTCGACTTGGAGCACATCAAAAAGAACTTGAAGAACCTGAACAAACGGTAAGTGGGAATCGCCTCGTGGCTTGCCCGAGGCAGTCAGGAAGCAGGCGTTAACCCTGCCTGCTTCTCGGCTTGCTGCGTCCCGACGTCCGCGTTGTGATCGACACGGAGACTGGTGAGTGTGAGGAAGAGCGACGGTGGGTTGGTGAACTACGTGTTCCCGCTGCGAAGTTGGAGGCGTTACCGCGGCGAGACGGATATGATACGGGACGACCTTTCGTGGAGACAGGCAGACCGCGAGAAGTTGTAACGGCAATCGAGAGGGAAACGTGAGTCCCGGCCCCGAGGAACTTGAGGAGTAGGGTGTGTCCAGGACGCACCAAGCTCGGCTGTTGGAGACGATGCTGGTTTGCCAGTCGTTTGACGGCCATTCCGGCCAGGATTGCGCTAAGCGCTCGTGCATCGGTCACGCTTATCGGTGTTTGCCGTCCTTTGAAGGGGTTGTTTTCGGGAATGGCGTCGACATCCGTGCTACGCCCAGACAGCTCAACCATCTTCGGACGGCCTCTCTGTGGCGCGGCCAAAAGGCCGGACAAGTTGTCTTTTTTTTCTACCTCACGTCGCTTATAATAGTGGCAGTTAGGGGTCTTACCACGATGCGTCATGCTATTGCCCGCCTTTTCGGACGTGGGGTCGGTGGGCTGGGGCCTTCACGGGGTGTGGAAACGTCATTGCGAGGGGGAGCATTCCCAGCGTAACACGAGGACCTTGGTATCCACGGTTCCATCGAGCTTGCCGGTTCGCCCAAAGAAGCGGCTCTTGATGTTGTGTCCCCCGGCGATGGGTGCCGGCGCCGGTGATCTCAGGCGAAGCCAATGTGGTGGCAGGACCGTGCCCGATGAGCTTGGAGCACGAGCATCAGGCATTGCCGCAAGTGCTCCCCCCGGGGGGGTACCGGGGTCATCGGGGTCTTCATTGGGTGTTGCGAGTTGTAGGCAAGGCCGTTTATACAGGTTGAATAATAGAGGTTACAAAGACCATGGCTAATTCTGTGAATAGATGGAGCGGAAGGTTTGTCGGCATCAGGCGGTCTTGGCGAGTGATTGCTGTGGCTGCTGCGATTATGGCGGGAGGCATGGCTTCGGATGCGACGGCCGGAACGTGGGTCAGTGTGTCAACTGATGGCACAGTCAGCGCCGTGCAAGATGGGGCATCGGGGCCGCCTCAGGTTATGGTCGGGTGGCATGACGATAGCGGTCTGAGCGTACAGGTCGACGTTGCGGGCTTGGAGTTTTCGCGGACGACGACCAAGGGCGGAGAGTTCGTGTCTGTCGGTTGGCCTGAGTTGTCCACGGCTGGTGAGATCGGTTATCCGGCGATTCCGGTTGTGAGGCGTTTGTTCATTGCACCTCCGCAAGCCGATGTGTCCGTGGCGACTGCGCAAGGTCCACCGGTGATCATCGATGGGCAGACTCTTGGGTTCCCCCTGGTGATGATGTCCGTTCAGTCGCCGATCGAGAAGATTCCCGGTGCGATCCAGAGTGCTCCGTTTGATTTCGACGAGGCTGCCTATAGTGTTGACGCCGATTCTCCAGCGGAACGCGCGTTAATTACGGAGCTTGGAATCATGAGGGGGCAGCGCCTGTTCCTGCTCGAAGTGTATCCGGTGGCTTACAACCCGGTTGCGGACACGGTGAGCTTCTGGAACGACATCGCCATCGAGATTCGTTTTGAGGGCGGGGTTGCTTCGTCGCAGCAGGTGGCGCCGTTTGCACGCTTGCAGCGTCAGGTTCTCAACCCGGTTCCGGTTTCCCCGAGCGGGAGAAGCCTGGGCAACTACCTGATCATGGTGGCGCAGGCGTACGAGTCGGCAATCATCTCCTTCGCGGATGCCAAGGCCTCGCAGGGATACGACGTGACCACCTACTCGGTTCCGTCGGGCACCAGCAAGGAAGCCATCAAGGCGCAGATCGAGGCCCTGTACGGCGGTCCTGATTCTCCGGACTACGTCCTGCTGGTCGGCGACACCAACACCATCCCTCACTGGACCGGAGGAGGAGCCGGCTCGCCGGCAACAGATTTGCAGTACGGTTGCATGGACGGTGGCGACGACTGGGCTCCAGACATTCCGACCGGTCGATTTCCGGTGCGTTCCGTCGATCAGCTCGATGCAATTGTGGACAAGACGCTCTATTACGAAAATGGTCCGCTGTCTGATCCGGATTACGTAAACCGCGCGGTGTTTATGGCCTCTGAAGACAATTGGACGGTCAGCGAAGGCACGCACAACTACGTGATCGATACGTACATGGTGCCCGGCGGCATCGTCTCCGACAAGCTCTATTCCCATACCTACAGCGCCACGACCCAGCAGGTTCGGGACTCGTTCAACGACGGGCGGTTTTTCGGGATCTATAGCGGCCACGGGGGCACCTATTCCTGGGCGGACGGCCCGCCGTTTTCACAAAGCGACGTCAACAACCTGACCAACGGCGATATGTACGCGTTCGTGATGAGCTTCGCTTGTATTACAGGGACGTACACGGTCGACGAGTGCTTCGTGGAGACGTGGGTCCGGGCGCCCGAGAAGGGGGCTGTCACCATGTACGGTTCGTCGGTCAACAGCTACTGGACCGAGGATGACGTTCTCGAAAAGAGGCTTTTCGACTCGATCTACGATTCGGAGGACGAAGTTGCCTCAGAGGTTGGTCCGGTGTGGATCGATACTCTGACACGATATGTTGAGCAAATGGGCTCAGGCTCGACCACTCGGCGGTATTTCGAGATGTACAACCTGATGGGTGATCCGAGCCTGCGTTTTCCCGGGGCGGATGGTTATGCGATGACGGTCGGCTTCCCGAGCGGCGTTCCGGAGTTGCTTACGCCCGATGAACCAACGGACATTATCATTCAGATTATTGAAGGCGGCGAGTCCTACGTTTCCGGGTCTGGCACACTGCATTATCGGTATGATGGCGGCGAGTTTCTGACGACTTCGTTCGCGCCGTTGGGTGAGGAGCTGTACCAAGCCACGCTGCCACCCGCAAGCTGTGGGGAGACGCCGGAGTTTTACGTGAGTGTGGAGGGCACGGAGAGCGGCGTGTTATTTCAGCCGCCCGGCGGCGCTTCATCGCCTCTTATCGCCGGCGTGGGCGAGATCGTCGTGATAATGAGCGACGACTTCGACAGCGACCTTGGATGGACGGTGGAGAACATCGACATCGAGGAGGGGATCTGGGAGCGTGGAGTTCCTGTGGGTGGTGGTCTGAGGGGCGACCCGCCTTCCGGTTTTGGAGGAGCGGGGCAGTGTTTTCTGACCGGCAACGAGGCAGGCAATTCGGATGTCGACGGCGGTCCGACGCGGCTTATATCACCGACCATCGATCTGGGCGAAACGGGCGACTACATGCTGAGCTATGCTCGCTGGTACACGAATGACGACCTCGACGGGGACCGCCTGGACATCGAGATTTCCAACGACGGCGGTGAGTCGTGGGTGCTTATTGAAAGCGTGCCCGATACCGAGGGGTGGGTCGAACGATCCATGCGCATCAGCGATTTCGTGATGCCATCCTCACAGATCAAGGTGCGGTTCAGCGCGGCGGACGTTCCTAATAACTCGATCGACGAAGCGGCGCTCGACAGCCTCCTGGTCACGAAGTTCGCGTGTGAATCCGATCTGGGGGACGGCGACTTCGATTTGGACGGGGATGTTGATCTGAGCGACTTCGCGTCGTTCCAGGCCTGTTTCGATCGGACGTCCGTTGGCGGATGTGAACCGGGCGACATGGAGGGGAATGGCGTCGTGGACATCGAGGACTTTGTCCTGTTCGCTGGTGCGATGGGAGGACCGCAGTAGCGGCGTGATGGTTGTGCGGCAACCGGGCGGATTGCCGGTTGCCGACAATATCGGACAAGCGTGTGAACCCACAGTGCAATAAATTACGTTTCCACGTTCGATGGGAGGGTTCTAGCGGCTCCTGCCCTGGTAAAGAGGCTTAGTCGGGTTTTGCGGAAAATGTTCTTTAGGTTGATCTTTGTGGCCTAGTTCTGTTAACATTGCCCTTTTGGGCATAGGATTGTGGTTCGAACGGGGTACGTTACCTAGGCTATGCAAATGTCCGAACCTGCGGGCGGTCTCGTTGTGCCGGGGCTGTCTTGCGAAGGGTCTCCAGTTATAGAAAACTCAAACGAGGAGGGCACAGTATGAGAAAATGGTATAAGTTGGCTCTGTTTGTCGTCTGCTTGTTGCTTCTACCCGGAGTGGCAGGTGCAGAGGATTGCCCGTGGGATCTGAATGGTAACGGAGAGGTCGATCCGGTCGACGTCGGTATCGTCAAGCAGTACTACGGTTGCGCGGTTGGCACCGGTGACCCTGTTTGTGACCAATGTGATCTCAGTGACAACGGTGATGTCGACCCGGTCGACGTTGGTATCGTCAAGCAGAACTACGGTCCATGCCCGGAACAGGGCGAGTTCACCACGGCGGAGCTGGCTGGTAATTCACTCGCCGATTACCCGTATTTCGAATACGTACGGGCTTTCAATGAAAACGACACGGTCGAAGTAGCCATCGATCCGACACGCTACCCGGACATAGTCGGGCAGACGTGTGACATCTATATCGTAGAAGCCAAGACTTCCGGCGAGTGGTTTGATCCGACGCTGGTGGACGTGCTGGGCGGTCCCCAAACAGAGACGTTCGGTGGGACCACGATCCAGGAGAATACATTCCTGGTCGCCAGTCCTTATGATCTGGATGCCGACGCAGGAACTGGACTTGGCGTGGGTTACGATGTGGTGCTCGACTGCAATCAGGACGGCGAGCTTAACGGCGGCGATTACATTGACGGTTACAGCAGAGATGCCGGCATGTATTCCGTGCATGACACGACCCAGGCGGGTCCGCTCGACGTTACCGAGGTCATCTACAGCGGTGGTTCATGGCTTGGGCAGAACACCTACTATCCCACGGACATCTCGTCGATGGGAGAATTGCCGCTGATCGTGATCAGCCACGGCAACGGCCACAACTACCAGTGGTACGACCATATCGGTTATCACATGGCGTCTTATGGCTACATCGTGATGAGCCATCAGAACAATACCGGGCCGGGTTGCCAAGACGCAGCCACAACGACGCTGAGCAACACCGACTACATCATCGGTTCGCAGGGCAGCATCCAGGGCGGTGTCCTCGACGGACACATCGACTCGCACAAGATCACCTGGATCGGGCATAGCCGAGGCGGCGAGGGCGTTACAATTGCCTACGACCGTCTCTACGATGACGACCACTACACTCACGGGTCTTCAAGACCGGAACACTACGTGCTCGAAGACATCATCTTCATGAGCAGCATGTTGCCTGTGGACTTCTTCGTAACGCCGTACGCAAACCCGCATCATTGCAATTACAACCTGTGGACGGCGTCAGGCGATAACGACGTGAACGGGTCAGCCAGTTGCGACCTCTGCCAGACCTTCCACCTGCACGACAGGGCGACCGGGTACCGGATGTCCACGGTTGTTCAGGGTACGGGACACGGCGACTTCCACGATGGAAGCGGTGGCGACGTCTTTACGGGTCCCTGCCATATCACGCCGAGGTCCGAAGTGCATAAGATCCAGAAGGGCTTGTTCCTGCCCATGATCAAGTACTACGCTGAGGCGAACGTTCCGGCGTTGGACTTCTTCTGGCGTCAGTATGAGCACTTCCATCCGATCGGAGTTCCCGAGGGTACCAACCCATGCATCGTTGTGAGCAGCACGTACCGCAACGGTTCGGACACCGGAAACTTCGTTATCGACGACTTCCAGTCGCAGTCCAGCACGACGACCAGCAGCTCTGGAGGCTCGATCATCTACACCGTGAGCAACATCAGCGAGGGTGTCCTGGACGACAACAACACGAGCTTCTCGTGGACGTCCTCTGATCCCATGAACGGGATGACTCACGCTTCTTCCGATAGCAGTGCCTACGACGACACGGCTGGCGTGGTGTTCGACTGGACCGACAGCAACCGCTATTATGAGCAGGGTATAGTTGCCGAGGCTCGCGACTTCACCGAGTATACCTATCTGTCCTTCCGTGGTGGACAGGGTACGCAGCACCCGAACACGCTGGCAGTGCTGGACGACGTTACGTTCACCGTCACCCTGCGGGACGGAAGCGGGACGACAAGTTCGATCGACATAAGCGCCTATGGCGGTGGATTGGAGCAGCCCTATCAGCGGTCCGGCGGTTGGCATAACGAGCTAGAGACCATCCGCATTCGTTGCACCGACTTCCTCAACAACGGATCAGGTCTGGACTTGACCGATATTGTGGCTGTCAGGTTCAATTTCGGTCCCTCCTGGGGTTCAGACGAAGGTCGGATCGGTCTGGATGACATCGAATTGACCAATGACCATTTGCCTTACCCCGTGCCGATCACCATCGCCATCGCCGGTGGGGCACCGGAGTTTGTCGATCCCGATGTGCCAGTTACTCTCAACGTCGAGATTCTTGAAGGCTCTGAGGCGATCGTTCCCGGGTCGGCGCAACTTTACTACCGCTATGACGGCGGGACGTTTATGAGCACGCCGCTTACGGTTGACGGTGCGCTTTATGAGGGCGTCATGCCTGCTCCGGTATGCGGCGACG
>Ga0180430_10001786_pt1 | contig 20326 bp, 14 predicted proteins | sample SS_ome_9_FD_132999 | JGI IMG/M metagenome (GOLD analysis project Ga0180430, IMG submission 132999) | Hypersaline lake sediment archaeal communities from the Salton Sea, California, USA - SS_1_S_2 metaG | ecosystem: Environmental > Aquatic > Non-marine Saline and Alkaline > Hypersaline >... | reverse complement strand
CGGGAATCGCTGAAGCCCTGGCGAACGAGTTCGACAGTATCGAAGCCTCCCACCAGGACCTGGGCCAGCTGGCAACGGCGGTGCTGCTCGAGGAGTTATCTCACGAATCCGTGCGCCTTAAGCCCGCTGCCTCGACCCCGGGGTCGCAGAATTCTTCTCCCCCTATTCAAGCCGGCGTTCTTCAGGAGGCAATCGCCCACCTCTCCAAGAGCATCAACCTGGCTTTGACGGCGGGCAAGATTCAGATGACCCGGGCTCTCGGAGAAGCCGTTGCTCAGCGCGACACCGGCGACTCACGGCACAATTCGCGCGTCACGCTCTACGCCGTCAGGTTGGCCGAGGCCATGAAACTGGAGTCGGAGGAAATCCAGTCGATTATTAAGGGCGCCTTTCTTCATGACATCGGCAAGATCGGAATTGGCGATGAAATCCTTCTCAAGCGTGGCAAGCTAAGCGCGGCTGAACGTCAAGCGATGGAAGGTCACCCCGAGATGGGCGCCCGTATCGTCAGTAAAGCCAAATGGCTCGATGATGCTCTTCCGATTGTGCGGCACCACCACGAGCGCTTCGACGGAACCGGCTACCCCGACAGGCTCGCCGGCAACGACATCCCGCTGGAGGCAAGACTGTTCGCGGTGGTTGATGTCTTTGACGCTCTCGTTTCAGAACGTCCTTACAAGCCTTCGGCACCCTTTTCCGATGCGGTTTCTTCGATGCGCGAACAGAGCGGCAGTCATTTCTGCCCTGAAGTCTTTGCCTCCTTTGAGCAGGTGGCCGAGACGGTTCATCGGGATATCGCCCCTCTATCCGAACCCGTGTTGGATGCCGCCATCCGGCAAGTGGTTTCGGTACACTATGGGATCCATCCAAAGTTCCTCGATCGATAGAAGGCACTATTACCTTACTCGCGCCCCAAAACCGCTTGACCGGGCGCTGGATCGCGGGATCACATTCTTTACCGATTTCTCAGAAGATTATTGACGACCGAGGTCCATATATGGTAGAATGGGCACAACAGGTTGCACGCAAAACACCCCAACAAACAGGAGTTACGAGATGATTAAGATCGCTGCTACGATTATGGTTATGATTCTGCTAGTCGCGCCGGTGATGGCCGACCACTGCAGCTCGGATCATGGAAAAGAAGATGCCACCACTGCGGCTGCGCCCGCTATGCCCGAAATGGGTGTCCCCGAGCAGTTGAAGAACCTGGCCTTTCTTATCGGTGAATGGACCTACGAAGGCGAAATGCAAATGGCGCCGACTGACACCGCCTGGATCAAGCATACTGCCGACGCTAAATGGTCATACGAGTGCGAAGGTGCTATCATCCGCTATGACTTCGTTGGCGATATGATGCCGGGCATGCCGACTATGACGGGTCTCGGTCTAATGGCCTATGATCGCGGCGCCAAGGAGTGGGTCCAGACCTGGAGCGACAATTTCATGGCCGGGCTATCCCGCTATACCGGTCAGTTCAAGGACGGTGAGATCGCCATGACGGGCGTGGACAACATGGGCGGTATGATGGTGACTACTCGAGTGACCACTTTCGATATCGAGGACAACACCTTCAAGTGGAAGATGGAGCATTCCATGGACGAAGGAAAGACCTGGTGGCTGTCGATGAAGGGCGTCTACACCAAAAAGTAGACCTACTGGCAGATTCCGAGCAAAAAGAAAGGCCGCCTGCTTGGGCGGCCTTTGGTATTTCCGGAGGACTCATCAACGCCTAAATGCCGACAGAATCGCCGACGTCATCAACCCCAGCCCCAAACCTCCGATGATACAGCCAACAAAGCCGAAGGGATTCACTCCAGGATGGAAGAACAGGAAACCGGCGCCCACCCCGATCATGATTCCTCCTCCTGTCGCCCACGAACTCTTGTCATGATTTACATCTGGTGCCTGCACCGTATTGCCTCCTTAGTTCAGACCGATCGATATCACAATATCCTAGCAAGTAAGACGATAGCCGACAAGCAATGTTTCACGGATTGCGCACCATCTTGCCTGTCTTGATTCTATTACAGTGCTACTCCTCCCCCCGAATTCCGTTGAGTTCCACAGGTATACGACGTAGATTTAGCTGTAGCTCAACAGGAGGAACAAGATCATGCCATTTTGCCCCAAGTGTCGCTATGAGTACAATCCCCATGTGAGTAAGTGTCCGGATTGTGAGGAGACACTCGTAAGTGAACTCCCTCCGGAGGAAGAAGGAACGTTCGTCGACGCAGAGCAATACGACGACTGGGTCCAGTTGGCCCGATTCAACTCCGACGGTCACGCTCACATGATCGAGGACGCCCTCAGGTCTTCCGGTATTCCCGTGGTCGTTCTTTCGGGAGCCGGGCACTTTGGACAAACCGGCCAGATGGGATTTTCATCGTTCAGACCCGTCGGCGGCGGCTTTTCGATGGTTGTACCGGCCGAGTTCGCGGAGCAAGCCGATCAGATCGGCGGCAGCATCCTGGGCGAGATCTGGATGAAAGCCCGTTTGGTAGATTTCGAATGAAAGAAAAGGTCGGCCCGATCGGACCGACCTTGATCGTTGACTAAATGTGCGGAAGGTAGAAGCAGACGACCTTCGGTTCGGTCATTTCCTGCAACGAGAACTTGAGGCCTTCGCGGCCCAGTCCCGAGTACTTCACCCCACCAAAAGGCATTGAGTCGAGACGATAGTCGGTGGAATCGTTGATCATCACGCCACCGCAATCCAGCTCGTAGGCAGCCTTGAAGGCCACATCGACATTGCTGGTGAAGATCGCTGCCAGCAATCCGTAGGGCAGCGAGTTGGCCTCTTTGAGCGCCTCATCCAGATCGTTGACCTTGTAGAGGTTCACGGTAGGGCCGAATACTTCCTCGCAATGGATATTGACATCCTTCGGGACATTCTCCAACACGGTCGGTTCCATGATGGCGCCGTCGCGACCACCGCCCGTGAGGACAGTGGCGCCCTTGTCGGCAGCTTCCTTGACCCACTGCTCGACGCGTTTGGCTTCGCCTTCGGTGATCATGGGGCCCATGTTGCAGTCGTCGTCCATCTTGGGACCAATCTTGTAAGTCTTGGTCAGTTCGACGAAGCGCTTCTTGAACTCATCGTAGATATCCTCGTGGACTAGCAAACGCTGTACCCCGATGCAGTTCTGGCCGGCGGCCCAGAACGAACCGGACACGCACGATTCGACCGCAAGGTCCATGTCGGCATCTTTCCACACGATGACCGGCGAGTCGGAGCCCAACTCCATTCCGATCTTCTTGATTCCGGCCTTGGATGCGATTCTCTTGCCGGCCTCTACCCCGCCGGTGAAGGAGATCATGCGGACACGCTCATCGGACACGAGCGGATCACCGATCACCGATCCCTGTCCGGTAATGCACTGGATGGCCATCGGGGGAAGTCCAGCCTCGACCAGAACCTCGACCAGCTTGATTGCCGAAAGCGGCGTCACCGTAGCCGGCTTCAAGATGACAGCGTTACCGGCGGCAATCGCCGGTCCGAGCTTGTGGGCCACCAGGTTCAACGGATCGTTGAAAGGTGTGATGGCCAACACAATCCCTATCGGGAAACGGTAGTAGTAACCGCGGCGTTTCTCGCCGCCTGGGAATGAATCCCAGGGGATGGTCTCGCCGAGAATGCGCTTGGCTTCCTCAGCCGAGCAAGTAATGGTGTTGACACAGCGGGAGGCTTCCTTGCGGGCCTCGGTTATCGTCTTGGAACCCTCGCGGGCGATCACTTCTGCGAACTCTTCCAGACGCTCGGAGATCAGATTGGCTGCTTTGAACAGAATCTGGGCCCGATCATAGACCGTCATGCGTTTGGTGATCTCGAAGCCGCGAACAGCAGCATCGAGGGCGGTTTCAACGTCGTTGGCGTCGCCGTCGGGCACGGTGTCGATTACGGAGTTATCGAAAGGATCGATGACATCGATCTTTTTGTCGCGATCGACCCACTCGCCGTTCAGGAGCATCTTCATTTCTTACCTCCTACGGCGATGATGTCTACCAATGCGGAGTAGCCCGTCTCAACTCTTCCGGCACCCGGACCTACGACAGTCACATCGCCGAGAGCATCGGTGGTAACGGTCACGGCGTTGATTCCTTCCATGATTCCGGCCAGCGGGTGGCTCATGTCGACCTGTTCCGGTCCGACCGAACCCTTGACCTGGTCTCCCTCGCGCCAGACTTTGCCGATCAGCTTGAAGCGCTTGCCTTGAGCCTTGGCTTCCTTGATGGCGTCGACGGTGATCTCGGTGATGCCTTCGCACGGGAAGTCTTCCGGTTTGACGTTGCCGCCAAAGACCGTGTTGGCCAGAATCGTCACCTTGGCGAGAGCATCCCAGCCGAGTACATCGGCGTCAGGCACGGCTTCGGCATAGCCCAGATCCTGGGCCTGCTTGAGAGCGTCCTCGTAGGCCATGCCTTCTTCCATCCGTGTGAGAATGTAGTTGGTGGTGCCGTTTAGGATTCCCTTGGCCTCGGTGACATGGCAACCCGCGAGCGTTTCGCGGATCAGGTTGAGCAGCGGAGTGCCACTCATAACTGTACCCTCGTAGAGGAACTGGGCGTTGTTTTCTGCCGCCAGTTTCTTGAGTTCGACCGAGAAAAGAGCCAACGGGCCTTTGTTGGTTGTCGTTACGGACATGCCCTTGCTGAGAGCGGCTTTGATGTGCGAGGTAGCCGGCTCACCGGTCTTGATGTCGGTGTAGGTCGCCTCGACCATGATGTCGGCATCGGCGTGCTTGACCATCGCCAGCGCGTCGCCTTCGAACTGATCGCCGAGACCTTCGAGCTTTTTGCCACCCTTGGCAACCTCGAGAGCCTTAGCCAGGTCGAGTCCGTCGGCATTGTACATGCTTCCCTTGAGCATGTCAGAGATACCGACCACCTTCCAGTCGATACCGTAGTCATCTTTGAGAGCTTGCTTCTTTTCAAGCAGAAGTTCGGCCAGTCCCTGTCCGACTGTGCCAAATCCAAGCAACAGAATCTTCATTTCGTGTTTCTCCAAGCAGGGAGTCTTCCCTATGCCTTCGCTTTGTAGCGATCGTTAGAATCGAACATATCTATGACAAAACAGCGGCTGTGAAAGACCGCCGAATGTGTCGTACCTTCAGGGATGAAATACCAGTCCCCGTTCTTGACTCGGTGTACCTTGTCGCCGATCGTAATCGACATATCCCCTTCGACCATCATGCCCCACTGGGCGCAATGCGAATGGGGAGGGACTTCGGCAGTTTGATCAATGTCAAAGAACACGATCTGACGGCCGCTGCCTTCCATCAGCCAGGCCGTTACACCCGGGACCGGAACATCGGCCTCCGGCAGGTTCCGGATTAACTCCGGCCAGGCGGAGCCGCCCCATTGTTCCATTAGCTCTTTCATAGCGTCCTTTACTTGTAAGAGATCTTTGCGAATCGAGCCGCGTGCCCGCGTCGCATGATTTCCTTGGCGTCGAGATCACAGCGCACGCACTTGTGATAAATCACGTCGCCTATCAATTTGGCCTTCTCGTCTCTCTCGGCATCGGAGAAGAAGTAGGCTTCCATGGTGTCGTAGGGACGCGAGGTACCGTCGGACTCGTACTTGATCGTCATGTCGGTGCCGGTGTCGAGGACCTTGTAGGCATTCTCGGTCCAGTCGAAATCAGCCATTCCGAGATCCGGGTTGATCCGCAGGTGAGCGGTCAGCCCCAGATTCGGCAGACCGGAGGCCTTTAGCTCCTCGGCGCACTGGACGAACGTTTCCGGGCTGGCGCCGTTTCCGATATTGATTTCGTAGATCGGAGTGGTGCCATCTTCGCGCAGGAAAGACTTGATGATGTTCATTAGCATCCGGAACTGCACCGCATTCTGAGTCGAGAGGAGCATGGAGATCTTGAACTGGATCGACTTGACTGCCCGTCCGAAGTAGCAGGCCGCGACGATCGTTGACCAGCTCGGGTTCAGGAAGAAATTGGCACCAGTCTCAAGCCCGAAACGAAGCAAGCCATCAAGATACACCAGGTGGTTGCAGTCGGCCACTTCGACACCGCCCAGGTTGCCAAAAGCGGTTCCCATGTTCTTGAGAATGAGCTGGCTGTTGCCGTCGCCGAGATCGCGGCGGTCGAACTTCTCGCCGGTGACCTTCTCGATACGGGCAAACCGTTCTTCGGGAAGCGGGATGCCGATCAAGTTGGTCGAGCAGAACTTGCTCGCGCCCATGATGTTTTCGGACATTGCCAGCGTGGCAAGGAGATCCCCACCATAGACATAGTGCTCGGTCATCGGGACGACAGAGATGAACTCGGTCGGTACCAGGGTCTTCTTGTCCTCAGCCATGAGACGCATACACTCATGCGTCACACCCGCCCCCTGGAAACCGGAGACCTGGGTAGTACAGATGCCCGGCTTGGTGACTTCCAGCTTCTCGGCTGCGACAAAGTCTTCGACTTTGGCCAACTCCTTGGCGTAGCCTTCGGCGGACTCGAGCATCTTGCCGTAACCCTTGTCTTCGGCGATCTTTTTGCGATTCTCGTATTCACGAAGGGTTGTGATCTTGTCGTCAACGGCAGCGCCGCCACCGTAGGCATCAACCAGGGCATCGATGGCTTTCATGTCCCGATCGGAAAGTAAATCAAAGTGCATATGAGCAACTCCCATTCATCCGGGTGCGAAATTCCGGCAGAATACGCGCCCCGGTATGACACTGTGTTATCGATTATATCAGGATTGAAACTACGCAAACGAGGGGGCTTTCTCAAGCGATTTCTCCCCCGGTGAGGAAGGCTAACCGCTTACATGATAAGCACCAGCTTGCCGATTTGGACGTCGCCCGAAGGGCTCTCGACTGTCCAATAATACAGTCCGCTGACGGCCAACTGAGTGTTGCGGGTGATCAGATTCCAGGTCTCGTGTGAGTCGTGTCCCGAGCCGGGCGGTTCATCGTGATCGAGCTCCCGCACCAGATCTCCGTCCAGGGAGAAGATCCGAATCGTACACTTCGGGGGCAGGTTAGCAAAATGAACAGCGTGGGTCCGACTGGGTGAGTCATCGGTCGCTCTTCCCTCAAAGCCCATGGTCCGGTATCCGCCGTCGATGCGATACGGGTTGGGATAGACATAGACTTCGTCATTCGACTCGGAAGTTGGGAAGACCGAAAGCGCTCCGTCGGTAATCGAGGTCTCCAACGAGGGCAATCCCGACTGCGGTGAACCAAAGTCAAAAGCTGTGACGTTCACCAGATAGCTGACAGTCGGGAGAAGGTCGGTCAAGAGATACTCATACTCGAAGTACTTAAGGCGACCCTCGGGCGTGAGCTCCTCCGGAAGGGCAGCATTGGGATCCAAGCTGGTTGGATAAGATGCATCTGGATATACCTTGGCAATCTGACGGTATCCGCCCAAACCCGACGCGTTGTAATCCTGGGCTCGAAAGACGAACACCGACTCGGGGTGCTGCGGGTGCGTGAACGGGTGGGCATAGTCGAACTCAAGCGGGTTGAAGCGATCGTCGTTACAATCGTCGGCGTAGAGGCAGCGAAGCTCACGAAGAGTGAACGGGGCGTCAAACAGGCGGTACTCGCCTGCACGGGTATCGAAGACGTACTTGTTATAGTTTTCCAGATCATAGGACGCGAGCAATCCGAAGCTCTCGCCGCGGGCATCCCGACCGTAATAGACCCGGTACCCTTCGAAGTCGACTATGCGAGAGAAAACATCGCGAGTCGTTTCCGTGCGCAATCCGTTCCAGCGGATACGGAGGGTGCCGTCTTCCGGTCGTTCGACCCACAACTCCGGCGCCGGTGGCGGTGCGGCGCCACGAAAGTCCGGGACGCCGTCCCCTTCGTACCAGGTGGTGTCGCATACAATCGTCAGATCCGGGGCGGTGTCGCAGCATTCTCGAAACTTGCCGAAATCGTCGTCTCCGTCGGTGTCGACGCCGGGATTGTCATAGATCCAACCGGCCCACCGGGCATTCTGCGCCAGGTCACTGAAATCCAGGTTGGAATAGTACTTGTCCGGCTGATGGGGCAAGAACAGCTCAGCATTGTCGATCTTCTGGTGCAGATTTTCCCCAGCGACGTAAGCAAACGAAATCGGCAGGGTCTGCCCCGGATGGATATCGAAGGGACCGAACGACAGGAGGTATCTCGCGTCGTAGCCATCGGCGAAATTCTCCGCCTGTTCCTGATCGGGCAACATCCAAAGCGAGTCGGCCGGTCCGATCGATGCCGTGTAGACCTGATTGTAGTCGAACTCGCGGTTACGCAGTTGGTAGTACTTGTTGGCGTCTCCCTCCGGTGTCCCTACTCCCCCGGTTCGGAAATCGCGCCATTCCTCGCGTAGTCGTCCCGTCTCGGCTCGCTCCCTCGGCCCGAAGTCGAGCGCTGAGTTGGTGTTACTGATCCACCAGTTGAAGCTCACGTCGAGCGACTCTGCCGGCGTTCGCACAATACGCGCCCCGGTGACATGCGGACAAGGATGCCGCGAGCCGTCCTCGAAAATGCGCTCCAGGTCGCCATCATCGTCAGCAATCCACGCCGTAGATATCGTGTCAAGGAACTCGCAGCTCCCCGAGGTTGTGGAGAAGGTGTGAAGAAATCCGCAGTGATCATCGGTATAGCCAATGGTATTACCGAAACAATCGTAGCAGACCATACAGTCGACATAGATACCCATATAGACCGAGTTTAGTTCCTCTGAACCAATATTCTTGATTTGGTAGTCGAACAGAACAAAGTCCTCGGCGTAGGCATAGGACCAGGCGTACGAGGCCTGGCGTACTTCGATGTTGAGCGGCCGGTGCGGTCGCCCAAAGAAGTCGGCCGGGACTCCCGTTGTAAGAGTGTCGTAGTATACCGAGATATAGTCTTCTTCGGAGATCGCTCCCTCGTAGCGCGGCGACGTAGGATCCTTGATCGACCGGTACTCCATCTCTCCGAACGGTGACTCGTCCGGATACATCTCATAGGTCCACTGCCACCCGTCGGCGCCCACCGAAACCAGGGTGTCGCGTCCCACGACGGCACCTATCCAGAATGCACCGCCAAACAGATAGTGGACGTTGGAGTTCTTGGGATACTGACAAGAGGCATTGATCTGCTGGCCGGTGAAAGCGTCTACCGAAGGACCGGGATGGTACTCGTGACCAAAGGTACCGTTGTTGGCTACGGCCAGCTCCAATCTTCCTATGCGATGGGCGGCCACTCGATGTGCCGGGGCAGCTGAGCCTTTTATGACGTGGCGGCGATGGTCGGACTCCGGTCCGGGCTTCAACACGGCAAACGACATTACCGGCAACAAGACGATTGTCGCCAGCACTGCCCCCACAAATCCGACTCGAGAGAACAATACTCTACGCCTCCCGATAGCGCGCTTCGGAAAGGTTTAGTTAGCCTGCCTTGGTGATCTCCACCATTTCGACTTCGAAAACCAAGGTCTTGCCCGCGAGCGGGTGATTGGCGTCTAAGGTCACCTTGTCACCTTCGACTGCGATCACCTTGACCGGTGTGACGCGACCGTCGGGGGACTGGGCCTGGAAAGAAGCTCCCACCGTCGGCTGTTGATCTTCCGGGAAACTGGATTTGTCAACATCGACTACCAGATCCTCGCGGTGCTCACCATAGGCCTGGTCCGGGGCGATCTCGATCTTCTTCTTGGCGCCCTCTTCCATACCAACCACGCCGTTGTCGAACCCAGGAATCACCTGTTGCGATCCGACTGTAAACTCCAGGGGATCGCGTCCGGCGGAACTGTCAAAAGTGCTTCCGTCTTCGAGCTTTCCTTCATAGTGTACTTTAACTTTGTCGCCCGACTCAACTTGCGCCACAATTCTCTCCTTTAGTTCAACTTAACGTTCGTGGGCCTCTCCCACAAACCTACAATATCCGGAGCAAGTCAAGCATTATCGGAAGAAACCGCTCCCGCGACACCGACTGACCGACAAGACAACGGCCGGAGGTTTTCTCCGGCCGAATCATGCTGCCCAATGGGCCCGCAGTTACTTTATCTCCATGTCGACCACCGTCACTTTGCCCAGGTCTTCGAGCTGAGAATCGAACATGTCACGCTTTCCTGTCACCACGATGATCACCTTGTCGGGATCCAGATGTTCCCTGGCGACACGGCGGCAATCCTCCAGGGTGACGGCCTTCAAGCCTTCCAGATCACGTTCAAGTTGATCTTCAGGAAAACCGCTGAACTCAAGCTGTGCCTTAGCATTCACGATACGAGCCGGTGTTGTGTAGTTGAATACGTAGCTGGCCGTGAGAGAGCTGTGAGCCAGGTCGAGCTCCTCCTGGGTGATGCCCTTACCATGCACTTCGGCAACTATATCGAGCATCATGTTCAGAGCCTTGCCGAACTGGTCGGCCCGAGTCTGGCAATAGCCAAAGAAGGTCCCAGCGTGAGCGCGATTGTAGTGCCAGCTCCCCACCGAGTAGGCCAGACCGGCGGTGGTGCGGACCTGCTTGGTCAGCCGGGATGTGAATCCGGAGCCTCCCAGAGCAAAGTTCATGACTTCGAAGGCATGTCGATCGGGATGCTTATGGTCCAGACAAAGGTGCCCAAAACGGAAGTTGGCCTGGTTTATGTCCTTCTCCGCGTAATACACGCCCGGTTCGGATCCAAATCCTGTCCATTCCTGCATCTTCGGCAACGGTGAGCCATCGGCCTGCCACTCGCCAAAAGCCTGGTCAAGGTGAGTCTGGAGATCCTCGAGGCTTATTGCACCTGCAACGGCCAGGATACAATTGTCGGGCCGGATGAACCGACGGTGCCGCTCTAAAACCAGATCTCGATCAATGCGATCTATCGATTCAAGAGTCGCGTAGTTGGCATAAGGGTGGTCAGCGTACACCGTCTGATAGTACACGCGCCGCGTAACCGAACCTGGATTGTCGTTCTGGCGGAGAATCCAGTCGCGCTTGTTGCTGGTCTCGCGCGCCAGGACCGCCGAATCAAAGGCGGGTTCCAGCAGGATATCTCTCAGCAAACCAAGACACTGGCCAAAATCCTCAGCCAGGCTTCGCATGGAGAACGAAACCTGCTCATCTCCGGCGCTGGACGAGATGCTTGCAGCGAGAGCCTCAAGATCGGAGTCCATTTGCGTCGGACCGCGCTCGCCGGCACCGGCGGTGCGCATCGCCGTGGCCATCAACTCGAAAACTCCAACAGTCTTCTTCGGTTCGTAGAGGGTTCCGGCATGAAACAGCACTTCCACGGTAATCACCGGCGGTTCAGTGGCGGGAAGGAAATGTACCACCATCCCGTTGTCGAGAACGAAGCGCTCTGTCGCCGGCGGCGTGAACTGCTGCTCAGCGAAGGTCATCTCACGGGGATCGGGGATTTCTGCAAAAGCTGACGTACCAAGAACCAGTGAAAGAGCCAAAACGAGATTGATTGCGGTCCTCATTGCGTCACCTCCTCTTCCTTGGGCACGAGCGTAGCTACGGTGCGATTGCTCTTGATCAAATAGCGCGAGGCTACGTCCCGTATCTGCTCGGCCGTCACGGTCTCCATTCGGTCGGAGAGGGTCAGCCCATAGCGCCAGTCGCGGGCGAGCGTGTGAGCCATCGCCAGTCGGCCGGCTAGTCCCATGTTGGAGTACGCTGACCAGATGTAATCGGCCTTGAGTCGTTTCTTGACTTTCGCCAACTCCTCCGCAGTCACTAACTCGGTCGCAACCTTGTCCAGGACGCGATAGATGCCTTCCTCGACCTGCGAGGTAGTTACACCTTCCTTGGGATAGGCATAGATGCAGAACAGACCGGCATGCATGTCGCCGAGTGTTCCGCCGGGGAAGACATCGGCGGAAATGTCGAGGCAAAGTTCATCTTCCAGCACGAGCGTCTGATACAATCGCGATGTCCTGCCATCGGCTAGTATGCTTTGAAGGACGTGGAAAGCCGGTTCATCGGGATGATCGAAGGCGGTCTTATGATAGCCCACGAACACGGCCGGGCTAGCCTCATAAATCACCTCGACGCGCCTTTCCCCTCGCTGTTCCGGTTCGCGAGCGTAGATCGGCTCTGGACGAGTTCCTTTAGGAAGGCGGCCGAAGTATTTCTCGGCCAGTTGTTTCACTTCTTCCAGCTGAACATCTCCAACAACAGCGGCCACCATTCTTGAGGGGACATAGTAGGTCTTGAAGAAGTGTTCCATATCGGCACGCGTGAGAGCATGAACCTCCGACTGCCACTCCCAGAAGAGCTGGTATGGATGAGCAATGAAAGCCGTGCCGATGAACTGCTCAAAAAGCTTCGAGTCGGAATTGTTCTCGACGGAGAGGCGGCGCTCCTCGGATACAACGTCGCGCTCGGGGAAAAACTCCCTGAAGGCCGGCTTGAGCAGTCGATCCGACTCGAGATTGAACCAGAGTTCCAGTCGGTTCGCGGGAAGCGAGACGTAATAGTCGGTGTAGTCGTACCCGGTCGAGGCATTGAACTGAGCCGAACCGTTGGCTGTGTAGATACCGTCGAACTCGTTCTGAACGACGTACTGCGAACTTTCGCCCGACAGCGAGTCCAGTGTCTTTCTGAGTGCCTCTATGTGGGCGTTGGCGGCGGCGACGAGCTCAGGGTTGTTGACGGTCAGGTAGGGCAGTTCCTGGCTGGCTGAGTCAATGAGCTGCCAGACCGAATCCTCTTGCACCATAAGTGCGCGTTCGGCCACATAGTTGGTCGTACCCACGTTTTGGGAGCCCTTGAACATCATGTGCTCCAGCAGATGGGCCGAGCCGATGTTTCCGATCTTTTCATAGGCCGAACCGACCTGGACGCCGATATAGCCCGCGAAAACCGGAGCCATCGGCCGTTGCACGACCAGGAAAGTCATGCCGTTGTCGAGTTTGAACTCCTCCACCTCGATCTTGAAGTCGCCGGCGAGCGAACTCGCAGCAACGATCGCCAAGGTAGCGAAGACAATCAGAATCGCTAGAGGTCGTTTCATCGCACTCCTTCCGCATGGCTCGCAGGTCGATATTGATCGCCGAATGGCGAGCCAAAATGAACCGTTTATGTTCTCAGATTGTTCTCAAGATAGTCCTGGCGGCAATAAAGTAAAACGTTAGTTAATACGAGGTTTCGACGGATGGTGTTGCAAAGAACGGCTCTGGTGCCGATATTATGCTCGTGGCCGCGTTACTTCAATCCATGGCGAAAGGTTATCGATTGAACTCATTCAAAGTCCTGACGTTTGCTCTCCTTCTGACTACCGCCTTGTCCGCTCAGGCCGGAGTACCGGCCTTGCTCAACTTCCAGGGAAAACTGGCCGACAGCGCCGGACTGGAACTTGCCGATGGCACCTACACCGTGGTCTTCACGATTTTCGCCGATTCCGTGGGAGGTAACTCTCTTTGGAGCGAGTCAGCCCAGGTGCAGACCTTCAGCGGATTGTTCAGTTATCAGCTTGGCTCGGTGGCTCCCCTCCCCGCCGACCTTTTCGCCGAAAACGCTCAGTTGTTCCTTCAAGTGAATGCAAACGGAGTCGATTTGTGGCCACGCAGCCAGTTGACTTCGGTGCCGTACGCAACCGTGGCGGGAGACCTGAGCGTAAGCAGTGACAATGATACAACCGTGATCGCAACCGACGCTACAACACGCACGATCACTTTCTATGATACCAGCGGCGACCTCAGAGCCCTACTGGGAGCCGGTAACGACGGCGGCAGACTGATTCTCACAGACACTGACGACGAAATTAAGGTCGGACTATACGCCGGCCTGCACGGAGATCAAGCGGCGGTGCTTCCTGATTCTTCCGTGAGCGCAGCCGAGATATTCAACGAGCCCGGTCTGGTTGTGCGAACCAATACTCGGCCGGTGACTCTGGTTACGGGAGTAATGACCGACCTGGTGGAAGCGCGCATCGAAACGCCCGAGGATGGCTATTTGATCGTGGAAGGTAAGTGCTACGTTGAGTTCAGCGGTACGACCTCGGCTAACATGGCCCTGATCCAGGTCGATGAGTTTGAGGGCGGAAGTTCACAGTTTCCCTATTATGCTCTCGCCGGGCTGGGTGGCTATGCATCCGACGATGCTAGTTTCTTCCCGGTTTATGTTACGCGGGTCTATTACAAGGATGCGGGGATTCATACCTTCCGCATGGAGGGTCGCGCCGAGCAACCACCTCCGGCCAATGTTCGTTCCTGGGACCACGTGTTGACCCTTCGCTATTTCCCGACCTACTACGGAGTCGTGAGTGGCGCAGTCGAAGACCCTTCCGGATACGAAGAAGCTGTTCAAGTGACATCGCCCGATCCGTTGGATCCCGAGAAGACACGGACTATCTATGAGGTTGATTTGAGAAGCCTGAGGTCGCCCTCGACCCAACCCGAAACCTCCCCGAACTAAGCGAAAGATTACTTCAACAGCAGCATCTTGCGCGAGGCAACGATCGAACCTGCCTCAAGGCGATACAGGTACACTCCGGTCGCCAGCGCTCTTCCCCCGTTGTCACGCGAAGCATCCCAATAAACCGTGTGATTGCCGGCCGACATCCGCCGGTTGACCAGCGTGACAATCTTTTGGCCAAGCAAGTTGTAGACAGTGAGGCTGACATCGGTGGCCTCGGGCAGCGAGAAGTCAATCGCAGTTATCGGGTTGAAAGGATTGGGGTAGTTCTGCGACAGGAAGTAATTGTCTGGCAGTTCCGGTTCAGGTTGCGGATCGGGTTCTTCTTCACCCAGGAAATACAGATTCAGTGAGCCGCCGTTCGAAGTAGCCACGACATTGGAGTCGGCCGCGATATGCACGCCACCTCGACCACCATGTTCGATCAATTCGGGATACCCCTGCTCGAAGCCGTATATCGCAAATCCTTCGTGACCGATGGTCAGCAGGCGGTCGCCCTCGACGATCGAGTTGTAGACCGGTAGCGCCAGTTCGATCGATGTATCTCGGATCGGTGACGCCGGATTGGAGTAGTCCAGGTAATGCATCTTGTTGCCATGGAAATAGACCAGGTGCGATCCAACCACGACCAGCTCCTGCACTTCAGTAGCAAGGGTAATCGCCGACATGTATTGCAGGTTCTCGTCGTCGAGAATTCTGTAGGTCTGGAGCAGGTTCTTGCTGTTCGAGACATGAAGCAACGAGTCGGAAGAGATCGCGGCGTCAATGATTTCCGTCGTCAGTCGCCAGGTGCCCGAATACTGCACGGCCGCCGAGTCGACTATGGCATAGGCACTGACTTCGTGTTTGCCCGTCACGAAAACCACGTCGGAACTGTCATCCCAATCCGCGACGTACTCCAGCGACCGCGGCTCCGATGTTCTCAGCGAAATCGAGCTCTCCAAATAGTACTCTTCGGCGCTTGAGGCTCCCGTAATAAAAGCCAATTTGTTTGGACCGGCATAGAGAGCGATCAAGGTATCGCCGTTGTTGGCCATCGACGCCACCCCGGCAAGTTGATCGTGAATGGTGAACTCCAGGCTCATATTGCGGCGGCCATCACGCCGGAAGACGTCAATGGGATTGGCCGTGCCTCCTGTATAGAGCAGCCCATCTACGAAGGAAAGACTGGTGATTGGTCCGGGACGTTTCACGGCCGACTGAATGTCCCCGGTCTCCATGTTGATCAGAAGAAGACCATTGCCGGCATTGGGCAACATCAAGTACGAGTTGCCCTCTAGCATGATCAGGCCGGCTCCCAGCCAGGGACTGTTGGCGGACGCCGTCATGTGTCGCGTCAACTCCAGGTCGCTGGTGCGGTAAATGAACAAGAAACGATCGGAGAACATGGCGAAATGGTTGTCCGCGACAATTACCCGCTCCGCTCCCGTAGAATCGCTCAACTGGCCGGTTACGCCACTGCCGGTATGCCCAAACTCGCCGCTGTAGCAGCCGTTGTTGATCGCCACCAACGCAATCTGGTCGCCTCTAACATCGAATCCATGGGTTCTGGTTGGTGTATAGAGGTACTCTGACGGTTGATCAAGCCAGTTGCTCGAGAGGTCATAACGGAGCAGTCCGTTGTATTCATCCAGGGCCATCAAGTAGCCCTCCTCGACCATCAGCTGGGTAGTGAGAATCGGGCGAAGAGAAGAGTCGGCAAACTGAAACTCCCAGTGTGACGGCTGGGTCCAACGGGTGATCCCCTCGAACCAGTGCGAGAGATAAAGATCACCGGAGTTCCGGTCATAGGCGAAGTCAGCGTATGGCTCCTCAGGAAGAAATCCACCGCGATACTGCAGGTCGGGAAGATCGCCCAGGTCGATCAATATGAGACTGTCGCTCCTGGTTCTTATCACGGCCAGATCACCATAAACGCGAATATCCTCTGACGCTTCGTCGAGAAACAGCTCTCCCTCGTGGGTGAACTCGCCCTCGACAAAATCCCACAGCATTACGGCGACTCCCTCGCTTGTGATACCGATAGCATACTCGTCGAGTGAGCGCACCGCCGTATAACGATTCCAAAGGAGGGTCTGATCCGGGTTCGCTCCGACTTCGGCCATCGCCGGCAATGCCAGGGAGATCAGCAACAGACATATGGTCAGGTGAATTCTCATTTCAGCAACACCATCTTCTTGGTAGCGACTTGGTCTGCGGTCTTGAGGCGATAAAGGTACACACCACTCGCCAGGTTGGCACCATCGAACACCACCTGGTGCGGTCCCGCCTCGAGTTCACCCTCCTCCAGTGTGACCACTCTTTGGCCCAGGACGTTGAAGACCTCCAGCTGTACTTCGGAGCGTCGCGGGAGAGTGAACTGAATCACGGTTGAGGGATTGAACGGATTGGGATAATTCTGAGACAACTCAAAGCCACGCGGCAGAGCCGGGGGACCGTCCTCAACATCTGTTGGACCGCCGAGAGTCTTCATCACCGAACTGTTAACATTGTCGACCAGGAACTTCGTACGATTGGAGCCATCCTGGAACTCGGCATCGAAATCCCAAACCAGGACGGTCTCATTGTCGGAAACGACTATCAATTCCACAAGGTCATCACCGTCTAGGTCGTCCACCAGGGGAGCAAACCTGGACGAAAACACCGTACTCGGTGAAGCCGGCGTCGTTACCGGCCAGCCTTCGAGAGGTTGTGCCCGATGATCGAGGATGTAAAGCTTCTCGCGCCCCGTACCGGGTAAAATGTGGCCTGACCGGAAAATGATCTCGGGATATTCATCGCCGGTCAAGTCGGCAACCATGGGAGTACCGAAAGTCACGTTGTCGGTGAAAGTCTCCCCCGTAGGTCGGCCTTCACGCTCGATATACGAGGTTCCGTCTGAGTTGAGTATGTACAAAGCCGCAACATCGTAGGCAAAGAACGTAAAGAGGATCTCTGGGATGCCATCCAAATCTAAGTCGGCTGCAACCGGGTAGGAACCTATCCAGTTTGCCAGCGCCGGGAAAGTTACCGGCCAACCGGCCATGTCGGTGCCGTCCTCTTCTTTGACCCACATCTTGGGGATGTTGGTAGTATCGGTTCCGAGAGTGGCAACTTCGAACATGTCGTCGCCGTCCATGTCGGTGACTACCGACCCACGGAGATCGACAACCGTCTGGACAATGGGCGAAAGCATATCGTACGCGGGTTGGCCGGTGCGGCCATCGAAAAGAGCCAGACCGGTGTAAGGATAAGGCGATGTATAGGATGCGATCACTTCCTGCTGCCCGTCACGATTGAGATCCACCGCACTAACCATTGGTGACGTCGATCCGCCGTAAGCTGCGAAAGAGGAGATGCGGGGATCCAGGGAGGTAAAGAGACCGTCGAGAGAGTAGAAGTATGAATCTCCGTTGAACTCATAGGCCAGAATCTGACCTATGCGGTTCAGGATAACTATCGCGGAATCTTCAAACATGCCAAGCCGGGTTATAGTGGGATTGGGATAACCGTATCCGGAGGGAATTCTTCCGGTAATACATAAGACGGGCCAGCCGTCGGCGTACGTACCGTCATGATTAAAAACATGAATGCCGTCCTCGTTGGTAGCTACAATTTCCTTGAAGCCGTCACGGTCGGTATCATAGACGGCCGGAACGCACCTCATATTCTTGTTGGTGAGGACCGGGAAGCCTGGCATGATAGTGCCATCGTTTCCTATGACATATAGACCGCGACTGGTACCAACAACCAGTTCCTTGCTACCGTTGCCATCGAGATCGTCGCACACCGGGCTGATCGCCCCAATGCCTCCGATATTCGCGGGCCAGCCCTGAGCAAAGGCCGAAGACACCCTCACCCACACCGAATCACGCAATGTCTCGGATCCAAAGAAGCCGTGCACATAGACGGTAAAACTGCCGGTGTCAGCGCCCGAGACGGTCCAGTCGTGAAGCAGGGAGTCGTAGAACTCGCCGGTGGATTTGGCGATCAAACTGACGGCCGAGGATCCTTTCCGGAACGTTACCATCATCGAGTCGAAATCAGGACCGAATGCGGAGCCATAAATGGGGACGTTGTACTGAAGTTCTTGCCCCGGTGAGGGCGAGTCGATTTGCACCCGGCGACTCCGCACATGGGCACACGATGTGACCGAGTGAGAACCGTACATATCCGTCAGGCGAAAACGTAGGTTCCCCTGTGCGGTCATGTCGTCGAAGACATATAGTATCGAATCAGCGGGGATGTCATTGCCCGTGGCCAGGAATATCCAGTCCTCAGAGCCCAGGCCGTGGGCATACTCTAACGTCCAACTTCCGGAGTAGCCTCCAATCGGAAGGGCCTTGATTGGTATCGAAGAAAGGTAGCGATGTCTCCGCGAAGGAGATGCAAACGCTACTCCCCCGTTTCCAAGTAGTTGCAGCGAATTGTAGACATTGATGTAACCCCAGCCACTGATCGTGTCAGGGCCAGGCAGAGAATCGCCGATGCCGTAAGGATCGACAAGATCATCGGCTCCCAAGAGCAATACTTCCTCGAGCACATCAAGAGGAATCTCCGGCCTTTCGCCGAGGATATACGCCGCTGCACCCGCGACAACCGGTGCCGCCATGGAAGTTCCGTCGGATAGGTAAAATAGACCTTCATCGCCGACTATCCGCACCAATGGTTCATCGGCATCGGCATACATGTCGGTACTGTCGGCCCGTATTGACAGAATGTCCCGACCGGGAGCAACTATGTCGATATGCGAACCGAAAGTCGACCACTCAGCCTGAAGACCCTGGGAGTTACCGGCCGCAACCACAAACGAGGAATCAAATGCCGCCGGGAAGAATCGTTGATTGTCACCGGTGTTTCCCGGGGCGATCGCCACGAAGACGCCGTTGTCCCGGGCGAACCGGAGGGCATCACGGAGAACCGCCGACTCAAAGGGCGTTCCCCAACTGATGTTGATCACTCGAGCACCGGAGTTGACGGCGTAGATGATTCCAGAAGCACCCACTGAGGCGAATGCATTCGGCTGAATCTTGATCGGCATAATTAAAGCTTTTGGCGCCACACCCACGATTCCGACGCCATCGTTCTTCGCGGCGACAATACCGGCGCAATGACTTCCGTGGCCGACTTCGTCGGTGGGATCGTTGTCAGGATAGATCGTGAAGATCGACTGCAGGTCGCCAGACATGTCGTACCCGGCGGTATCATCGACATATCCGTTATGGTCATCATCGATGCCGTTGTTGGGTATCTCGTCGGTGTTCACCCAGATATTGCCGGTTAGCTCGGGATGATCGGTATCTACACCGGAATCGATTATTGCCACTACCACCCGGGTCGCTTCGGTAGGTTGAGTCACGTACTCGGGGGCGATGTTGATATCGGCGCCGACAACTCCGGATGACAGACGAAGCGTATCATTAAACGGACCTTCGACTCGTTCGATGCCGAAATACTCCTGCCCGGTGTTGTTGAGATACCACTGGTGGGGGAAGAACTCATCCGTGGGAAAGTCGAAGAACTCGAGATAGTAGTCCGGCTCAACCGATTCCACCAGATGACTGCCCAGATGACTGGCAACTTGGTTCGCGCTCAGAGTCTGATCCCCGTCGACCAAACTATAGTACCGGGCAAAGACTTCTCCCCCCTTCTTGGAGGGGCTCATTTGAAGCGCCGTCAGCCGTTCGAGAGACTGGTTCGAAGACAGCGCTTTGGCTGCCTGATCTACCTTTGCTCCCGGTTTGAGTTTAACAATGAACCGACCCGGGACTGGTCCTGTGGGCTGGTCGCCGGCAGCGATCGCTACCGAAGGTGTCAACAGTACGACCGCCAACCCCATGAAGGCCAGAAACTTAGTCAGGGCGACAAGTATTCTGTGAGCCATCAATTCCTCTTTGCTTTCGAGTTTAAAGCCCGGCGTCGAGTATCAAGCGAGGGGGTGTTCATGTTATTGACGTCTAAAGCGGTCATCTGTTTAATCTCGGACATCATCCATAAGATACTATCAGACAAAAAGTTG
>Ga0180430_10001785_pt1 | contig 20332 bp, 16 predicted proteins | sample SS_ome_9_FD_132999 | JGI IMG/M metagenome (GOLD analysis project Ga0180430, IMG submission 132999) | Hypersaline lake sediment archaeal communities from the Salton Sea, California, USA - SS_1_S_2 metaG | ecosystem: Environmental > Aquatic > Non-marine Saline and Alkaline > Hypersaline >... | reverse complement strand
GCTGTTGCTGTAGCTGGTGGCCGTCGACGTGAAGCTGAGCCAGCCGTTGGTGCAGAAGTTGAACTGGCTAAAAGTCGTCCCGTAGAAGTTGAACCCGAAACCGATGTCGAAGGGCCCGGCATTGGTATCGTCGCCGAGACCGGTGATCTGGGTGCCGATGCCGGTGATGTCGATCCAGTTGTAGGCCGGGCCGCCGGCTTCGTCGCTGTCCCGCCAGCTGTAGCCGTAGGTGTCCGGCCCGCCGGTTCCGTTGACCGTACCGTAATCGATGGCGGCACTGATCGAGAAGTTGAGGTAGCCGTCGCCGTTGTTGGTGAAGGTCAGCGTCTCGCTGTCCGTGCCGCCCGGGTCGGCGTAGAGGTGGATCTCGCCGGCCGACAGTTCCATATCGGGCAGCAACAGCTCGCTCGAGGCGCCCCAGACGATGACGTCGTCGATGTACCAACCGTCGTAGGCCACCGAGCCGTCGGTGCCGAAGGTCCAGCGGAAGATCACCGTCTGGCCGAGGTAGGTGCTCAGGTCGAAGGTGACCAGCTCCCATTCCCCGCTGCCGGTGAAGCCGGGCTCACCGAGGCCGGTGATGCTGTCATCGGGATAGCCGCCGTCGGGCAGCAGCAGCTCCCAGGTACCGCCGCCGTCGGTGGAAATCTTCACGTTGCCACCGTCGTAACCGCTCTCGATGTTCCGCCAGTGGTAGAACCCGAGGGCACCCGGTTCGTTGAGCGAGTACTCACGGCTGTCCAGGGTGTAGAGCGCGCTGTTGTCGTAGGAACCGTCGAGGTCGGTGCCCCAGAGTTTCACGCCGGAGTGCGCCGCTGTTGGCCCCACGGTGGCCGTGCCCCACTCCCACTCGCCGCCACCGATGAAATTGCCGTCCGAAATTTCGAACGCTTCGGCGGGGGTCAGCGAGAAGTCCTGCACCACGGTGTCGCCCACCGGGACGAACACGTCGGCCGAGTCGTCACCGAAACCGATGGCCGCGACTTGGATGGTGTAGGTCGAGCCGCCGGGAATGGTGGTGAACTGGTAGAATCCGGAAGCGTTGGTCGTCTCCGGCGCCAGCGGCGTGCCGGCCACCGAAATCACCGCACCCTCGATGGGCGTACCCTCGAGATCGGACACTGTCCCCTCGAGGATGCCGGCGGGGGCCGGGTCGAGGGTGAAGTCCACGGTCACCGTGCCGTCCACCGGCACGTAGGCCGTCTGCTGCTCGGGCAGGTAGCCGAAGTAGGTCGCCTCGAAGGTATAGCTCTGGTCGCCGGCGGCGGACATGCTGTACGCACCGGTAACCTCGTTGGCAAAGACGATGCGGCCCGAGGAAAGTTCCTCGACCTGGGCCGGGATGGGTGCACCGCTGCCCGAGTCGGTCACCGTGCCCTGCACCGTGCCGAAACCCTGGGAGGCATAGATCACCGCCTGTTCAAGATCGATGATGCCCATGCCGAAGGTGTTCTCCTCGCCCACCGGGCCGAGGTCCACAGCGGTGGTGAGCAGGATGTCCTTGATCGTGTCCACGTCGAGGTTGGGGTCGACCTGGCGCAGCACGGCCACCGAACCGGTGACATGCGGCGAGGCCATCGACGTGCCGCTGAGGCTGGAGTAGCTGTTGCCCGGCACGGAGCTGCGCACGTCGGTGCCCGGAGCCACCACCTCGGGTTTGATCTGATCGTTGCAGCCAGGGCCGAGGCTGGAGAAACTGGAGATGGGATAGGGGAAGGTGTAGTTGGTGGCATCCACCGAACCAACGGCAAAGGCGTTGTATGGGCTGTCCGCCCGGTCACCCGGGGTGCGCAGGGAGGCGGTGGTCGGCCCCTCGTTACCGGCGGAGAAGATCACCGCGCAGCCGGCGGCCTCGCAGTTGTCCATCACGTCCCAGAACGTCTCGTCACAGGGGCCGGTGATGTACGACCCGTGGTAGATAGGGCTGATGCCCCAGGAGTTCCCCACCGCATCAGGCACATCGTCGGTGGTCCCCGGGTTGCCGTCCGGATCGGCGAACCACTGGAACGCCGCCACGGCATCGGTCATCGTCGTCTCGATATCCACCCGATCGATGACGCCGGCGGAGATCCAGGTGGCGTCCTTGGCCACGCCGATCTCATTGTCCGCGGTATAGCCGGCGATGGTGCCCATGGTGTGCGTGCCGTGGGAGCCGGAATCGAAGGGGAACGTGGTGGAGGTCACCGGGTCGAACCAGCACTCCGCGGCCGGCTCGGTGAGACCGCGCCAGCGGGAGGCCAGCGCTTCGTGGTTGCCGTCCACGCCGGTGTCCATGTTGGCGATCACCCGGCCCAGGCCGGAGTAGCCCAGGGCCCAGGCCTCGGGGGCCTTTATCGCGGAGATACCGGGCTCGATGGCACGGTCCCGTTCGCTGCCTTCCTTCCTCGGGGCCACGGGGCCGACCTTGTCCTGCTCCACGGGGGCGATCAGTTCGATGACGTAGTCGAGATAGACCATCTCCACTTCGGGCCGCGCGGCAATACGTTTGATCTCGGCCACGGTGGCTTCCACGCCTACCATATTGTCGATCCAGAACGTACGGAAATCGCGGACGTCGCCGCGCATCACCCGCTTCTGCAGATAATCGGTGAGCCGGGGCTGAGTCGCCTGGGCCACGGTCTGCAACGCCTCGACAACATGCTGGTGCCGCTGGGCCAGTGTCGCCCCCTCGCGTTTCAGCTGGAAGTTGAGTGAGTCGATGTCAGCCCGGTCGGTCAGGCTGACGATAACCTTGCAGTATTCGGAGTCGGGCCGGTCGGCAAGGTAGTTGGCCAGGCCGTCGTGAAGCACACCGGCAAGGGCCGGGGTGGTCATGACAGCGAGGGTCACGATGGCAAGCAGGAGTACACAGAATCTCCTCATCTCAGTTCCTCCAGATTGTCTTTGCATGGATTGGGGAGCCCCCCACAGCCCCCCCCGATCGCACTTCAGGGGAAAAGTTGCCGGACCACGCCCAGCGGCCGGCCCGGTTGGTATCGCCTCCCCTGGAGGCGTTACCGTCTACCATCAATATAGAGAATCAGTGCCTGCTTGGCAAGATGGGAGCGCGGCCCCTGTCGTCCGGACAGGGGCCGCGGGGGACTCTCGGGGGTTACCCCAGTTCGGGGTAGAGCGGGAACTGCTCGCAGAGTTCGCGCACTTCGCCCCGAACTTTTTCCAGGTTCGATTTGCTCTTGCGGTTCGCCAAGACCCGGGCAATCAGCCGCGCAGTGATCTTCATCTCTTCAGGGCCCATGCCGCGGCTGGTCAGCGCCGGTGTGCCCAGCCGAATGCCGCTGGGGTTAAACGGCGACCGGGTGTCGAAGGGGACCATGTTCTTGTTCGTGGTGATCGCCGCCTTGTCCAGGGCCTTTTCGGCGAACTTGCCCGGGATCTCCTTGTCGGTGAGGTCGATGAGCACCAGGTGGTTGTCCGTGCCGCCGGAAACCAGGGTGAAACCCTGAACCTTCAGCTCGTCGGCCAGCGCTTTCGCGTTTTCCACGATGCGCGCGGCATAGTCCTTGAACTCTGGCCTGGCCGCCTCGCGGAAGGCCACCGCCTTGGCCGCGTTGACGTGGTCATGGGGGCCGCCCTGCAGCCCGGGGAACACCGCCTTGTCGATGTCCTGGGCGTATTTCTCCTTGCAGAGGATGATCGCCCCGCGTGGTCCGCGCAACGTCTTGTGCGTGGTGGTGGTCACCACGTCGGTGAAGGGAAATGGCGAGGGGTGGACGCCGCCCACCACCAGCCCGGAGATGTGCGAAATGTCGGCCATGGTGATCGCCTCCACCTCGTCGGCGATCTCCTGGATCCTGGCGAAATCGATGATCCGCGGGTAGGCCGTGGCCCCGGAGAGGATGATCTTGGGCCGGTGCTGGAGAGCCTCCTCGCGCAGTTTGTCGTAGTCGATGCGGTGGGTCTCCGGATCGACGCCGTACTGCACGAAATTGTAGGCCTTGCCTGAGAAGTTCACCGGGTGCCCGTGGGTCAGGTGGCCACCGTGGGCCAGGTTGAGCCCGAGCACCGTGTCGCCGAACTCGAGCAGCGCCACGTACACGGCGATGTTGGCCGGTGAGCCCGAGTAGGGCTGGACGTTGGCGTGCTCGGCGCCAAACAGCGACTTGGCCCGCTCGATGGCCAGTTCCTCGGCCTGGTCGATGAATTCGTTGCCGCCGTAGTAGCGCTTGTGCGGGTAGCCTTCCGAATACTTGTTGGACATCACGCCGCCGAGGGTTTCGAGGACGGCGAGGCTGGTGAAGTTTTCCGAAGGGATCAGTTCCAGACCGTAGCGCTGGCGCTCCAGTTCCTGGAGGTGGAGCTGGTGAATCTCGGGGTCTGTTGTGGCCAGAAAACTCATGACGGTTCTCCTTGACGTCACGGGGCCGCCATCGGGCGCTCCCCATTCCTTCCTGTATCTGCAGTCAAGTTTAATACCAATAAACTCAATCGCTTGAGCCGGAAACCAGAGAATAGCAGAGAGGCCAGCCCCTGTAAACCCGCTCCGGCTTCGCCCCTCCCCTCCCCCGGTTCGGCGTTCCCCCCCCACGAAAACCTGTCCATCCAGTCCCCGTCCCACTTGACAGGAGACAACCTATCTCCCATAATATTGGTCGATTATCGGAGTGATTTGCGATTGGCTTCGAGCCTGGCGGGGTCCGAACCCGGCAGGCTTTTTTCTGCCGCCGGGATTTCGCGCCAGGGGGCCGGGTTCCCGCGGCGGAAGCAGAGGAACGGACAGTCATGGAAATCGTCTACATGGATCACCACGCCACCACACCCCTCGATCCCCGGGTGCTCGAAGAGATGATGCCCTTTCTCACCGAGCACTTTGGCAATGCCTCCAGCTCCACGCACGCCATCGGCCGCCATGCGCGCAAGGCGGTGGAGAAGGCCCGTACCGAGGTGGCGGAACTGATCGGCGCCGAGCCGAAGGAAATCATCTTTACCAGCGGGGCCACCGAATCGGACAACCTCGCGGTGAAGGGCGTGGCCCAGCGCCTGCGCAAGAAAGGCAACCACATCATCACCTGTGCCGTGGAGCACAAGGCGATTCTCGATCCCTGCGCCTTCCTCGCCAAGTCGGGCTTCGAGGTCACGGTTCTGCCGGTGGACAGCTACGGCATGGTCACCGCTGCGGACGTGGAAGCGGCCATCCGGCCCGAGACCACCCTGATCAGCATCCAGGCGGCGAACAGCGAGGTGGGCACGATCATGCCCATCGAGGAGATCGGGGCGCTGGCCCGCAAGCGGGGCATCGTCTTTCACACCGACGCCGTGCAGGCGGTGGGCAAGATCCCGATCGACGTGGAGCGCGTCAACGCCGACCTGCTCTCCCTTTCCGGCCACAAGATGTACGGCCCCAAGGGCGTGGGAGCGCTCTATGTCCGGGGCAAGAACCGGGTGGTGCCGCTGACCCACGGCGGGGGCCAGGAGCGCCGCATGCGCTCGGGCACCGAGAATGTCCCGGGCATCGTCGGCCTCGGCGCGGCCTGCCGTCTGGCCGGCGAAGAGATGGACGAGCAAAGTCGACGTCTGACCGCCTTGCGTGACCGGCTCCACAAGGGGATAATCGGGAATATCGACGGTGTGCACCTCAATGGTCACCCGGAAAAGCGGCTTCCCGGAAACCTGAACCTGAGTTTCGACTACGTCGAGGGCGAATCGATCATCATGGCCCTCAAGGGCTTCGCCCTCTCCTCCGGTTCGGCGTGCACGTCGGAGTCGCTGCAGGCTTCATACGTGTTGATGGCCCTGGGCATGGAGGAGGTGATGGCCCACTGCTCCATCCGGTTCGGCCTCGGCCACAGCAATACCGAGGCGCACGTGGACCGGCTGGTGGAGGAACTGAGTACGGCCATGGTCCGACTGCGGGCCATGTCGCCGCTGGCTGACTGAGACCGGCCGATCCGGCACATCCGGACAGCCGCATGTTCCGATTGACACGCCAAACAGCAGAGAAGGAATCATGGAATACAGCGAAAAAGTAATCGACCACTACGAGAACCCCCGCAACGTGGGGATGATCGAAAACGCCGACGGTGTCGGCACCGTGGGGAACCCGGCCTGCGGAGACGTGATGAAACTCTCCATCCGCATCGAAGACGACGTGATCACCGCAGCCAAGTTCAAGACGTTCGGCTGCGGGGCCGCCATCGCCACCAGCTCGATGCTCACTGAAATGGTGGTGGGCAAAACCGTGGACGAGGCGCTGGAGATCTCGAACAAGGCCGTGGCCGACGCCCTGGACGGGCTGCCCAAGGCCAAACTGCACTGCTCGGTGCTCGCCGAGGACGCACTCAAGGCGGCCATCGAGAATTTCCGGGACAAGCAGTCGAAGCAGGAGAACGATTAATCGGCGTCGGCGCCGATCGCCGGGCGATCCCGGCGGCATGACGAGGATTCAGCAATCATGAGCGACAAGGAAAGAAAGGCGGCGGACGAGGGCGAGGAACTGAAGCTCTTCCTCGTCTCCCACATGGGTCCCTATTCCTGCTGGAGCCTCGAGGTGGGCACCAATGCCGGGTCGGCCTTCCAGGGCTGCCGCAAGAACAAGCGTGTCCCCGAGAGCAGCGACAGCACCAGCTGCAAAGTGGAGGAAGTGAAGATCCCGGGCTACCGCATCATCGTGGTCCCCGAGGACGATTGACCGACCGCCGCGGTGACGGCGTCCCGCCGTCACCGCCCGCACCCTCTCCGCTCAGCCTCCCGGCACAGGTCAGAAGATGAACTTGATCCCGCCGGTGGTGATCCAGAAAGAGGGGTCAACCTCCATGACAAATCCCTGCAGTTCAGGATAGCTGCCGCCCACGGCACGGAGGTTTACCTCCTCGCGTTCGGAGTGGTAGTACTTGACCATGAAGGTCAGCGCCATGGCGCGATTGAGCTGCATGTCGGCACCGACCCCGACATTGAAGCCGATGGTACTCGTGTCGGCGCGGAAATCCATCACCGGGTAATCGAACTCGAGGTACTGTTGACCGCCGCTGGTGTAGGTGTAGGCATAGGCCGTGTCGTAGGCCCCGCGGATCGCGGTGTCATAGGCCGAAAACCCGGCGGTGAGGAACGGCCGCGCCGGCCCCCGGTCGGTGAGATGGGTCACCAGGTTGATGCTGCCCACCATGGTGCGCATCGTCGGGGAATCGTATTGGTACCCGCGGTAGGCGTTCCACAGCGAGCGTCCGTCGTTCCAGTCCCAGTAAACATCGTAGTCGGTCCTGATATCCGGGCTGGTGAACAGGCCCCGTCCCTCGAACTCGAGACTGACGAAACGATTGAACTGGACGAAAAACGCGGCGCCCATGGACGGCCCGCCGCTGCCATCGAAATCGAGGCGCCAGTATTCTTCCACGTTGACCAGCGCGCCACTGCTCCAGCGGGCGTCGCTGTACATCGTCTCGCCCATCGTGCTCCAGCCGAGCCCGGCATCGAACCGAAAGCCAAACCCGCTCTGCTGCCCAGCCGTCGCGGTCCCGGAAGCAAACACCAAGGCCAGCAGCATCACCGCCAGCGCAATCGGCCGCATCGTCCATTCCCATCGGCAATACCTTCTCATCGCCTGGTCCTCCCCGCTGTCATCACGGCATCGTGCCGGTGTTTCCATTCGAACCATCTCACCTGCCCCACGATATAGCAATCCCCGTGCCGGATGTCACGGCACCCTGCGGAATCCCGATTTCCGGAGGTCACAACAAAAGGCACACCGCAAGCCCGGGTGAAATCGTCCTCTCCGGGGGACAGGAATCTTCACAGTGCGACGGCTTCGCTCGCGGCCCGAATTCACCTATAATACCGACTCCGTCAACGAACATCGTTCGGTCATCCGGTTCCAAGGAGGAATAGTTCATGCGTATCCCCACCCTGCAGCTCGTGCTGCTCTTCATCAGCCTGGCCGGGCTGGCCATCGCCGCCGGCTGCTCGACCCCGCAAGACGGCACAGAGGACGGCGCCGACGCGGCTGCCACGACGGACCACGTCAGGCAGCAGCTGGCCAAATACGCCCGCCACGAGATGTCCTGCAACCTCGACCGGCTGGACGAGAATCAGCGGGCAGTGCTGGACGAACTGGTGGCCGCGGCCAAGGTGATCGACGGCATTTTCTTCACCCAGGTCTACAGCCGCAACCCTGAAATTCGCGACGAGCTGGAGGCGGGCAGCGGGCCGGACAACGAGGTGCTGCTGAACTTCTTCCGCATCAACTACGGCCCCTTCGACCGGCTGGAGGAGGACGCGCCCTTCATCGGCGAGGCGGCGAAACCGAAGGGCGCCAACTTCTACCCCGAGGACATGACCAAGGAGGAGTTCGAGGCCTGGATCACCGAGCATCCCGGGGACCGCGAGGCGTTCGAGAACACCTTCACCGTGATTCGCCGCGAGGACGGCGCGTTGAAGGCGATCCCCTATTCCGAGTACTACCGTCTCGACCTCGAGCGGGCCGCGGCCCACCTGCGCCGGGCGGCCGAGCTGACCGGCAACGACTCGCTGCGCGCCTTCCTCAACAGCCGTGCCGATGCCTTCCTCTCCAACGACTACTACCAGAGCGACATGGACTGGATGGACATCGGCGACAATCTGATCGACGTGACCATCGGGCCCTACGAGGTCTACGAGGACAACCTCTTCAACTACAAGGCGGCCTTCGAGGCCTTCATCTGCCTCCGCGACCCGGTGGAGAGTGCCCGGCTGGAATCGATCAAGGGGCACCTGCCGGCGATGGAGCGCAACCTGCCGATCCCCGACGAGTACAAGAATTTCAACCGGGGCACCGAGTCGCCCATCTCCGTGGTGGACGTGGCGATCAGCGCCGGCGACACCCGCGCCGGGGTGCAGACCCTGGCCTTCAACCTGCCCAACGACGAGCGGGTGCGGGAAGCCAAGGGCTCGAAAAAGGTGATGCTGAAGAACGTGCTGCGGGCCAAGTACGAGAAGATCTACATCCCCATCGCCAGGGTGGTGCTGGAGGAGGGGCTGGCCGAGCAGACCGACTTCGAGGCGTTCTTCAACCACACCCTGCTGCACGAGGTCTCCCACGGCCTGGGGCCGGGCAACCTGGTGCTCGACGGCCGCGAGACCACCGTGGCCAAGGAATTGAAAGAGCTCTACTCCGGGATGGAGGAGGCCAAGGCCGACACCCTGGGGGTCTACAACATCCAGTACCTGGTGGACCAGGGCGAGCTGGCCCCGGAACGTGCCGAGAAGGCCTACGTCACCTTCCTCGGCGGCATCTTCCGCTCGATCCGCTTCGGCGTGGGGGCGGCCCATGGCAAGGCGAACATCATGATCCTCAACTACCTGCTGGAACACGGCGGCTACGTCTACGACGATGCCACCGGCCGCTTCGGCGTAAACCAGGCAACGGTGGCCGACGGCTTCGAGAAGCTGGCCAACGTGTTGCTCACCCTGCAGGCCGAGGGAGACTACGAGGGCGCCACCGCCTTCATCGAGAAATACGGCACGGTTCCGCCCACGGTGGAGCAGGCGCTGGCCCGGCTGGACGACGTGCCGGTGGATATCGACCCGCATTACGAACTTGACGAGTGAACGACGGAGGCAACCATGGACACGGTACTTGACTATATCCGTTCCCACCACGACCAGTATCTGGCCGAGCTGGTGGAGCTGTTGAAGATTCCCAGCATCTCCTCGGAGAAGGAGCACAAGGGCGACATGAAAACGGCGGCCAAGGCCCTGGCCGCCAGGATGAAGAAGGCCGGCCTGTCCGGCGTCAAAGTCATCCCCACCGCCGGGCACCCGTCGGTCTACGGCGAGTGGTGCAAGGCGGGCAAGGACAAGCCCACGGTGCTGGTCTACGGGCACTACGACGTCCAGCCGGTGGACCCGCTGAACCTCTGGAAGACGCCGCCCTTCGAGCCCAGCGTGCGGCCGTCGACGAAGGTCAAGGGAGCCAAGGACCTCTACGCCCGCGGTGCCGCCGACGACAAGGGCCAGCTGTTCATCCACCTGCTGGCGGTGGAAGCGCACCTGAAGGCCACCGGTACCCTGCCGGTGAACGTCAAGTTCATCTTCGAGGGCGAGGAGGAGATCGGCAGCCCCAACCTCGTCCCGCTGATGAAGAAACACAAGGCGCTGCTCAAGTGCGACTCGGTGGTCGTCTCGGACACGCCGATGTTCGACTACGGCAAGCCGTCGATCACCTACGGCCTGCGCGGCCTCTCCTTCATGGAGGTGCACGTCACCGGCCCGAACAGCGACCTGCACTCCGGCACCTTCGGCGGCATCGCGGCCAACCCGATCAACGTGCTCTGCGATATCGTGGCCAAGCTGACCGACAAACGGGGCAAGGTGGCCATTCCCGGGTTTTACGACGACGTGGTCAAACTCACCGCGGCCGAGCGGAAAGCCTATGCCGCACTGAAGGTGAGCGACGCCTCGTTCAAACGCCAGCTGGGGGTCCGCGAGCTGGCCGGTGAGCAGGGTTACAGCGCGGTGGAACGGCAGTCGGCACGACCGACCCTCGATGTCAACGGCATTTCCGGCGGCTACGAGGGCAAGGGGGCCAAGACGGTGATCGCCTCCAAGGCGATGGCCAAGATCTCCATGCGCCTGGTGCCCAACCAGGACCCGAAGAAGATCGCCCGGCTGTTCACCAAGCGGATCAAGGAACTGGCCCCCAGATCGGTGCGCGTCGAGGTGTTCGACCTGCACGGCGGCGACCCGGCGATGACGGCGCTGGACAACCCGGCCACACAGGCGGCGATGCGGGCGCTGAAAAAGGCCTTTGGCAAGAAGGTGCTCGCCACCCGCGAGGGCGGCTCGATCCCCATCGTGGCCGACTTCCAGAAGATCCTCGGCGCCCCCACGGTGCTGATGGGCTTCGGTGTGCCGGACGAAAACCTGCACGCCCCCAACGAAAAGCTGCACCTGCCCAACTTCTTCACCGGCATCGAGGCCTCGGCCCACTACTTCACCGAGCTCGCCGGCTGACCACGCCTCTCCCCCGGGGGCGGGCACCCTGCCCGCCCCCGTCATGATGAAATTAGGGACAGGAAATTAGGGACAGGAACTAATTAATCAAACATTCTCCTCGGCAAGTGCCCGCGTCATAACCTTCTCCACGCTCCCGAATGGCTCCCCAGCCGATGATCCAATAAGAATGACCGGGCCATTAGTTCCGGTCACTCATTAAATTTTGGTAACGTAGCCGCAACACCAGCCGTGTACCCATAGAAGGCAACGGGTGGAGGCGTGATGGCCGCGACGGACAACCAGTTGATGAACCGGATGAGCACAGGGGACATGGAGGCGCTCTCCGCCATCGTGCTCCGCCACCAGCGGGGACTGGTGGGGTTTCTCACCCGGCTCTGCGGCAGCCGGGACGCGGCCGAGGACCTGGCCCAGGAGACTTTTCTCCGGGTCTACGAGGCGCGGTCGCGCTACCGGCCGGCCGGCCGCTTCACCACTTGGCTCTACACCATCGCCTACCGGCTGTTCATCGATACCCGGCGCGCCTGGAGCGCCAGCCGCACCGAGGGGATGGAGGAGAAGCAGGTGGCGGACCGCCGGGCGGCAACACCGGAAGCCGCGACCATCGAACGTGATCTTTCGCGGCGGGTGCGACAGGCGATCGACGGCCTGCCCGAACAGTATCGCCCGGTGCTGTTGCTCCGCTCCCGGCGGGAGATGAGCTACGGCGAGATCGCCGCCGTGCTGGGCTGCAGCGAGAACGCCGCCCGGGTGCGGATGCATCGCGGCCTGGCCCTGCTGCGCCGCCGGCTCAAGGAGGCCGGTTTGCTGGACCCATCGACAGACGAGGAGTGACACCATGAATTGCAAGGAGGCAAGCGAACGCCTTGCCGCCGCCGTGCTCGGCGACCTCGACCGTGACGAACAGCGCGCGGTCCACGCCCACCTGGCCGGTTGCGACCGGTGCCTCGAGGAGGAGCATGAGCTCTTCCGGTCGATGCACCTGCTCCGCGCCCATGCCGGCGAGGAACCCGAAGTGGACATCCACGACGCGGTGCTGGCCCGGGTGGCGGAAACAACGCCCCCCCGTCGCCGGGTGGGCCTCTTGACCCAGACCCTGCTCACCGCCGCGGCCTCGGCACTGGTGGTGGTGGGGCTGCAGACGGCGCTCCAGGCCTGGAACGCATCGCCGGTTCTCCCGGTTTCCCCGGCCTCCAGACCGGGGGGGGCCACAACCACGCTGCTCCAGGGCACGCTCTTTGACCGGCAGCGCCACGTCCCGGACGAGCTCCGCAGCCTGCGGGAACAGCTGCGCCGCGGTGATGCCCGACTGCCGATCGACCTGTGAGGTATGGAATAATGAACCGTATCGCTCTCATCGCCCTGGCGCTGATCGTCGCCGCCCTGGCCCTGCTGCTGGTCTATCGCGCGCCGGCCGGACCGGCCACCGGCCTGGAGCAGGCCGACCGGCTGATCGGTCAGGCCGTTTCCGGGACCGCAGCCGCCGAAGAGGCCAGGACCCTGCTGAAGACCATCATCGACGACCGCATTTCAGACCCGGCAGCTGTCCTCCAGGCCCGGCTGCGGCTGGTGGCGCTGGAGCGGCAGATTGGCCGCCACCAGGAGGCGGCCACGGCCCTGGGAGAAGCGCTGGGGTCCCATCCCGACACACCGCAGGCCCCACGCCTGCTGCTGGAACTGGGGGCCATGCACCACCGCCGGCTGAAACGGCCGGCAGAGGCCCTGCAGACCTACCGGCGGCTGGTCGCCCTCTACCCGGAGAGCGCCGAGGCCCCGGAAGCGCTGGTCAGGAGCGCGCTCCTGGCCCGCCAGCTGGAGCAGGACACGGCGTCCGCGGATGCCGCTGCACTGCTCGACTTCAGTCGCCGGCGGCCTGATCACCCGCTGGCCGACGAAGCGCTGCTGCTCGCCGCCGACCTTGCGGCCGGGGCGGTGACTGACCAGGGAGAGGCGGCGGTGCTGGACGAGCTGCACCGCCGCTACCCGGACAGCCCGCTGTGCCGGCCCACCACCGACACCACTCATCAGGAGATCGACGATGACGGACATACAGCGAACGATTAAACCGGTGCTGGCGGCCCTGGCCTCCCTGGCGCTGCTGGTGCTCAACGGGTGCGATTACAGCCTGCTCACCCGTGGGCCCACCCTCGCCGCCTGGTCCCCCGACGGCCAGCGGCTGGCCGCCTGTGTCAACAATGCAGACGCCGACACCGCCGAACTCTGGCTGGTGGAGCCGGATACGGACCGCACGAAGCTGTTGCTCAGCGGTGAGCGGACCCGGGGCCTGCCCCACCTACTGGCCCCCCGCTGGTCGGTGGACGGCCGCCGGCTCCATGTCCTGCGCACCACCGAAGGCTCGGAGGGCGAACGGAACCGGGCGGTCATCATCGCCATCGACCCGGCTGCCGACGAGCCGCGGGAAGTGGCCACGATCCACTACGGCGGATCACGGGGCGGCCTGCTCGCCGGCTCCGACGTGGTAGTACCGCTGGCCGACGGTGCACTGGCTGTCCAGGACCTGGAGGATGACGGGCGCTACCGCCTGCGGCGCATCGATCCGGACAGCGGCATCGATTCCCCCCTCACCGCGCTATCCGGCAGCTGGCTGGGGATCAGCGGCAGTCCGGACGGTTTACGGCTGGCTATCGCCCATCCCGGCCCCGGGGGGCGCGGCGCCACCCTCACGGTGGTCCGGCACACCGGCGAACAGATCGGCCACCCGCTGGACCTGCTCCAGACATACGAGAGCTCGGACCCCCAGCCGGTGATGGCCTGGTCGCCCGACGGCCGCCACCTGGCCCTGATCATGGAGGGGCGGCCGGACAGCTCCGGTGCGGAGGAAGTACCGGTGCCGATGCACCAGCACAGCGACGAGACGGAGGAAGAGAACACCGCGACCCTGGTGCTGGTGGACACCGACCATTCCACCGCCCGGATCATCGCCCGTGACCTCTTCGGCATCCCGCCGGTCTTCAGCCCGGACGGCTCCCACCTGGCCTGGGCGGCCAGCGCCGGCGTTCGCGACGCCGACGATGAGCTGCTGCTCGAGGCACGGATCACCACCGTGGCCGACGGCAGAACCGTCACGGCCAGCCTTCCCGGCATGGTGGTGCCCCTGGCCTGGAGCGCCGACGGCACCCGGGTGGCCTGCTTCCACGGCCTCTTCGACGACGACGGCGACGCGGGCACGCTCTACTCGGTGGGCAGGGACGGCGCCGGCACCCGGCAGATCTCCCCGAGCCAGGAGGACCGACTGGCCGTAGCCTTTGCCGGCGGCGGCCGCCTGGCCTGGATCAGCGGCGACGGTGCCGTGCAGGTAGTGGACCCGGGCAGCGGCTGCCTGCTGTTCAACGACGGGCTGACTGCCGCCGGCGCCCTCCAGGCCGGCGAAGACCACCTGCTGCAGAAGCGTCCCGAAGCCGCCATTGAACTGCTGGCCGCCATCGACACGGCCGCCCTGGACAGCGGGGATGCGGGCCGAATGGCCGCCCTGGGTTACGCTTCCCTGCAGGAGCTCCAACGGCCCGCCGATGCCGCAGACCGGTTAGACCGGGCCTGCACCGAGCTGGCCGGCACCGAGAAACCGGACCTGGCCTTCCTTGTCCTCTGCGGCGCGCTCAACGATTTGGGCTTCCGATCACCGGCCGAACGCCTGGTGCAGGAACAGCTCCTGGCCAACTATCCGGAGAGCCCCCACGCGGTGGAGGCTCTGTGGGCCCTGGCTGCCCTGAAGGAAACCGAGGGGGACCTCTCTTCATCGCTGGCCCACCTCCAGCGGCTGCTGAAGAACTATCCTCCCCAGAGGACCGAAGTCTCCCGGGCCCTGTTGTTGGCCGCCCTGGCCGAGGCCGGCGCTGATCCGGCACGGGTGCTTGAACTGGCGGAGCTGGTGGAGCAGGCCTGTGCTGACACCGGCACCCCCGAGCACCGGGCGCCCCGCGCCGTGGCCCGCTATGCCCGGGGCCAGGCCCTCCAGCATGCCCAACGCCCCGAGGAAGCACGGGCGGCCTACGCCGCAGCCCTGTCCGAACCGAGCGAGACGCACCTCGCCGACGGTCGGGACCTGGATGATCTTTGCTGGGAAGGGCTGCTGGATCTGGCCCGTGACGAGACGCCCGGGCCACGTTGAGCCGACCGGAGGCTCGCCGTTTCCGGTTCAGTCAATGGTGTCGAGCATTTTGATGAAGTCGCCGTAGGGGATGGCCGGCCAGCTTTCAGCCTTCTGCGCGCCGAGGGACATGCTGATCACCGACACCTTGGCCGCGGTATCCACGTCCGGCGCCTGGAAGATACTGATGAAATCGTACTGGCCGAACAGGGCGTAGTGGTCGAGCCACTTCACCTCAGGGCAGTTTCGTTTCACCGAGTCGAGCCACTTTTTGCCGTTGTCCTTGATTGCCGTGGCGTCCACAGCGCTCTCGGGTGAGAGCTTGGTAGCCAGGAAGTAGGTATGCATCTCGCTCTCCTTTCCGTTGCGCACCGGGTCGGTGCCCGGTCGGGCCATCATGGGGATCGGCTGCTGCCGGTGCTCTTTCCCTTAAATATTGGGTGCGGGCAGCGAAAAAACAAGGTGCGGGATAAAATTCAATTTCCGTGTGCGGAGCTTCCCTCCGGCCAACCGGTGAGCTGGATGAAACCGTTGGCCGCCAGTTGGCGGCAAAAAAGCCCCAGGCGCTGATAGATCGGCTCCACATCCTCACCGAACGAATCGCGCAGGTCGATGCCGATGTCCCGCACGGTGGCGCTGCCGTCGATCCGGCTCCAGACGTGACTGCCGTAACGATCGAGCCGCACCGTATCCTGCCGGCCGGCCAGCCGGGGCAGAAGCCTGAGCAGCAGTCGGTTGCGGAACCGTGGCTTGCGCAGGGTCACTCGGCCATCACCGTCGGTATCGTAATCCAGAGCCCGGACCGGCACGAGGTCGAGAAGGTTGGCCGTCGATTCTTTTTTTTGGCGTCGTTTCCACATGGCTGTCGCCGATTATAGTGCAATCCGCGGGACGGATCACCTTGACAGGAGAAAACCTTGACCCTCCGGCGCGTCGGGCATAGGATTTCCCCGGGAGGCACCAGCGGGGAGAAACGAGCGATGGCAGGACGAACGGGGTGGCCGGCACAGTTCTGGTTCGGGCTGGCCCTGGTGGCCGTCAGTTGGCCTCTCAATTGGGGCCTCGAAGGCCTGCGGACCCACATCCTCTTCTTCCCGCTGTGGCTGGGCTACATCCTCGTGATGGACGGGCTCTGCGCCCACCGCACCGGCGACTCTCTGCTGCAGCGCGGCCGACTCCGCTTCATCGGCCTCTTCCTCGTCTCCGCCCCGGCCTGGTGGCTCTTCGAACTGATCAACTGGCGCACACAGAACTGGCACTACCAGGGCCGCGAACTCTTCAGTGACCTCGAATACGCCGTCTTCGCCACCATCAGCTTCTCCACCGTGATTCCCGCCGTCTTCACCACCGCCGAATGGCTTTCCGGGTTCGGATTGCTGCGCCGGCTGACCCGCTGCCGGCCGGTGCCTGTCACGCCGGGCCGACGACGGGCGATGCTCGCCGCCGGTCTCGCGCTGCTCGCCTTGACCATGGCGCTCCCCCGCTACTTCTTCCCCTTCGTCTGGATCGCACCATACCTCGTCACCGCGGCGCTGAACGGCAATTTTGGCCATCGTACCCTGGAGCAGGATGCGGCCGGGGGCAACAAAATGCCCCATGCCGCCCTGGCCCTCGGTGCCCTGGTCTGCGGTTTCTTTTGGGAGCTGTGGAATTACTGGGCCTTCCCTCGCTGGGTCTACACCGTGCCCTTCGTCGATTTCGGGCACATCTTCGAAATGCCGCTGCTCGGCTACTTCGGCTATCTCCCCTTCGGGCTCGAACTTTTCGCGCTCTACCACCTGGTCAGCGGCCTGCTTGGCGGGCACTGCGACGACTATCTCCGACTGGAGGGGAGGGAAGAGACTGGGCGTTGAGCGATCCGGTTGGCGCTACGCGCTATCGCCCGAGGATGAAGCGGTAGGCGTCGAGGGTCCGGGCGAGGGTGATCTCGAAACTGAATCGTCGCAGGGCTGACTCTCGTGCGCCCTCGATCACCGCCCGGCGCCGCTCTCCGTCGGCGAGCGCTTCGGCCACCGCATCGGCGGCCCTCACGGGATCACCGGCCGGCACCACCCAGCCGTGACCATCCAGCGACTCCATCATCCCCGGGGTATCCACGATGACCGAAGGGATACGGCACACCATCGCCTCGCGAACGATGACCCCGGCCCCCTCCATCAGCGAAGGCGCAAAGAGCAGGTCGAGGCTTTTCAGAATACGCTGGGCCTCACGGCGGAAGCCCATCAGTTGCACGGTGCCGGCCAGTCCCATTTCGTCCATCATCCCCTCGAGCCGCGACCGTTCCGGCCCGTCGCCCACCACGACCCAGCGCAACGGCACCCCGCGGCCTTTCAGCTCGGCGGCGGTCTGCAGCAGGAAGGACCAGTTCTTCTTCGGCGCCAGTTTGCCGATACCGCCAACCAGCGGAATGCCGCCGAGCCCCTCGCGAAGCCTGTGGTCAGGCTCCAGGGCGTCGAGAGCCATCACGTCGATGCCGTCGGGCACCACCCTCACCCGTTCCGCCGGGTAGCTGGACGTGGCGACGAAGACACGGCCCACGGTCTCGGATACCGCCAGCACGGCGGTAAAATAGGGCGCACTGTATTTACGCTGGGAGAACCAGTTTCGGCGCACAGGTGAGGCCACCCGTCGGGAAAGCACCACCGGGACACCCAGCTTCCGTCCGGCACGTCCGCCGGCCCGAACACCGGGTGAATCGTGCACGTGGACCAGGTCAGGCTGCAGGCGCTTCATCAACGCTTTCACCGGTCCGATTCTCGTCGACGGCAGGGGCACCACCATCTCTCCCAGCACCGCCGCCTCCCGCAGCAGGGCGCCGCCCCGCATCGCCGCCAGCCGCACGTCGATCCCGGCCTCGTTCAGGCCGCGCACCAGGGCGAGGATCTGGTTCTCGCCACCGCCCCACTCCCTGTTCGTGCTGATATGAAGAATCCGCATGCCGCCCCCCGACATGGAACAGGTCCATCACGGCGAACCGCCGATATCAGATCTTCGCACAATCGAACGATTCGACGCCACCCGTTGCCTGCTTCACGAAGGGGTGCCGCCCCCGGGCCATTGTGGCCGCGAACCCCAGTGGATAGAATCTACCATCATCGACCGAAGTCGCCACGAAAGCAGGATCATGGCAGTGGAGAAACGCACACTCCCGGCCACCCAGGGGCCGGCGGACCGGCACTTCTGGACGGCACTGGCCGTTCTCGTCGCCGTGCGCCTTGTCTACACCATCCTCCTGCCCCTCGACCTGGTGGGCGACGAGGCCTATTACTGGGACTGGGGGCGGCACCCCGCCTGGGGCTACTTCAGCAAACCGCCGCTCATCGCCTGGCTGATGGCGCTCACGCGGCTGATCGGCGACGGAGACACGGTGATCCGGCTCACCGCCCTGGCCCTGGGCACCGGCACGCTGCTGCTGGCCCACCGGGTGGCCCGGGAGATCTACGGCCCGGCCATCGCCTTCTGGGCCGCCGCCGCCATCGCCCTCACGCCAGGCAATGCCGCGGGCAACCTGATCCTCACCATCGACGCACCGCTGCTCTTCTTCTGGTGCGCGTCCCTGCTCTGCCTCTGGAAGGCCTGCGCTCCGGGGCCGCACCGCACCCGCTGGGCCCTGCTGCTGGTCCCAGCCATCGGCCTGGGGCTGCTGAGCAAGCAGATGATGCTCGTTTTCCCCTTCCTCGCACTGATCTTCCTCGCCGGGGACCGTGAACTGCGGCACCTCCTCGCCCGGCCCTGGCCCTGGCTCATCTTCGCCGCCGCCCTTGCTTTCCTCATACCGGTGCTCCTCTGGAACACCCGCCACGACTGGATCACCTTCAGCCACACGGCGCACCATTTCAGCGGGGCCTCCTTCCACCCGCTGAAGATGGCCGGCCGCCTGCTGGCCTTTGCCGGGGGCCAGATGGGCCTGACCTCCCCCCTGCTCTGGATTCCGCTGCTGGCCCTGTGTGCGGCCTGCCTCGGCTCCTGTTGGCGCCTGGGCCGCGGGGAACGTTTCCTCTTCCTCTTCAGCGGCCCGGCGATCATGGTCATGCTGCTCATGACCCTGCGACAACGGATGAACGCCAACTGGGCGGCCGCCTATTACCCTGCGGGATTGATCCTGCTCACCGGCTGGACCGCCGGCCGATTCGACCTGCGGGGCATCCCCCCCCGGCTGCGTCGCTGGTTCCGGCCGGGGATCGCCGTGGGTGCGGCACTGATGTTGCTGGCCTATGCCCTGCCGCTGATCCTGCCCCACACCGGGCTGGCCGGGGGCGACCTGGACGCCACACGGCGGTTACGGGGCTGGAGTGAACTGGGCCGTGAAACCGGGACGCTTCTCGCGGCGATGCCCGACCCCGGACAGACGTTCATCATCACCCTGGGCCACCGCTACACCACCAGCCAACTGGCGTTCTACACCCCGGGCCGCCCCCCGGTCTACCGCTGGACCCAGCATCGGTTCGTTGAATCCCAGTACGAACTCTGGCCGGGATATGAGCAGCACGCCGGCTGGAGCGCCCTGGTGGTCATCCCACACTCCAGTGCCGCCCTGCCGCCGGCGCTGCGTGCCGCCTTCCACGAGGTGGGACCGCCCACGGGTATCAGCATCCCGCTGGGGCCCGACCGGCAACGGGAGTACACGATCTACCAGGCTCATGGGCTTAAACCCGGGCCCACCGGGGACAGCCGATGAGCGCACCGCAGGGCCAGATCGCCCCCGTCCCGCCGCGCAAGACCGACCGGCCGGCCGCCTGGGTACCGGTGATCCTGCTCGCAACGGCAACGGCGCTGATCCTGCTGTTCGACCTCGACCTGCGCTTCAGCAGGCTCTTCTTCACCGAGGACGGCGGGTGGCAGTTGATGGACCGGCCGCTCATCGCCGACCTCTACCATTACGGCCCCTGGCCCGCCATCGCTCTGGCCGCCGTGGCCGCACTGACCTGTCTGGCGGGCTGTGCCCTGCGGCGCTGGCAGCACTGGGTACGTCCGTCACTCTTTCTGCTGCTGGTGATGGGCCTGGGGCCGGGACTGCTGATCCATGGCCTGTTCAAGGCCAATTTCGGCCGGCCCCGGCCCTATGCCGTGGAAAATTTCGGGCGTTACCAGGAGTACCGGCCCCTGCTCGTGAAGGGCGATGCCGGTGAAGGGGCGTCGTTTCCCTCGGGCCATGCGGCGATGGGCTTCTACCTGCTGAGCCCCTACTTCCTCTTGCTGGCCCGCCGCCGGCTGGCCCGGGCCGCACTCATCATCGGTCTGTTCGCAGGGTTCCTCGTGGGGCTTTCGCGGGTCGCGACCGGTGACCATTTTCTCGGCGACGTG
>Ga0180430_10001784_pt1 | contig 20334 bp, 10 predicted proteins | sample SS_ome_9_FD_132999 | JGI IMG/M metagenome (GOLD analysis project Ga0180430, IMG submission 132999) | Hypersaline lake sediment archaeal communities from the Salton Sea, California, USA - SS_1_S_2 metaG | ecosystem: Environmental > Aquatic > Non-marine Saline and Alkaline > Hypersaline >... | reverse complement strand
TCGCGCGACGCGCGGGCGCAAGCGTTTCGGGGCCGCCTTTTTCGATCAGACGACGGCGGAGCATTCGATCGGCCGCTTCGTTTTCAAGCTCGTTGATCAGCGATCGGACCTCGGGCGTCCCTTTCATTTCGAGCAGAAGATTTCGAGCAGCGTCCTTTTCGTCGTTGTAGATCAGCAGGTGGACGAGGATCCAGCGAACTTCGTAGCAATACGGATCGAAACCGACCGCCCGGTCGATGCTGTCGACCGCCTCGTCGAACTGCCGCGCCCTCATTCGACTCATCGCGTGTGCGGCCCAGGCGAGTGCCCGATCGGCGTCGGACGCGCCCTCGTCGAGTGCGTCGATCGCCCGGTCGGCCGCTTTCTCGCCCAACTTGCTGCCACGCTCTGAAGCGATGAACCAGGCGTACCGTACCAAACGTACGGGGGCGTCGTCGCTTAGAATGCAAGCATTTTCGAAGGCTTCCTGCGCACCGGAGAGTCGGCCGTCGGCCCAGTAGACTCGGCCCAGGACGGTCCATGCATCGGCACTGTCGGGCAACAGATCGACAGCACGTCGCGCCTCTTCACAGGCGTCGTCCAACTGACCGCGATCCATCAGCAGCAGCGCGTGAAGCTGTCCAACATAGGGCGAATCGCCCGCGGCGGCCAAAAGCTGATCGACCGCCGCCGTCGCCGCAACCGTCTGACCGTCGTCCAACAGCCGCCGCGCCCGCGCGATTTGCATATATAACGATTTCTCGTCCATCGATTGTCGATCTGGTGCGTGAAAGAAGAGATAATGAATAGATGACGTCTAGCGTTATCGAACGTCCCCGAACATATTTAATATAACGCAAATCGCATTTTATGGAAAGGTCGTCAATCGATGAATCGAAGCTGGACATCTCGGGCGACAACGAGAAAAGACAGCCTTAACGAATCCCTAAATTGGATTCAAGCCCTGGTGCTAACACACCTACGATAGCTCCGGTTTGCGTGTCAAACAAACCGCTGGTTGTCCAAACATTTCGCTGTAGTTGTGGGATGTTCGCCTTCATACCGTTATTAATGGCATGAATCACTTCGGTACGTGTGGGCAATCGATATCCATGTCGACTGAGATCTTTTTGTGCAGCAGCTACACTACCACTGCTCCATCGCACGATCCATGTACGGCCGGTCAAATTGTGCGTAAATGTGTTCAGATTTTGTCGCGTCCAAGTATTAGGACGTGAAGGCTCTGACGAGATCACACTTTTCTTCGTTGGGATCAGGAAAAACCCGGTCCGGCTTGTATCACCATTGACTGCGACGATTTTCATGTGCGGATGATCGGTGTAGGTGACATCGACAGCCAACGTGTCGCCTTTGTTAATTGAAACGGAGTTGCCCGAATATCCTGTCTTTTGATGCAATTTCACATTCGAAGCCGCCGTTCGAATAACGAGTGGTTCGTTGCTTATCATGCCCGCAATGGTCAGCGCCTGAGTAACCTTCGCCTGAGATCCCTCGGGCGAGATACCGATCATCAACAGCGCCTCGGCCCGCATACGCTCGGCCTGAGCCTTCAGGTTTGGATCGGTGATGGCGGATAACATTCCGACGGCGGCATTTAAATGTTCGGTATCGGTCGCCGAGTCGATTCGTTGCCGAGCATTCTTGATCGCAATCTCTTGCGGACCGAGCTTCTTTTCGGGCAATTTCTCGAGGTCGCTCAGGCTGACGGCTCCACGAATCGGACGTTTGTTATGCGTCACGACCGAGACCCAATCGTCTTGCAAGATGCGGTCGATCTCGATCGTATCACCGGGCTTGAACTGTGCGACGATCTTTTCCCCGTTGAGGATATCGACAACTTTGTCGGAGTGCTTCGCACCGATCGTGATCGTATCCAATCCCGCGTGCTTCTTATAGTAAAGGGCCATCGTAATATCGTTAAGCTCTCTTCGCGCGGCCAAAACCATGCACCGGCAGCGGTAACCGATCTCTTCCGTTGCCGACTCTCGAATCCAACCGTCGCACGCCTCCATCGCCTGGTCGTATCGTTCCAAACTGATATTTCGCAAAGTAGCGACGATCAAGGGGTTCGTCCCGCCGATCGGTTCCGGCTCCGGAACGACGTTGGCACGACAAATCGCAAAGTCGGGCATCTCCATGTTCATGTGGAAAAGCGGTCGTTGATTGGCGCTGAACTTCTTCCATACATGCGTATTGGTGCCATCGGAAACGAATTTTTTCAGCTCGGTCAACGAGACAAATCCGTCCGTACCACCCATCACACCGTCCGCACGGCCTTCAAGACCTTGCAGAACATGGTACATGAAGACGCCATGACCGAGGTCTTCGTCCTCGTAAGAGTACTCCTCGGCCATGCAACTGTTCATCATGACCGTCCCGTTAGGAACGTTGGAATCTTCGATCGATTTTACGAACGCCTTGGCACTTGCGGCCACATCGAGCGACGCTTTGGTACTATCTTCCAGGTCGTTTCGACACGCATCGATGAAGAGCATTCGAAATCGACCCTTTTTATCGAGCCGTTCCTTCACATCCTTCAACGAAATCATCGTATTGATATCTTTGATATTCGCATCTTTGGGGCATAGATAACTTGCACCGCCGATCCGAGCGCCATGTCCGGAAAACGCGAAAACGACCATATCGTCTTTGCCGATTCGTTGCAAAAATGAATCGATACGCTCATTGATATTCGAAGCGATCGGATCGTCTTTGGCCTCGGCACCGGTCACTAGCAGGCTAACTTCGAAATCCAAATCTTTCAATTTTCCCGCCAGTGCCGCAACGTCGGCAACACAATAATCGAGTGGCGTTAGCTTCACAAAACTATTAACGCCAATCAACAAGGCATGTCGCTTCGCACCGGTTAGCTCGACCAGCTCGACCCCTCTGCTTGGTCCGGCCGAATCGAGCGGACCTCTAGTGGCTGGGGGCGGCGTGACCGTAGGAGCGATCCGCGGAGCCACTCGCGGGGCGACGCGTGGAGCCGGTTCGGGCTCTGCAGGCGGAGCTTCCGCCGGAGGCGCGGGCTCAGGTTTCGGAGTGCTCGGAGTCGTTGCCGGGCGCGTCGTTCGCGTCGAATTCGGTGTCGTTCGCTGCTGCGGACGACGAAATAGCTGACCAAGAGTCGATTCCACCGATCCGACCAAGAAATACGCAATTGCCAATGCGGCAATCATGGAACGCAAATTAACGATCTTCATCGAAATAGACTCCTAGCAGGAATAATGATCAATTTCGCTGGCAATAATCTTATGCCGTAAATAACGCCGCAAAAAGGCGTCTTAAAGCTATCATGGGAATCCAAAGAGCGGGAACGACAGCAAATCGGCTAGTTCGAAAGATTTTGCTACTACGCAAAACCCTCCACATAGAAATAATGAAATACTCCAATAGTGTCAACACCCCCATTAGTACAAGTCTATCAAAACAGCTATCTTATAACAAGGATTAAAAACAGAGAAACATTGCCTATCTATTTTTACACTTCTCTCCATATTAACCCTCGAAATCTTAAGTATTCTACGTATTCCGCAAATCTTTAGATATCTATATGGCTGAAACAGCGGCAACGTGTTAAATTGGGGGCGTTAAATACAATATGCTGCGCTACCATGTGGAAAAAACGGATCGCGGTCTGCCGCTGCGACATCTTTTGCCACCTGCTAGTTTATTTGATTCGAGACAAAAGATAAACATATTTCAAATGTTTGGCATCACGACATTGGAGGTCGCCGATGGCAGCCGAATCCTCAAGCTTCAGTTTTCTTCACGCCGCCGATTTTCATCTCGACGCGATTCCCGCCTGTCTTGCCCTGGTGCCTGACAAGTTGCGGGACACGATCGTCGACGCGACGTACGACGCGGCCGAGCGAGTGATCGATACGGCACTTGCACAGCGTGTCGACTTCGTCGTGCTATCGGGCGATTTGCTTTGCCCGACTCGGGTCGGACCGCGCAGCGTCGCTTTCCTTGTCGAGCAGTTCGAGCGACTTCGCCGCGCAGATATCGCCGTCTACTGGGCCGCGGGCACAACCGACGATAGCCTTGGCTGGCCGGACGAAATTCCGCTGCCGCCAAACGTTTACCGATTCCGCCGCGGCCGAATCGAGGAGCAAGTTCACTCGATTGACAACGAGCCGGTCGCCCGAATCGTCGGCGCCGGTCGCGATCCCAACCGTCGACTTCGTACGTCCGATTACGAGCCCGACTCGGAAGATCTTTTCACAATCGCAATCGTTCACGGACGCGTTAAACCGACCGCGCTGATCGGTCATGGCATCGACTATTGGGCGCTCGGCGGCCGACACGATCGCCACACGCTGCTCGACGATCAAACACTTGCCCACTATTCGGGTCGCCCGCAAGGTCTCGATTTTTCAGAGCCTGGCCCGCATGGCTGCACCATCGTTCGCGTCGATCGCACGGGCAACGTCCAGCTTAGTTCACCGGCGACCGACCGTATTCGCTGGCACGAGGTGACGGTACCGATCGGAACAGCAACGACGACGGACGCACTAGAGGGTTTACTCTTCGATGAGGCGGCAACGATAATCGACCGTGCCGACGAAACCGACCTACTGGTTCGCTGGACGCTTATCGGCCGAGCGGATCGAATTCTCCATCTCTACCAAGATCAAACCGACGCGAAGATGCTTGATTGGCTCCGCGAGAATTTCGCAGCGAACAAGCCGTCGCTCTGGAGTGAATCGATCGAACTGCTGATCGAAGACGATTTGCCCGACTCTTGGTACGAGCAAGAAACGATTCGAGGCGATTACCTGCGAGCGGTCCGAAAATCGAAAGGCAAAAAGGCGGCGTCGGTCGACCTGACGCAATTCTTGCCCGTCGATGCCGATCAAGATACGGTCAAACTGCTGGCACGCAAGATGTCGGCCGCCGCTCGCGATCGACTGGTTAGAGACATCACCCTGAGAGGCGCCAACCTACTTACTGCAGAGGAGCAACTGTCGTGAAACTGACGCACATCGGAATCGATCGTTTCGGAGTTTGGCGCGACCTGCATTTGGACTCGCTCAGCGAGGGCGTCACACTTATATACGGCCCCAACGAAGCGGGCAAGACAACACTGCTGGAATTCATCCGCGCCGTCCTCTACGGATTTTCGTCCGGACGAGATCGATATCTGCCGGATATTTTCGGGAGCGCCACGCGATCGAAAATTGGATCGACCGAAGATTACCGTGCCGGTGGAACGCTCGACCTGACGACACCACACGGACGTTATTCAGTAAGGCGAACCGCTCGTCGCGACGAGGGTCGACCCGACGAGCAAGTCGTCGTCATCGCAACCGACGGTTCGCGACACGGCGGGCATATGCTCGATTCGCTGCGTGCGGGCATCGACGAGGCGACGTTCAACAACGTCTTTGCCGTCGGCCTGACCGAAATGCAGCGGCTCGGTACGCTCGAAGCGACCGAGTCGGCCGAAATGCTTTACCAAATATCGGCCGGGCTCGATCAGGTTTCGCTGCTGGAAGTGATGCGTACCCTTCAAGCGTCGAGACGCGACTTGCTTTCGGAATCGGGTGAAGGTGCGATCGCGGAACTGATCGGACGACGCGACGCGGCACGACGCAATCTGCTGCGTACGGGTGACGCCATGACCGGTTACCGCCGCGCGCTTGCTCGCCGAGGTGCGCTCGACGAAGAGCTCCATTCGCTCGGCGAAAACTTCGAACGGCTCGAAACGGAGATCCGCACGCTCGAGGTCGCGATGGAAATCGCTCCGAACTGGCGGCTCCGCATGGATCTATCGCAACAGCTCGCAGCGGCGGCCGACATTCCGACCGTTCCTGAAGACGCGCTGATCCGCTATGAATCGCTCGGCAGGCGACTCGAGGAGCGGCAAACTAGTGCGATGCAACTTCAGGAGCGACTCGACTCGAAGCGAGAAAAACACGACGAGATGATCGTCAGCCGGACGCTTCTGGAACAAAGTGCGCAAATCGAAGCACTCTCGATGCAGACCTCGTGGATCGAAACCCTACTGCGACGCATCGGCGAGTACGAAACGGAAATCGATGACTTGACCGCCCAACTGCAGGCCGAGTGCGAAAGCCTCGATCTGAAATCGATCGAATCGGTCGCCAAGATTTCGCGAATTACGCAGTCCAATATCGCGTCGCTCCGCTCGACCGCTCGTACGATTAAGGCTGCCCGACAGCAGGGCGACGAACTTAAGCAGCAGCATGCGGTTGCCCGCAAGAAAGCGGACGCCGTCGAAACTCAAATCGCACAAGAGCTCAAACTGCTGGATGAAACAGACCTGAACGAAGCGCTCGAGACGCAAGGTGCAAGACTCAACTCACTCCGCCGACGCCAAGAGGCCGAAAATCGACTGGGCGAAAAACGGAAAGCACATGCATATCTCGAAACGAAGATCGATGAACTGGTCGACGCGAACGTTCTCTCGGGCTGGACCCTGACCGGTCTCGTACTTCTCTTCGCAACGGGTGCAATGATGACGCTCGGCGTGCCGATCGTCTTTTCCGACGCGCTCGGTGCGGCGACTTGGCTCGTCGCGCTGGCAGGAGTTGCAGCATGCGGTACGGCCGTAGGAATCAAGATCATGCTCGAAAAGGCGAACATGATCAAGTTGGACAACTACCGCCGACAACGCGAACTTCACGAACAGCAACTCGAGCAGCTCGAAGATCAATGCAAAATACTCGAGCGTGAAATCGCAATACATGGTGACAATCTGAAATCGGAAATCACTGATGCGCAGCGCCGGCTCGAGCGCATCGAGACCCTCATCCCGCTCGATTCGAAACGAACGGACGCCGTCCGACAAGTCGATTCGATCGCGAGAGACCTGCGCACCAAAGAGGAACAGCTCTCGGACGCTCGAAGCCGTTGGACGCGAACAATCCAAGCCGCCGGCCTGCCGCACGATTACACACCGAAACAGCTTGCACGACTGCTCCGCCGCCGCGAACATATCGCACAGCTCGAACACCGGCTCGAGCGGCGACGAGAAGATCTCGGATACCAGCAGACGCAACTCGATATATTTACGCAGCGCGTCGATGCCGTCGCCGCCGAGGCACAAGTCAAAAAGTCCGTCGGAGAAACGCCCGACTCGCTCATCCGTCGTCTCGAACAAGCGTACCGCGGAGAGCAAGACACGGTTCGCCGACGGAATCAGCTCCGTCGAGAAATCCGCTCGATGCAATCGAAACATCGAAAACTACAGCAAGAGGTCGAACGGATCGAGAGTCGCCGCGCCCAGTGGCTGGTGCGATGTGGTGTCGAAGACGAACGCCGACTCACCGAGCTCGCCGCCCGTCGGGAAGAGATCGCGAAACTCCGCGAACGGATCGCACGGATCGACCGCGAAATCGACGAGGCCCAAAGTAGCGAAGTCGACAAAGAAGCCGTCGAGCGACTCCTCGCCACGCACGATTCCGGAAGTCTCGAATCGCTGCTGGAAGAGAAACTCGGACGACATGAAACGACCGAACAGGCGATCAAAACACGCACCGCAGAGCGAGAATCGGCCGAGCATCAACTCCGCGAGATCCTTGCCGATCGGTCATCGGCCGAGACGCGACTTCAGCTGCACGCGATCGAGAAACAACTCGAAGATACGGCTCGAAACTGGCGGGTCGACGCAACCGCCGAGTCGCTCCTGCAAGAGATTCGCCGCAGTTACGAACGCAACCGTCAGCCCGAAACGCTGCGTGAAGCGTCAAACTATCTCGACCAGCTAACCCGTGGGCGCTACGAGCGAGTCTGGACCCCGCTAGGCGAAGATCAACTTCGCGTCGACGGAAGCGGCGACCGAACCTTTACGGTCGAGCAGCTTAGTCGCGGCACGCGTGAACAACTCTTCTTGGCTCTGCGGTTGGCACTTGCCTCGGAGTACGCGAGACGGGGCAAGGCACTACCGCTGGTTTTCGACGACGTGCTGGTCAACTTCGACTCGGCCCGCGTAAGTGCGGCCGCTCGAACGATCAACGAGTACGCCCAGTCGGGTCGCCAAATCCTACTCTTCACGTGCCACGAGCATATCCGCGACACGTTCGACGCTCAGGGCGTGTCCGTCATCGAGCTTCCGAGCGAATCGCCCGGTCGCACCACCGTTTCACTACCGCCTGCACCGCCCGAGGATCCACCGCCGGTCGAAGAGTTGCTCGAGCCCGAGGCCGCAAATCCCGAAACAGAAACTCAGCCGCCGGTCGAAACTCTCCCCGAACAGCAACCGGTCGCCAAATCGGAGAAGAAGAAAAAAAAGAAGAAGAAACGTCGTAAAAAATCGACCGAAGACAAGCCACCTGAAGATCCTGTCGAAGTACCCGAACCTGAAAACGACGCGAATGAGACAGTCGAGGCGGCCGGCGATTTCGAGGGTCTTATCCGCGAATCGGCCGAAGACGGTTTTTTCCTCACCGACGAACATTTCCCCGCCGATCCGGAAGATCCGCTCGCAGGGGCAATCGAATCCGACGAGCCGGAGGAGACCACCGAGGAAGACACGACCGACGACGAGGAAGAACTCCCCATCGAATCCGACGATGAAATTCAAGCTGCCGACACGGAAGACGAGGACTTCGACGACGAAGAATACGAAGAGGATTACGAAGACGACGAGGAGGAAGTCGACGACGGCAGCGAAGACTACGGCGACGATGATGAAGACGACGAAGGTTGGTGGGACGACTCCGATGCCGACTCCGAAGGAGATGAATTTGTAGACGCTGAAGAAGAGAGCGAAGACGAAGAGTTCGACACGGAAGAGGACGAAGCCGAAGACGAAGAAGTCGACACGGAAGAGGACGACGAGCAGGAGTGGGAGGACATCTACGACGAAGAAGAGGAGCAAGAAGACGAGGACGCCGCCTAACCCGTCCTCGCCAAGAATTCACCAGAATATCCTCTTGCTTCCCACCCTACCGATGTTATAATAAATCAACAGTGGGCAACCACCATCGCCCAACCCGCGGGAGTAACTCAGTGATAGAGTGCTAGCTTCCCAAGCTGGACGTCGCGGGTTTGAATCCCGTCTCCCGCTCTTTAGGGCCGACTTTTGTCGGCCTTTTTTTATTTGGCATCGGGGATCAGGCGAGATTTTTGCACCCATGCCGATATTACTGTGGACTTTTTCTCTGCCAACGGACATGATAGTAAGATGTCACCAGGCAGACTTCGTGCCACACCTTGCGAAGTATCCGGTGCTTTGAGTTTCACGCCCGTCCTCTCTAAAGGAAACGCAACCGATGTGCCGTATAGCCGCTCTCTTTCTGTTGCTTCTGGTCGCTTCGAATCTTGTGGCACAGGACATCTATGTATCGGCGTCGCCTGATGGTGACGATCAAAAGGCCGGCACGAAAGACGCGCCGGTGGCGACGATCGGTCGGGCGATTGAAATGATGCGGGATAGACAGCCGGGCACGATTTGGCTCGGAGACGGGGAATATCGGGTTGCAGAAGGCATTACCCTTGGATCGGCCGACGGTGGCAATGCGGACGCGCCGGTGGTGATTCGGTCCGAGCAGCCGCGAGGCGCTCGAATTACCGGAGCGAGGCAAGTTTCCAACTTCCGACCGATCACTGCCGAAGAAGCGGCGGACCTGATCTCCGAAGACGCGCGGCGGAATGTTCTGGTCGCCGATCTTACGGCTGAAGGCTTCCCGGCGCTTGGAAAGCTACCCGACCAGTTCCGCAGTCCAGGCTGTGAAGAGGTATTTTTCGGCGATCGGCCGATGCAATCCGCACGCTGGCCGAACGAAGGTTTCGCCGTCTTTACCGAAGTGGTCGACGCCGGAGCTTCGAAGCCGATTCACTGGGTGACGCGTGAAGTCTATCGGCCGGGCTCGTTCCGATTTCCGAACGACCGAGCGAAGCACTGGAACATTTCGCGAGGCGTCCACCTTCACGGTTTCTGGTGCTACGACTGGGCCGACGAAGCTCTGAAGGTCGCGTCTTACAACGCCGAATCGGGCGAACTCCGGCTGGCGGCCAAGCATGCGTATGGGATCGGCAACTCTTGGAATCCGAAGTCGGAGCGTCGATTCTACGCGATCGGAGTCTTCGAGGAACTCGACCGGTCGGGCGAGTACTATCTCGACCGCCAGGCGAACAAGCTCTACTTCTGGCCGCCATCGGACATCAATCAAACGCCGGTTTACATTTCACTTTGCCGCGCACCGCTTCTGAAGGCGACCGGCGTTGCGAACTTAACGCTTCGAGACCTCGTCTTCGAAAACGGTTGCCACAGTGCGGTACAATTGAGCTCGTGTACGAACTGCCGCATCGAGAACTGTTTGGTGCAGAATACGGGACTAACGGGTATCAGCTCTTCGGGCGGCTCGAACAATCACGTTGTCGGCTGCGAAGTGACGCGTACCGGTTCGCGTGCGGTCTCGATCCACGCGGGCGACCGCAAGTCGCTAACGCCGGGCAACTGCTCTGTCGTCGGATGTCACCTTCATCATGTCGGTCGATTCGATTGGGGTGGTGGACGCGGCGTGTCGCTCGGTGGCTGTGGAAATCGCGCGGCAAACAACTTGATTCATAACTGCCCGACCGGTGGTGTCTCGTACAGCGGAAACGAAAACGTACTTGAGCTCAACGAAGTACACAACGTCTGCGAGTTCTACAGCGACGTTGGCGTTTTCTACACCGGCCGCGATTGGTCGTCGCGAGGCAACATCGTCCGGTGGAACTACATACATAGCAACACGAACAACAGTGGACATGGCTCGTCGGCGATCTATCTGGACGATTGCGACAGCGGCGATCTGGTCGAGGGAAACATCGTTTTCGGCGGCGTCGGTCGAGGTATCCTGCTCGGCGGCGGCCGGGACAACACGATTCGCGGGAATATTTTTATCGACCTGCCAAAGGGTATCCACGTCGATGCTCGCGGCCCGCGTGGCATTACACTCGACAAACCGGGCTCTTGGAATTTGAAAGCGAAATGCGAGGCCGTCGATTATCACTCGCCTCTGTGGCGTGCGCGTTATCCGCGGCTGGTTAATGTTCTCCAAGAACAACCCCTCCTACCGATGGGCAATGCCATGAGCGACAACATCTTCATCGACTGCGAGAAAGCTTGGGCACTAGCGGGCGATGTCAAAGAAGAATGGCTCGATCGTAAAAACAACCACGAGTTTAGCGCGACCGAGTTCCCGAACTTGCCGCCAACCTCGGAAGGCACAACACTCGATCTTTCAACTCTACCCAAGATATGGAACAAAGTCCCAGGCTTCGCCTCCATTCCGATCGAGCGAATCGGTCTGAAGGGACGTCCCAACGATAAGAACTAGCTTGCATTTCTATACAATCCAAGGTTTTTCCGATGCATTCACGATACCGACTACACACGCGTTTCACGACACCGCCGATGTCCATTGTCGCTTTCGCCCTTGTTTTCATGGGGTTTTGTAAAATTTCAGCCGACGACACGACCGCGTTGAACGAAAATAATGCGCCACTCTTCACGCCCGCCGCGCCCGACGAATTCTTCGTGCTTCGTGGCGATCTGAACAATTGTCGAATTCGTTTCGAGCGAGACAAGGTCGGGCGAGTCGTCTTCCTTGGCGGATCAATTACACATAATAGTGGCTGGCGAGATATGACTTGCGAGTATCTGCGGAAACGATTTCCCGAGACGAAGTTCGAGTTCATCAACGCTGGCATTCCATCGACGGGCAGCGTACCGGGCGCGTTCCGATTGCTCCGTGATGTTTTCGGCACGGACGGAACCGACGGTGAAGTGAAGCAAGTCGACTTGCTGTTTGAAGAGGCGGCCGTCAACGATTCGTCGAACGGTCGATCCGCAGAGCAAATGACACGCGGCATGGAAGGGATCGTGCGACACGCGCGGAAGCTTAATCCACAGATCGATGTCGTCGTCATGCATTTCGTCGATCCGTCGAAGATCGACGATTACCGAGCGGGGCGGACACCCGTCGTTGTGCAGCAACACGAAGCCGTCGCAAAACACTACGACACGACAAGCATTCATCTCGCTCGTGAGGTGCAGATGCGAATCGACGCGGGTGAGTTTACCTGGGAAAAAGATTTCCGCAACTTGCACCCTTCACCGTTCGGCCAGAAGCTTTATGCGGCAACGATCGCACGGATGCTCGACAAGGCATGGAGCAAACCGCTTGCCGCCAACGTCGCGTCTGTCGATCATCCCCTGCCCCGGCCGATCGATCCACAGAGCTACGACTCGGCCGAGCTTCGCCCGATTAGCAGCGCAACCGATCTTGCCGGTTTCACGCTTGTTGACAACTGCGACCCACGCAAACCGTCAGGCGGAGGCGTCCGACCGGGATTCGTCAACGTCCCGATGTTGTCGGCACGCAGCCGGGCGACAGCTTCGCGTTTGACTTCGAAGGTCGCGCGGTCGGCATCTTCGTCGCTGCCGGTCGAGATGCGGGTGTGATCGAGTTCAAAATCGACAACGGTCAGTGGCAGCGACGCGATCTATATACTCGCTAGAGCGGCGGTCTCCATCTACCGTGGGCCAATATCCTCGCCGACCAGCTCGACGGCAGCAAACATCGATTGACGGTCCGAATCGCGGGAGAAAAACCACACGGCGGAAGTGCTTGTCGAATCGTGCATTTATTGGTCAATCAATGACCTTTCAGAGACACGAATGCACAGTCATAAATAACAACCAAGAAAATGCATGCCAAAAATACTACCCCCTCTTTGTAATGCACCTCTTATGTTTGTTTGCTGACATAATTGTTAGAATCCGTGTAAATCATTAGACGTACTCCAACTACTGATATAAAATAGCAGCTATAAGTAGGATTTTCGCATTAGTCGAATCGGGCACTTTTTTGACTAACTAGCGAATCGGGTAAATCAACTTACTCTTCAAACGACGGGGATCCACCATGAAGTTTACCTTCATCGGTCGTCATGCGAGTTTTGCCTTGCTCGCGTTTACGGCCCTCTCTTTTGCTTCGTTCGCAAGCGCCGCAATCCTTACATGGAACGGTGGCGGCGACGGAACAAGCTGGAACCAAGCTGCCAACTGGGGTGGCACGGCTCCGGGAACTCACGACACGCTGAACATCACAACCGGTGACACGATCACCAACGTCTATCGAAATACGAGCAATAATTCGTATCAAGATGGCAGTACTTGGCGAGGTATCGTCAACCTGAATCAAGGTACGATCAACATCGGCGCCCGATTCGAAACGGGCGAAGGTACGTTCAACATCGGCGACGGTGTGGGAACCGCCGATTCGATCGTTGACGTCACCGGCGGATTCTGGGTCCTCGACCGGCACGGTAACGGCACGTACAATGTTAACGTTAAGTCCGACGGCCAGCTCAAAGCGACCGGCGGTACGTTCAATCCTTACGGCGGACACAACAATCGCAAGTGGGAAATCAACGTCCAAGGTGGTTCCGTTAGTTCGACAAGCGCTTGGAACATGTCCGACGGCGCGGGCAACGACGCGAACACGATGAATCTTTCCAACAAAGGTTCGGTTAATATCGGTGCAATGAGCGTTCACGAAGAGGTGATCGACTTCGCCGATCAAACAGCCAATAGCTTTACCGCAACTTACGGTGGAAGCTTTGCCAATATCGGAGCGGTCAACTCCGCACTTGGAAGCACCTTTACGGCAAGCGGTGGAGGAAACCTTGAAGCGACCGACAATGGCACTAGTTTTACGGTAACCGCATTGCAGCTCGTTCAGCCCGGCGGAGCGGGAACGATTGGCGACGAAACGATTGCTTCCAGCTCACAGAACGTCGCACTTGGTGGAACGGCTGCTCAGTCGACGAACTATAATAGCACCTTCGTTGCTGGTCTCGGCATCGACGGAAACACTGGGAACTTTACACACACGAGCGCAGGCGGTGAACCGGACCCGACAACTTGGCAAGTCGCTTTAGATGATACCTATACCATCGAAGGAATCTTCATCCACAACCGCGACAACTGCTGCCAAGGTCGTCTCCGCGACATTGCCGTCGAAGTGTTAAACTTCACTGGTGATCTCAATAGCGATTTCGCTCCAGGCTCCGGCGGAACGGTTGACCTAAATACGCTTACGGAAACCGGCGAGTTGATCAAGGCCGGTAACGTTCAGAATCCTCTAGCAGGCGTAACTTATGTTGGCACTGACCCTGACATCTCCATCGATACGGCAGCGATGAGTGGCAGTGCCGCCACGGGCAACTTCGTCCGCATAATGAGAACACACAACGGTGGATCAACCAGTCATGACAACGAAGTCTTAAGCCTCGGCGAAGTCGAAGTCTGGGCCACCATCCCAGGCGACTTCACTCTGCTCGACGGTAGCACGCTCGAAATCGAACTCGATGCGATCGCTGGCACGGCCGATATGCTCAGCGTCGAAGACATGCTAACGATCGAACCGGGCTCGACGCTCGACGTGTCGGTCCTATCGGGCGAAATCGGTGCCGGGCAAGAGTTCGACATCCTTGACTTCGGGGGCATTACAGGAACGTTCGACACGATCAATTTGCCCGGCAGCTCATCGGATTGGGATCTATCCAATCTCTACGTCACCGGCGTAATCGCACCGATCGTTCCCGAACCATCGACCTTCATCCTCGCAGCACTCGGAATGCTGGGCTTGATAGCTTTCGGCCGACGCCGCAAAAAATAAACACCCCATAAAAAACGAAAGCCCTGCGGGCAAACAGCTCGCTGGGCTTTTTTTATGCAACCGTAGGCCACTGCGGCGCTAGCCGCCGGTGACTTGGGATACGACCCGGATTAATGAAACACCGCGACGGGCATCTTACAGTGGCGGCGGATGCGGTTGGCGATCTTTTCGATCGTGTCATGATCGAGCGGGGCGATGTTCGACTCGGCCGGTGGTCGGGCAACCGTATGCAAATGGATTTCGCGGATACGGCCGCCAGCTTGACGGATCTCGAGCAGACGATCGCTATACGCATCGATCTCTTCTTCGGAAGGCGCCTCGCCGTCGACCTGCATCATCAGCGTTTGGATAATGATCGGTCGCGGACCCGACGCATCGACGATGTTTGAAAGAATACGCGAAAGCGGGATGCCGCTGCGAGAGATCGTCTTGTAATATGCCTCGGTACCGGCGTCGAGCTTCGCCCAGATTTCGCCACCCGCACCGTCGAGAATCTCGAGTCCTCGCTGCACGGTCGGGCGATCAAGGAGTGTCGAGTTCGTAATGACGATGATCTTCATCGGCGGCTTGAGCTCGTCGAGCTTATACTCCGAACGAACCGACGCAGCGATTTGACAAACATCGGCGAAGTAAGGCGACGACGTCGGTTCACCACTACCGCTAAGCGCGATATCGTTCAGTCGACGCATCGGCTCGGGCGTTGACTGAAATCGCCCCGTCTGGAAGATTTCACCGCTTACGACCGACTCGACGACTGTGCGCAGTTCGTCGGCCAACAGTTCCATATCGATCTTCGCATTCTGCCCACACGATTCGAGCGAATCGGCCCGCGACTTCGCCCCGCCGCTACGATCGATCTGACAATAGACGCAGCGAAACGTGCAACGATGGGCGGGACTCAGATCGATTCCGATCGACAGCCCAGCGGCCCGGCGACTGATGACCGGGTAGACATACTTCAGCGATTGAAACCGACGCGCATGATCGGTAAAGAGCGTCGAATGCTGCGGATCAGCAGTATCATCGGGCGAACAATCCGATCCGGCATCCTCTTTCGGCTGATCGTCGGTCGACTCGGGCTGATCCTCGGGATCGTAAGCTCTACGCGGATCTGGCAGCGGATCTGTCATTTCGATTCCATCCTTCGGTTTCGCAATGTTGTAGATATTTGAACCCGTTCGCGGCTGCGGCACGAACCGCCGACCTGTTACCGGTATAACCGCTATCAAAACGCGGAGACGCCGGTCACGGTGGCGAATCGGTAAGTACCGATCGTCGCCCGACCGCAAGCGGCGTCACACGCGATTATTCGTTTGATCTCGAAAGGCGGAAGAAAGCATGAAAGGGGAAACAACGGAAGTCGTTATCACAACAACCCTTACTCTCTCACTCGCTTACTCCCTCACTCCCTTTCCTAGACCTCTTTCGAGTCGATCCAAGCCATCAGCCGGCGAAGTTGCAGACCAACCTCTTCGACTTCGTGCGTTCGTTCGAGACGACGAAGGGCCTTGAATCGCGGGGCGTTGGCTCGGTTTTCGAGGATCCACTCGCGGGCGAACGTGCCGTCTTGAATCTCTTCGAGGATCTTCTTCATTTCGGCCTTGGTTTCTTCGGTTACGATCCGCGGACCGGTGACGTAATCGCCATACTCGGCCGTATTCGAGATGCTGTAACGCATGTAGTTCAGGCCGCCCTGGTACATCAGGTCAACGATCAGCTTCACTTCGTGCATGCATTCGAAGTACGCCATTTCGGGCTGATAACCGGCTTCGACAAGCGTGTCGAAACCAGCCTTGATCAGGGCCGACAAACCGCCACAGAGGACGACTTGCTCGCCGAACAGGTCGGTTTCGGTCTCTTCCGCGAACGTCGTTTCGATAACGCCAGCTCGCGTGCCGCCGATACCCTTGGCATAGGCGAGACCGATCTGACGGTGCTCGTCCGTCGCGCCGTCGCCCAAAGCGATCAGGCACGGAACACCGCCGCCACCGACGTACTCGGCGCGGACCAGGTGACCGGGGCCCTTGGGAGCAACCAGGATCGTCGCTACGCCCTCGGGCAGATTGAACTGACCGTAATGAACGTTGAAACCGTGCGAGCAAACGATGACGTTACCGGGCGAAAGATTCGGGCGAATCTGATCGCGGAAGATGTCCGCCTGAAGTTCGTCGGGAAGCAGGATCGTGACCAGGTCGGCCGCTTCAACCGCTTCGGGGGTCGTCATCGGCTTGAAGCCGTCAGCGACGGCCTGCTCGTAGTTGGGCGTTCCCTCGAGTTCGGCGACGATCACATTGATGCCGCTGTCTCGAAGGTTCTGAGCATGACCATGACCTTGCGAGCCGTAACCCAAGATCGCAACCGTCTTACCCTTAAGAAGTTCCAGATTGGCATCGGCATCGTAAAAAATCGTCGCTGGCATGAATTCACTCCTCAATTAAATTTGATATCGCTCGTTGGCCGCAGCCTTTCGTGCGCGAACATGCAACGAACGATCTGTATAACAAAATGTTTTGGTTTCGTACGAATCGCTTAGGAAAATCGACGTCGCCCGATACTACTCGGCGGCGGTGTCGTTTCCGTTTGTTTTCTTATTGCCCAGGTGGCAGCGAAGCAGTGCGACGCGACCAGTTCGCGCCAGCTCCAAAATACCGTAAGGTCGGATCACGTCGATGAACGATTCGATCTTATTCTCGCGGCCTGAAATTTCGATGATCAGCATGTCGGGCGTGACATCGACGACGCGTCCGCGGAAGATTTCGGTCAGTTCGATAATCTCGCTTCGCGTTCCCTTGGTCGTGCGGACTTTCACGAGCATCAGGTCGCGCTCGATATAATCTTGACCGCTAATATCATCGACCTGAATGACGGAGATCAACTTCTCAAGTTGCTTTCGAGCCTGCTCCATTACGGTGTCATCGCCTGCGACGACAAACGTCATTCGAGCCAATCGGGGATCTTCAGTCGCCCCGACGGCCAGACTGTCGATATTGAAACCGCGGGATGCCATCATCCCGGCGACGTGAGATAAAACACCCGGAACATTCTGAACCAGGGCCGACAATACATGACGCATAACTTTCCACTCCTAAAGATACTATAGAACGAGCCGGGCAATAATGGAATTCGTGTACGTTACTATCGACAAGCAAAAGGTATCCCGGGTTCACGTTGGCAGGATACGAGTCGGCATACCACTAGGGCGGCAAACCGACCTATCTGGGGTGAGGCCGACAGTTTCCATAACGCTGACGTGCTGAGGCTGCGCAAATCTTACCGATGCAAAATCAAAGGATGTCAAGAAATGACCAACGCGACGTGGGCGACACCGGGTCGCTTCGCCGCGAAAATCGATCCATGAATTCGTCGCAACCTCTTGTTGTAAAAGCTATCGAATTATACGCTCGCACAACAGCAGTGCCGTCGCCTAGTCCTTACGATGGCGAATCTTCGATCGCATACGACGCTTCTTTCGACCGACCTTCCGACGACCTTTGCCCGTTTTTTTCGTTCCCATGAGTTCCTCCAATAATTGTGTCTAACCGCCGCTTCCAACAAGTCGATCCGATGGGCGGCACTCATGGCCGCCTTGATAGGTAGATCTGACATCGGGAAGCGAATCAATATAATGTATGCGACCTGCACCGAATCCATCTCGCGGTAAGGCCGCCGAAATTGTCCTTCGAAAGGATGATTCCGTACTTTTCGGCAAGGGGAATCTTGCACATAAAGTATAAACAGAAAATTATAACATGCGAATCGGAGGCGGCAAGAGGGGCCGCCGATATGACCCTAAGAATATCCATCTTTCCTAAAAAAGGTAAATTTTGCAACATGCGTAATTTAAGTAGTTAATTTCATACCTAAAATGACAAATATAGATATACATTCGTGCGCTTCTGTTGTGCATTTCGTGCGAATTGTACGGGTGATTTGGTTGACAAATCGTGTGACTTGCCGATACAATGAAGTGGAAAGGGCACTTTTCTGTAATAGGAAGGAAGAGGTGCGTCATGCGACATCTCAAATTTTCGCTAATTCTTGCAGTGGCATTATGTACCGTCCTCGCTGGATTGGCTGAACAAGTTTCTGCACAACAGGTGACCGTTGGCTCGCCATTCAACTCGGTTGGCGATAGCTTCTATGAACATATGGGCACAAGCTGGGGCGGCAATTTCAAGGGCGTCGATTTCAGCTTCGGTGGTGGCGGGCTGTCGACACCCCAATTCGGCGGATACGACGCAAACGCCGGCGCCCGAATGGGAGTTGGATTCGGCGGTCGCGGATATAGTGGTCAGTTCAATATCTTTGGCGGTCAAGGATATCGCCAAAACTACGTTTCGCAGACTCCCTCGGTTACATTGCCCCAAGGCGTGCCAGGATACTTTTCCGACACTTCACAAACGCCATTCGTTATCAGTCAGATTCCGGTCGTCGGAACGGGCGGACCAATGATTGGCAGCCCGATGATGCCATCTCTCGGTTCTTATTCACCGAGCGCCGCGCAACGGCAAACAAAGCTTGCGCAGTGGCAACAACAACTTGCGTCGGGTAACAATAACGGCATGGCAGCTGAGCGGCCGCGAGAAGTCCCGAGAAACGTCGCCCCGCAAGCGGCACCGAATCGTATGCCACCTCCGGCGATGCATCAGAATCAACATCAGATGCGGCACCAGGGTGCGGCGGATGGCGGCGATCTTATGATGGGCCCGGGCGCTGCGCAACCAAATCACGGTGGCGGTTTCGCTTCCCGCCCTGCAACGGAACCGGATCGTGTCGCCGGTGCGGCGATGAGTTCCGCCGGTCGAACCGTTCCAAGCGTTGCTGAAGCGCGACGGATGCACGCACTGGAATCTCAGGCGAAGAACGAAGAGGCGCGGCTTTACATCGAGCGCGGCTTGACGGCCGAACAGCAGGGCAAGCCCGGCGTTGCGGTCATTTATTATCAAATGGCGGAGAAACGCGCCACAGACGATTGGAAAATTAAAATCCGCGATCGCATCAAACGGCTCCAAGGGAATCCCGAAGAGTAACGAGAAACTATCGCTTAAGGGCTCGACTCTTCGCATTGCGTAAAATATGCGGCGTGCTTTTCTTTGCACGCCGCTTTTTCTTATCCTCCAATGTTCCGCGCACTGCTCGTTCGAGGCTTGCGTTCTGCGCCGAATATGCTATCTTTTCAAGGTCGAAACTGCGTCTGCTCGCTTCAGTCCTGAAGGGATTTCGAGATGGAATTTTTGTGCCCCAACGGTCACCGTATTCAATGTAGCGATGAGTTTGCCGGCAAAGCGGCGAATTGTCCCAAATGTGGAATTCGATTCGAAGTCCCCCCGCTTCCGTCGACGCCCTTACCGCCGACTCCGCCGACGCCTTCATTGGATGGAGGCGAAAAAAAAGCGAGTGACAGCGGGATCGGCAAAGAGGCTGCGATTGAAAAAGTCACTCCGGCCGAAGAACCGACGGAAGAATCCACGCCCGACACGGGTCAACTTCACACTTCGAACAACGAGTTCGAATTCTTATGCCCCAACGGTCATCGACTGCAGGGTCCGCTTTCACTGCAAGGTTATCCGGGCCAGTGTCCCGAATGCGATGCGAAGTTCCGCATCCCAGAGGCGAGCCTGCCGACCAGCGACGAGCTCGATTCGGAATCGCCAGCGACGCCCGCCGCGAAAGAAGAAGCTGCTGAAACCGT
>Ga0180430_10001783_pt1 | contig 20340 bp, 16 predicted proteins | sample SS_ome_9_FD_132999 | JGI IMG/M metagenome (GOLD analysis project Ga0180430, IMG submission 132999) | Hypersaline lake sediment archaeal communities from the Salton Sea, California, USA - SS_1_S_2 metaG | ecosystem: Environmental > Aquatic > Non-marine Saline and Alkaline > Hypersaline >... | reverse complement strand
TGGGGTGAAGCGCTGGCGGAGGAACCTTCCTCGCGGCCTCCGGCCTCGGTCATCGCCCGGTCGCCTACGGCTCCCAGGCTCTTCCCTCAGCCGGAGGCCGCGAGGCCCCTAACAGAACACAAAAACAACCCCGAATCAACCAGACCGCCGGTGTCGTGAAATCTGGCGCAACGTTCCCTTCTGGAAATTATATCCCGGTGTCATTTATTTATGGCGCACCACGCCCTGCCGGACGTGACCGCCCACGATGAATCGGGTGCGCAGTTTTCCCTCCGTCAACAGTTGAAGGGGCGCCACGGGGTGATCGTCTTCGGGTGCCTCACCTGACCCCCGTTCCTGCGCAACGTCTCCGGTCTGGAGGCAATACAACAGGATTACCGGGACAAGGGCGTCTCGTTTTTCTACGTCTACAAGTCACTCGCCCACCCGGAAAACGACGGATACGTGCAGCCAGTGTTGCTCGAGGAACGCATCGCCCACACTGCCCGGGCGAAGGAAGAATATGGCACCGAAATTCCCTGGCTCGCCGACTCGATGGCAAACGACCTCAAGCACGCCTTCGGCGACAAGAACAATTCGGAATTCGTCATCTCCCCCGACGGAACCGTTCTGCTCGCGCGGAACTGGAGCGATCCGGACCAGTTGCGCCGCGATCTCGAAAGGCTGGTCGGTAAGGCGGAGAAAACAACCGAGCCCGTCAGGCGGCAGAACCAGACCTCCCCGCCAAAGCCGGACGAAAAATTGATCGCGCGTGGCGTTGTCCCCCGGGTGGAACGCCCCGAAGGATCCGAACCCTTGCGCGTCACCACGCATCCGGGCGACAACGGGGAACCTCTCTACCTCAAGCTCCGCGCCGAGGCTTCGGCTGCCCTGCGGACCGTGGGAAAGGGCCCTCTCTTCATCGGGCTCCACCTCGACCCGATTCATCACGTTCACTGGAACAACCTGGCGCCCCCGCTCCAATACAAGATCGCAGCGCCGGATGAGGTTGCGGTGACTCCCTCGTCTGGCGAAGCGATCCAGGTAACCGATGTCGAAGCCGACGCCGATCCAAGGGAATTCCTCGTCGAGGTCGACCGAGCCTCTCTTGAACACCCGATCGATCTGACGGTCGACTACTACGCGTGCGATGACCAAGACGAGTGGTGCAAGGCCTTGACACAGCGCTTCACCATCACGTGGGAGACCGACCCCGATGGGGGACGAGTCCAATCCGGGAACCGCAATCGCCGCGGAGCCCGCAAGTCGAGGCTCCCCGAGTCGGGTGGGCCCACTCCGTCCCGTATCCTGGCACGCTATGACGCGAACGGAGACGAGAAGATCTCCCGCGACGAAGCCTCCGGGCCGATGGCACGCCGTTTCAACGGGATGGACGCGGACGCCAACGGGTGGGTCACGAAAGAGGAACTTTCCTCCTCGCTCGAAAAGAGGCGCAGGCGATGACGCATGCCATCATCGCAAACTTCGTGTCGCAGAGTCGACACGATATCCCCCTCAATAGGATTGCCAGAATGCGAGGAATCTTGTCTCCTCTACCCATGAGATTTCTCATGACCTTGCTCGGCTTCGCCGCTTTCGCCATCACCGGATTCGCCGAGGAGTCCCGGTCCGTCAGCGAGTATGACCTCCTGATGGAAAATTTCCGCCGGAACGTGGCGGTGAAGGTGGACGCTCCCTACGAGGCGGCATCGACGGATCTCAAGGCGAAGTATGTCGCCGCACTCGAACGAAGTCTCACCGCCTACCAGGAGAGCGGGCAACTGGAGAAGGTCCTCGCATTCAAGAACGAAATTCAGCGGATCGAAACGGGCGCCGAAACACAGACCCAGCCCGGAGGCGAGGTCCCCGCCCGACTCTCCAGCCTTCGGGCCGTCTACGCTGGCAGCCTGAGAAATATCGCGCATGAGCGATCCGTTCAGCTCGCCCCTCTCCATCGCAAGCTGGTCGCCGCACTCGCCGAACTCACCGAGTCCCTCACCGTGGCGGGCAGGCTCGAAGACGCCGTCTACGTGAAGGCGAAACGCGACGAGTGGATGGAAGGGTCGAGCGCCAGTGCAGGCAGCGAACCCAACGCAGAGGACGATCCCGGCATGAGTGAAGAATTGTTCTCCTGGCTCCAGGAGAACGAACTCTACTGGCCCGCCACCAATGCGAACGAGGTCGTTCTGCAGTTCGAGGACGACCGGGTGCTCGTCCTTGCTGATGGTCGCCAGATCATGAAGGAGCGAATTGAAGTCGTGTCGGAACGGGAGTTCTCGTTTTCCTGGTTCGGCGAAACGAACACGATCACCCTCGAGCGCAATCGCAAGTCCTTCACCCGCGTGATGCCTGACGGCACGCACGACGGCCAGGTGAGGAAAAAGCGGGAGCCTTGACGGACAATCCCGTCCGCCGTGAGATCGTGGCTACGCAGTCCATCTTCGAATCCCGCCCATTCTCGCTCACTCTCCGATGACTCGCTCACTCACCCTCGCCGTCCTGCTGTCCCTCGTCTGTCTGCACTCGAACGCGGACCCCGCTGCGCCACGCCCCAACATTCTCTACCTTTACGTGGACGACATGGGCTGGGGATCGATCGGTCCCAACGGCCAGACCGAACGGAGAGCGAAGGGGCTTCCCTCGGTCCGGACTCCCCACCTCGACGAACTGGCGGCCCGGGGCGTCAACTTCACCCGGGCCTACGGTGCGACGGTCTGTTCGCCCGCGCGTTCCTCGCAGCAGACCGGTTTTCACCAGGGCCACACCTTCGCCGACCGCAACGACCCCGACAATGCCAAGAAGGCGATACGGGCGGACGACCGGACCATGGGCGATCTCCTGTCCGAGGCGGGGTATGTCACCGGCTACTGGGGCAAGTGGGGCTACGGGGGAACGAGGGAACGGGCCGCTCCCGAGATCGTGAACATCGCGACGCTTCCCACCTCGCACGGGTACCGGCACGTCCTCGCGGAATTGCATCACGTCAGGGCCCACACCTTCTTCCAGCCGACACTCTGGAGTGCCCCCGCGAGAGACGGCTCCCGGGGCGGACTGGAACTGGTTCCTAATTCGCTCTCCGCATGGTCCGACCCGGAGCAGTTTCCCGATCACTTCACGAAACACCGCGAACCCGACTATCCCGATCCCGCCTACTGCGACGACGCCTATTGCTTCGCCGCTCTCGAGTTTGTCAGGGAGCAGGCCGTCCACTACAAGGAAAAGGGCCGCCCCTTCTTCGGTCTTCTCGCGGTACAGATTCCTCACGCTCCCTTCGACGAGATCGCGACCCTGCCCGGCTGGGACGCCGCCTACCGCGAGGATCCGCACTTCGCTTCGCTCGCACCCCAATCACAGCAGTGGGCCGCGATGGTGACGCGCATCGACGCTCACTTCGGCCTGATCCTGGATGCCCTCGACGATCCGAACGGAGACGGGGATCCGGCCGACTCTGTCGCGGACGACACTCTCGTGATCTTCATGTCCGACAACGGAGGCCCGAGGGGCAGGAACAACGAGGAATTCGATGCCAACGGCGGCCTGCGGGGAAACAAGGGCGGCATTCTCGAAGGGGGCATCCGGGTGCCCACCCTGATGCGCTGGCCGGCGAGAATCACTCCGAACACGAACCTGCAGGCAGGGACGAACTGCGGAGAGGTGATCGACGTGACCGACCTTCTCCCGACTTTCTGCGAACTGGCAGGAGTTCCCGCTCCCGTCGGTCTCGACGGCGTCTCCTTCGCACCACTCCTGCTGGGCGAAGAGGTAAGACGCAGACGTTCCTTCCTGATTCACGAGGCGGGCCGGTATGCCTCGATCATCCGGGGACGCCACAAACTCATCCGCTCTGTGAAGTCGGAACTCTCGCTCTACGATCTCGAAGCGGATCCCGCAGAAGAGCGCGATCTCGCTGTCGATTTCCCGGATCTCGTCGCGGAACTGGAGCCCCTCCTGCTCGGGGAACGGGTGACCGAGCCGAAAGGATTCGCCAACACCTATCACCACTGGACCGGAGCGAACGGCGGCTCCGCCAACGAGGCGACGAATTGGTCCGACTACATCTACGAGAACGAAGGCATCACCTACCTCACGGACTCGGGAGCGCCTCGCCTTTCGTGGATCGCCCACATGCGGAACACCCGAACCTCCCGGAACCGGGCCGAGGGCGACACGGACCTCTCCTTCCTCGCGCTCGAAATCGGGAGCGAGTCCGGCGTGAGCGCCCCGCAGGAACTCGCCCTCCATCCCGGTGTCGTCCTGACCGGACGCAACGAGATCCGCCTCGCGAACGGAGGCATCCTCACACTCGACCAGAGCACGGTCTCTTCGTTGCGCTGGCTCGAGGTAGGAGAGGGCGGGATTCTTCGAGGGACGGGCACCATCGACGCCACGGTCTACAACAAAGGGGTCGTTTCCGTCGCAGCGGGTTCGGATTCCGGTGATGGCGGGATCCGCATGGCCCGAGGGTTTCGCCAGGGGAAATCCGGACAACTCGACGTCGTGGCGCTACCATCGGCGGATTCATCTTCCTCCGCCCCGATTCAAGTGCGGGACGAAGCAGTTCTCAACGGCAGGCTGACGTTGTCGTGGAAAAGCGGGAGCGCGCCCCAGCCGGGAGACCGGTATTCCTTGATCGAGGCCTCCGCCATCACGGGGCGCTTCGCTCATCCGGGGGATCGTGTCAGATTCCACGGAGGGGTCGTGCGACTCTGCTATCACGAAACGGGAGTCGATGCCGTCGTCGAGTCTATCGGTGAAGAACCAACCTCCTGACGAGCTCTTGGTCACTGGCCGAGCCACGAGCAATTCCATCACCTTGACGGCCGGACGCCGCCTTGCTACAAGGCGCCCATGTGTCAGCATTTCGTCCGGGACTTTCGCGCCTGGTTCGCTTCCTTCCTCCTCATCGCCGGATTCGCGCCCGCTCTCTCCGCCAGCGCGGAATCGAATTTCGCCCTGCCTGCAGGTATCACCCTGATGGGGCGGGAAGACGGCATCCGGTCCTCGATCGGGGTCACGCGCACGGGAACATCCATCCCCTGCCTCATCACCCCATCGGATCTCGATCCATTCACCGCGAAGCATCGCATCCTCGTAGTCGCCGGTGTCGACGGTGATCCGGACACGGTCCGCGCCGCCCTCGAGGCCTGGGGGAACGCCGGTGACGAGGACGAGATCGCACTCTCGCTCGTTCCCTGCGTCCGGCCGGACGAGACGGGAACCGGACAACCCGACCCGCTCGCTTTTCCGCCCGGGGGACCTGCCTACAACGACCCGGACAACGACGTGGCCCATTACCTCTGGCGCTGGATCGGGATGCACGCACCGGACGAGGTGATGGTCGTGGCATCGGCGCGGCGTCCCGGCGCGGAGAGCCTGGTGGCCGCTCTCGCATCCCACCCGCCTTGCGACACCGGTACGATTCCGGCCCGGATCGTGGCACCCCGCGAATTGGCCCGTGCTATCGAGGAGTCCGTTCCGGGAGAGGTATCGCCGGCACGCCGGGAGTTTCGGCGACGCGTCGGCCGGAGTCCGATCGAGGTCGCGACGGAACTCGCCGCGGTCTACGGTCGCCAGCTCGATGCGGTGCACTACATTCCCGCCCTGGCCGTGGCCGGTCGGATGAGATGGGGTGAGCTCTCCGGCGAGACCGTGGCTCTGCAGGAATCCGAGGCACTGGGACTCCCCTTCCTTTCCGGCGAGAAGTCTTCTCTTCCCTCCCGGAGAATCAACGGCAGCGTCGTGTCCGGACACCTCGTCTTCGCCGAACTCGCACGGAGAACCGGGGATGCGGCATGGATCGATCTCGTTCGCATCGCCGCCGACACGGGCTTCGACGAAGGCGGCCGCCCGCGGGAGTCGATGCCCTTTCACAATGAGATGAGCGACGCCGTCTTCATGGGATGTGCGATACTCGCCGAGGCCGGAGCTCTCTCCGGTGAGCAAGACTACTTCGCCCACTGCCTGCGGCACCTTCGCTTCATCGAGAAACTCTGCCTGCGCGAGGACGGTCTCTACCGCCATTCCCCTCTCGACGAGACCGCGTGGGGACGTGGCAACGGATTCCCCGCGCTCGGCATGGCTCTGTCACTGAGCGCGCTTCCCGAAGAGTCTCCCGAGCACGACGCCTTTCTCGCAAGCTACCGCGCCCATCTCTCCGCACTCCGCGAGCACCAGGATCCGACCGGTGCGTGGCACCAGGTGATCGATCACGAGGAGAGCTACCGGGAGTTCACCTGCACCTGCATGATCACCTTCGCCATCGTGCGCGGGATGCGTCGCGGCTGGCTGGACCGGGAGGAATGGCAGCCGGTCGTCGACCGGGCCTGGACTGCGATCCAATCGCGCATCGGGCCCGGTGGTTCTCTGGTCGATGTCTGCACCGGAACCGGCAAACAGCGCTCACTTCGGGACTACTTCGACCGCACCGCCATCCTCGGCCGTGACGATCGAGGTGGCGCCATGGCGCTCCTCGTCTCCACCGAATTGGCCTACTGGGAGCGAGAGCGGAATCCCTGACCAACTGCGCCAAACCTGCCCCCTCCTCAATCGCCTCCCTTTCCCAGCAACTTGTCGAACAGGAACGCGTTCGCCGAGTCGTAGGTATCCGACGCGGACACCCCCGGAATGACGAGATGGCACTCCACCCCCATTTCGTCGCACTTCTCCTTCATCTTGACTCCGTAGACGGGATGGTGAATGCCGTGGCCCGCATCCTTCGACGGCAGCGTCATGTCCGCCCCGTAGCTCATGAACAGCGGAGGGTCCCCCTTGCTGACGTGATTGTAAGCCGAGAACTCCCGGTAGGTGTCCCGGTGTTTCTCGTAGTTGGCGAGTGCGGCCTCCGCATCGGGTTCGCCGACGGCATTCGCGATCATGAGGTGATCGAGGACCTTTTCTCCCAGCCAGGGAACGATCTGTTTCGGATCGATCGAAGTCTGCCCTCCCCGCACCGCCGCCGCGGTCACCCGGGTCGACTCCCGCAGGACGGGGTCGTCGTTGCCCGGATCGGCGAGGTCGTCGTGGAGGAGAATCCACATCGAGGTGCAGGCGCCGGCGCTTCCCCCGGTCAGGACGATGCGCTCCGGATCGATGTGCCACTCCTCTGCTTTCGTACGGATGAACTGGATCGCGCGTGCCGCGTCGTGCACGGGAGCCGGGAGCGGGTTCTCGGGGGTAAGGCGGTATTCCACCGAAGCACACGAGATTCCCTTCTCGAGAAAGGGCTCCATCTGGCCCGGTTTCGTCTGCTTGGTTCCCCCGCGCCATCCCCCGCCGTGAATGTAGACATGAAGCGGCCGCGCCCCTTCTCCTTCCGCCTTCCAGAAATCGAGAACATTTTCGGGATGGGGGCCGTACGACACATCGGCCAGCGTCGGAACGACCGGTTTCCTCTCTTCCGCCGAGAGAATCGACGAGGCGAGGGCGGCGGCAACGATGATCGGAATTCTCATGACGAAGAGCATGGGAGAAACGAGGCCGCCGTGTCAACCGGGAGCACAACGCGATTCGGCCCACTCGCGAACGCGAAACACCTCGAGTGACACGAGCCGAACCGGGATCCATACTGTGGCCCGTCCCTGATGGAGGCTCCCTCTCACGACTACACATGCGTCTGCCGCACCCAAATGACGGTGGACCGCTTTCTCGCCAGACGCCTCGTGCGTTGTCCCCGCTGCCTCGCCTTCGTCCGCGTCCCCGGGAATCCGGGAGAGGGCGCCGAACATTTCTCGTTCCTTTGTGAATCGGCACGGCTCCGCATCGAACCGGCAGCGCCCCGACATTGGCGGGAAGTCCAGGCGATCCTGTCCGACCGGCGCAACTACCATTACGAAATCTCGAATCCGACAAGCCCGCGCGAGACGAGAAAACGCCTCCGCAGATCCCGCTATCCCGCCGGTTTCGCCCGCTCGAACAAACTGACCCTTCGCGCCACCCGCCTGGGGGGCGGCGATACCGTCGCCGTCGTTCACGTGAACTTCCACCAGCCCTGGCACGCCGCCGAGATCGGATTCATGGTGCACGCCGACAGTCACCGGCAGGGATTCGGCCGGGAGTCCGTCGAAGCCGCGTGCGACCACCTCCAGACTCGTGGCGGCGTGGAAAAGGTCACCGCGATGTGCGACTCGCGAAATGCGGCGTGCATCGCCCTCCTCGAGGGGTGTGGTTTCGTCCGCGAAGGATTCGCCATCAAATCATTCTATCACGTGGAGCGGGGATGGATCGACTCGCCGATCTACGCCCGCTATCGCGAAAGTGCCGACAGCACCTGAGTCGCCGGGCGAACGGGGTCGAGACCAAGGCGGGAGATGACCGCGAACCGGGCCCTCCCTCTTCCCGCAGCCCGGTCTTTGCCGCGATATCCCCTTGACCGCATCGCTCCGGTAACGAAACACTCACCTTGCCGTGGTTGCTCTCCGGAAACCGTCCGTGGATGTTACAGGCTCCGGCTTCATTCACCTTGACCCATTCGCACCGTGGCCCGCAAACAGCTCGCATTTCTCGGGGTCCTGCTGGCCGTCAGTTTTGCGATCAGCAGCACCCTCATGGCGCTCTTCGAAATGCCGAAGAGCGATTCACTCACCCACTTCGGAGACATCCTCTGGTGGTGGATCGTCACCTCCACCACCGTGGGCTACGGCGATATCTTCCCCGTCACCGGGCTGGGGTCGTCACGATGCTGGGTGGGATCTACTGCTATACGGTGTTCATCTCCCTGGTCCATGACCACGTGCGGGACTACCTCAACCGCGATCAACTTGGCACCGCATCGGTGTCGAGCCGCAACCACATCGTGATCTGCGAATACACCGCCTTCGCGGACGAACTCATTCAATCGATCCCCGAACATCCCGAACTGGCCGACCGCGACATCGTGGTCATCACCGATCTCGTTGGCCTGAAGCCCTATGCCCATATCCAGTTCGTGCGCGGGGTTCCCATCAGTCCCGAGGCCCTGAACCGGGCCAACATCGCGGAGGCGGATTACATCTTCGTCTTCTCCAACGTGCGCTTCACCGATCCCGACCTCAAGACCCTGCACATCACCTCGCGGATTCATCGACTTAACGAGAAGGCGCAGATCTTCGTGGAACTGCAGGCTCCGGAGGCGGCCCACCAGGAACTCCTTCCGCGTCCGGTCGTGCCGCTGGCCACCACCGACCTCCTGCGGGCCGTCATCGCCGGCGAGGGCGTCAAGCTGTCGTCCCATCTCGAAGAGAGGCCCAAACCGGGTGATCCGGTCCGGAACGTCGAGTCCCCGCAGGCCAAGACTTCCTGAGTCTACTCCCCCTCCCGAGCCCACTCCCCATTTGCCCCCTATCCCATCCCGACCGATGAAGCGCCTTCTCCCCTGCTTGTTGTTCTTGTTCGCTCACGCGACGCTCCCCGCCCAGGAAAACCTCGCCGAGCGAATGGAAACGGCGATCGCACAGCTCCGCGCCGCGGGGCAGGACGATCCACGAACGATCGCCCTGATGCTGAACTCCTGCGCCGAAGGCTACATTCGGGAGGGGGACCTCGAGACGGCTTTCGCACGAATTCGCGAATCCCTCATTCTGTGCCGGGAACACGACGTCGACCCCACGGCGTCCTTCTTTACCGCCTCGAAGATCCTGAGCCAGTCGGACGACGAGGCCGCCACCGGTTTCCTCATCGCCGAACTCAATGCCCCGGGAGCGAGTGTCCTCTATCGCAAGGGAGTTCTCAAGGCCCTGCAGACGCACCTCGCCATCCACGGCGATCAGAAATTGCAGATCCAGGTGAGCTACGAACTCCTGCAACTGACCAGCGAGGAAAATCCGGGAACCGAGGAGGAATTCTGGGCCCTCTTCACCTTCGGCAATCACTGTCTCTCGGGAAAGCTCTACGACCAGGCCGCACCGGCCCTGAAGAGAGCGCAGGAGCTGTCGGCCGAACTGGGCAAGCCGGAACTGGCGGCCCACTGCGTTCGCGCGATCGGTTTCACCCTGATGGCGCAGGGACAACTCGAGGAGGCCCTGCCCTACTTCGAGAAGGAGGTCGAGCTGAACCGGGCCGATCCGCAGAAGCTCTTCACCGGTTTCGCCCTGCGCAACCTGGCCAACACCCAGATTCAGCTCGGCAAGCTCGACGAGGCCGAGGTCAGCCTCGAGGAGGCATCCGGTCTCGCCCGCGACGCGATGGACAAGGCGTTCATCCTCTCGATGGAGAGCGCGATCGCGTTTCGCCGCGCCTTCGCAGCCGACGGTGCGCAGGATTTCGAGGAAGCCCGGGCGAAGCAGCAGGAGACCGTCGAGGCGAAACTGTCCTATGCCCCCGCGGGTGAGGAGATGGCCCGTCTTGCGACAATCCCGGATTTCATCACCCTCGCCTGCCTCCACCTGCTCGACGACAATCTCGACGCGGCCGAAGAAGCCCTCACGGAGGCCACACTCGGGGCGGACGCCTGGGAGGCGAACTCGCGCACCGCGCAGGAGTCGGGTGTCTTCAGCGCCGACCAGATAAACCTGTCCATGGCCGACATCCGCTCCGGCATCTTCGACTTCCAGCAGCAGGTGGCGGTCCGGCGAGGTGATCTCGAGGGGGCGCTCGTCGTTGCGGAAAACGGACGAGGCACCGCACAAGCGGAGTTGCTGCGGGAAAGGCTCGGCCTTCCCACCTCCGACCGGGTCGTGAAGGAACTCACGCTCGACGAGATCCGCGAGGTGGCGAGGGAGCACGATCTCACGCTCGTGGTCTACGCCACCGCACAGACTCTCTCACCCGACCTGAAGCGCTACTTCCCTTTCACCGACCGGGTTCAACACCCCCGAGCCCTGTATGCCTGGGTCGTCGAGACCGATGGTGCGATCCATTTCGAGGAGATCGAACTCGACGCGCCCCTCGCAGAGCTGGTCGAGGCGGCGCGCGAGGAGATCACGGTGCCTCCTCCGGAAGGCGAGGATCCCGGGACGGAGGCACTGCGAGCCCTCTCCGCCCGCCTGATCGATCCGATTCGGGAGCACCTGCCGGAGGAACCCGACACCCCGGTCGCCTTCATCCCCCAGGGGGAGTTGTTCCTCGTTCCCTTCGCGGCTCTTCCGGATGAAAACGGACGTTTCCTCGTCGAGGATCACGTCATTACCCTGAGTCCCTCGATCGAACTGCTGCGCCTCGCCCGCGAGCGGCGGAAGGCGGTCGATGCGGCCGGCCTGACGGAGATCCTCCTCGTCGGAAATCCGACCATGCCCGGGTATCAACCGAGGCCGGACCGGGATGCGGTGGCTCTCTCCCCTCTCCCCGGCGCGGAGGCCGAGGCGAAACATCTCGGCTCCGTGCTCGAGGCGGAGCCGCTCATCGGAGACGACGCCACCGAGACCGCCGTGGCCTCTCGCATGGAGCAGGCGCGCTTCCTCCACTTCGCGACTCACGGCCTTCTGGAAGCCGAGAACGCCTACAACCAGTCCCTCCTTTCGTCCCTGGCCTTTGCCTCCTGTGACAAGGAGGACGGCTTCCTCACCGTCAAGGAGACGGCCCGGATGAACCTGCGAGCCGAGCTGGCGGTGCTGAGCGCGTGCGACACCGGGCGCGGCCGAATTTCGGGTGACGGCGTCATCGGCCTCTCCCGTGGCTACATCACGGCGGGCGTCCCCACCGTCGTCGTCTCGCTCTGGCCGGTGAGCGACCAGGCCACGGCCGTGCTGATGGAACACTACTACGGCGCGCTGCTCGAGAAGACGCCCAAGGCCGCCGCCCTGCGCGAGGCGATCCTGAAGACGAAAGAACAGTTTCCGTCACCTCGACTCTGGGCGCCCTTCGTCTCCTACGGCCACGCGTTGTAACCCGTCCTTCTCGCGATGGTCGACGGAATCTGCACGCGCCGCCGCTTTCTCGCTTCGGCGAGCGCAGGCACTCTCGCCACCGGTGGAGCAGCGGCGCGGGAAACCGGTGCGATTCGGATCGGTTCGCACAAACAGCTCTTTCTCGATGACCGGCTCATCGATCCCGGACGGTCCCACGGAATAGAGAAGCGTCTCAACCGTCCCTACCGCATCCAGCGAGTGTTGCGCCCCGAGCAGCCCTCCGAGGCTCTCGGGTTCATCTTTTACGGAAGCGTGGTCGACGACGGAGGCGAAGCGAAACTGTTCCACGGGAGCTACGACGCCCGGAAGGGCAAGCACTTCGCCCTCGCCACGAGCCGGGACGGACTGCACTGGAAACGTCCGGTGCTCGGACTTCGCACCTACCGGGGCGACACCCGCAACAACCTCCTTCCTCTCGACGCGGTCGAGGCGAGTGTCTTTCTCGACCCGGTGGCACCTCCCGCGAAGCGCTACCGGCTTCTCTACTCGCGTCACTGGCCCGATCCCGAAACCGCCGGCGTCTATCTCGCCTCGTCACCTGACGGGATCCAGTGGACCCGGCTGGACCGGCGATTGCTTCCCTTCGTTCCCGACAGCCAGCACTGTGGCGTCTGGGATCCGGATCTCGGGAAATACGTCGTCTTCACCCGCGCGTGGAATCCCGGCCGGACGATCGTCCGGGTCGCCCTCGACGACATCGAGCAACCCTGGCCCTACGACGCCTCGGTGGAGCCCCATCATATCTGGGGACCGGACAAGGTGGCGACAATCAGCGAGGAGTTGCCCACGGTGATGGCACGCGACGACCGTGATCCTCCCGGGCTTCAACTCTACACGAACGCGGTGATCCGCTATCCGTTCGCACCGGGCACCTACCTCGCCTTTCCCGCCGCCTACCAGACCTTCACCGGCCCTGACTGGCGGGACCGCGCCCTGAACGGAAACGACGGCACCTTCGACATCCAGTTCGCCCACAGCGTCGACGGCGTCTCGTGGCAACGGGATCGTGCGCCCTACGTTCCGGCCGGCTGGCACGACGGCCTCGATCTCCGGCTCGTCAGCATGGCCCAGGGCATGATCCGCCGCGGCCGCGAGATCTACCAGTATTTCATCGGCTGGCCTCACACGCACGGACGCCCCGTCGTCTGGGACAATGACCGGGAGGATCGGAGGCTCTGGCTCGAGAGAGACCTCGGCGGAATCTACTGTGCGGTTCAGCGCCTCGACGGATTCCTCTCGCTCGAAGGCGGATATCCGGAAGGCACGCTGACGACCCGGCCCCTGGTCTTTTCGGGATCACGCCTCGTCCTGAACCTTCACGCGTCCGGCGCGGGAGGGGTCCGGGTCGGTCTCCTCGATGCGGACGGTCAACCCCTCCCGGGTTTCGACGAATCCGACCACGACTGGATCAATGCCGACTCGATCGAACATGAGGTGTCCTGGAAGGGCGGGCCCGGCCTCGATTCCATCGCCGGCGACCCGGTCCGGCTGCGGTTTACCCTGCGAAACGCCCGCCTCTTCTCGTTCACCTTCCGCCCGGCCTAGGTCTCGGGACGGGCACGGCGGGCCCCATCCCGGTCGAAGCCATGAGAAGCCAGGCTTGAGCCGGATTGATCGAGGCCTCATACTGAGCGGGATGATCAAGCATCTGTTCTTCCCGCCCCTCTTTCTCACGGTGTCTCTCCTGCTGTCTCATTCCGCCCTCGACGCCGATGACCGCCCCAATGTTGTCTTCGTCTTCTCGGATGACCACGCGACCCAGGCGATCAGTTCCTACGGCGGCCGCCTCGCGGAAGTCGCCCCGACCCCGCACATCGACGGGATCGCCGAGGATGGCATGCGCTTCACCCGGTGCCTCGTCACCAATTCGATCTGCGGACCGAGCCGGGCCACGATCCTGACCGGGAAATACAGTCACAAGAACGGGTTCTACAAGAACGAGGCGACAAGGTTCGACGGCTCCCAGCAGACCTTTCCCAAGCTCCTTCGCGAGGCCGGCTACGAAACCGCGATCATCGGGAAGTGGCATCTCGCGAGTGATCCGACCGGGTTCGACCACTGGGAGATTCTCCCGGGCCAGGGAAGCTACTACAATCCGGACTTCCTCACCGAGAAAGGCAAGCGCCGCGAGACCGGCTATGTCAGCGAGATCATCACCGAGAAGGCGAAGACCTGGCTGTCGAAACAGCGGGACACCGAGAAGCCCTTCATGCTGATGGTGCAACACAAGGCGCCCCACCGCGCCTGGGACCCCGCCCCCCGCTACCTCACCGCCTTCGACGACGTCGAGATTCCCGAACCCGAGACCCTGTTCGACGACTACGAGGGACGCGGCACGGCAGCCCGTGAGCAGGACATGACGATCGCGAAGACGATGACGCTCGGGCGCGATCTCAAGGTGAAGGAAAAGGACGAAACCGGCCAGTTCGTTCGTCTCGGCTACGGCCGTCTCACCGAGGAACAGAAGAAACTCTGGGATGCCGCCTACCAGCCGAAGAACGACGCCTTCGTCGCCGCCGATCTCACCGGAGACGATCTCGTCCGGTGGAAATACCAGCGCTACATGAAGGACTACCTCCGGTGCATCAAGTCGGTCGACGACAGCATCGGGGCGTTGCGGAAGTGGCTCGCGGAGAACGATCTCGCCGGGAACACGGTCTTCATCTACTCGAGCGACCAGGGATTCTACCTCGGCGAACACGGCTGGTTCGACAAGCGCTTCATGTTCGACGAATCCTATCGGACGCCGCTCCTCGTCAGTTGGCCGGGCGTGGTGGAACCGGGAAGCGTGAACAACGATCTCGTCTCGAATCTCGACTTCGCCCAGACCTTTCTCGAGATCGCCGGCGTGGAGGATCCGGCCGACATGCAGGGCGCCAGCCTCGTTCCCATCCTGAAAGGCGAGACCCCGGACGACTGGCGCGCCACCCACTACTATCACTACTACGAGTATCCGGGCTGGCACATGGTCCACCGCCACGAGGGCGTCTACGACGGACGGCACAAGTTGATGAATTTCTATGATCTCGAGGAGTGGGAGCTCTACGACATGCAGACCGATCCCCACGAGACGAAGAACCAGTTCGGCAATCCGGACTATGCGGATGTGGTGGAGCGACTCCGCGGGGAACTCGCCAGCCTCCGGGAGAAGTACGACGTCCCGCCGAACGAGAAGCAGGACCTCACCGACGTGGACATGCACTATCACTCCGAGAGCATCCGCGCCCGCGGGATCGCCCGGAGAAAACAACTCGAAGCCAAGGGAAAGGGGAAGGCCAAGGCGCCCTGACCCAATCTCACGGCTTTTCGCGATGCGACGCCAGTGGCAGATCCCGTTCCGGCTCTTTTCCGGGTTCGTCTCGAGCCTGCTCCTGCCGGCAGCGGGTTGGGGCGACGACCTCGACTACACGCAACGGGTCGATTCGTGGTGGGAGGGACACCGCTTCCATCCGTCGTCGTCCTCTCGGGCGGAGGAAACTCCCTCGCCCGGACCGGTGCTCGGCGTGGAGGAATTCGGCGGCGACATCCAGCGCGCGATCGATTCGCTCCCCCCGGGGGGCGGCACGATCCATCTCCCCGCGGGCGAGTACGAGGGCGGATTCCGTGTCGTGGGCCGGTCGAATGTCCGTCTCACCGGGGAAAGCGGCACCATCATCCGCGGAGGCGAGAACCACATCATCGGGAGCGAGCGCAACCTCGACTACGGCGCATTCTGCGAGGCGGTTCACCGCCGGGACGAGGAAGCGATGCGGATCGTTCGCGAGCTGCCCACCCGCCATATCGTGATGCGCGATCTCACCTTCGACGACAGCCCGGTTCGTCTCGCCTCGTGTCGGCATGTCGTATTCGAGGGCTGTCGTTTTCAGAAGCCGGAAAACCGCGATGTGGGCGACAAGGATCCGGACGGAAAGAAGGTCCTTCGCTGGTACCGTCCGCTTTCCGTGACCGGCATCATGGGCCTGCGGGAGATCTGGTTTCTCGACTGCGACTTCCGCGGCCATCACGCCAACGCCGTCTACCTCGATGGCGCCCACTTTTCCGGCATGGTCGACTGCCGTTTCGCCGGTGTGGAGAGCCTCTGGCACAACGCGATTATCCTCTTCACCAACGACGATCTCTCCCTCGATGTGAACGGCAACGATCGCCTCGAACCATTCGAGAGACGGGATACCAGTTACTTCGTCCTCGACGGATGCCATTTCGGCCCGGGTTACAAGCGGGGCGCACTCGCCGTTTCCGGTCGCGATATTCTCGTGCAGAACTGCCGGGTGGAAGGTCCACTCAACTCCTTTCTCGTCGTCAACGCGAAGACGAGTGGGAAGAAGATCTTCTACGAATCGTTCGGTGTCATTGTGAGGCGCAACATGCTCGACCGGGTCGATGCGATCGTGACCGCCGAAGGCGCCGCGAACCGTCCGCCGGCGGGTGTCCCGGACTGGTGGGTGTGGACCAAGTACGAGATCGGACGATTCACGATCCACGACAACCACGCCACCGGTCTCGTCGAAGCGCTCCGGGAGGTCCCGAGAGACGGACAAATACTCGGCCCCCACCGGATCGAGAGGAACGGGGCGGACACCAACAGGTGAAACAGGTTGCGGAGAACACCCGTGTCAGAAAGCGTGACGCCGCTTGATTCCCAGGTAGACGATGTTGGACACCTCGCGGATCACATCGGCTCTTCGGGAGATCCAGGTTCCGTATGACTGGTTGCGCCGTCCGCTCTCGATGATGCCCACCACGATGTAGGGAACATCGCGTCCCCCTCTCCCCCGGGCCACGAGGATACCCATGTCGCCGCAACACATCGCCGTGCTGCCGGTCTTGTTGTAGACACGCGTCCCTTTCGGCACCCGGCGGGCATCGGTGTAGAGACGATCGGTCCCGGGAAGTCCCATCACCCGCAGGATTTCGTTGGAGTGGGGCAACTGGCGCTTCCACAATGCGACGAGAAAGCGCCCGTAGTCGGCGGCCGAACCCCGGTTCAGGTAGGTGCGTCCACCCTGCGGGATGTACTCGACGAGGCGCAGCTGGCGGCAGAGATCCGGATAGTGACGCTCGAGAAGCGCCTGGGTCGCGGCGGGTCCACCGGTCTGCCGCATCACCCAGTTCGTCGATACGTTGTTGCTCTTCTGGATCATCAGCTCCATGTGGCGCCGGCTCGTCGGACCATAGATGATCCGTCCGGCCTCGACCTGGTGAAAAAAAGCGAGAGCGAGATAGGGTTTGATCATGCTCGCCGCCTGCAGGGACCAGTCTTCGTTGATGCTGACCAGTTTCGATCCGGAAGACAGATCGTAGACAAGCCAGGCCGTCTTCTCGTCGCTCCGAATCACTCCCTTTCCTCGCAACCCCTTGATGTAGCGCTCGATCTCCGCCTCTATTCCGCTATCGATCGCCGACTGGCCGGATCCCCCGGCGAGGAGGAAGACCACGAGGGCCAAGAGCAGGGCCGGAACAGTGCGGACGCGGCAACGGGTGTGACGAATCGGGTCGGTCATCGTTCGCTTGAGAGAGCCGAAACCTAAAAACTTACCAGACTTAATAAAAAATGCACGTGGGAAGTCTGCGCCGGCGAGCAGGGAGAGGGCGCGCCGTCACCTCTGTGCTCGCTCACGCTCGCACCCACATCTCTCGCGGGACAGGATCCACCGGCCTGGGCTCCGCCGTGCTCGCTCACGCTCGCACCTACATCTCTTCCATGACAGCATTCACGCGCTTGGGCTCCGCTGTGCTCGCTCACGCTCGCACCTACGTCTCTTCCATGACAGGATCCACCGGCCTGGGCTTCGCCGTGCTCGCTCACGCTCGCACCTACATCTCTTCCATGACAGGATTCACGCGCTTGGGCTCCGCCGTGCTCGCTCACGCTCGCACCTACATCTCTTCCATTACAGGATTCACGCGCTTGGGCTCCGCTGTGCTCGCTCACGCTCGGACCTACATCTCTTCCATGACAGGATTCACGCGCTTGGGCTCCGCCGTGCTCGCTCACGCTCGCACCTACATCTCTTCCATGACAGGATTCACGCGCTTGGGCTCCGCCGTGCTCGCTCACGCTCGCACCTACGTCTCTTCCATGACAGGATTCACGCGCTTGGGCTCCGCCGTGCTCGCTCACGCTCGGACTTTCGGGCCCGGGTCACTCCTCGAATCCTGCGGGGTCGTCCCGCCGTGCGAGTGACTGGAGGCGTTCCACGATGTCCGGATGCTTGGCCGCGAGATCGTTGTCTTCCCCGATATCCCGGCTCAGGTCGTAGAGGCGCCACTCGGCTATCTCCGCCGGGGCACCGGCCTTCGCGTTCTTTCTCTTCTTCTGCGGCCGGTATTTCACCAATTTCCACTTTCCATCCCGGATCCCGATCGAAGTGGCTCCCTCCGAACTCGCCCAGTAGAGATACTCGTGTTTCTCCTGCTCCTCAGGTCGACCGAGAAGCGTGGGAAGATACGAAATTCCGTCGATGCCAGGGGGCGGCTCGATACCGGCGATCTCGCAGGCGGTGGGAAGAAAATCCCAGAACGCCGATGGATGATCGGTAACGGTTTCCGGTTCGATCGTTCCGGGCCAGCGAGCGATGAGCGGCACCCGGATTCCCCCTTCGTGCATCGAGCGCTTGTATCCCCGAAGCGGACCGTTCGAGTCGAAGAACTCGTGCTGGTGGGCGCCCTCCTCGTGAGGTCCGTTGTCCGAGGTGAAGAGGACGAGGGTGTCCTCGTCGACGCCCACTTCCTGTAACAGGGAAAGCAGCCTCCCGACGTCGCGGTCCATTCGGGTGACCATCGCGGCGAATCCCTTTTCCGGGTTCGGACAATCCCGGTCGGCGTAGATCCCGTAGTCGGGAATCTCCATGCCGTCCCCCAGCACGCGCCCGCCCTCGTTGTTCGCATGCGGGATGGTCCAGTGGATGTGAAGAAGAAACGGTTGGTACCTGTTCCGGCGAACGAAGTCGAGCGCACGGTCAGTCATCACGTCGTGGGCATAGGTGACACGTTCCCGCGAGACCCGGCCGCGCGCCAGGGGTTTGTCGGTCATGAGCACGTTTCCGGCAAGCGGGAGCTGAGTCATGTTTTCCCACAGGAAGGGAGGGTAGAAATTGTGCGCCGTCCCCTGGTTGAGAAACCCGAACCAGTAGTCGAAGCCGTTGTGATTCGGATGCCCGGGATTGTCGACCTCGGACGGATGATCCACGTTTCCTAGAGCCCATTTCCCCACGCCGCCGGTCGCATAGCCCGCTTCGCGAAGCAGGCGTGACACCGTCGCCTCGTCTCCGGTCAGGCTGTAGGGGCGATTTCCGATCAAACCCGTGCTTCCGACATGCCGTCCGGTCCAGAGAACGAGGCGCGAAGGGCGGCACACCGTGTGGCCCGCGTAGTGATCGGTGAAACGCATCCCCTCCGCCGCCATCCGGTCGAGGTGGGGCGTTTGCACGACTTCCTGGCCATAGCAGCCGAGATCCCCGTACCCGAGATCATCGGTCATGATGTAGATGATATTGGGGAGGCGGTCCGCCGCGAAGAGTCCGCCGCCGAGGCAAACGAGAAGAGTGACCAGAAAGGGCGCTCGCGAGATCATGGCGGAAAGGTTTGGGAATTCCCCGGGACAAGTCAATGCCGATCGCGATACGTGATCTTCACCCGGGGCGGCGTCGATGCGCTGAAGAGCCAGACCGAGTATTTCGAGAAGGAGTTTACCGACACCTACAAGGAAACCATCGAGTCCCTCGTCAAGCATCTCGGAGCGGACGAATTCGTCGAACTGCTCAACACCAACATGATCGGGGAACCCTCTTCTACCCGCATGAAGGAGATCGCCGACACCTACGAACCGTGAGCGAAGCAGCCCTGAATCGAGCCGGCGGATTCAGGGAGAGCCTTCCCCGCCGGCACTCGGCCCGGCTGCCACTCCCCGCAAGTCGACACACGCCAGATCGCCGACGGCATTCCGACAGTAGATGCGTCCGTTCGCGAGGACGGGCGAGGTCCAGCACTTGCCCTCGAGCACCTTCTGCCGAAGGACCGGTTCAAACCCCTCGGGCGTCGCGGGAAACAGGGTCAGCTCCCCCTCGTCGAAAAGGATGACGGTCGTGCCCGCGGCCATGAGTCCCCCACTTCCGAAGCCTTCCTCCGCCCAGACGATTTCTCCCGTGCGAAAGTCGGTGCACATCAACTCCGTCGGCCGGTGGGTGGTGCCGTGCAGCGAATAGAGATGGTCGCCGATGAGCACGCCGGGATTGAAATACCACTTCATGTCTCGCTGCTGCCACGCCTCGACCGGCTCGCGTCCACCACCCGGCAGATCGAGCGCGACCGTGCCGCTGCTTGACGAGAATACGATGCGTGTCCCGCGCACGACGGGATCGGCCGCGTTGACATCGCGACTCGATTTCCAGGGAAACATCCAGAACGGGGATCCGCTCGCGGAATCGAAGGCGATCAACTCCTCGGCCGAAAACAGGAGGTGGCCCGTCGTGCCTTCCGGACGGGAGAACGGCACCACGCTCGCATAGCCGGACGTCTCCGTGCTCGGCATCCAGAGGGTCTC
>Ga0180430_10001781_pt1 | contig 20357 bp, 20 predicted proteins | sample SS_ome_9_FD_132999 | JGI IMG/M metagenome (GOLD analysis project Ga0180430, IMG submission 132999) | Hypersaline lake sediment archaeal communities from the Salton Sea, California, USA - SS_1_S_2 metaG | ecosystem: Environmental > Aquatic > Non-marine Saline and Alkaline > Hypersaline >... | reverse complement strand
GTGGCATTGAGCATGCCGGGCAGCTGCAGGTCGGCCCCGAAGACTTGTTTGCCGGTCAGTTTGTCCAGGGTGTCGAGACGTTTCAGCGGTTTACCGGCGATCTTCCAGTCCTTCGGATCTTTCAGCGTGACCTCGAACGGGGGCACCAGCTTTGCCGCGGCCGTTGCCACTTTTCCGTAGCTGGTGGTGCGCCCCGTCGGTCGGTGCGTGATGATACTTGCCTCGACGCTGCATTCCGCGGACTCGACTCCCCAGGCATCTGCAGCGGCTTCGATCAGCATCATGCGCGCCATCGCTCCGCCTTCGCGCACGTACTGATGGCTGCCGCGGATACCCTGGCTGCCACCGGTGGAAAAGCTTCCCCATACCCGGTTTCGGGCGAGACTTTGCCCGGGCGTCGGATACTCGGTTTCTACCTTCGACCAGTCGCACTCGAGTTCCTCTGCCACCAGCTGGGCCAGGCCGGTCAAGGTGCCTTGCCCCATCTCGGAGCGGGCGATGCGGATGACCACGGTGTCGTCCGGTTCGATGACCACCCAGGCGTTGACCTCAGGGAACGTTTCATCCGTCTTCCCCTCGCCCTTCGCCAGCGGCAGGTAAAGGCCCAGGGACAGCCCAGCACCAGCTGTGGCAGTACCGATGAGAAACCTGCGGCGGGATATGTTCACACGTTCTGTTGCCATTACGATTTCCCACCCTTGTTCAGTTTGGCCGCAAGATGAATGCCCTCCCGCACCCGGTTGTAAGTGCCACAACGGCAGATGTTGGTGATACTGGCATCGATGTCCGCGTCGCTCGGATCAGGATTGCTGCTCAGCAGTGCGGCGGCACTCAGAATCATCCCGGTTTGGCAGTAACCGCATTGCGGTACGTCCAGCTCGGCCCAGGCCTGTTGCAGCGGATGTTCGCCTTCAGACGAGAGTCCTTCGATTGTGACGATCTCCTGAGTGGGACTGAACGCGGACACCGGGATGACGCAGGATCGTACAGCCCGACCATCGACGAGTACCGTGCAGGAACCACACTGACCGATACCGCAGGCGTATTTTGCCCCGGTCAGGCCCAGTTGCTCGCGCAGTACCCAGAGCAAGGGCGTGGTGCCATCGACCTCGATTTCAAAGACTTCTCCATTTACTTTCAGTTTTGCCATCTTGGAAGCTCCGGCTTAATTGAGGTGCTGCAACCACACAGTATATTTCACAGCGACGAACCTGAAGCCATTAACTCCACTGCAATCGCGCCCCAAAAAAGCGGTTATCCAGAGCGGGGTTGAGAATATCGAGGCCTGGCGGTTGAAACAGGTCTCATTGGCGTGTCTAAACCAGAAGCCGCTCGATGCCGCAGCCAACACGGACCTGCCGATCGACAGAGCAGTTGTGAAGAGGCCCAGCGCCTGACTGAAAGACCCTGCCCGTTCCTGGAAAGCCAACAGGCTCGCGGGACCTGCTTTGACTTGAGCCACTCGGAACGCTCTGACCCGGTCTGGTCAGCTCTTGGCGCAGATGAAACCGGATCTTTCGCGCGAATACTCGCCTCGAGCGATCGACCCGGACAGGCGGCTATCGCATCACCACCACACGTGCTGCATCCAGGCGCACGCGCGTGTCCTTGAGATGGATTTCCAACAACTCGCGCCGCGCCACGATCTGCTCGATCTCGTCTTCCCGAACGTTGGGATTGATACGGGACAATGATTCCAGGCGCAGTTGCTCCGCATCGAGTTCTTTGTGCATGCGCGCCAGGCCCTCTTCGACGATTCCATCCAGCGACTTATCAGCCAGCTGCTCGCCGAGTTGAAACAACAGCTTGAGCTTGTCGGCCTGCGACTTGATCACGGTCTCGGCCAGCGGCTTGTTCTGCACCAGGTCCAGCCCCTGCAGTGCTTCGTGCGGCAGGGCCTCCGCGTGGTTCTCACCCTTCACGTCCAGCAATAGGCGCTGGCAGGTCGGTGGCAGGTAGCGTTCCGCCTCCAGCGCGGAGGGCGCAACACATTCGGCGATAAACAGGAGCTCCAGGAACAAGGTACCTGTCTTGTAGTCTGGATTGGTGCACACAGTGACGGCTGCGGCGCCCAGCTCGGCGCTCGTCAACATCTCCATTGCCCCGCGTACCATTGGATGTTCCCACGTCAGAAATTCGCGGTCCTCGTGAACCAGCGCATCCTGGCGTGTCCAGGTGACAGTGACACCGTCGAAGGGCAGTCCAGGGAAGTGATCATGGCGCATATGCGAGCCGGGTTTGACCACATCAGAGGCCCCTCGACCCGGGCTATGCTTGACACCGTAGGCATCCCAGAACCTGCGCATGTAGTTCTTCAACGTGCGCCCGGCATCGTGTTCGGCAATCTGCGCGACCAGCCTGGCCGACACATCCGGACGATGCGAGTGAAGCTCCAGCAGGCGGTCACGCCCCTGCTCCAGTTCCTGGTTGATTTGCGCGGTCAGTTCGGTTGCCTGTTCTATCAGCGGGGCCATGTCCTTGGCATTGCCCAGCATGTCTGCCAGCCGGTTACCAAGCTGCGCATACACCGCGCTGGCCGCCGGACAGGTCGCGTTAAAGGCATCTAGCGCATCGTGATACCAGTGAAACAGCACTTCGCCGGCCATGCCCTCAATGTAGGGCACGTGAATCTGAATGGTCTGTTTCTGACCGATCCGGTCGAGACGACCAATACGCTGCTCCAAAAGGTCCGGCACCAGCGGCAGGTCGAACAGGACCAGGTGATGCGCGAACTGGAAGTTGCGTCCCTCCGAACCGATCTCGGAGCAGATCAGCGCCTGCGAACCTTCCTCGGTATCGGCGAAGTAAACGGCGGCGCGGTCACGCTCCACGATCTCCATGCCCTCGTGGAACATGGCCACATGGATCGCCTCTTTCTCAAACAAGTGTTCGCGCAGGCCGATCGCGGTCTTGGCATGCGCGCAGATCACCAGCACCTTCTCTGGCGCAAGCTCACGCAGCTTGTCAACCAACCACTGCACGCGAGGATCGACCCGGCTCCATTTACGGGGATAGTTGGTCTCCGGGGTGATATCGCCAGTGACCTTCTTGTAATCGGCCGGCATCGGTAGCGGGTAACCATACGCCTCGCGGCCGGGAAAGCCCTTGATCGCCTGTCGCGTATTACGCATCAGCACGCGACCGGTGCCGTGACGATCCACCAGGCGGTTGATCAGGCCTTCGGTATTTTCGAAGTCGACATCACCCAGCATCTCCCTGGCCAACGCCTTGTCCTCTTCGGTCAGCTGCCCTTCCTCAAGCAGATGCGCGGCCATGCGAGCAACCGGCTCGTAATGCTTCTCCTCCTCAAGAAAAGCCTCGTAGTCGTGGAAACGTTGCGGATCCAGCAGGCGCAGGCGCGCGAAATGCCCGGCCCGGCCAAGTTGTTCGGGGGTTGCCGTCAGCAGCAGCACACCCGGGGTGACACCCGCCAGCGCTTCGATCAGCTCGTAGCTCAGGCTGGCCTCTTCCGGTGACCATTCAAGGTGGTGTGCTTCGTCCACCACCAGCAGGTCCCACTCGCCCTCCAGTGCCCTGCGCGCGATGCTGGAGGCGCTGGTGAGGAATTCCAGGCTGCACAGCACGCGCTGCTCGCCATGAAAGGGGTTATCCTCATCACTGTTGGCGAATCGTTCGTCGTCGAAGATCGAAAAACGCAGGTTGAAACGGCGCAGCATTTCCACCAGCCACTGGTAGAGCAAGGCTTCCGGCACCACGATCAGCACCCGTTTCACCCGCTCGGAAAGCAACATGCGGTGCATGATCAGGCCCGCTTCGATGGTCTTGCCGAGACCGACCTCATCGGCCAACAGCACCCGCGGTGCCTGACGCGATGCCACCTCATGCGCGATGTACAACTGGTGTGGGATAAGATCGACGCGGGCACCGTTCAGGCCAAACACCGGCGAGCGCCAGTTCTCTGCGCTTTGCACCCAGGTCTGGTACCTCAGGCTGAACCAGGTGTCTGGATCGATGCGACGGGCCAGCAGTTTGTCCTGCGGGCGGTTCAGACGCATGCGGTCATTCAACAGCTGTTCTGGCAGAACGACATTGGCGCCCTGCGCGTCGATGCACTCGTAGACAAACAGGCCGTTTTCTTCACGCACATCCTCAACCAGCAGGAACTGTCCAGCCTGGTCCTCAATGGTCTCACCGTTGCCAAAACTGACGCGGCTCAGCGGCGCACTCTGCTGCGCGTAAGTACGATGTTCACCACTGGCGGCGAAATCAACCTTGACCATCCGGCCATCGGTTTCAACGATCGTACCCAGGCCGATATCGGGTTCGGCCTCACTCATCCAACGCTGTCCGGGTATAAACACTGGCAACTCTACAGAATAAAACAGGCCGCGCATTGTAGCGGATTGCCGGACACTTCTCTCTCCGCCATAATCGCCGCCCCTTCAATGTCAGGACACCCAAACCATGTGGTTTCGCAATCTCCAGTTGTACCGCCTCACCGAAAACTTTGGCCTGGACGCCGAAGCCCTGCACGAGGCCCTGCTGGAGAGGGCATTCAAGCCTTGTGGCGGCCTGGATACCCACAGCATTGGCTGGACATCACCGCTGGGCAAACACAGCGATTCGCTGGCGCATGCCGCGAACGGTCGCATGATGATCTGTCAGCGCCGTGAAGACCGAATCCTCCCCTCCGCAGTCGTGCGCGAAGCGCTGAGCGAAAAGGTCGACCAAATCGAGCAACAGGAAGCTCGTCCGGTCGGCCGCAAGGAAAAGACCCGTCTGAAAGACGAGATTATCGTCGACCTCCTGCCTCGCGCCTTTACCCGCTCCAGCCACTTGTTCGCCTACATCGATCCTCAGGCCGGCTGGATCGTCGTCGACAGCGCCACCCCGAAAAAGGCCGAGGAAATGCTCAGCCTGCTGCGGGAGACCCTCGGTTCGCTCAAGATCAGGCCAGTGGCCGTGAGCAATGCACCTGCCCTGGTGATGACACGTTGGCTGGAGGGCGGCTTACCCCATCCCTTTACTACGGCAGACGAGTGTGAACTCAAAGAGCCGGTCGAAAATGGCGGCATTGTCCGCGGCCGCAAGCTCGATCTCACCAGCGACGAGGTGACATCTCATCTGGAGGCCGGCAAACAGGTAACCAAGCTCGGTGTGGAGTGGAACGATCGCATCGGCTGCCTGCTCTGCGATGATCTGTCGATCAAACGTCTGCGCTTTCTCGATCTGGTGATGGAGGAGGCTGCAGATGTCGAGGCGGATGATGCCGCCGCACGTTTCGATGCAGACTTCGCCCTGATGGCCGCAGAATTGAGCCACTTCATCCCGGCGGTGGTCGAAGCCTTCGGGGGACTGGAGGAAGAAGACTGAGCAAGGGCTCGTGTTGATAGCGTGAACGAGTTCATAGTTCGGTAATGTTTCCCCGGACATCATTCACCAGTTATCAATCCAGCGAACACCTGGTCGTGAAAGTATCGCGGGTTGCACTGGAAAAGAGGAACAACACCCTGTGGCAATAGAGCTATACAACGACGGCGAACATATCTGTGTGGCCTTCCGCGATCTCGTGAGTGATGAAGCGGTCCAGGCCAATCAGTTTCTGATTTTCGACGCCGATCATGCTGCCCTGATCGACCCGGGTGGCGAACTCACCTACACCGATTTGTATCTTGGTATCTCCAAGTACATGAATGTGAAGAATCTCGACTATGTCATTGCCTCACACCAGGACCCGGACATCGTTGCCTCCATACACAAGTGGCTGGTTGGCACAAACTGTAAGGTCGTTGTTCCGGAGCTTTGGGAGCGCTTCATCCCCCACTTCACAAGGCCCGGCAAACTTGCCGGACGCGTGATCGGTATGCCTGACAAGGGAACGAACCTGCAGTTGGGCAACATCGCCCTAAAGGCATTGCCAGCCCACTTCCTGCATGCCGAGGGCAATTTCCATTTCTACGACCCCAAATCAAAAATTCTGTTTTCCGGCGATATGGGTGCCAACCTTTGCGATGACACGAGTCAACTGGACAAGCCGGCAAAACGCCTTCGCGAGGTGCTGCCAACCATGGAAGGCTTCCACAGGCGTTACATGAACAGCAGCAAGGTATGCCGCCTATGGGCGGACATGGTTACGCAACTGGATATCTCGATGATCGTTCCGCAACATGGGCGTTGCCTGGTTGGCAAGGCGATCCCGGAGTTCATCGCCTGGATCCGCGACCTGCAATGCGGCATCGACCTGATGACCGAGGCAGATTACCAGGTCCCGTGATCTTCGGAGGCCCGCTGGCGGTGCGTTTGGATCACGCCAGCGCTTGACTTTTTCCCTCTGCCAAACGGCTCAAAACATACCCGGCGGCAGCCATTCCAAAACCGGCCGTCACCGGCATGCAGGCGCCGTAGCCCGCACAGTTCAGCGAGGTATCCGTCTGTACCTCGCACCCTTGTGAGCCTCGAACAGGCTCGTCCGACCAGACAGCGGGAATACCAAAGGCACGCTTTGGATTGGTCGGAAAACCGAAGTCCTGGCGCAGCAGGCGTCGAGTACGTGCCAACAGGGCATCCTGCTCCGTGCGCCGCAGATCGGAAACCCGGATGCGCGTCGGATCTATCTGCCCGCCTGCGGCACCGGTGGTGATCACCGATTGCTTGCGCCGGCGACAATAGGCGATCAGTGCCGCCTTGGTTCGAAAGCTGTCGATACAGTCGACGACCCAGTCAAAGTCCTGGCGAATCAGGGTTGCCATGTTCTCCTGATCAATGAATGCATCCACCGCATTGATCGCTATTCGAGGGTTGATCTGGCATGCCCGCTCAGCCAGCACATCGACCTTCAGTCGCCCCAGTGTGTCCTGCATGGCGGGCAATTGGCGATTCATGTTCGATTCGGCAACATGATCCATGTCGATCAGGGTCAAATATCCCACCGAACTGCGGGCCAGCGCCTCGACCGCCCAGGACCCCACACCGCCGACACCGATCACTGCGACATGAGCAGCCGCGATCCTGGCCGCCCCCTGTTCACCATACAAGCGTGCTATGCCACCAAAGCGTCGACCATCTACCATGCGAACAGATTGCTCGGGTTGAAAATGCGCCAATGATACACTTGCGTTGTCGATAGAGACCACGACACATCGTTTTAGTCTTCGTGCCCCAGATCCCGTGAAACTCAACCCTGACCTGCCTGAAATCGACGACCTGACCGCACTGTTCCTCAACGATACGCCGTTGCTGGATGTGCGAGCTCCTGTTGAATTTGCGGAAGGCGCCTTTCCGCAATCGACCAACCTGCCGCTGATCAGCGATGAGGAACGTCATGTCATAGGCAAAACGTACAAGGACCTGGGACAGGACGCAGCGGTGGAACTGGGCCTGACCCTGGTCAGTGGGGAGTCGAAGGCACAGCGGGTCGCAAAATGGAAGGCATTCGCAGAAGGCCACCCTGAAGGCGTCTTGTATTGTTTCCGCGGTGGCATGCGCTCCAAGGTTTCCCAACAATGGCTGTACGAAATGACTGGCCTTGCCTACCCCCGTGTACGTGGGGGGTACAAGGCACTGCGGCGCTTTCTGATAACGCAACTCGAAGACAATTCAGCGAAGATCCGACCGGTTGTCATTGGTGGTCGCACCGGGGTTGGCAAGACCCGCCTTCTTCAGCGCCTTTCACCGCATCTCGACCTTGAAGGTCTGGCGTGGCATCGTGGATCAGCTTTCGGCCGCCACGCGACGCCACAGCCAGCTCAGATCAGTTTTGAAAACGCATTGTCCGTTTCAGTACTGAAACTTTTCCACAACGGCAATCCCTACTTTGCGACCGAGGACGAAAGCCGCAACATCGGTGCGCGCCATATGCCGATGTCGTTCTTCGAGCCGTTGAGCCGGGCACCCGTCGTGGTACTGGAAGCAACTCTGGAGGAACGTGTGAACGTCACCCTCCAGGAGTACGTGCACGATGCCCTGAAGGAATACCAGGACTTGTTGGGTGATTCGGCAGGATTCGATGCCTGGTCTGCAAACCTGGAGAACAGTCTTTTCCGAATCCGTAAGCGCCTGGGTGGAGTCAATTATCAAAACATCCTCAATGCTTTGCATCATGCGATCAACAAGCACCGTGAAATTGGCGATACTGACATGCATCGGACCTGGATAGAATCTCTACTAACGGGCTACTATGACTCCATGTATGCGTATCAGCTGGAAAAAAAGAAAGAACGCATCGTGTTTACTGGTCAAAAAGAGGACGTGTTTGCGTTTCTTGAGCAACATTACGACATAAAAAAAACCAACATATAGCTTCCACCAAGTTATCTGCACTACTTGTATATTTCCCTTCCGAGATAATAAAAATACCCTGTATTTTATTACTCACTTTGATATCATCCCGACATACGAAATACCTCAATGACAACCTAGTCGTTGTTTACTAACCGGCCATGCGACTTGTATACACACGTCAGGTTATCGGGAGTCACACATGCCCAAAAAAAAACCCCTTGATCAAATGTCGTCTGAGGAACTGTTTGAACTAGCTCAGACACGCCAGCAACAGGAACAGGAAAAAGAACGTGAGGCTGCTCGCGAGCAGTTGGCGACCCTACGGGAAGAGCGCCGCGCCCTTATTGCCGCACACCGAAAGGAACTGGCCTCAATCGATCGCAAAATTCAGAAGCTGAGCGGCAAACCAGCCGGTAGTGGCCGCGGTCGCAGCTCGGTGAATGTCAGCCAGGCTGTCCTGGATGTCCTGGCCTCTGGCAAAAAACTCACCACCAAGGAAATCAATACCAAATTGGCCGCCAATGGCATCGTGGCAAACAACCTCAGCCAGACACTCGCCTATCTCAAGAGACAGGGCAAGATCGCATCACCGCAACGGTCCGTTTACACAATCGCTTGATCAACAACAGAAAAGCCGCTCTAGAGAGCGGCTTTTTTCGATGCTTGCATAGGCGATGTCTTCACATGTCGCCAGCCAGAGACATGACCAGCTGTACTATGCCCCATATCACAAGTACAAAAAGCAGGGTCAGCAAAACACCAACGATGATAAAGTCTCTGGCACGCCCCTGGGAGAAGTCCCTTTCCCGCTTCTCATTACTTCGCACACCGACAAACGAAGAAACCACACTACCAAATACCTGGAGAATCGTTAGTTTCTTTTCTTTTTCTGACACGCTATCGCTCGCTTAGAAATTCTTGCCATCAACCTTCGGTGTTCTCTTCGCTTTTATCCAGCTTTTTGATCAACGCCTGAATGTCACCAAAACGCCTGATCCAGGGAGAATTCTTGCGCAGTGACTTCGGCAACGCCGCCACACCACTTTTTGCATTGGCACGCGAATCAAACTGCCCGTAAACAGCTGCAAAAAGCGATTTTCCATTGGCACGGTACTCATAAACCGCCGCTGGACGCACCGACTCATAACGCTTCAGTTGCCTCTTGACCGCAGAATCTGAGTCACCGACAAACAGCTGCAAAGTAAAATTATCGGAAGCCTGTTGATTTACCCAATCATGTCCAAGCACTTCAGCCGACTCAGCGGCCTTGGGCGGTTTAGGGGCTGGTTGGGCCGGCTTCACCGCGGAAGCTTCTTCAATTTCTGGTTTATCGATCTCCTGCGTCGAAACCGGCTCTTCAGATACCACTTCCGCAACAGCGCTTTTCTTGGATTCTGCCTTCGCTTCCACTTCCCGCATTTCCGTTGTCGACAAACTGGCAAGCCTGCCGCTGCCAGGCTGATCCGGCTCAATCTGCTCCAGCATTAACGCCGATGCCTCTGAACCATGCTTTGCTGCCTGCTCAAACCAGTGACGCGCCTCCCTGATATCCTGCTTTATACCGCGCCCAAGCAGGTAGAGGGTTGCCAGGTTATGTTGTGCACTGACGATGCCCTGTTCACTGGCCTTTCGCCACCACTGCGCCGCCATGGACGGGTTTTGTTCGACCCACTTTCCCTTGTTGTAGTGATTACCAAGGTGCAGCTGCGCTACCGCATGTCCATTTTCCGCTGCGCCCTCCAGGGACTCCATTGCCAAGGATGGATCTTTTGGCACCCCTTTACCTTGCGCATACAGCAGACTCATGTAGTAGGCGGCACGTCCATCCCCATGCTCCGCCAACGGCAACCAGACATCCCTTGCCGCCGCAAAATCACCCTGTTGGAACAGATCCAGGCCATCATCGACCGTTGCCGCCCAAACCGGAGAAAGCGTCCCCATCGACACATGCAATAGTAAAAGTGAAGTTCTCAGCATTGATAAACCTACGGTATCTGAACTGGTGGCGGCTTTACCCCAAGACCGGTCGTCTCGGCCACAATATTGTGAGCTGCAGCCCTGCCTTGCTCGCTCGCCGCATCCAACTCCATCGCGGCATGCGTCGGCGCTTCCTCGTTTCGCAGATACAAAGTCTGTGTGGGGAATGCATATTCGACGCCCAGACGCTTGGCCAGTCGCAGGCTGTCCAACAGGAAGCGATGGCGTTCACGAAGCTCTGTCGACCAATCAGGGGTCTCCCAAAAAACATAAACCAGCACGCTGAGTGAATCACTGCCTAAATCGTTCAAATAGACATGGAAGTAATCCTTGCGCATGTAGGGGTGCTGACGTACCAGCTCGCGAAGCCCTTCGCAGAATGCCTCTATTTTCTCCGGCGGGGTGTCGTACGCGAGGCCAAAATGCGCCTTATAGCGTCGATAGCGTCGCTCTCCCATGTTGTCGACTTCGGCCGTAATGAACTTCGAGTTAGGAATCGTGACCAGTGAATTGTAGAAGGTTCGAATTCGGGTACTGCGGAAACCCATACGCTCCACGGTTCCCTCCTGGCCTTCCACCACGATCCAGTCACCGACCGAGAAGGTGCGATCAAGCAAGACTGTGACTGAGCCGAACAGGTTCTGCACCATGTCTTTTGCAGCCAGGGCGAAAGCCAGGCCGCCCAAGCCAAGACCGGCCAACAACCCGGTGACATCGATATTCAGGTTGTCCGCGACAAAGACGATACCGATCACCGTCACGAACACTTTCAGAGTACGCGGAATCAGTGGCAGCAATACGTCATCGAGCTTGTTGTCGGTGCGATTGGCGTAAGCGCTCAGCCAGGCCGCCAATAGGTCAACCAGGCGGTAAGCCGCCCAGACGGCCGCAATGCTAGTGAGCGCCTTGACGGCCACCAGAAGAATCAAAAGGGCGGTTTCCGGCAGGCCGATTGCATTGAGACCTACCCACCACACCAGCGACATCGCCATTATGCCCAGCGGCCGAAGGCGATCATCGCGATCTTTGACGTCCGCGTAATAGTTGGGCCGCCGATCAAACCAGCGCCTCAAGGTGCGACGCAGGAACATGCTCACCAGCCAATCCGCAAGCATACCCAGCGCGATGACCACCAGCAGGGCCAGCCAGCGCCAGTTCTCCAGGAGGAACACCTCCCCTTTCAAAAAACCAGGGACCATATTGCGCAAACGAATATCCCAGGGCAGGTACTCGCTGTTGTCACTCAGGCCTGACAGGCGCTTGAAGCGCGAGACCGACTGGTAGATTTCCGGCAGCTGGCGCAGTGTGGCAGCATCGAACAACCAACGGCCGTCTTCCTGACGACGAATCCGAATCGCACCCTTTTCGTACGTTTCGAAGGTCCACAGGGAATCTGAGGTCTCTAGTGGAACACTGTTGAGATCGATCATGCGCGTGCGATCCATGACCTCCAACAGTAACCAGGCCAGACGCTCACCCCTTTCCCGTCGCACCAGGCTGCTGACCTCGCTCAAATCCAGGGTCGTGAGTGCATCGGCAATACCCTCGCTGTCACCCCGTTTGACATCGTTCATGCCGGAAAGGAAGGTACGCAAGGTGTCGCGTGGAGACGCCAATTCGGGGGGGATTGCCTTGGAGACGGAGACTTCCGGAGTCGGCGACTCCTCGTTCCCTTGTGTTTCGACCGGCAGCATCCCAAATGACGAAAAAGGCAGGATCAGCGCGAAGAAAAACGCATACAGCTTCAAAACAGGGGACATGCCAGGCTCACTTCAGATTTGCACAAGCGGCTGAAACCACCGCCACCAGTGGGAATCAGTCCAGGACCACTTCAATATTATCAATCAAGCGCGCAGCGCCCAACTGCGCAGCTGCAAGAACCGCAACCTGCCTGGAATGTTCATCAACGGGTAGAAGGGTTTGTGCATCGACAATCTCGATGTAGTCCGTTATGAACCCGCCGGTGCCCAAATTGGTTGAAAAGTCCCGCTGCAGCCGGATTGTGTCCCGCTCGCCTTCGCGCAACTTCTTTGCCAGCTGGAGTAACTGCCGGCGCAAAAGGGGTGCCATTGCCCGCTCTTCAGCGCTCAGGTAGCGGTTGCGTGAACTCATCGCGAGACCGTCAGCTTCGCGCACCGTATCCACACCGAGAATTTCAATCGGCATCGCCAAATCCTCAACCATACGTCGGATCACCAACAGCTGCTGGAAGTCCTTTTTGCCGAACACGGCGACGTCTGGTTGCACCATGTTAAAGAGCTTGCAGACGACGGTCGCCACACCGACGAAATGCCCTGGCCGGGAGGCCCCACAATGCAGATTACTGATACCAGGCACCTCAACGCGCGTCTGTTGCTCCAGAGGCCTTGGGTATATGGCTTCAGCGCTGGGGAAAAAAAGTATATCAACCCCTTCAGCCTGCAAGGCCAACTGGTCATCAGCCAGTGTTCGGGGATAATTATCCAGATCCTCGTCTGCTCCGAACTGCATGGGGTTGACAAAGATACTGACGACTACCGTCGGCGCATGTTCCTTTGCTTCGCGCACGAGCGTCAGATGACCTTCGTGTAGATTACCCATTGTAGGAACGAAAGCCACGCGCCCGTCCTCGCGTCGCGCCAACAACTCATTACGCAATTGCTGGGTATCTTCTATGGTGATCACTCGAAGGTATGCTCTTTGGCCGGAAAATGCTTGTTGCGTACCGCATCCACGTAGGCGCTGATGGCTTCTGCAATACTGCCACCGGCTTCTTCCAGGAAATTGCGCGCAAAACTCGGCACCTTATTCACGCTTATGCCGAGCATGTCGTACAGGACCAACACCTGCCCATCGGTATCCACACCCGCACCTATTCCGATCACCGGAATATCCAGGGCGCGTGAAACTTCCGCTGCCAACAGGGCCGGAATGCACTCGAGCACCAGCATCTGCGCGCCGGCTTGCTGCAGTGCCACCGCATCGCGCAATACCTTTTCTGCGGCACTTTCCTCGCGCGCCTGCACCCGATAGCCCCCAATCTGGTGGATGGATTGGGGCAAAAGGCCCAGGTGGGCACAGACCGGCACCGCGCGTTCGGTCAAGTGACGTACCGTCTCCACCTGCGGAGCCCCGCCTTCGATCTTGACCATGTGCGCTCCACCCTCCTTCATCAGGCGACCGGCGGTATCCAGTGCCTGAGTGGGTGTGCCGTGGCTCATGAAAGGCATGTCAGCGATCACCATGCACTTTTCGGCGACCCGCGATACGCAGGCCGTGTGGTAGACCATGTGATCCACGCTGACCGGTAAGGTACTTTCCTGGCCCTGCACGACCATACCCAGCGAATCCCCGACCAGGAGCACATCGATGCCCGCGCGCTCGGCGATACGGGTAAAACTGGCGTCATAGCTGGTGAGCATGGCGATTTTTTCGCCACCCTCTTTCATCTGGTTGAGCCGCGTTATAGTAATCTTGCTCACGCTGAACCCCGCGTCATTATCAAGTTGCCTGAAGTTTAGTCGCTGAGACGCCGAATCTGCAGTGGCTCGCATCGTGGCAGCCACCCTGCCGCGGCGCCCCTGCCAGGAATAACAGTTTCCGGTGAGATTTCGAGCAGGGGCTGCAACACAAAACTTCGATTATGCATGTGCGGATGCGGCACCTGTAGACGCTCTTCATCTATGACCCGCTCGCCATAGAGCAGGATATCCAGATCCAACGTTCGTGGGCCCCAGTGCTGCTGCCTCGAGCGCTGGTGAGCCAACTCCAGCGCCTGCAATGCATCCAGCAGGGGCAAAGGCTCCAGTGCGGTTGCAATGCAAGCAACGGCATTCAGGTAGTCAGGCTGATCCGTTGGTCCCATAGGCGCGGACTCGTAAAGTGAAGAGGCAGCTGTCACCATGGTCTCTGGCAAATCATCCAGCTCCTGCAGGGCATTTTCCAACTGTGAACGTGGATTGGCCAGATTACTGCCCAGACCAATGTACACAGCCTCCCGCTTGTTCAATTGGCAGGGGCGGAAGCTGGTTTTCTGCGTCGCCGACCCCCTCTGCGTCCACGCCTGCGGGGCGCGCCATCGCTTTTCATCGTTGAATCGGCAGGTTCCCTATCCTGCTGGTACTCGGTCCACCAGTCCGCCAGTTTCTGACTGACTTCTCCTGCCTGTGTCCGCAGCAGCAGGAAATCATATGCGGCACGAAAACGTGGGTGCGCAGCGAGGCGCGCGGGGCGCTTGCCCCGGGTGTGCTCAAAGCGTGACTGAAGTGCCCATATCTCGCGCATCGGCGTACTGAATCGCTTCGGCAGGGAAACCCTACGCAACTGGCGCTCCAGGATCTCGGCTGACGCCTGCTGTAAGGCCGGATACGGCGCCAGTCCGTCTTCCTGTAAAGCCAAGGCCCTCAGACGCACCGGCTCCCAGAGCAGCACCGCGAACAGAAACGCCGGGGTTACCGGCTTGTCATCACGTACCCGCGCATCGGTATTGAGCAGCCCCTGCAGCACCAGGGTGTGAGGGAACTCCTCCTCCTGCTCGGCAAGCGCCACATCGGTGTCCGGGAAAAGCTGTGCGAACAGATCATAATGACGCAATTTTTCAAATGCGGTGGCGGCAGTGCCGCCCATAAACAATTTCAGGACCTCCTCGAAAAGACGTGCCGCCGGCACCCCTTGCAGAAGATCCCCGAGCCCCCAGATCGGCTTTTCGGTGGCTGCTTCGAGCACAAAACCCAGCTTGGCCATGAAACGTATGGCGCGCAGCATACGGACGGGGTCTTCGCGGTAGCGGGTCTCCGGATCCCCCATCAGACGAAGCACGCCAGCTTCAAGGTCTGCCACCCCGCCCGCATAATCGATGACAGAAAAATCCTGAATGTTGTAGTAGAGGGCGTTTACCGTGAAATCCCGACGCAGGGCATCCTCTTCGATGGTGCCGTAGACATTGTCACGCAACAGCATGCCATCATCGTTCTGGTGCTCTGAACTCGGTTCCGTCTGGGCGCCTCGAAAGGTTGCCACCTCGATGATTTCCCGGCCGAAATGCACATGTGCGAGTCGGAAGCGACGCCCAATCAGCCGGCAGTTCCGAAATACCTCTTTTACCTGTTCTGGCGTGGCATCAGTGGCGACGTCGAAATCTTTCGGTTCCCGGCCCAGGAGCAGGTCACGCACTCCACCCCCGACAAGGTGTGCCTGAAAACCCGCATCTTTGAGGCGATAAAGAACCTTTAACGCTGCCTGCGATATGTTGGCGCGAGAAATAATATGCTCGTCTCGGGAAATGACTACCGGGTTAGCGATGATTGGAATCCTTGGAAATTGGCTGAATTGATGCTGAAGGTGAACTGCAGAGGCGCATAATCATAACGCATACGCAGTAAGGCTGAATGCCCAGCCGACCGGCCCCTATCATAGCGAACAAAGAAAACGGCCGGTTGGTGCATCAACCGGCCGTTCTTCGTCTTTTTCTTGTTCTATCAGTAATGCGCCGCGTCGCTCAACTCACGCATCACCTCTGTCAGGTTGCATTCAGCGTCATTAATGATGCATACAAGGTTGGCCACGCTGCAGACAGTCATACCGCTGCCGCGCACCACCCATCCACCCGGGGGCGTCCACCCCTTCATGCCAGTGAACATCGACAGCTGGTCGGCATTTCCCTGCACGATACGTTTGTACTCATGCGCAAAATGCGCGAGCGATTCCAGCTGTTTGTCGGGCATCAGGCCGTAGCCTTCGACGAAGGCTCCGTCATCGCGAAAGTGACAGACGGCAACAACCCCATCCACCGCCAGCAGCTGTTTGATCACGCCGCGCCTCCCTGAGCGGCCAGCACTTCGTAGGCCTTCTCATAATCGGCATTTTCATTGGCAATCACCACGCCAAGACCATCATTGGTGACCGCTGACCAGTCCATTCCCACCATCGTGAAACCATTGACCGGGTAGAAACCTTTACTTTCCGAAGACGCCTCCCACCCCCGCGCCTGCATGGTCGCAATCGCAATGTTGGCGACGCACATGTGCGCCAACAGGTCCAGGCTCGTTTCGTCGAGTTCACTGCCCTCGGCGATCACATGGTCAACCAGCTCACCACGATCGTTCATGTTGAATGCCGCCTGGGCCCCTGGAATGGCCATGAGTTGATTCAAGTCCGCCATTTTCTCCTCCAATGTACTTTTGCCGCAGCCGCGGCGTTCTTATCCTTCTTGTTCAAACGAGGTCATGCGCTGCGTCCGCCAAGCGCCTCTGCATCAGGGACATAACACTGTTCAGCGAAGCCGTATCGTTTTGCAGAAACGCAAACACGTTTGCCACGTTGCACACGGTGAAAACCGGGCCTCTGACAATCCATCCTTGCGGCGGGGAACTGCCGCAGCCAGGGCAATGCTCCTCCAACATGGCAACCTGCATGTGCTCACTCATGGTGGTGGCTCGACACATGATGGCCGCCATTCGCGCCATATCATCGTTCATCTCACCCTTGTAACTGAAACGGTCGCCGCGATAGGAGTACTCCCCCGCTGCGATCACCCCTTGCTGATTGACCAGTTCGGCTGCCAGCATCTCTCATCTCTCCTTTATATCGTTCTTATGTGCGGTTTATGGAAACCGCTTCCCTGAAGATAGCACCGCTGCGGCAGCTACATGAAACAACCTGTTTTAATCGCAGCAAAAATAAAGTGGATGAAATCTTATTAGCGGATAAAACCTTAATGAATTACTGATCTAGTAACGATTCTTCATCCCTTACTCCGATTTCTCTTTTGTCAGGGGAGCCACTCATTCGACCCTAAGGATTTGCCGGCAGCTGCCGCTCAAATGCTCGTAATCGCAACTTTCCGCACGAGGCCGCATCCATGCGCAGAAAACCGCTAGCAACGACTGCCAACCTCCTGGCCCCATTGGTTCTGATGGGTTTTTTGACCACTGGCCACAATGCATCGGCCGACCCGCTCGCGCAGGCCGATGCGCAACGGGCACAAGCCAAGCTGAAGAAATGCGCACGTTGCCATGGAACCAACGGTGTCAGTGAAGACGCCGATATCCCGCATCTTGCCGGCCAGCCCGCCAGCTATCTTTTCAACCAGATTCAGCACTTCGCAGCGGACAAAAGAGATGGTGGCCGGATGAACAAGATGGTCCGGAAACTCGATGAGCAGATGCGCGCAGACTTGGCAAAGTACTACTCGATGCAGAGTCTTCCAAGTCAGAACGGCGTCACTCCTTACACTCCTCCGGCTCTGGTCAGTGAGGGTGACGCTGGACGAGGCCTAGATGCCTGTGCCAGTTGCCATGGTGACGACGGTCGAGGCAGGAAGGATAAGTATGACGCCCCCGCCCTTGCCGGCATGCCAAAGGTCTACTTTGTCAGCAGCATGACGGGCTTCACCGATGGTTCGCGTACAACCGACAAGGACCAGGTCATGCAGAAGATTGCAAAGGCCCTGGATGCCTCGGAATTCGAAAAACTGGCGAGCTACTACGTGGCATTGGGCCAGCGTCAAACGCCTTAATCGCCCCGCCCACCATCAGAACCTGAGAGCAAACTGGAGAAGTACTGTGTCCAATGACAGGAACACCCTGGCAATCGGAAAAAAGCTATCGATTCAGACCAAAATCAGTTTGGCTGTAAGCGGCATCCTGATGCTGGTCGTCGCAGCCCTGATGTCTTACTCCTACGTGTCAGGCCGTGACAACAATCTGCAGGTCGCCATTGAACAGGTCAAGGGCATGAATGCCTTTTACTTCGATTCACTGAACACCCTGATGCTGGCGGATGTCATGGAAGAGAGGCACCTCCTGCGGGAAAAGATGCTGGAGCTGCCGGGCATTGTCGATGTCCGCATCACCCGGGGTGAAGCGATCACCAAAAAGTTTGGTCCCGGCCTGCCGAGCGAAAGCCCGCTTGACGAGTTGGATCATCGGGCACTTGCCGGGGAATCGGTCCTGGAAGTCAACAAGAAAGAAGGCGAGCGCATCCTGACGGTGGTGACGCCCTACTTGCTCACCGAGAACACCCGCGGTACCGACTGCCTGGAATGTCACCGGGGTATAGAATCTGGAACAGTGGGTGGCGCTGTTCGAATAGACTATTCACTGGCTGCCGCTGACATGCTGGCATTGTCCAGCATGACCGAAGAACTGGTCGTCATTCTCTCTGCTTTTGCCCTGGGTCTCCTCGCCCTGACACTGCTCCTCAACCGCATGGTGGCAAAGCCAATCCGTTCAATCATGCAGCGTATTCGTGACATTGCGGCCGGTGATGGCGACCTGACGCAGCAGCTCAAGGTCAAGTCAAACGACGAAATCGGCCAACTCGCCCACTGGTTCAATGTCTTTGTTGGCAAGCTCAATCATATCGTTGTCGATATACGAGATAACGTAACCAACCTCAATTCTGCCACCGCCCACATGAGCCATACGACCGAACAGACGGGCGCCAGCGTGACTCACCAACGGAATGAGATCGAACAGGTCGCTCACGCAATGTCAGAGATGAGCGCAACGGTTGAGGAAGTGACCCGTAACGCAGCAGAAACCGCCAATGCAGCTGAATTGACCAACGCCGAGGCACTGGCCAGTAAGGCGGTCATGGACAACACGATCCATGCAATCAACGGCCTGGCGGGAGAAGTCGACCAAGTCAGCCAAGCGATCGCTTTGCTCGCAAAAGAAAGCAACGAAATCAGCGTGGTACTGGAGGTCATACGCAACATAGCCGAGCAAACCAATCTGCTGGCGCTCAATGCTGCCATTGAAGCTGCGCGCGCCGGCGAACAGGGCCGTGGTTTTGCCGTCGTTGCCGACGAGGTACGCACCCTAGCCGAACGTACCCAACGTTCGACGCTGGAAATCCAGAACATGATCGAAAGTCTGCAGAATGGAACAAAGGACGCTGTCGACATGATGACACGCGGCAAGGAGCAGGCTGGCAACAGTGTCGAACAGGCCGCCAAGGCGGGTTCCTCGCTGGATGCCATCATTGCCGCGGTTGAGCGCATTTCCGGCATGAGCGAACAGATTGCCAAGGCCGCAGAACAACACAGCCACGTCTCCGACCAGACGCTTGAGCACATGGGCAACATACAGGCAGCAACGCTGCGCACAGCGGACGACGCCGCTGAAGTGACCGTCGCCAGTAAGCAACTCTCCAGCGTGGCCGGCAAGCTGCAGCATATCGTCCAACAGTTCCAGACAGCGGAGCAAGACTGAGCGAATGCCTCGCCAACGTTCAAGAAAAACAGACCACGACCGCTAGCAAAACTATCTTCACTTCCAAATGGAATCCCCCATGCAACAAGCCCTTCAGAGCCAGGATCTTGCCACCGCCATCCGCGAGGAAATCGAAAGCAAGGAACTGCAGTTACCCACCTTGCCGGAGGTGGCATTGAAAGTGAGGGACGTCGTCGAGAGCGACAGCGCCGATGCAGCCCAGGTAGCCGATTTGGTTTCCCAGGACCCGGCACTGGCAGCACGTCTGATACAAGTCGCCAACAGCCCGCTCTACCGTGGTCGCGTCGCTATAGAAAACGTTCAGATGGCCATTACGCGCATGGGACTCAATCTGGTCAAGAATCTGATCGTCAGCCTCGCCATGAAACAGATTTTTCAGGCTACGTCAGACGCCCTGGACGCAGCATTTCGCAAAGTCTGGGAAGACAGTATCGAAGTGGCGGCCATTGCACGCGTGCTGGCAAGCCATGTCGATGGCCTCGAACCGGATCAGGCGATGCTTGCCGGCCTGATACACAACATCGGCAGTCTGCCGATTCTGACCAAGCTTGACCACGACTACGGCTTTGATGCCGACCCGGCAATGGTCAAGCGCTACACCGAAGAACTCTCACCGGAGATCGGCTGCCTGATTCTTGAAAACTGGCACTTTGCCGAAGCACTGAGGCGCGTTCCCTGCGACTGCATCGATTTGAACCGCGATTCGGCGCAAGTCGACTATGCGGACCTTGTTCTGGTGGCGCGCCTGCAGCACCTCATGGCATCAGGCAGGGCCGACGAAAACACCACCATGGAACGTTGGGCAGACTACCCTGCCTTTGCGAAAGCGGGCCTGGAAACCGAAGAAATCATCCTCGATGTTGAGGGCCCGGCTGAGCAGATCGCGCAAGTTCGTGACATGCTCTCCTCCTGACTCAGCATTCC
>Ga0180430_10001777_pt1 | contig 20397 bp, 21 predicted proteins | sample SS_ome_9_FD_132999 | JGI IMG/M metagenome (GOLD analysis project Ga0180430, IMG submission 132999) | Hypersaline lake sediment archaeal communities from the Salton Sea, California, USA - SS_1_S_2 metaG | ecosystem: Environmental > Aquatic > Non-marine Saline and Alkaline > Hypersaline >... | reverse complement strand
GAGATCTGGAATACCATTTCAAAATACACAATAATGTCAATAACACTGTTATTGGTATTTTGGCACAGCAAAAGAAAAATATAAAAGTGCCTATACTGCTTATATCTGGATATATAAATAATAAAAAAGCAGAAGAACTAAGGGAAAAGAAAATACAATTTGTCGATGCAGCCGGTAATGCTTATATAGACAATTATCCCATATACATTTTTATAAAAGGGAATAAACCAGATAAAGGCAGCCTCATCAATAAGAGGTTCAATATATTTGAGCCTGGAGGTTTGAAAATAATATATGTTTTATTGATCAACCCTGAAAACATCAAAAAGCCCTACAGGGATATTGCAGAAATAGCGGGTGTGTCGCTGGGTACGGCAGCCGGGACCATAAAGGACCTTAACCGGCAGGGTTATGTAATAATGATGGGCCAAAAAATAAGGAAACTGCTTAACAAAAAAAATCTTTTCAATAGATGGTGTATTGAGTTTAATGAGAGATTAAGACCAAAGTTATTAATAGATAGATTCACGGGCCCGAATAATTGGTGGAGAGAAGAAATACTGGATCCCGCCCAGGCTCAATGGGGAGGAGAGGTTGCTGCAAATAAGTTAATAGGATATACAAAGCCGAATGAGATTATTATATATACAGATACTGAAAAGTATAAAAAGATAGTGATAAAAAATAGGCTCCGTAAAGATGAAGAAGGAGATATAGCCTTTTTTAATAGGTTCTGGCATTTTAGCGACTGTCAAGATGTGATTGCAGACCCTATCCTGGTTTATTCAGATCTTTTAAATACAGGTGACCAGAGAGCCGTAGAGGTAGCAAAGGAAATATATGAGGAATATATCGATAAACGTTTCAGGCAAGATCGATAATATCTACTTACCCGCCATTAAGATCATAAAGAGTTCTGCAGATTCATATAAAATACCGTTTTTAATCATCGGCGCACTTTCACGGGATATAATTATGGAGTATTTTTATGGCATTAAGGCACCAAGATTGACTATGGGTATAGATATCGGGATAAAAGTGTCAACCTGGAAGGACTTTGAAAAAATAATTAGCACCCTGGAAAATACTACAGATTTTGAAAGACACAGAGAACAGCATAGAATGAGATATGGAAATATGATAATTGACATTGTGCCTTTCGGTCAGATATCCGGCAAAGAAAAAACTATAGCCTGGCCGCCGCAAAATGAGGTCAAGATGACCGTTATGGGTTTTGATGAAGTTTATAGATATTCAACAGTTGTCAGGCTAAAAGAAAAACCGGTCCTGGAAATAAGGATTCCAACTCTGCCTGGTTTAACCCTATTGAAGCTGATCTCCTGGAAAGATGGTTATCCAAACAGAAGGAAGGATGCAGAAGATCTTCTATTCATTATGAAAAACTATGAGATGGCTGGTAACTTTGAAAGATTATATGAGTCAGAATTGTCAGTATTAGAGAGTGAGGGTTTTGATAATCAGACTGCTGGAATTGTTCTTCTGGGCAGAGATATAAAAAAGATATGTGATGTCCAGACTCTTGGGTATTTGAAAGAGATCCTGGATGAGGAGACTTCTGAAAAATCCAGTTATAAACTAGCATCAGATATGCTGTTTTATAAGCAGTATGATTTTGAACGCATAATTTGTTTTATTAAAAAGCTAAAAGAGGGTATCTGCCGGGAGAAACTGGAGAAGTAGAATAATGCCTGTCTACCGTGATCTTATTTAGTTTAAAAATCCTTCCCATTCTATTTCCAGACCATGACTATCATGTGCTCTTCGACCAACTATAGGGAAATCAGAAAAAATTCACATTGGACATTTAAAATAAAATCATTATAATATGTATGCGGTTTAAAAATGGCCGCTATATCCGGCGCGGGGTGGAGCAGTCTGGTAGCTCATCGGGCTCATAACCCGAAGGTCATAGGTTCAAATCCTATCCCCGCTACCAAATCTTAAATTCATTTAAATCCGGTTTTGAATTATAATCATATCAATGGATTCTTTTTATTTTGATCTAGAAAGATTTTTTGGACATAGACTTCAGAGATAAAGATAACCGTTATTCCAGGCAGGTACTTTTCCCCCCTATAGGCAGCAGGGGACAGGGTATGCTAATGGGATCGAGCGCTGTCATAGCCGGCTGCGGAGGCCTGGGATCGGCGCTTGCCAATAACCTTGCCAGGGCAGGGATAGGAAGACTCCGCATCATCGATAAAGACATAGTGGAGGAAAGCAACCTGCAGAGGCAGCTGCTGTTTTCGGAAGATGACGTAAAAAGCAGGTCGCCCAAATCCATGGCCGCGGCCAGAAGACTTAAGCAGATAAATTCAGGCATGGAAATAGAACCGGTCTATGAAGAAATAGACAGGAGCAATATAAACCGGCTCATCCAGGGTTTTGACCTGGTGCTTGACGGCACAGATAATTTCCCCGCCAGGTATATGATCAACCGGGCCTGCATCGAATTATCAGTCCCCTTTATATGCGGCGCCGTAGCTGCAAGCTTCGGCATGGTGTTCAATGTCCTTCCCGGAGAGGGGAGATGTTTTCAGTGCCTGTTTCCGGAGGAACCCGGAGGTGATGATGTGCTTAACTGCAATAATGCGGGCATATTAAACACGGCAGTATATGTAATAGCTTCCATTCAGGCAACGGAGGCCTTCAAATTCCTTACCGGACATAAAAAGGATATGATAAGAGGGCTGATAAATATAGATATCTGGGACCTGTCAGTCGATATTGTAAAGATAGGGATAGATAAGGATAACATATGCCCCGTGTGCTCCCCAGGTTAAAGCTTATTCTGGCAGTAATGGCCATACTGGCTGCGGTATTGCCGGCTTTTTCCGGCTGCAGTACCGCAGAAGATGCAAAAGTATTTATCTCGGAAAGACTGTCCAGCCGGGATGAGATGGATGCTGCAGTAGAGGTGGTGGACCGGTTCTTTGCCCTTATCATGGAAAATGATCATAGAGAGGCATATACACTTATCAGTGACAGGAATGGCAGGGATGAACAGGATTTTATAAATGAGTTCGATGACACCACCGAAATAGTCAAGGTGGAGATAAACTGGGTGGAAGTAAACAATAATATAGCCACTGTGGGCATAGACCTTATTGACACCTATGACGGTGAAGAAAAGATGTATAAGGATATAGAAGTATCGCTTATAAAAGAAGAAGATGGAAGCTGGAAAATAGTATTTTGGGATTAGGCAAAACTGTAAAAATAGAGAGAGTGAGTTCCGGGGGCAAAAGACAGGCAAAGGACGACACCATACCCCGGGAATCTTTTATAAGCCTTTACCTCAACCGGGAAAAGATATGCGTCCTTTCCTGCTCGCCCCAGCACCCTGCCGAACTGGCAGCCGGGCATATAGTATCCCAGGGTTATTTGGATGATTATGACAGTATAGATATTATTGAGATCTGTGATGGCGGCCAAGAGGGAAAAGATGAGAAAGAAGTATCTATGGATATTATCCCGGTAAAAATACGGACAGGCAGCGAGCCTGCCAGAAAGCAGGCAGCCGGGTATATACCGCCGGGGTGCGGCAGCATCGATGAAGGGGCAGCTTCTGTATTGCCGGCCCCCATGATACCGGATATAAATATAAGGCCGGAAGTCATCCTGGGGCTTAACCGCAAAAACCTGGCCGTACAGGAGCATAAAAAAGCCCTGGGCGGGCTGCATTCTGCAGCCCTGTTTGATCTTCAGGGAGAGCTCTTGCTGGTAAGGGAAGATATAGGCAGGCACAACTGCCTGGATAAGATAATTGGAAATATGCTAATAAACGGAATGGAGTTTACCCGGAAGATAATATTTACCTCAGGGAGGATATCAGTGGACCTGGTACTTAAGGCGGTGAGGGTGAGGATACCTGCAGTGGTCACCAATTCTTCAGTGACTCACAGTGCAGCTGCCCTTGCCCGGGACCTGGGCCTTATCATCTTAGGCTATGCCCGGGGAAACAGATTCAATATATACAGTTATCCTGAAAGGATAAAATAAACAGACAAAGAAAGGCTTGTTTTGAAAGTACTATTTTTAGGAGATATCATAGGCAAACCGGGGAGAAATGCCATTGAAAGAAACCTGGACCAGCTTAGGCTGAAACACGAAGTCGACATGGTTATAGCCAATGGAGAGAATTCTGCCGGCGGCATAGGAATATCAGTTAAGACATGCAACAGCCTGCTGGGTATGGGTATTGACGTGATAACGACCGGAAACCATGTATTTAAGAAAAGGGAGATATATGACCTTCTGGACAGGGAATACAGGCTGCTCAAACCGGCCAATTATCCTCCCGACACGCCTGGCAGGGGATATAATATATATGAGCTTCAGGGGCTGGGAGGTCTTAAGGTGGGAGTAATAAATCTCTGCGGCAGGGTATTTGTGGAGAACCTGGATTGCCCATTCAGGACTGTCAACAGGATACTGGAATATATGAGGGAAGAGACTCCGGTCATAATAGTGGATATGCACGCAGAAGTGACTTCGGAGAAAGTGGCAATGGGCTGGCACCTTAACGGCAGGGTAAGTGCCGTATTGGGAACCCACACTCATATCCAGACTGCGGATGAGAGGATACTTCCGGGAGACAGCACCGCTTATATAACCGATGCCGGTATGGTAGGTCCCAGGGACTCCGTAATAGGGGTAAAGAAGGAAAACATCATAGCCAGGTTTTTAACCGGCATGCCCCAGAAGTTCACCGTAGCCAGGGAAGACGTATGGATCAACGGTGTTTTGATAGATATAGATGGAAAAAGCGGCAAGGCTGAAAGCATAGAAAGGATCAATATCAAAACAGATGGCACCTGATAAGAAAACGTACAGGGCAGTGTCCACTGCCCTGGAGACTGTAAAAAATATGGATATGGTTGCCGGGGGCGACAGTATCCTTATATCGGTTTCCGGAGGTCCCGACTCTGTATTTTTGACCCATTTATTATTGATGATTAAGCCCCAGTACCGGCTGAAGCTGTATGGATTCAGCCTGGACCACTGCACCAGGGGCGGCCGTTCAGCAAAGGATGCTGAATTTGTGAAACGGATGTACAGGGACCTGGGCATCGAGCTTATTACCAGGAAGGTAGATGCTGTCAAATGGTGCCGGGAGCGCAAGATGTCATTCCAGGAAGGCGCCAGGAAGCTGAGGGCCGGAATGCTCAGGGAGCTGGCCCGGGAAAACGATATAGACAGGATAGCCCTGGGACACAACCTGGATGATAATATTGAGACTTTCCTGATGAGGATAATAAGGGGGTCCGGAGCCAGGGGACTCGCCGGTATCAGGCCGGTAAGCGGAAACATAATAAGGCCTCTTATAAATACATCCAGGCAGGATATAGAGGATTACCTTAAGGCAAATGATATCGGTTATTGCATCGACAGCTCCAATCTGGAGGATAAATACACCAGGAACAGGGTAAGGAACAAGCTCATCCCTTTTATAGGGAAAAATTTCCAGGGGGATGCAGGCACCAGCATTAAGCGGGTCATAGACATACTGGCACAGGAGGATGAGTATCTAAGCGAAACAGCATCAGGAGCAATAAAAAAGGATGCCTTTATCCAAAAAAGCCCGGGCCGGGAAAAAGTAATTTATATAAGGCTGCCTTTGACAGCTGCCGGGAGATATCACCGGGCATTAAAGAGGAGGGTGGCCCTGACTGCCCTGGAGCTTTTATATGGAAACCTGGAGGATATAAGTTATAGCAATATCGAGTATATCCTGGGGCTTATGAGGCCAGGCCGCGGCGAGAACAGGCGGCTGGACCTTCCCGGACCCATAATAGTATTGAGGATAGCCGAAAATCTGCATATGGTCCATACGGGCTTCGTCCAGGACCTGGATCCAGGCATAAGGCAGCATATAATGCGGATACAGGGAATAGGACAGGCAGGGCAGGCTTCAGCCGGGCAGACAATATTGATTGGAGGCAGGACAGTACTCGAAGACTTTGGCTTTTGTATAAATTCGAAGATCCTGGATGAACCAGGAGATTACAGCAAGCTTGACGATTCCAAAGCGGTAATAGACTATGATAAGGTCAGTGGCCCCATCAGGGTGAGAAGATGGTCGGAGGGCGACAGATTCCAGCCCCTGGGAATGCAGGGGGAAAAGAAACTCCAGGATCTCTTTATGGACTGCAGGGTGCCAGTAAACCTCAGGAAAGAAATACCTGTTTTCTGTGACAGCGAAAAGATAATCTGGGTGGGTAATATGAGGTTGGACCACAGGGTCAGCATTACTCCCTCTAGCAGGGAGTTCCTGCTGCTGGAGCTATTTGAAAAATAATGGTTATATGATTTAATAAAAACAGGTGATGACAGGGGAAAATATGAGCCAGTATGAGATAATATCCGAGGGCGGAGAAAAAATCCTATTATACGGCGGGGAAAGGATAAAAATACTTATTCCCGAATCCGAACTGGAAGAAAAGATAAAGGAACTCGGTGCCAGGATAACACGGGATTACAGTGGAAGGGATCTTGTCATAATATCAGTGTTAAGAGGTTCGTTTATATTCCTGGCAGATATCTGCCGGGAGATAAAGATGCCCGTTATATTTGATTTTATGGCTGTCTCCAGCTACGGGGACTCCAAGGTCAGTTCCGGGGTAGTAAGGATAACCAAGGACCTGGAATTCAGCATAGAAGGCAGTGAAGTCCTTATAATAGAGGATATAGTAGATTCCGGAAGGACACTGAATTACCTGATAAAAAACCTTAATGCCAGGAATCCCCGCAGTATAGAGATATGCGCCCTGCTGGACAAGGATGTCCCCCGCAAGATGGAGAACAGGGTCAAATACAAGGGATTTGATATCCCCAATAAATTTGTAGTGGGTTACGGCCTGGATTTTGCCGAGAAATTCAGGAACATACCATTTATAGGTTATATTGAAAATGAGTAGTATTTGTAATATCATCTAAGTTTGATATAGATTATAGAAAAGGAAGTTAAAAATAATTGAAAGATCCCGGAAATAATAATAACAATAATAAAAGTCCTTTCAAAAACAGGGGATTCAGGAATATAGCCCTTCTCATACTCCTGATAGTCATAATGTTTTTGATATTCAGGAACCCTCTTTTCCTGTCACCGGATGTGGAAGAGTATTCCATGGACGAGTTCACGGCTGCGGTAGAAAACGGCCGGGTCAGTACATCAGAACCCCTTACCATAATGGCAGAGGACGGCACCATAGAAGGCCAGCTGGTCGACGGCTCCACCTTTTTTGAGGTTGCATTCCTGTCTGAATACAATATAACCCAGTATCTTCTGGACAATGATATACCGTTTAAGGTAGACAACCAGAGACAGTCCATGTGGGTACAGATCCTTATAAGCGCCATACCCTTTATAATATTGTTTGGCCTTATATTCTTTATGATGAACCAGCTCCAGGGCGGCGGCTCCAAGGTGATGCAGTTCGGCAAGAGCAAGGCCAGGCTGGCAAACAGGGGAAAGCAAAGGGTTACCTTTAAAGATGTAGCCGGGGTAGAAGAAGCAGTGGAAGAACTGAGGGAAATAGAGGAATTTCTGGAGAACCCCAAGAAATTCCAGGCTATGGGAGCCAAGATCCCCAAGGGCGTGCTTTTATACGGTCCTCCCGGCACCGGTAAGACCCTTCTGGCACGGGCTGTTGCCGGTGAGGCAGGAGTACCGTTTTTCTCTATAAGCGGTTCCGAATTCGTGGAGATGTTCGTGGGAGTAGGCGCCTCCAGGGTCAGGGACCTGTTCAACCAGGCAAAAGCAAGCCAGCCTTCCATTGTATTTATGGATGAGATAGATGCCGTAGGCAGGCACAGGGGAGCAGGCCTGGGCGGAGGCCATGATGAAAGGGAACAGACCCTTAACCAGATACTGGTAGAGATGGACGGTTTTAACCAGGATTCAACTGTTATCCTTATTGCTGCCACCAACAGGCCGGATATACTGGACCCGGCACTGTTAAGGCCGGGAAGGTTTGACAGGCAGATAGTGGTAGACAGGCCGGATCTTCTGGGAAGGGAAGAGATACTCAAGATACATGCCAGGGGTAAACCGCTGGATAAGTCAATAAACTTAAAGACTATTGCCAAGCAGACCCCCGGTTTCACGGGAGCAGACCTTGCCAACCTGTTCAATGAGGCATCGCTACTGGCGGCCAGGCATAATAAGAAAAAGATATCCATGTTCGAGATTGAGGAGGCCGTGGAAAGAGTGATAGCGGGGCCGGAGAAAAAGACCAGGGTAATATCAGAAGAAGAGAAAAGGATAATAGCATATCATGAATCGGGGCATGCCCTGCTTTCATATGTGCTCCCTTATACTGACCCCATACATAAGATATCCATAATATCCAGGGGAAGGGCACTGGGTTATGTCATAACCCTTCCCGAAGAAGACAGGTTTTTAAAATCGAAGAATGAGCTTCTGGATAATATCACCCAGCTTCTGGGAGGCAGGGTATCAGAAGAGATGAACTTTGATGACATCACTTCAGGTGCCCAGAACGACCTGGACAGGGCCACCAGGATCGCCAGGAAGATGATAACAGAGTATGGTATGAGTAAAAAACTGGGTCCCGTCACCTTCAAGGGGGAGGAAGATGAGGTATTCCTGGGTAAGGAAATAGCATCCAGGCCGCATTACAGTGACAAGATAGCCTCCGCTATTGACGAGGAGACCTATAATATAATCACCGAAAGCTACGAGAAGGCCCGCAAGATACTGGATGACAATAAGGCAACTCTTGCAAGGCTGGCTAAAAGACTGATAGAAAAAGAGACTCTTTCCCGGGAGGAGATACTTAAGATACTGGCAAAAGTAGAGACAAAGAAGGTAAAGAAGGTAAGAAAGACACCGGCCGGCAAAAAAACCAGGTCAGCCAGCGGAGCCAAAAAAAATCCTTCCAGTCCAAAGCCGGAAAAACCCGGCAACGGTAGAAATAAAAAATAACCGTCTTTGAGCATGCGGATCTGGCATTTTTATACCGCGACCTGTGCCGGAAGGTCTTTTAATGGTTGATATTGGAGGCGTCAGTGGATAAGAAGAAGATAGAGGAAGGCGTAAAGCTTATTCTGGAGGGTATCGGTGAAGATACGGGCAGAGAAGGCCTTATCGGAACCCCCAAAAGGGTGGCAGATATGTATGAGGAGATCTTTTCCGGTATCGGAAAGAATCCCTCAGAAGTCCTGGGCCCCATGTTTGACGAGAATCATGATGAGATAATACTGGTAAAGGACATCCCGTTCTACTCGACCTGCGAACATCACCTGGTCCCTTTTGTGGGAAAAGCCCATATAGCCTATGCTCCCAATAAAACAGGAAAGATAATAGGTCTTTCCAAGCTTACCCGGGTTTTGGAAATAGTAGCAAGGCGTCCCCAGGTACAGGAACGGCTTACCACCATTGTAGCAGATTCAATAATGGAAAAGCTGGAGCCCAGGGGAGTCATAGTGATCGTAGAGGCAGAACACCTGTGCATGAGTATACGGGGCGTCAAGAAACCCAACACCATTACCGTGACTTCTGCCATAAGGGGCCTGTTCAAGGACAATCCTGCCTCCAGGTCAGAAGTCCTTTCCCTTGTCTATAATGGAAAATAAGGAATTTTCTTTCCATGGGATATACTATCAGAGCCCTTGATATCAAGAACAGGCAGGAAGGCCTTTCCCGGTTTGCCGGCATCGGCGCCACTATTCCCGGCAGCAGGATAATGGCAGAAAAGCTATTCCCCCTGTCTGTCAAAGTAAAAGGCCTGAAGGCAGCTGCAGTCAATATCCTGAAGCAGGAGATGCTTGCCAGGGGGGGCGATGTGGTTACTTCCAGGGATGCGCTTGTGAATACGCAGGGCATATCAGAAGTAATAATAGAAGGAACGTGGAAAAGTTTTGAAGGTCTGGTAGAAAAGATCCATATGCAGCCTTTCGGGCTGAAAGACCTTTCCCGGGAACTTGGTGATTTCCTTGAAGCTCACAGAAAAAGACAAAATGGGATAAAATACAATATTTCCGGCAGGGAGTTTAATACTTCCGGACTGCCGCTGGTAATGGGAATACTCAATACTACGCCAGACTCTTTTTATGACGGCGGAAGATATGATGACAGGGAAAGGGCCGAGAAGAGAATAGACGCCATGATAGAGGGCGGAGCCGATATCATCGATGTAGGGGGGATGTCTTCCAGGCCCGGCTCAAAACCGGTAAGCGCGGAAGAAGAGATAAAAAGGACAGTCCCTGCTATCGAATACATAAGAGAGAATCATGATGTTCTGGTATCAATAGATACATTCTGGTCCAGGGTGGCCCAAAAGGCAATAGCAGCCGGAGCCCATATCATAAATGACATAAGCGCTTTTACCATGGACAAGGATATGGCAGGGCTGGCGGCAGATAGCGGCGTATCGGTGGTGCTAATGCATATGAAGGGTACTCCGGAGAACATGCAGGATGACCCCCGGTATGAAGATGCGGCGGATGAGATATATGCATACCTGGAGGAAAAGGCCGCCCAGGCCCTGAAGGCAGGGATACCGGAAAACAATATAATTATCGATCCCGGCATTGGTTTTGGCAAGACCCTTGAGCATAACCTGACCATACTGAACAGCATAAGAGAGTTTTCCTTTATGGGTTATCCGGTGCTTGTGGGCGCTTCGCGCAAATCATTTATAGGCAGGATCCTTGGCCTGGAAGCAGATGAAAGGCTGGAGGGAAGCCTGGCTGCCGCTGTATGGTCAGCAGTAAACGGCGCCAGCATACTCAGGGTGCATGATGTAAAGGAAACCGTAAGGGCAGTTAAGACAGCAGCCGGCATAGTGTCAGCATACAAATGATGTCAAGGATAATAGTTTGAAGATATTTATAAAAGACCTGGTGCTTTATGGCTATCACGGGGTCAGGGACCAGGAGAAGAAAGATGGGCAGTACTTCATATTCAATATCTGTGTATATATTGGCGACACAGGACTTCAGGAAAGCGACGACCTTGAGGACACCATCAGTTATTCCGAAATAATAAGCAGGGTCAGGGAAATAAATGAGACCAGAAGATGCGATCTGCTGGAGACCCTGTGCCGGGTCATAGCCGGCGCCATAATGGATATGTCCGGCCTGGCGGAAAAGGTGGACGTAAGGATAGAAAAACCCGACCCTCCCATAGATGAAAAACTGGGTTCCGTCGGCGTGGAGTACAGCAGTTCCAGGATGGGCGGATATGACGGCATAAAGAACGGCGACACAGTATTTCTGTCAATGGGATCCAATACGGGAGACAGGAAAGCCAATATAGAAAAGGCCCTGGAAAGCCTGGAGAGAGACCCCCGCATCCAGGCGGTAAAGATCTCTTCCTATTATGAGACAGCTCCCATGTATGTAGAGGACCAGCCTGATTTCTATAATATTGCCGTTATGCTGAAGACAGGCCTGGATCCTTTCAGCCTGCTGGGGCTCATAAAGGGAATAGAGCATGATATGGGAAGGAAAGCCGGGCAGAAAAGATACGGACCCCGTCCCATCGATATAGATATCCTTTATTATGGGAAAAGGACCATAAAGTCTGACATACTGGAGATACCCCACCCCCTTATAAGCAAGAGGAAGTTTGTCCTTATGCCCCTGAGCGAGATCGCGCCCGATATAGAGATCGAGGGCATGGATATAAAGTCATACCTGGATAAGAAGAATTTTACAGAGAAGGTAAAGAAGGTTTAGACCTTATTATATCTTTACATCTGAAGGGCTGAGATCAAGGTCAGCCAGCCATGAAGAGAGTTTTCTTATTTCCGTTTTATCAGGATAAGTCTTTTCTTTCTTTATCTCATCAACCAGCTGTATCTTTTTTGCTTCCGGGAGGTACCTGTCAAATATCTTGAAATTGGAACTTAATGAATCATCATTAGATTTTACTTCTATAAGAAACTGCTTATCTTCTACCCGGATATAAAAATCTATCTCCTTGCCCTGTTTATTTTTTATATAATTTATAGAAGTTTCCAGTCCATAGACATCCTCCACAAAATGAAGTTCCTTTAATAGGGCACATGCGGCGATGTTTTCTATCTGGGCGCCAATACTCCTTTTTATGAGGCCGGGGTCATAAAAATAATATTTCGGTTCTTTCAGTATTGCCCTTCCAATGTTTTTGTGGTAGGGGCGGACCGGGAAAACCATATAGAGATTTTCCAGTATCTGCAGCCAGTTTTTTATACTTTTTGGACTGCATTCTATATCTTCGGCAAGGCTGGAATATGACACTGGCGAACCTACCCTGTCTTTCAATAGCTCTATCAAGGTCTCTATCTGCTTTATGCTTCTTACCGGTTCCATGTCTATAAGGTCCTGCCTTAATATAATATCAATATGTGTCTTCTGCCATCGTCTGTAGAAAGACTCACTGCCCTCAAGGAAAGGTTCGGGGAAACTGCCGAATTTCTTTAGTCTATCAAGGATCTTTTCAGGCTTTTCAAAATCCAGGTTCTTTAATTCTTTTATGTCAAAGGGATGCAGCCTGAAGTGAAAGTATCTTCCGGCCAAAGAATCACCTGTTTTTCTTATTGTATCCAGGCGCGCACTTCCGGTAACTATGATCGGCGGCTTTAATCCTTCAACGTCATAGATACCCTTAAGAAAGCTTTTCCAGTTATTTTTTTTATGGATCTCGTCAAGGATAAGCAAGGATCTTTTCCTGTCCCAGCCTTTTTCATCTATAATAAGCCTGTGTTCCGCATAATCATAGTCGAGGTAATCAAAATCAGGATCAAGCATCTTTGACAGGGTAGTCTTTCCGCATTGTCTGGGGCCGCTTAAAAGGATTATCTTTTTGCCCAGGTCTTTTTTTATTCTATTTTCCAGATATCTTTTCATGCTACTATTATATACTGAATTCCCGAATAGTAAAGACTAAAATGGATTACATTACATTTTAGTCATTAATAACCGGGTAGAATCTTTGTAGATGATAAGATCAGGTCTCCAGATAATCATCCAGTATGATTATCTGGAGCAGGTCAGTTTTGATCTTTTTTAAAGCGGTATCATTAGTAATAAATAATTGAGATCCAGCTTTGATGGCTGTTGACAGCATCAGGGAATCCGGGGTCCTGAGGTTATTATCTGCCCTGATTGAAGCTGCCATCCTGGCAATATCATAATCTATTGCCTTTACTGTTGTATTCGGCAGCGACCTGATAAATTCTTCAAATAACCTGATCTTTCCAATTTCTTTCAGGCTATAAGGTTTAGTCAACAGTTCAGTGATGGTAAGAGCAGAAATTATACAGGCAGCCTTGTCATTGGCTGCTTCCCTTATTAGGATTTTAGTGAGGTTATTATAGGGCTCTATATCTTCCAGATGGTATATAAGGATGGAGCTATCAATGCAAATATTATAAGAACCTGTGATTTTTTTTAAAAAATCGTCAGCCTTTATTTCCAAGAACCCCTCTCTTCATCAATAAATGATTCAACATCATTTTTGGTCGATCCCCATGTCCCCTTCAATATCCCACTGGTTGCTTCTGCGTATTTTTCCGGAGAAAGCAGGACTGTCTCATCTCCTCTGGTAAATATCACAAGAGGCTTATCAGGATAAAAACCCATTTTTTTCCTTATTTCAAGCGGTATCACGAGCTGGCCCTTTTTATTAAGTTTTACCATTCTGGTTATAGTCATACTTAAACTATCAAGTAATAAAAATTTATTTAAGTATAACAAAAATTAAACAGTAATAATAGTAATTTAATCTATATTTCCCCTGCATATATTTGTTTTAACTTAGCAACCTTTCCTATAAAATATGTATAAAATATAAAAAAGTATGTCAGTATGAAATCAGGTTATGCTGGAACTAGAAATATTCAGGGATGTTGTAAAGAAGTTAAATAGCAATAATATTTCATATATGATCAGCGGATCGGTTGCTATGATGTATTATTCTATCCCAAGGATGACCAGGGACATTGATATTGTCATTAAAATTGAAGATATTGAGGGTTTTTATAATACTTTTAAAGATGAATATTATATAGATATAAGGACTATCCAGGATGCAGTAAAAAATAGATCCATGTTCAATATAATCCATTTAAAAGAAGCAATGAAGATAGATTTTATTATAAGGAAAGACACCGAGTATAGGAAAATAGAATTTGAGAGAAGAAAACAGGTTGAAATAGATGGATTTAAAGTATTTATTGTAACAATAGAAGACCTGATCATTTCCAAGTTATTATGGTCAAAGGACAGCCGGTCTGATTTTCAGATAAATGATATAAAAAATTTGTTAAAAGAAAAAATAGATGTATATTATCTAGATAAATGGGTTGACAGGTTAGGCATTACAGGTTTTTACATGGAGATATCCGGTGGTGAATAAAAAAGAGACTGATCTTATCTATAGAAAGATGATGGGAAAAAAGACCGGTGAAGAAAGAATGCTGATGGGTTTTTCTATGTTGGATTTTGCCCGCAGCATAGTGCTGAGCTCTATTAGTAAAGATGCTTCTCCAAAGGAACAGAGAAAGCAACTATTCTTAAGATTCTACAGGGATGATTTCAAGAAAGAAGAACAAGACAGGATACTGAACCGTCTAACAGGATAAACACGGTGAAAGTCTCTATCTTTATTATTTCATCCTGTATTGGTATAGTATTTCCTGGAAGGATAATGACTTGATGATCCCAAGATGGTCAAGGCAGGCAGTATTAGCGGGCATGCTTCCAGCCACAGCAGGCTGCCGAGAAAGCTTTGAAATAGCTTTATTAGCATTATTAAAACGAGGACTTTTTCCTGATGATCTCAGTAGATGAAGCCAGGAGACTGGTGCTTGACCAGGCACCGCGACCAGTTATTGCGGACACGCCCCTGCTGGAAAGCATGGGGAGGGTGCTGGCACAGGATATATGTGCAGCAGATGACATACCTATTTATGATAATTCAGCTATGGACGGCTATGCCGTTATCGCCAATGATGTAAAGGGTGCTGATGAAAGTTATCCGGTAAGGCTGGTAATAGCCGGCGGCAGCATACCTGCGGGAAAACTGCCCCAAGAAAGGATAGACCCCGGCTTCTGTGTCCCTGTGATGACCGGAGCTGCCATTCCGGCTGGAGCAGATGCGGTAGTTGCCAGGGAAGACGTGCAGGGGGACGGCAAGAGCATACTGGTCTTCAGGGAGGTTATGCAGGGGGAAAATATAAGATACAGTGGTGACGATATAAAAAAGGGCGATAAAGTGTTAAAAAGCCCGCATATAATATGCCCTTCCTCTATCGGCGTGCTGGCATCGCTGGGCATCAGTGAAGTACCGACTTTCAGGCCGCCCGCAGCGGGAGTCATAGCAACCGGCGATGAACTTGTGGGAATAGATCAAAAACTGGCCAGGGCAAAGGTCAGAGACAGCAACAGCTATACCCTTTCGGCCCAGATAATAGATGCCGGAGCCCGTTATAATCGCTATGGGATGGTTTCAGATGATGAAAAGCTTATAAAAAGGAGCATAGAAAAAGGGCTCAGGGAGAATGACATGATGCTCATAAGCGGCGGGACATCAATGGGGGAATATGACCTGTTAAGGGACACCCTGGAGGATATGGGAGCTGAGCTTGTCTTCTGGAGGATAAACCAGAGACCGGGAAGATCCATGATATTATACAGGCTTAAAGGCAGGCCCGTATTCGGACTTCCGGGAAATCCGGTCTCAGTAATGGTATGTTTTGAGATGTATGTAAGGCCGCTCATAAGGAAGATGATGGGGTTCAGCCAGCTTTTCCGGCCCCTGGTCAGGGCTGAAGCCCTGCATGAGTTCAGGAACAAAAAGGGAGGGACAGTCTTTGCCAGGGTAATACTGGAAAACAAGGAGGGCCGATACTTGTTCGGCTCCACCGGGATCAAGGGCTCCGGGATGCTTACTTCCATGGTCAGGGCCAATGCCATAGCCTGTTTCCCGCCCGACATGGGCGATGTCAAAAAGGGAAGCGTCATGGATGTTTACAACATGGGATGTCTTTAAGCTTATATTATTTTAGCTTATATTATTTGAAATTCATTATTATAGTAGTATAATCGTTAAAAATTAAATATCTGTCTCCGACTCAAACGTCCTAAAACCTTTAAAGGTCATGGGCCTTGAGCGGCAGGGTTGTCCGGGAAACTGGCCAGCCTCCCATTTGGAAAGGAGACCTCAAGGGTTCAAATCTATATTTGACCGGCAGGTTTTCTTGCCGGTTTTTATTTTTTTTAAGGACAGATGGGACAAGAAAGGGAATCTATGAGTGTACTGAAGAGATCCGTAATGGCCATCCTTATAGTCACAACAGCATTTTCACTGGTGCTGACAGCATGCTCAGTGGATGGCGCAGGCCAGGAGACTGCCGGTGTGGAAAACGGAGTGTCACTAAGTCTGACTATAGTCAATGGCGGTCAGGAAATAGTCATAAGCATGGATGAGATCCTTAAACTTGATGTGGTTGAGAAAGAGGTCACTCCGGTACCCAGGGAAGATGAAGAGACGCAGGCCAGGCTGGTAAAGGGCGTGCTGCTGGAAGATGTCTTCCAGGAATTTGCCGGTATCTCACAAAAAGACCCGGAAGCTATCAGGCTGGTTGCCGGCGACGGTTATTCCATCGAGGTTGCAAAGGACCTGCTGCAGACCAGGGAGATAATACTGGCTTTTGAATTAGACGGGGAACCGCTGGAAGGATGGGAAAAGCCCTTAAGGTCGGTAGTGCCCGATGTCTTCGAGATGTACTGGGTAAAGAACCTGGAGAAGATAGAAGTGGTGGAGGCAAGGTCAGCGGCTGATATCGAGAAGATAATAATGTTAGAATCACGGATAAGCTATATCACGGACCAGGAATATGACTATTATGGTGAAGCGGACAGGGCGGTAAAGATAAGCGACCTCCTGCTGGAATTCGAGGATGATCCGGAAAATGTATATGCGCAGAGCGTGGACGGTCTGGAAAAGAATGAAAAACCTGATATCTTCAAAAGCGCATATCTTAAATATACCGGCAGCGACTCGCCCATGTTTCTTTCAGAAGACCTGCCCCACGGGATGTGGATAAAAGAGATGCTTTACTTCACATTTGGAAGTTCCGCATACTTTTCACTGACTGCGGGTTTTGAAGCTCTTGAAAGCGAGAAAATTGAAGGAATAAATGCGGTAAGGCTTCCCGGTATTATTAGGCAGTGCGGCCTCAAGCAGGCAAATAAATATATATTCAGGGCAATTGATAATTATTCGGTGGAAATAGAGGCAGGGTCTATCGGCCAGGGATATATGTATATTCAGGAAAACGGGCTTCCTGCAGTCGCCTTTGAGGGCCTGGAGAAAAACACAAAAATAAAAGACCTCCTTTACATAGGAGCGGCTGAGTAAAGAAGTTTTTTTTAATAAGATAGTGAAAAGGAAGGAAAAAAAGATGAGAAAGAAGACCTTGAGAAACATCCTGGTATGGGCAGCGGCGGCATTTATGATGCTTTCATTTGCTGCAGCTTATGGCTGTGCCGGGACCGAAGCTGCCAGCGCTACCGAAGCTCAGTGGAGCATAACCATAAAGGCAGCCGACGGTACCACTGCAGAGTTTACCAATGAAGACGCCGGCGCCATAGAAATGGTGGAAGTGACAGCCGAACTGGAGAAGAAGGACGGAAGCACCACAGAAGAAAATTGGATGGGCATACCACTGGCTATGGTCCTGGAGAGTGCAGGCATCGATGATTACAATATGGTATCAGTGGCCGCAAGCGACGGCTATAGCCAGGAATATGATGCTGCAGCCATAGATGACCCGGAGACCATCCTGGGATTTTTCAAGGATGGCCAGGAAGTAAGCGCCGATGACGGACTGGTCCAGCTGGTGGTTCCCTCCATGGCCGGTATGTTCTGGATAAAGAATGTAGCCCAGATAGAAGTATTGGAGTAACGTTAAATAAATAACTATATGTCAGCAAGACTTAAAAAGTTTTTTGCCAGGTTTTCGCTGTTTGACCTGGTCATAATAGCCATTGTGGCTGCACTGGGTATTGCCATGAAGCCGGTGATAGTGCCGCTTGTCCATATAATAACCGGGCCGCTTTTTATCCCGGGCGGAGCAATTGCCGGCGGCTTTTATATGATGTGGATAGTGGTGGGCGCGGGGCTGGTAGGCAAAAGAGGTGCAGCCACACTTATAGCCCTGGTTCAGGCCATAATAGTCATATCCATAGGGGTTATAGGAACCCATGGCATAATGAGCCTTATAACCTATGTGGCTCCCGGGATAGCAGTAGAGGTCCTGCTGCTTGCAACCAGGCAGAAGGGTGATAATATATTTGCCTGTTTCTTTTCCGGAATGGCTGCAAATATGGCGGGTACCGTACTTACAAATTTTGTTTTTTTTAAACTGCCGCTCATACCGCTGCTGCTCACCCTTGCCGGGGGAGCCCTTTCAGGCGGTCTGGGAGGTTTGCTGGCATACATTATAATAAAGAATTTCAAGAAGTTGAATATTGCAGGTATCAACAAGACTGAAGGGGTGGAAAAAAGATCGGTAAAACAGTAAAAACGATCCTCTTAGCCTCGATTGCTGTTTTCTGCCTTGTAGCGGGAGCGTCAGCCGGCTATTTAATACCATACAATACCTGGCAGGACCGGGGCTATATTCCGTCTGTGTTTATCAGGGGAGACGTCTACAGGGTCATTCAGCTGGAGGAAGAAATCCTCGAGCAGTATGGTAATAAGAGTGACGGCAATGGAAATACCGGCCTCATAAGCCTGGAGGAATTGATCTCCATGGCCGGGCCTGCATCACCCGATTTCAGCGTCTATATCATAGCTTCTGACGGCAGGGCCGCGGCGCTAAAGGGTGACCAGCTTCAGGGTTCATATATAGGATGGGGCAGCCAAAACGGCTGGGAAGCCTTTAATCCCAGCCATCCCGTTAGCAGCAATATAAAAGGTATCCGGGAGATGGTGGTAGCGCTGGAAGAAAGACAGGATGATTTTGGCCTGAATATAATAAGCATGGAGGAAAACATCACTTTTATAACACCGGGTAATGCCTATCTGTCGGCAGCCAGGGATCTTGGATCTGGCGGGACTTCTTTTAAGGCATCAGGGGACGAAAAGCTCGAAGCCTCTGCATTCCAGGAAAGATATATGATAAGGCTGGAGGAGCTGACTGATGCCCGGCCGGAGACTATGGTACTTATGGGCTCTGAAGGCGAGTATTTATTCCTTAAAGGTAACAGCAGCATATCTTTGGAAGTAAAGGACAACAGGTTTGCCTACAATGGGTTATCAGCTGAAGACTCAATAAGCGATATTAAAGGTGCTGTGCTGGACGCTGCCGCAGCAAGCATTATGGATGTATGCCATGATACTCTTGGCTTTACCGGAAACGGCATCAGCGTCCTTCTCATAATCACCGACGGCATGGGTTATCATCAGTATGAATATGCTGTAGAAAATGGCTATGCCCCTTTTATGGGTTCTATGCCCGGGGCGGATATGGCATTATCAGTCTACCAGCCGGTGACCAATGCCGGACTTGCCGCCATTCTGACCGGCAGGCCGCCTGCCGAGAACGGGATATATTCCAGGAAACAGAGGATCCCCCAGGTCCCTACTATAATGGGAGAAATGCTCGAACAGGGGAGAGCTGCACTCCTTATAGAAGGGGACATACAGGTGATACAGACCGAGGTGGAAGCTTCGCTGAACTCCGACAGTGATTCTGACGGTACTATCGATGATGAGATATTTGAAATGGCCATGGAAAACCTGGACCAGGGCGCAGACCTTATGGCAGTACATTTCCACAGCATAGATGACTCAGGCCATGACAGCGGCGGCATGTCGCCGGAGACCATGGAAAGGATAAAGATAATAGATTCATACATAAGCCAGCTGGTATCAGGATGGCAGGGAAAAGTCATAATAACTTCTGACCACGGCATGCACTCCACTTCCGGAGGGGGAGACCATGGCCAGTTCCGGTATGAGGATATGGCAGTTCCCTATATGATCATCGATGGGGGTAAAAGTTGAAAAAGAACAATATAATTATCATATCTTCAGTGATAGCGGCACTCCTGATAGTGGTGGCAGTCACTGCTTTCTTAAATGCCGGCAACCTGGAAGAAAAAAAAGCCCTGGAACAAGAAGAGATGATCCAGGTAAGTACAGGCGAAGTCATACTGGGCCAGATAGACATGGGACTTGTTGAAAGGATAGGCCCGGCAGACTTTGCCGCCACCAGGGATACCAGCGATTCCGGTCCCAGTGAACATCTTTATACAGGAGTACTTCTAAAAAATGTCCTGGAAGAACTGGGTATTGATATCCGGGATCATGACACAGTCATAGCCAAAGCCATTGACGGATATAATGTGGCCTAT